>Ga0070707_100005367_pt1 | contig 11989 bp, 15 predicted proteins | sample KBSK5502metaG_FD_65468 | JGI IMG/M metagenome (GOLD analysis project Ga0070707, IMG submission 65468) | Corn, switchgrass and miscanthus rhizosphere microbial communities from Kellogg Biological Station, Michigan, USA - KBS K5-50-2 metaG | ecosystem: Host-associated > Plants > Roots >... | reverse complement strand
ACGAAACAAGTTGTGATGCGTCAGGCGGACGCTCGGGGAAAAATCGCGAAGGTGCAGCAAGCGCGTGCAGCGCTTGAAGCAGCGCAGCTCAATCTTGAATACACGACGGTTGTCGCGCCGGTGGATGGCGTCGTGACGCATAAACAAGTGGAAGTCGGACAAATCGTGCAGCAGGGGCAAGGCTTGATGGTGGTCGTGCCGCTGCAAGACGTGTGGGTTACTGCAAATTTTAAGGAGACGCAACTTCGCTCTATGAAGGCCGGACAAAAGGCGGAAGTGAAGGTGGACACATACGGAAGAACGTTCAGCGGGCACGTTGATTCGATTGCGGGAGCAACGGGCGCGGTGCTGAGCTTGCTGCCACCGGAAAATGCCACGGGAAATTACGTGAAAGTCGTTCAGCGTGTGCCGGTAAAAATCTTACTCGATCCGATTCCTCAAGATCAGGCGATCTTGCGGCCGGGAATGAACGTGGTGGCGACCGCAATTACAAAGTAAGCCTCGCGCGGCATTCTGCAGGGCGGTGACGGACGCGTTTTGAACCAGATGTGGCGTTGAGAGCGAAAGGATTTTGAGGCGCAAGGTGAAAGACAGGTTCCTATCGAAACTGCGGATGCCGGACGGTTCGATCAACCCGTGGGTGATCGCGGTTACCGTCACGCTCGCAACGTTTATGGAGGTGCTGGACACTTCCATCGCGAACGTTGCGCTGCCGCACATTTCCGGAAATTTGTCGGCCGGCGCGGATGAATCGACGTGGGTGCTCACTTCGTATCTGGTGTCCAATGCAATCGTGCTGCCGCTTTCGGGCTGGATCTCAGGCTTGATTGGACGCAAGCGGTTCTACATGTCTTGCGTGGCACTTTTCACGGTGAGTTCGTTTTTGTGCGGGTTGGCACCGAGCCTCGGTGTCCTTGTGCTTTTCAGAATCCTTCAAGGAATCGGCGGCGGGGGGTTGCAACCGAGCGAGCAGGCAATTTTGAACGATACGTTCCCGCTGGAAAAGCGCGGCATGGCATTCGCGGTTTATGGCGTGGCAGTGGTCGTGGCGCCGACGATTGGACCGTGGCTAGGCGGATGGATCACCGACAATTTTTCGTGGCGCTGGATTTTCTACATCAACGTGCCAGTGGGAATTTTATCGCTGGTTTTGACGTCACTGTTAGTGAGCGATCCGCCGTACATGAAGCGCGCGAAAGTGAAAGAAGGCTTCCGCATCGATTACATCGGTATCGGACTGATCAGCCTGGGACTCGGGAGTATGCAGATCATTCTCGATAAGGGCGAGCGCGAGGACTGGCTTTCGAGCGGATTCATTCAGGTGTTCTTTGCATTGATGGTGATCGGAATTATTGCGGGAATCATTTGGGAATTGCGGGAGGAGCATCCGGTCGTGGATTTACGGATGTTAAAGGACAGGAACTTTGCAGTGGCGACGCTGGCGATGTTTTTCCTGGGGTTTGTGCTTTATGCGAGCACGGTGCTGATTCCGCAATTTTTGCAGCAGATGATGGGCTATACCGCGGAGCTTGCCGGACTCGCGCTCTCGCCCGGCGGCGCGGTGATTATGTTCATGATGCCGGTAGTGGGAATTCTAATATCGCGCGTGAATACAAAATACCTGATCGCGTTTGGATGCACGATTTCGGCGCTATCACTTTTCGTTATGGCCGGATGGAATTTACAAATTGATTACAAACATGCGGTGCTGGCGCGAATGATGCAGAGCTTCGGGCTGGCGTTCCTGTTCATTCCGATCAATGTTTCGGCGTTTTCGTTTGTGCCGAAGGAAAAGACGAACATGGGGACGGGAATCATCAATCTGGCGCGGAATATCGGCGCCAGCGTGGGAATTGCAACAGTGACGACGCTGTTGCAGCGGCGCACGCAATTTCATCAGTCGCAGTTGATGGAACGAGTGAACTCTCTCAGCTTGGCGTTCCAAAGCAAACTGCACGCGATAACGGCCGCGTTCACGTCAGGTGGTTCCAGCGGTCCAGGAGCCGCGTCCCAGGCCTACGGACAGGTTTACGGCACTGTGCAGCGCCAGGCAGCCATGATGGCTTTTGTGGATAACTTTCACATGCTGGGGATCGTGTTTTTCGTGGTGATCCCGGTTTTGATGCTGCTGAAACGGCCGCCGAAGGGAGTGAACGCGCCGGTGCACTGAGGCGGAAGAATGAGGGCGAAAGGACAAAGTAGAGACGCTAAGTGACACAGAGAAGAACGGAAATGTAGTTGGGGCGTAATTTTTTTGAAGCCAGTTTCGTATTTAAATGGGGGCAACAATGGCGACGCAAGTGGCAGTGGGAACAGAGCTGAATGAAGCAAAATTGATTCGCGCGGGGCAACGGGGTGACTCGCAAGCCGTCGAAACATTATTTCGGCGGTATCAGCGTCCCTTGTTCCAGACCGCGCTTCGCGTGCTCGGCAACGCGGAAGACGCGGAAGACGCCTTGCAGGACGGGCTGCTTTCCGCGTATCGCAACTTGAAGCGATTCGAAGGGCGCTCGCAATTTTCAACGTGGCTTACGCGCATCGTGATCAACGCCGCGTTGATGCGTCGGCGCAGCGCCAAGTCTCGCCCGGCGGTCTCGCTTGACGAATCGCCGCGTGAAGACGAATTGCCGGCGAGCGAACGGTTCGCCGACGACGGACCGAATCCGGAACAGGTGTATGCGGGAACGGAGTTGCGCGAGATGATCAACGAAAATCTCGATGAACTCTCTCCGCTGCTGCGGACCGCATTCGTGCTTCGCGAAGTGCAGGGCTATTCGACGGGCGAAGCCGCGAAGAAACTCGGCGTGACGGAAAACACGCTCAAGGCTCGCCTGTGGCGCGCACGTCATCAGATGGCGGAGCGGCTGGGCCGTCGTCTGAGACGGATGAAGGATGATATGACCGGCATGGGCGACGCCGATTGCGTTTATTGCTGAAGATGAAGTAAGGAAGTAATGAGATAACGACGTAAGAAAAAGGCCGACGGCCGACGTGGGCCTTTTTCTTTTACGCTGATGCGTCGAGGGCGGGCGGATACATCCCCAGGATTCGCAGGAAGCTTGTAGCGGAGCGTAGCTCGTTCAGCGCCGCCTCTAGCTGCGTTGGCGCGTCGCTTTGCACATCGAGGAAAAACTGATATTCCCACGGCGTTCCGTGAATCGGGCGGCTTTCAATTTTCAGCAGATTGATTCCATGATGCGCAAAGGGTTCCAATGCAGCGAGCAGCGCGCCTGGTTTGTGAGCAAGACGGAGCGCCAATGACAGTTTCAGTGACGGTGGGCGTTGCGATCGCTCGGCGCGGCGCACCGATAGTTCCCTCATCAGATCTGTTACAGCGGGCGAAGTGGCGATTGGCGAATTTAGCGGATCGACAGCTCCCTCTCTCTGAACCGGAATCAGCAAGACAAAGCGCGTGAAATTTTCGGCATTGTCTTGAATTGATTCCGCGAGAATTACGCCGCCATACCGGGTTGCAGCTTGGCGTCCGGCGATGCCAGCGGCGGACTTGTTGCCGCTCGCGAGGACGTCGCGGACGCTTCCTGCAGTGTCTTCTGCGGGAACGCGTTGCAGCTGCGGGTGAGAAAGAAAAAACCGTTCACACTGAGCGAGCGCCATGGGATGCGAAGCGACGGATTTCAAACCGTTAAGAGTCGCGCCCGGACAGCCGATCAGGTGATGTTCGATCGGGAGGATGATTTCCGCGACGACTTCCAAGTTGCTTTCAACGAGAAGGTCGTAAACGCGAACGACAGACCCGGCAAGCGAGTTCTCAACGGGAGCGAGCAGGGCGTCGGCTGCGCCTTCCGCGATCGCGCTAAATGCGGAATCAAACGTTGCACGTGGAACGGTGGTGATCGATTCGCCCAGAAGCTGGATCGCCGCGGCTTCGCTGAAGGCGCCGTGCTCGCCTTGAAAAGCCACTCGCGGGCTAGAGTTCTTGGGACTGGACATGGAACTGATAGTTAAAACGGTTTGGCGAGAAGAAGCAACTGAGCTCAGCCGGTTGCTGACAAGCTGACACGAATCGCAGTCGAAGGGCCCATGACACCATGACAGTGACTTCTAGTCGCAACAGACGAGAGGAGCTATAATACCGGTATGCCAGTGAAGCTAGCTCCTCAAGTTCGCCCACAACCTACCGATTACGCGGCCTACTATGAAAAGTATGTGTCGCTCGTTCCTGGGACTGACATTCTTGGCGTTCTTGAAGCCCAGCGGATGCTGACCGCGCAACTGCTCGCCGCCCGCAGCGAACGCGAAGGAAACTTCCGGTACGCCCCGGATAAATGGACGGTGAAAGAGCTGGTCGGGCATCTTGCGGACAGCGAACGGATTTTTGCCTATCGAGCGTTACGCATTTCACGCGCGGACAAAACGCCCATAGAAGGGTTCGAGCAGGACGATTACGTGAAGAATGGCGGGTTCAACGACCGCACTTTGGCCGATCTGGCGGAAGAATTTGCGCAGGTCCGCGGGGCGACGCTGGCGTTGTTTTTAGGGTTGAGCGGCGATGCCTGGCAACGGCGCGGCATTGCCAACAAGAATGAAGTCACGGTACGGGCACTGGCATACATTATCGCTGGACACGAACTGCACCATCGCCGGATTCTCGAAGAGAAATACCTCCCTGCGATTCCCCGCGCTTAGCGCAACGGCACCGGAAAAAACGTCAGCAGCAGCGAGAACGCCACGAGGATCGACCCCACCCGGGACCTGCCTTGGGCGCAGGAGGTCCCGAGTTCAAATCTCGGCGCCCTGAAATGGAGCGGAAAAGCCAGCTCAGCCAATCCTTCTGCAATCGCTTCTTTATCGATGATGGTTTCGCCCGACCGGAACACCTGAAGTTGAGTTTTTTGTGAAGCACTCAATGCAATGTGCGCGGGTAAGTCTGCGAGCGAGAAAATCCCCGCGTCGACCAGTTCCTTAAGCTTCTTGGGACTACTATCGTGGACGCTGTACTTCGGCACATCGGGATTGGAATACTCGAACGGAGTGCAGTGTTTCGCTCTGCCTTTGTAGATGCAAGAGCACGGGCCTTTTGGTTCGGCTTCCGCTAGCAGATAAGTTCGCGCCTCCTGCGTTTCCCTGGCAACCTCATCTGATATCTGATCGATTCTTGCCGTCATATCAACGGTGACGAATAACTGCGTGATATCTACTTCACCATTACGAACGTAATCGGGATTCAAGTGAACTCGGAAAGCGCGGTTGACATTCAATCCAGCTGTCCCAATTTGTCCGACTACACCCCTGTAGTGAGAAAGTGTCCCCAAAGGGTGATTTGTATTTTGTTTCACAAAACCCCCTTGGGAGGTGGTTTCGTGCATCTAAATATTGACTACGCGGCAGAGAACTGCTATTTTGTTCACCAAAACCCCCTCCACCGGGGGGTTTTGTGCAGGGGAATATCATGGATTACAGGGTTCGCACATTATCGCCGAAGGAGAGCCGGGTCGTGCTCGGCCTTGCCGAACAGAAACGGCGGGAGGTAAGCCGGGCAGAGATTATCGAGCTGCTGGGCGTGAAGCCAAAAGCGGCGGACAAGGTTATCGACTCCCTGCGACGCAAAGGCTGGCTTGAAAGGGCGAGCTGGGGGGAGTACCTCGTCATACCGCCTGAGGAAGGTCCCGATAAGTTGGGCGAAAGCAATCTCTTCGCCCTGGCGAGCCGCATCGCCAATCCCTACTACATCGGATACGGAAGCGCGGCCGCGCACTACGGTCTGACCACACAGCATCGCAACGCCGTCATTGTCGTCACGCCCGCGCACCTGCGAGGCCGGCAGGTGGGCGAGGGACGGGTGCGCATCGTGAATCCGAAACCACGCAAGTTCTTCGGCTTCGGGCCGGTGGATGTACTCGGGTACAAGGTCATGATGTCCGACCGGGAGAAGACAGCTATCGACTGCATCGACCGGCCGGCACTCGCCGGCGGCGTTGGAGAAGCTGTCTCGATACTCGCGGCGGCGAGCCGCCGTTTGGACTGGCCGAAGGCTGCGGACTATCTCGGACGGATCGATTCGACGGCACTGTTCCGCCGGTTCGGTTGGGTGATGGATCATGTGAAGGCGGACATGCTGGAAGACATCCGGGCACGGCTGCTGCGGCTCGCCGTCCGCGGTCCGCAGACTTGGATGGGGCCGAATCCCGCCACCAAAGTGAGAGGGGCCATCGGCTACGACAAGACGTGGGGTCTGTTCGTGAACGTGCCGCTCGAAGAGCTGCGGGAGAGCGCCGGTGTCGGCCGGCGAAAATCACTGAAGAAGGACTCATAGGAATGCTAACGCAAACCCAGGCCCGTCGCTACTCCGCCCAATCCGGCCTTCGCGACATGATGACCGCGGAAAAAGAAATCGTGCTGACCTTCCTGCTGCAGCTGCTCTCGGAGCGCGGCATTCTGGACAGGATGGCTTTCAAGGGCGGCACCTGCCTGCGGAAAATGTTCATTGGAAGCCAGGGGCGGTTTTCAACGGATCTGGATTTCACGGGCCTAGAGGAACACGATCATGAGGATGTCATCCTGGCGATGATGGGTGCATTCGAACAGGAATTTCACGGGATCAGGTTTCAGATTCCCGACGGCAGCTACTACGAGACCGTGGACGGTTTGTCCTGGGGCGTCAATCCGACTTACGCGCATGAATGGAACGGTGCGGGAAACAGCGAAATAAAATTGCAGATCAGTAGGCGCGAGACACCTACGCTAGCGCCGGCGCGGCTGCCGCAACTCGAACAAAGCTACTTCGATCTCCTGCCTTTCGCTCCGGCCGAAATCGGCTGCCTGGCGCTTCCCGAGATTCTTGCCGAAAAAATCCGCGCTTGTTATCAGCGCAACAAGGCGCGCGACATTTTCGATCTCGGGATATACGCAACCCGGCCGCTCGATCAGCCACTCATCCGCAGGCTGGTGGTGCTTAAGCTCTGGCAGGCGCGGGATACTTTCGATCCGGCGCGACTGATGGAGAAAATTTGAGCATGGCGCGGAATTCGACTGGGACGATCTGCGCGATCTCGTCAGGCGTGATGCGAGGATTGACCGCGCAAGAATTTGTGCCGACTGCGTCAGAGGCTTCCGCTTTCTCTCGGACCTGACGCCGGAAGAGCGGACACTGGCCGGTGACCCGCATCAGCGAGAACAGGCCGTGTGGGAAAAACTCCGGCCTTGAAGACAGCCTACATATAAAAGCGGTAAGAAGGATTAGGTGTTTGGTTTTCGGAAAGCTCCGCCATGAGGCTTCCGACTTTGCGGGCAAACGAAATGGTGACCTTCCGTGGAATTCCAGTTCATCTTGGTGAGGGCAAGGATTTCTCTGGCGCGCTCTCGGAGGTCGGTGGGCCCGCAGGAGCCTATTTGAATGGACGCCGGAATGTGCGGTCCGGGATATTTATCCCACCAGGGAACGTACTCGCTCGTGAAAAGATAAGATTCATCGCCAAGGGTGCACAGCGTGCCGCGCCACTGCTCAAGTCCCTTTGCGGATCAGGCGAAAAGCCGTGCTGCGCAGCCAGATCAAATCGGCCACCGGAACGCGCGCGGCGGCCGCCTTTCGGAAGCCCGCCTCTTCTTCCGGTTGATATTGACTTGTCTCGTGGATGACGATCCGGCCCGACTCCTGGCAAATGGTCAAAGATGAGCTGGTCAAGGTCAGCCAGACAAACTAATTGTGATTTTTCAGCGAGGGCTCTCGCGCACGCCCACTGATCGTTCCCCGTGTCCTGCGTTTCGTCGACCAAAACCAGAGGATAGCGGGAGGCGACACGGTTGCGGATACGCCGGGACCGCGAGAAGATCTCCGCAGTCAGCGGCGCGAACAAGTCGAAACAAACCCGGCCTTCCTCATGGAATAAGCGCAGCCTGGTCTGTTCCCATTCATTCCATCCAGGCTCGCCGCGCTCGACACCCTCGCGCATCGCTTTTTCGTCGTGAGCGAGGATGATCGAGAGTTTTCGGCGCTCCGAGGCGATGTCCGTGTGTCCGAAGAATTTCCCAGAAGAAAGTATGAGACGTCTGGATTCCTATGCTCGAGCGTTTGTCGACCGGGACCTGGTCCTTTACCGCATCGGCGACACGGGCGACCGCAATGCCGCCGAAAGATTTTGAATGAATCTCAGGACTGTTTGTTTTTCTTCTTAGCTTTAGCCCACCGGGCTTTCGCTGCTTTTCTTGCGAGATCTTTCCTCTCCTGTGGGCTGAGAGCCGCCATGCGCGCCTTCACACCCTTCCCTTTGGCAGCCTTGCCACCTTTTTTGCCCATCTCACGCATAACTTCGGAAATCAGGTCGCGTCTCATAATTTCATTTTATGACGGATGCTGTTCACTGGCCAATTCTGCAGGTTGACAAGCTGCCATCAACTTGTCATAATTTCACTGCACATAGCGCTATGAGCATGTAGTTCATAATCAGGTGCTAGTGCTGACAATCTTAAAGAGAGCGGAGCGCACTCGTGCTGTGAACACGTATGCGCCCCTGACCACCATCACCTACTAGGAGGCACGATGGCTAGTAACGAAGGTATCGGTTCCCTATTTCCCAAGCAACCGTCCGCACGTTCCCCGAAGCTACGTATCTACGAAAGCCTGTTCCTGCTGAACGAGGGTGTGGATCACGTCATCACACTCTTGCGTGGTATGGAGAAATTTCCCTTTGCCGACAAAAAGTCCCTACTGTGCGCCATAGCAGAGATCGAGCAAGTCCGTTGTGACATGAACGCCGGTATCACCGAACACCTTTCCGACAGCGAACGCTTCGATGAGGGCCGCTTCTGGAAACAGCGCCGGGAGTTCGAGAAGAAGTGGCGCGACCCGGATGACGTTTACATCGACGTTCAACGGCGAGAGGAAGAACGCAAGAAAAAGGGACTGCCGCCCCGTCTCGGTGTTCTCCCACATTCGGCAGTGGCCGAGGAAGCGCAAAGGTGGGAAGCCGAGCAGGAGCGCAAGAAAGCGCCTCCTAAGAAGCGTGGAAAGTAGCGGTGTGGGAGAGCGACCATGCCAAGGAAACCGAAAGCCATTTGCGTTGGAAACACACCCACGACTCCCATCACAAGTAAAGAACGCAAGGAAATCGCCAAGCAGATTAACAAGGGGCGCGAAAAGCTTCGCAAAGTATACCCTGAAGTGCGCGGCAAGGTTGTGGACTTCATAAGCCATACAGTCACGGACGGGACGCTGTACGTCAGCGTTCGCTTTGCCGACGACACGAACTTTTCCATTCGCTACGCCTCGAATATGTTCGTTGTGGGAGTGGACCTCAGCGATTGGAAAACCGGGGACATGAATCTGATTCGCGAGTACATGAAGCCGATTCGAAGGTGAGCCTATACCACACGCCACGCTGCGGGCCAGGTCTGCTCTGCGCTGAGTGCCAACGTGAAGTTACGTGGAGCAAAGCTGGCAGTTAGACTTGATGTCGGAAAGGACACGTTTTCTTCGGCATAGCTCAAGCAAAGAGAATCCGCTGCACGATGGAGACGGGATTCAGCTAGCTTATGGCAAGTCGTGGGAAAGCGGTCGACCTTTGCGGAGGTGACTCAAGAGTTGAGATGAGTTGCTGACCGCAAGTAAAGAAAGTGATCGGTTGTCCATGCTTCTGCCTATCGTTTACGTAAAGAAGCGCAAATCCTGGCATCACATTGTTAGCGATGAACCGGTACATGGCTTCCAGATCGTCGAAGTCGCAAGATATCTTCCAATAAAAATCTCCAAAGACTACCTTAAAGGCAACTTATGGGTCGAAAGCCATCTCACCTTTTTAGACCGAGAGGAATATTCATTACGAAGAATGTTAACGACTGGCGCGGATGCGCTATTCTGTTTGCTCGAAAGCAGACGGAATACGGAGCGCAAACCACGCAAACATGCATGACTTGAGCTATTTTCGAGAGCACCTCGACGTTTTTGCCGCAATGGCGAAGCGGCGAAACATCACGCTGGATCTGGACGGGTTTCGCGCGCTCGACAAGGATCGCCGCGAACTGATCACCGCGAACGAGCATCGCAAGGCACTGCGGAACAAGGCCAGCGATGAAATCGCGCGCCTGAAAAAGGAAAAGCAAAGCGCCGATGCGCTAATCGCCGAGATGAAGCAGGTCTCTGAACAAATCAGGCAGGCGGACGAGCGCATCGCGGAATTGGATGCCAGACAACGGGACTTCTTGCTCACGATTCCCAATGTGCCGCATTCTTCGGTTCCAACTGGACATAGTGCTGAAGACAATGTCGAAGTGCGACGCTGCGGCACGGCGCCTGATTTTGATTTTCAGCCGAGGCCCCACTGGGAAGTCGGCGAGCGGGCGGGAATTCTCGACTTGCCGGCAGCCACCAAAATAACCGGCGCGCGATTTGCTGTTTACAAGGGATGGGGAGCGCGGCTTGAACGCGCACTCGCGAATTTTTTTCTGGATGTGCACACGCGCGAACATGGCTACACGGAAATTCTTCCGCCCTTTCTGGTCAATACAGCTTCACTCATGGGGGCGGGACAGCTTCCAAAATTTGCCGCTGATTTGTTCAAGATCGAAAACACGGATTTCTGGCTGACGCCAACCAGCGAAGTGGAACTTCATAATTTGTATCGCGACGAAACTCTTCCGGAGGAAAAACTTCCCATACATGTTACTGCGTGGACCTCGTGCTTCCGTTCGGAGGCAGGCGCAGCCGGAAAAGATACGCGCGGAATTCTGCGCCAGCACCAATTTCAAAAAGTGGAGTTGTTCAAGTTCACGCGTCCAGAGAAAAGCTATGAAGAGCACGAAGCTCTCGTGCGGAACGCAGAAAGCATTCTGGAAAAACTGGGGCTGCACTATCGGACGGTTTTGCTCTGTTCCGGCGATATGGGATTTGCTTCCGCAAAAACCTACGACATCGAAGTGTGGCTGCCTTCCGGCAAGGAGTTTCGCGAGATTTCGTCGTGTTCGAATTGCGAAGCGTTCCAGGCGCGCCGCGCGGGCATCCGTTTTAAGCCGAAGGCGGGCGGGAAAAGCGAATTCGTGCACACGCTGAACGGTTCCGGGCTGGCCGTTGGCCGCACCTGGATTGCGGTGGTTGAGAACTATCAGCAGGCGGACGGTTCGATCATGGTTCCAGAAGCACTGCGTCCGTATATGGGAATTGACCGAATTCCGGCGGGAGGCTGACGAGAAGCGGAGCCTTCATCGCAGCTGGGGCTACATTACATAAACATAAGATAACAATAGGCTTACTGCGCTTTTGCCCATTTCCGGCAAGTTCGCCAGATATCTGTTCGGCCGCGCAACCTATTGAAACCACACAATTTCGTTTGACGGGTGCTTTTCTGCTTGCATACACTCGGCTCGCCGCGTCTCATTAGAGATGTAGTCACTCTTGAGGTTCAAGGAGGAGGCGCAGGCAAGCGCTTCAAACGACATGGGTTTCATTGGCACGCTGATAAGGTTCGTTTTTTGGGTGTTGATCGTCTCCTGGGTCATCAAGCTTGTGGGGCGCCTGTTAAGCCGTGGCTTCGCCGGCAGCGGTCACAGAGACGCCGCTCCTCAAGCACGGAGCGACGTCGGGCAGGATGCTGCGCTGAGCAGCAAGCGACTGGTGAGGGACCCTGTTTGCGGAATGCACATGGCGGAAGAGTTGGCGTTGCCGCTGATCGCGAACAGCGAAACACACTATTTTTGTTCGCAGGAGTGCCGCGCGAAATATGAAAACAGCGTTTTGCGGCGTGCGGCAAACTCCTGAGTCGCAAGGCTTAGATATATTTTATGCTTACGATTTTTGCCGTTGGGCCCCGAACGAGCAAGAGGAACGAAGAGACGTTGATACGAACGATCTGACAACACCGAGAAGAGGAAAGGACCGACGTCGATGGCCACGGTCGTAAAGCCAGCAGTGCAACCGCTTGTGCCGCGGATTGCTCCGCGCGAGGATCTGAATCCGTTTCGCATCGCGCAAATCCAGTTTGACATGGCGGCGGAATTCCTGAAGCTCGATCCAGGATTGCGGCAAGTGCTGCGGACGCCC
>Ga0070707_100005366_pt1 | contig 11990 bp, 8 predicted proteins | sample KBSK5502metaG_FD_65468 | JGI IMG/M metagenome (GOLD analysis project Ga0070707, IMG submission 65468) | Corn, switchgrass and miscanthus rhizosphere microbial communities from Kellogg Biological Station, Michigan, USA - KBS K5-50-2 metaG | ecosystem: Host-associated > Plants > Roots >... | reverse complement strand
CGTCTGAATCAATCAGCTTCGCGCAATTTTGACACAGCCAAATGCCGTTGCTTTGGTCGCGGCGCTGCTCGCGTGTCAGGGCCGGGTCATAACGCGGACCACCAGCCGCGGCGGCCGTGATGTGCGCGGCGACGCCCAGGATCGTGAGCTGGCGCAGCGCGGTATCGGGCCCTATCGTCAGGCGTCGGCAATTCGGATTGGAGCACCGACTAGCGACCATCCCGGCCAGCAGGCGCTTCGTCTTATCGTTGAACTCGTCGCGCACGAAGCCTCGGGTCGCGGTTCGAAGTGGTGTCGAACCCTGCCTCATTTGAAACCGGCGCTCGTTACCCCAACCGTTACCCCAACTAGCTGGCGAACCTTGTTGTCATTCTCGTTTTCGACCTAACTAGTTGATTTTCTTGGTGGGCGATGAGGGATTCGAACCCCCGACCCCCTCGGTGTAAACGAGATGCTCTGCCAGCTGAGCTAATCGCCCGGAGCCGCCTAATGAAACCGATTATATGTTGTCCGCAATGAGCGAGCGGAATGAGCCTCGGGCCGCGCGGGCGCGGCCCGTCCGCCCTAGTTGAGTTCGTCGCGCAGCCGCTTTCCGGGTTTGAACTTAGCCTGCTTCGACGCGGCGATGCGGATCTTTTCGCCGGTCCGGGGGTTGCGGCCTTCCGAGGCGGCGCGGCGGGCAACCGAGAAGGTGCCGAACCCGACGAGACGGACCTCGGTACCCCCCTTCAACGCGCTGGTGATCGACTCAAACACCGCTTCGACCGCCTTGTTGGCAGAGGATTTCGACAGGTCAGCCTTTCCGGCAACGGCATCAACGAGCTCGTTTCTATTCACGTGTTGCCCCCTAAGCGAGATGCGGGATGGTTGCGCAACAATTTGCGCCGCCGAGTTTAGAGCGGCCCCCGAAACGGGTCAACGCCACGCACCAGCAGAAAATCAGCTTTTTTTCAATTGTTCCCGGCCGTTGTCGCGCGACCACGTCGACGTTCGCGGTGCGTAACAACGGCGGGCAATGCACATCAATGCGTTAGCAGCCCAGAGCGTTCTTCGCCCGTCGCGGGAATGACCGGTGGCGGCTCCGGTTCTTCTTCCCAATCGATCGGCGTCAAGGTCCCGGCCAGCGCATGGGCGAGCAATTCGTCGACCGTGCGCACCGGTATGATCTTGAGCCCGCGTTTGACGTTGTCGGGGATCTCGGCAAGATCCTTCTCGTTCTCGGCCGGGATCAGCACTGTCTTCAAGCCGCCGCGCAACGCCGCGAGCAGCTTCTCCTTGAGGCCGCCGATCGGCAGGACGCGGCCGCGCAGCGTGATTTCGCCGGTCATCGCGATGTCGCGCTTGACGGGGATCCCGGTCAGCACCGACACGATCGAGGTCACCATGCCGACCCCGGCGGAGGGTCCGTCTTTCGGGGTGGCTCCTTCCGGGACGTGGACGTGGATGTCCTTTTTCTCGATCAGCGACGGCTTGATGCCGAACGCGTGGCTGCGTGCCTTGACGTAACTTTCGGCGGCCTGCACCGACTCCTTCATGACGTCGCCGAGCTTGCCGGTGGCGGTGACCCGCCCCTTGCCCGGGAGCGTGACCGCCTCGACGGTCAGCAATTCGCCGCCCACCTCGGTCCAGGCAAGACCAGTGGTGACGCCCACCAGATCCTCGGCCTCGGTCTCGCCGAAGCGGAAGCGCCGAACGCCGGCGTATTTGTCGAGATTGCGGCGGGTGACGCTGACCCGCTCGTTCTTCTTCATCAGAATGTCTTTGATCGCCTTGCGCGTTAGGTTGGCGATCTCACGCTCGAGGTTGCGAACGCCGGCCTCGCGCGTGTAGTAGCGGATCACATCGCGCAATGCGTCATCGCTGATGGCCCATTCGCCTTTCTTGAGGCCATGCGCCTTGATCTGCTTCGGGATCAAGTGGCGCTTCGCGATCTCAACCTTCTCGTCCTCGGTGTAGCCGGGGAGCCGGATGATCTCCATGCGGTCCATCAGCGGCTGCGGCATGCGCAGCGTGTTGGCCGTGGTGACGAACATCACGTCGGAGAGGTCGTAATCGACCTCGAGGTAATGGTCTTGGAAGCTCGAGTTCTGCTCGGGATCGAGCACCTCCAGCAATGCCGAGGAGGGATCGCCGCGCCAATCGGCTCCGATCTTGTCGACCTCGTCGAGCAGGAAGAGCGGGTTCGACGATTTCGCCTTCTTCATGCCCTGCAGGATCTTGCCGGGCATCGAGCCGATATAGGTGCGGCGGTGGCCGCGAACCTCGGCCTCGTCACGCACGCCGCCCAAGGACATCCGGACGAAGTTGCGTCCGGTCGCCCGCGCCACCGATTTGCCGAGCGAGGTCTTGCCGACGCCGGGCGGCCCGACCAGGCACAGGATCGGCCCTTTCATCTTCTTCATGCGCTGCTGAACGGCGAGGTATTCGAGGATCCGTTCCTTGACCTTTTCCAGTCCGAAATGGTCGGCATTCAGCACGCGCTCGGCGCCCTTGATGTCGCGCTTGATCTTGGTCCGCTTGTGCCAGGGCAGCGACAGCATCCAATCGAGATAATTGCGGACCACCGTCGCCTCGGCGGACATCGGGCTCATGCTGCGCAGCTTCTTCAGCTCGGCGAGCGCCTTGTCGTGCGCCTCCTTGGTGAATTTGGTCTTGTTGATCTTGTCTTCGAGTTCAGCCATCTCGTCGCGGCCGTCCTCGCCCTCACCGAGCTCCTTCTGGATCGCCTTGAGCTGCTCGTTGAGGTAGTACTCGCGCTGCGTCTTCTCCATCTGACGCTTGACGCGATTACGGATCCGCTTCTCGACCTGGAGGACGCCGATCTCGCCCTCCATGTAGCCGAACACCTTCTCCAGCCGCTCTGAAACCACCTCGGTTTCCAGCAGCTCCTGCTTCTCGGCGATCTTCAAGCTGAGATGCGAGGCAACCGTATCGGCCAGCTTACCGGGATCCTCGATCTGGTTGATCGACACCAGCACCTCGGGCGGGATCTTTTTGTTCAGCTTGATGTACTGCTCGAACTGGGCGACGACGGTGCGGGCCAGCGCCTCGATTTCCTGATGCTGCCCCGGCTTCTCGCCGACCACCTCGGCATTGGCCTGGAAGAACTGCTCGTTATCGGCAAAGCGTACGATCCGCGCACGCTGTCCGCCTTCGACGAGCACCTTGACCGTGCCGTCCGGCAGCTTCAGCAACTGCAGGACCGTGCCGATCGTGCCGACGGTATAGATATCGGAGGTCGAGGGATCGTCCTGAGCGGCATTCTTCTGCGTGACGAGGAGGATCTGCTTATCATCCTTCATCACGTCTTCGAGAGCCCGCACGGACTTCTCGCGACCGACAAACAGCGGCACGATCATGTGCGGGAACACGACGATGTCGCGGAGCGGCAGGACGGGGTAGAGCGCGGCGCGCGCAGTCTCGAACATGGGCCCTCTTTTTGCCAGTGGCCGTCGGCCCATCCTGACGGCGGATGGCCGGTACGACAAGCCGTGTTTAGGTTGGCCTCCGGCGCGCGGCCGTCAAGCCGGCGCAACCAGATGCCGCAGGCCGCCGGGCTGTTGCCCCGCGGTTCGTCAGGGGTTCCCTGCGGTCTCAGGCAGGGGTGCCGACGTCGCCTCGGCGATCGGAGTAGATATGGAGCGGCTTTGCCCTCCCTTCCACCACTTCCCGATTGATGACGATCTCGCTGACCCCGGCCAGGCTCGGCAGCTCGAACATCGAATCGAGGAGGATGCCCTCCATGATCGAGCGCAGGCCGCGGGCCCCCGTCTTGCGGGCGATCGCCTTCTGGGCGATGCCGCGCATCGCCTCTTCGGTCAGTTCGAGGCGGACATCCTCCATCTCGAACAGGCGCTGATACTGTTTGACCAGCGCGTTCTTCGGCTTGGTCAGGATATCGACCAGCGCGTCCTCATCAAGGTCGTCCAGCGTGGCAACCACCGGAAGCCGGCCGACGAATTCGGGGATGAGGCCGAATTTGAGCAGATCCTCCGGCTCCAGATCCTTCAGGATCTCGCCGGTCTTGCGCTCGTCCGGGCCGCGCACCTCGGCGCCGAAGCCGATCGAGGTGCCCTGACGGCGCTGGGCGATGATCTTTTCCAGCCCGGCGAACGCCCCGCCACAGACAAACAGAATGTTGGTGGTGTCGACCTGCAGGAACTCCTGCTGCGGGTGCTTGCGCCCGCCCTGCGGCGGCACCGAGGCGATGGTGCCCTCCATGATCTTCAGGAGGGCCTGCTGCACGCCTTCGCCCGAGACGTCGCGGGTGATCGACGGGTTGTCCGATTTGCGCGAGATCTTGTCGACCTCGTCGATGTAGACGATACCGCGCTGGGCCCGCTCGACATTGTAATCGGCGGCCTGCAGCAGCTTCAGGATGATGTTCTCGACATCCTCGCCGACATAGCCGGCCTCGGTCAGGGTCGTCGCGTCGGCCATCGTGAACGGGACGTCGATGATCCTCGCCAGGGTCTGGGCCAAGAGGGTCTTGCCCGATCCGGTCGGCCCGACCAGCAGGATGTTCGACTTGGCCAGCTCGACGTCATTGTTCTTCGAGCCGTGCGCCAGCCGCTTGTAGTGGTTGTGGACCGCAACCGACAGCACGCGCTTGGCATGGTCCTGGCCGATCACGTAATCGTCGAGTACCCGGCAGATGTCGCGCGGCCCCGGCACTCCGTCGCGCGACTTGACCAGCGTCGTCTTGTGCTCCTCACGGATGATGTCCATGCAGAGCTCGACGCATTCGTCGCAAATGAACACGGTGGGACCCGCGATCAGCTTCCTGACCTCATGCTGGCTCTTGCCGCAGAAGGAGCAGTACAGCGTATTTTTCGAGTCGCTACCGCTGGACTTTGTCATTGCCACTCCATCACCGGGTCCCGCGGGCCCGTCCGAGGACGGGCTGGCCTTGCGGTTTCCGTGCCGGCGGCGGAACCCAGCAAGGGCGGGCCGGGCACGGCGGTCAACCAGAACGCTCCCACCCGGGCCATGAAATTATATGTGCTCCATTTGGATCAACAACTAGTTAAATCGGCTGCTCCCAACCCGAGTCATCTTAACCATGCTCAGGCGCGGAAGCCCCGCTCATCCTCGCGGGTCGGCCGGGCCTCGACCACCTCGTCGACCAGCCCGAACTCCTTGGCCTCGAGCGGCGAGAGGAATTTGTCGCGCTCGACCGCCCCCGAGATCACCTCGAGCGGCTGGCCAGTGTGCCGGACGTAGATCTCGTTAAGGCGGGCCCGCAGGGCCAGGATTTCGCGCGCCTGGATCTCGATGTCGGTGGCTTGGCCCTGAGCGCCGCCCGAGGGCTGGTGGATCATGATCCGCGAATTGGGGAGCGAGAAGCGCTTGCCGTGGGCGCCGGCGGCGAGCAGCAGCGACCCCATCGAGGCCGCCTGGCCGATGCACACCGTCGAGACCGGCGACCGGATGTACTGCATCGTGTCGTAGATCGCGAGACCCGAGGTCACCACCCCGCCCGGCGAGTTGATGTAGAAGGCGATGTCCTTGGTCGGGTTCTCCGATTCGAGGAACAGCAGCTGGGCGCAGATCAGACTCGCAACCGCATCATGCACCGGGCCGACAAGAAAAATGATCCGCTCCTTCAGCAGGCGCGAATAGATGTCATAGGCGCGCTCGCCGCGATTGGTCTGCTCGACCACCATCGGCACAAGGTTGTTCATGTACTGTTCGAAATAATCGGGCATCCCACTCTCCTCGAACCGCGCCCGAACCCGGCGCGCGGCACTCACCAGTCTATCACACTGTCGCTTCCAGCGGGCCGCCGTTCTCTTCGGCGGCACCGGTCATCAATTCCTGAGGCGTTACCTTGCGCTCCGCCGGTTTCGCCAATTCGAGGATGAAATCGACAACCTTTTCCTCGAAGATCGGGGCACGCAGATTGTTAATCGCCTCCGGGCTCTTGCGATAAAATTCGATCACCTGACGCTCATAGCCGGGATGACGCCGCGCTTCCTGGGCGAGCGCCTGGTTGAGCTCCTCCTGAGTGACGGTAATGTTGTTGCTGCGGCCGGCTTCGGCGAGCAGCAGCCCGAGGCGAACCCGCCGCTCGGCGATGCGGCGGTACTCCTCCTTGAGCGTTCCTTCATCCTCATCGGCCGCCGCCGGCTCGGTGTCCGAGGCGCCTTCCAGCGCGGTTTCCTCGGGCGCAACGATCGCGGCCGCGTCGATCGGCTCCTCGGCCGATCCAGGATGCGGGGTCGCGTGGTGCGTCGCCGGCTCGTGTTCGTGCACTCGCGGCTTCGCCGCCTCGGGAGTTGCTGGTGATCTGTCAGAACCGCCCTCGAGGGCGGTCTCCTCGGGCGCGATCAGCGCGGCCGCATCGACCGGTCCCTCCGGTGCGCCCGCGCCGGCTTGCCGAGCCGCCATTTGCCGGCGCGCTTCGAGCTCGCTCTCGTGCTGCTGCCAGATCGTGTTGAATTCCATCTCGACCATTCCCGGGGGCACCGGGAAATCGTAACGCTCGGCGAGTTTGTCAAGGAGCGCTCGCTTCACCCGCTGGCGCGCCACCGAATCATAGTCATTCTGCATCCGCTGGCGGACCTCCTGGCGCAGCTCCGCCAGGTTCTCCAACCCCACCGCCTCGGCGAGCGAATCGTCGACCGCCGCCGGCAAACGCTGGCGCACTTCCTTGACCTTGACCTCGAACACCGCGTCCTTGCCGGCCAGATCGGGCGCCCCGTAATCCGCCGGGAACGTCACCTTGACGGTGCGGTCCTCGCCCGCCTTTGCGCCAATCAGCTGGTCCTCGAAGCCCGGGATGAACCGTCCCGCACCGAGTTCGATCGAAACGTTCTCGCCCTTGCCGCCGGGAAACTCGACATCGCCGGTCCTGCCAACAAAATCGACGACGACGATGTCGCCGTTTTCCGCCGGACGCTCGACCGGCTCTGCTTTCCGCTGCGATTCCGCGATGCGCTCGAGGGCGCGGTCGATGTCGTCCTCGGGCACCTCGGCGACCAGCCGCTCGATCCCGAGATCGCCAAAATTCGGTTCCGGCATGTCGGGCAATACCTCAACCGACATCTTGTATTCGAGATCGGCGCCTTCCGCCGCCGACACGATCTCGACTTGGGGCGGCAGGGCCGGACGCAGGTTCTGCTCGCGCATCGCCTCGGCCGAGCTGCCCTGGACAGTGCTCTCCAGCACCTCGTGGCGCACCGCCGGTCCGTAGCGCTTGCGCAACAGCGGCAGCGGCACCTTGCCGGGCCGGAAGCCGGGGATGCGGACCGATTGCCCGATCTCGCCGAGCCGGCGGCTGATCTGATCCTCGACCTCGGTGGCCGGAACGGTGATCTTGAACTCGCGCTTCAGCCCCTCGGCGCTGGTCTCGGTTACTTGCATTGCAGGTCGCTCACCCTCTCGACTTTAGTCCCGGCGCCGCGGCGCGCCCGGTTCCAGTCCTGGCGCCGCTGGTGCGGGCGGGGGGATTTGAACCCCCACGATTTTCATCGCTGGATCCTAAGTCCAGTGCGTCTGCCAGTTCCGCCACGCCCGCGCGCCCACCGGCCGGGCGGCGCTTTGCGCGCCGGCCGGGGGTTCTAACATACTCATTCTGCCGAACATAGCCGGGCGGGCGGGCGATCCCGGCCTGGTCATTTCAGGGGGCGCGTCCCAAGCCGCGTACCGCCGAAGAGGCGGCAACCCGCCCCTCGTCGCGATAGGCCTCGTGATTGGCCTCAATATCGCCGAGCCGGTACAGGTAGTTGACCATGATGGCGGCCGATTGCTGCAGACCTTTCGGCGAACGGTCGCCGAGCCAATCGAGCTGCTCGACGCGGGCGCCGTTGCTGAGGTGGAAGTTCGCCACGGGATCGAGCGCGCGTCCCGCCGGGGTGCGTGCATATAGTAGATAACGTGCGCTGAGGCGCAGCAACGGTTCCCGCAGCACCGCCGCCGTCTTCGGATCATCGGCCCAATCCGGCCGGTCGAGCAGGCGAAGCAAGGCCTCATCGGCATCCTTCGCGCCAAGGTCGGCGTTGATTGCATCAACCGCTTTCGCCTCGGCAGGAAGCAGCAGCCCGCCGCGTTCGGCTTCCGCCGTCAGCCAGGCACGGAACCCGGGCAAGGGCGACAATGTCGCGAAGGTCTTCAGCCGCGGCAATTCGCTCGCCAGCGCATCGACCACCCGCTTGATCAGAAAATCGCCGAAGCTGATCCCGACCAGGCCGCTCTGACAATTCGAGATCGAATAGAAGATCGCGGTGTCGGCGGCTTGCGGATCGCCGATCGGCGCCGCCTCGTCGAGAAGAGCATGGATGTTGCCGGCGATCCCCGATACCAGCGCCACCTCGACAAAGATCAGCGGCTCGTCGGGCATGCGCGGATGGAAGAAAGCAAAGCAGCGGCGGTCCGCCTCGAGGCGGTTCTTCAAATCGGTCCAGCCGCGGATCTCGTGCACCGCCTCGTAAGCCATCAGCTTTTCCAACAGCGAGGCCGGCGCGTCCCAGGTGATCCGCTGCAATTGGAGAAAGCCGATGTCGAACCAGTTGGCGAGCAGCTCGCGCAGATCGTCGGCCAGGCCGCGCAAGACCGGGTCGCCATTGGCAATCGCGATCAGCTCGGCGCGGCGGTCGACGAGGAATTTCACGCCTTCCGGCAGCGCGTTGAACTGGCGCAGCAGCGTGACTCGCGGTGGCAGCAGCGCTGCCCGGAGGGCGCGCTCGGCGGCGATCCGCTCGGCAGGCTGGGCCGCCGCGGCGAGGGCGGTGCAGCAGCGGTCGACCGCTTCGTGGTCGGTATCGAATTCGCTGGCCAGCAGCCGCAGGAAGCGTTCCCGCCCGGCCTCGTTCAACGCCAGATAGGTGCGGCCGAGTTCGGCGGCGCGGGCTCGCGCGGTGACCTCGCCGCCGCGGCCGTCGAGACAGCTCAGCATCTGCTGCCGCAGCCGCGCGACGTCGTCCTCGGGCAGATCCGGCCGCGGCGCACCCGACAGGACGCCGCGCGCCGACAGGGCGATCTCGCGCCAGGCGCTGCGCAGATTGGCCAGGGTGCGGTCGAAGACGCCGTCGAGAAAGCCGGCGGGCGCGCGGTCACTCATCGGTAATCCACGGTTGGCGGAACGCAGGATGATCATATAGCGCCAATCATGATCGTACCGTGTCCATCAAGAGGCACCGCTTTCAGATGTGCCAGCGCGGCAGGCAAACCTTCGACGATGTCCTCGGCGATCAGACCCGGTCCGAACCGGCGCGCGGCCTCGGCATGCAGCCAGACCGCCGCGGCGGCCGCTTCGAAAGCGGGCATGCCCTGGGCGAGGAGGCCGAGCACGATGCCGGCCAGAACGTCGCCCGAACCGGCCGTCGCCAGCTCGGGCGGCGCGCCCGGATTGATGGCAGCCCGGCCATTGGGGGCGGCGATCACGGTATCGTTGCCTTTCAGCAGCATCACCGCCCCGCTCGTCCGGGCGGCGCGGCAGGCGCGCTCCAGCTTGCTGCCGGAGCTGTCAAACAGCCTAGCGAACTCCCCTTCATGCGGGGTTAACACGCAAGGCGAGTGAATCGCGCCAAACAGAACCTCTGCGTTCTTGGCAAAGCTGGTCAGCGCATCGGCATCGAGCACCGTGCGCTTTTTCGTCGCAAGGATCGCCAAGACCTTGTCGCGGGTCTCTTCGCCAACCCCCGCCCCCGGCCCGATCAGCGCCGCGTTGCGCCGCGGATCGGCCAACAAGGCGCGGAAATCATCAAGCTTACCAACCGGCTGCACGATGATCCCGGTGAGGGCGGCGGCGTAGATCGGAAACGCCGCTTCCGGCGCCGCCACGGTCACCAGACCGGCGCCGAGCCGCGCCGCCGCGCGGGCGGCGAGCCGGGCCGCCCCGGTCATCACCGCGCCGCCGGTGACCAGCGCGTGGCCGCGCGTATATTTGTGGCTCTCCGGAGTGGGCCACGGGAAGAATTCGCGCCACCAATCCGGATGATTGACCGCGGTCGCGGGCGCGACCTTGTCGAGCACCGCATCGGCAATGCAGATCGGCGCGACCAAGGTCTCGCCGCAATGGCTGCGCCCGGGCAGCAGCAGATGACCGGGCTTGCGCCGGAAGAAGGTGACGGTCAGCGCCGCTTTCGGCGCGATGCCCAGCACCGAGCCGGTGGCGCCATCGACACCGCTCGGCACATCGACTGCGACGACCGGCGTCCGGGCAGCATCGAGAGCGCCAATGACTTCGGCTGCCACCCCGTCGATCGGCCGCGCCAGCCCGGCGCCGAACAGCGCGTCAATGACGAGCCCGGCATCCCCGATGACGTCCGTGGTAACTGCCTCGATCGGGCCGGTCCAGCGCGCCGCCATCGCGGCGGCATCGCCCTTCAGCGCCTCGCGCGCGCCAAGCAGCGCCACCCGCACCGGCCAGCCGCGTTCGGCCAGCAGCCGCGCCGCAACAAACCCGTCGCCGCCATTGTTGCCCGGCCCGCACAGCACCAGCAGCTTCCGGATCGGCCAGCGCCGCGCGAGGGCATCGGCCATCGCGCGCCCGGCATTCTCCATCAGCACGATGCCGGGAACCCCGCCGGCAATCGTCAGCCGGTCGGCCTCGCCCATCTGCTGCGGCGTCAGCAGCGCATGCCGCGTCCAGCCCGGGGACAGTTCGCTCATTGCCGGCAAGAGGTGGGGAGCCGCCCCCGACCCGCAAAGGCCGCAGCGAGGTCTTATCCGATCCCTGTCTCAGCTCGGCACGAGGCCGCCATCGACATTATAGGACTGGCCGGTGATGTTGCGGCTCCCCGGGGAGGCGAGGAACACCGCCATCGCGGCGATGTCGTCTGGGGTGTTGGCGCGGCGGATCGGAATGCCGGCCTCCTGCTCGGCCAACAGCTGCTCGACCGTGATGCCGCGCTCGGCGGCGCGGGTAATGGCATTGCGCGCGCCGAGCTCGGTGCGGGTGACGCCGGGGCAGATCGCGTTGACGTTGATGTTGTAGCGGCCGAGCTGCTGCGCCGCCATCTTGGTCAGCGAGATCACCGCGCCCTTGCTCGCGGCATAGGCGGCGTTTGACGCGCCGGCATAACCGCGCCCGCTGATCGAAGCGATGTTGATGATCCGCCCGCCGGTCCCATCAGCGTCAAACTGTTTGATCATCTCGCGCGCGGCGCGTTGCAGGCAAAAGAACACGCCCTTGGCATTGACCCGGTGGATGCGGTCCCAATCCGCCTCGGTCAGATCCATGATGTAGGCGTAGCGCGTCACCCCGGCGTTGTTGACGATGACGTCGAGCCGGCCGAGCTCGGCGACGGCGCGCGCCACCATCGCCTCGATGCTCGCGACATCGCCGCAATCAGCCTCGATCGCGATCGCCCGCCGGCTGTTGCCGGCCGCCTGCGCGGCGGTGCGCTCGGCCGCGGCCAGATCGATGTCGGCGGCGGCGACGAGCGCCCCTTCCGCCGCCATCGCCAGCGCGGTCGCGCGCCCGATGCCGGCGCCGGCTCCCGTCACCAGTACGGCTTTGTCCTGCAAGACCGGCATGGTTCCCTCCTCAGCCCACTCTGTCGGCTGACCAGATTGCGTCGGCGCTATGCACCTCGCAACGGCTACTCTTTTGTGCAGCCCCGCGGCTCGGCGATTTCCCTGCCCGCCGGCTCTGCTAGGATGCCGGGCAGCGAAACATCGGGATGGAAAGGCGGATGAAGCGAGGCTTGGCCGTTCTGGGTCTGATGCTTGCCGGCATTCTCGGCGCGTCCGCGGCGAAGGCCGACCCGATGCCGATCCGCGTCGGCTGGGTCGTGACCCCGGGTCATCTCGGGCCGCTTATCGAGGCGCTTGGCAAGCGTGAGCCCGGTGTCTTCAAGCACCTCGGCAAAAGCTATGTGCTGCAGACGATCCGCTTCCAAGGTACGACGCCGATGATACAGGCGCAGGCGATCAACGAGCTGGATATCGCCGCGTTTTCGACGGCGGCGCTCGCTCTCGCGGTCACCAATGCGAAACTCGACGAGCGCGTTGTCGCCGATGTCGTGGCGGACGGCCATCCCGGC
>Ga0070707_100005365_pt1 | contig 11991 bp, 10 predicted proteins | sample KBSK5502metaG_FD_65468 | JGI IMG/M metagenome (GOLD analysis project Ga0070707, IMG submission 65468) | Corn, switchgrass and miscanthus rhizosphere microbial communities from Kellogg Biological Station, Michigan, USA - KBS K5-50-2 metaG | ecosystem: Host-associated > Plants > Roots >... | reverse complement strand
TCGTGACTATTTCTCCGTCGGACTGTGAGCGGCCCCACTTACGCTCCGAGTGAATCGTCGGTGGACAATAGCCCACGCTGGCGCGATGCGGGCCTGCCCGGGCTCGCGGCAGTGCCGGTCGTCGCGATCGGTAGAGCCTCAAGGGCGCGCCAGTGCGCCACGACAAAGGAGCGTAGATGTATCTAGGGAGACGCACGCGGCGCCTAGCGGGTGTCGCAGCGGTAGCCGCGGTTGCCATAGTGGCCGCGGCCTGTTCCTCGTCAAGTTCCTCAGCGCCACCAGCCGCTGGGAAGGCGCTGAAGGGCGGGACCGCGACGGTAGCGTTCCTCACCGGAGGAACCCCGAACTGGATCTTCCCGTTCGTGCCGATCGCCTACTACAGCGTGTACAACTCGTCGCAGTTCCAGGACCTGATGTACCGGCCGCTGTACATGTTCGGCAACAACGGCACCTCGACGACGGTCAACTACCCGATATCCCCGGCCAACGCGCCGGTGTACAGCAACGGCGGCAAGACGGTCACGATCAACATGAAGGGCTGGAAGTGGTCCAACGGTGAGACCGTGAACGCCGCGGACGTGGCCTTCTGGCTGAACATGATGAAGGCGGAGAAGGCGAACTACGCCGGGTACTCGCCGGGCACGCTGCCCGACAACCTGGTCTCGTACTCGATCCCGTCGCCGAACACGATCGTGCTGAACCTGAGCAAGGCGTACGCGAGCTACTGGTTCACCTACAACCAGCTCGCCGAGATCTGGCCGATGCCGATGGCCTGGGACGTGACCAGCCTCGGCGCCACGGCGGGCAGCGGCGGCTGCCACACGAGCGCCTCCAACTGCAAGGCGGTGTTCAACTTCCTGACCGCGCAGGCCAAGGCGACCGCCACGTACGCCACCAGCAAGATCTGGACGGTGGTAAACGGCCCGTGGAAGCTGCAGACCTTCAGCACGTCCGGCAACGACACGCTGGTGCCGAACCCGAAGTACTCCGGCCCGGTCAAGCCGCACCTGTCCGCGCTGCAGTACGTGCCCTACACCAGCGACACGACGGCGTTCACCGCGATGAAGAGCGGGTCGCTGGACTACTCCCTCCTGGGTATCGGCCTGCCGCCGGCTGACCTGTCGCCGAAGCCGGCGGGGTCGGCGCTGCCGACGACCAACCCGCTGGGATCGGCGTACACGCTGCAGCCGATGTACACGTTCGGGATCACCTACTACCAGCTCAACTTCAAGAACCCCGCCATCGGGCCGGCGCTCAAGCAGCTGTACTTCCGGCAGGCGCTGGAGTACACGCTGGATCAGGTGGGCATCGCCAAGGCGGTCCTTCGCGGTTACGCGGTGCCGGGCACCGGCGCGGTGCCGCCGTACCCGCCCAGCCAGTGGATACCGCCCATCCAGAATTCAAACGGCGGCGCGGGCCCGTACCCCTTCAGCACCAGCAAGGCGACCTCGCTTCTCACCAGCCATGGCTGGAAGAACGTCGGCGGCGTGATGACCTGCGAGACACCGTCCCTGTGCGGTGCCGGGGTCGCCAAGGGCACCCAGGCCAAGCTCACGCTGGACGTCTCCAACAGCCCGGTGTCCCTCGGCCAGACGGCGGACGTCTTCAAGTCGGACGCGTCCAAGGCGGGCATCGACATCACCGTGGTCTTGCAGTCGTTCAACACGATCCTCGGCAAGGACACGACCACGAACCCGGCCTGGCAGATGTCCGGCTACGGTGGCTGGGTGTTCAACGGGCCCGGGTTCGCGCCGACCGGCGAGCCGCTGTTCCAGAGCGGAGCCGGCTCCAACTCGGGCAGCTACTCGAGCCCGCAGATGGACAGCCTGATCCTGGCCGCGCAGGTCACGAGCAACATAGCCGCGTTCCACAACTACGCGACCTACGCGGCACAGCAACTGCCGTACTTGTTCCTCCCGGAGCCCTACTCGATCCAGGCCGAGAAGAGCACCCTGAAGGGCGTGACGTACAACCCGTTCTTCGCGTTCCTGCCTGAGTACTGGTATTTCACGAAGTAACACGGACGCTGGCCGCCGCCCCCGCCGGGGGCGGCGGCCAGCGTCCCGTTACCGCGGGCCATGTCCGGGTACGGGGTACCGAACCCGGCTTCCCCCTGCCGGTCCTGACTGCCCCGGCCGGCTTGACCGGTGGGCAAATTGCTCCATGCTGGGGGATTAAGATAAGCGCAATCCGGGCCGTGCGGCGCGGCGGGCCTGGCGGATGGGTGGTGCGACGATGACGACATACCTGATCCGGCGGCTGCTCCAGTCCATCATCGTTCTGTTCTTCGTCACCCTGATCACGCTGCTGCTCGTCCACCTGGTTCCCGGCGGGCCGGTAGTGGCGCTGGTTGGCGTGCGGGCGACTCCTCAGCAGATCGCCTACTACAACCACCTCTACGGTTTCGACCAGCCGATCTGGGTTCAGTACTGGAGGTGGGTGTCGCAGTTTGTCCAGGGCAACTTCGGCTACTCGCTGAAGAACAACCAGAGCGTCGCCAGCGAGATCGCCCAGTACCTGCCGAAGACCTTGGTGCTGGTCGCGCTGGCCACGGTGATATCGCTGGTGTTCGGGATCCCGCTGGGGATCTACCAGGCCGTGAAGCGGTACACGGTCGGCGACTACGCGCTGACCTGGGTGTCGTTCCTCGGCTACGCGACCCCGACGTTCTTCGTCGGGCTGATAATGATCGACTGGTTCTCCCTGAAACTGCCGATCTTCCCGTCCCAGGCACCACAGGGAACGACGGTGGGCCAGGTCCTGTCGCAGCCGGCGGCGCTGGTCTTGCCGGTGTTCACCTTCGCGTTCGTGGAGTATGCCCTGTGGAGCCGGTACATGCGCTCGTCGGTGATGGACAACCTCGTGCAGGACTACGTCCGCACGGCGCGGGCCAAGGGCGCCAGTGAGCGGCAGGTGCTCTGGGGGCACGTGTTCCGCAACTCGCTGATCACGATCGTCACGCTGATTGGCCTGTCGATCCCGACGCTGGTCGCCGGGGCAATCTTCGTCGAGGTCGTGTTCAACTACCCGGGCATGGGGCTGGCGTTCTACAACGCAGCACAGAACGTGGACTTCCAGACGCTGATGGGGTTCACGGTGATCGCGACGGTGGCGACGATCGTCGGGAACCTCGCGGCGGACGTTGGCTACGCGATGCTCGACCCGAGGGTGAGGTACTGATGTCGATGATCACCCCGCCGCCCGAGGGACCCTCGGCCGGCGCCGTGCTGGATGCGCCGCCGAACGGCGCAGGGACACTCACCGCGGTCGAAGCGGCCGAACTCGGCCTCGAACCCACTGCCAAGCCACGCAGCCTGCTCCGCCGCGGCTGGGAGGTCTTCGCGGAGAACAAGCTGGCGCTGGCAAGCCTCGGTGGCGTGGTGTTCATGGTGGGCTTCTGCTTCATCGGGCCGCTCATCTACTCCACCGACCAGGTGCACGTGAGCCTCGCCCAGTCCCTGTGCCCCCCCGGCTCCGGCCACCCGCTCGGCTGCGACCAGCTCGGCTACGACCTGCTCGGCCGGCTCATGACCGGCGGCCAGACCTCACTGGAGGTCGGGTTCGCCGCCGCGGTCGTGTCGGTGCTGTTCGGCACGCTGTACGGGGCGTTCGCCGGGTTCGTGGGCGGGCCGATCGACGCGTTCCTGATGCGGGTGGTGGACGCCGGGCTGTCCATCCCCTACATCATGGTGCTGATCATCCTGTCGGTGATCTTCCGCCCGAGCACGACGATCATGATCTTCATTATCGCGGTGTTCTACTGGCTCGGCGTGGCCCGGCTGATCCGCGGCGAGACGCTCACGCTGCGCACCCGGGAGTACGTCCAGGCGGTCAAGGTCATCGGCGGGCGCAGAAGCCGGGCGATCATCCGGCACATCGTGCCTAACTCGATCGGCACGATCATCGTCCAGGGCACGTTCGCGGTGGCGGACTCGATCCTGATCCTGGCCGGGCTCGGCTTCCTCGGGCTGGGGGTCTCGCCTCCAGCCACCGACTGGGGGACGATGCTCTCCAATGGCACGAATTACCTGCAGAGCCAGCAGAACTACTGGTGGCTGATCTACCCCGCGGGTATCGCGATCATCGTCACCTGCATCTCGTTCAACTTCATCGGCGACGCGCTCCGCGACGCCTTCGAGACCCGGCTGCAGCGCCGCTAGGACGGGGGAGCCAGTGGCGCCGCTACTTGAGATCGAAGACCTTCGTACCTACATCAAGCTCCGCGAGGGCACCGTGCACGCGGTAGATGGCGTGTCGCTGTACGTGGAGCCAGGGGAGACGCTCGGGATCGTCGGCGAGTCCGGCAGCGGCAAGACCATGACCGCGCTGTCGATCATGGGCCTGCTGCCGGTCGGCGGGCACATCGCCGGCGGAACCATCCACCTGGACGGGCAGCAGATCGGAGGGCTGCCCGAGGATGTGATGCGCAAGATCCGCGGCGACGAGATCGGGATGATCTTCCAGGACCCGCTGACCTCGCTGAACCCGACGATGACCGTAGGCAAGCAGATCGCCGAGGCGGTACGGCTGCACCGCGACGTGACGCGGGAGCAGGCCATGGACCGGGCCGCCGAGGTGCTGGACCTGGTCGGGATGCCCAGGCCCAGGGAACGGCTCGGGGAGTACCCGCACCAGTTCTCCGGCGGCATGCGGCAGCGGGTCATGATCGCGATGGCGCTGGCCTGTGAGCCGAAGCTGCTGATCGCCGACGAGCCGACGACGGCGCTGGACGTGACGATCCAGAAGCAGATCCTGGAGCTGATCGACGACCTGCGGCAACGACTGGGGATGTCGGTGATCCTCGTCACCCACGACCTGGGCGTGATCGCCGGGCGGGCCGACCGGGTCGCGGTCATGTACGCGGGGAAGATCGCTGAGACCACCGACACCGGCACGCTGTTCGCCAACCCCCGGCACCCCTACACCGAGGCGCTGTTCCACGCGCTGCCGGACAAGGCCGCCGAGACCAGGGAGCGGCTGTACTCCATCCCCGGGGTGCCGCCGGACCTGGTCAACCCCCCGAAGGCCTGCCGGTTCGCGCCCCGCTGCCGGTACGCGCAAGATCACTGCCGGGAGGAGGAGCCCCGGCTGCTTGGCGAGAATCCGGAGCATCTTTACGCGTGCTTCTACCCGGTCGGCGAAGCCGAGCGGGGCCGGACGGTGGCTGCCAGGGTCAACGCCGCACAGCCGGCCGTCTCCGCCGAAACATTTGCCAGGGTGCCGGGCGAGGTGGTGCTGGCAGCGAAGGGCCTCGTCAAGGACTTCCCCGTGACCAAGGGCCTGCTTCAGCGGCGGGTCGGCGCGGTGAGCGCGGTCGCCGGGGTGAGCTTCGACGTCCGGCGCGGGGAAACGTTCGGGCTGGTCGGCGAGTCCGGTTGCGGCAAGACCACGATCGGCAGGCTGATCGTCGGGCTGGAGAAGGCGACCGCCGGGAGGATCAGCTTCGCAGGTGGCGACCTCGCCTCGGCCAGCGGACGGGAGTACCGGCGGCAGCGCCGCAAGATCCAGTACATGTTCCAGGACTCCTACGCCTCGCTGGACCCGCGGATGCGGGCCGGCACGATCCTGCGCGAGCCGCTGGTGGTGCAGCACATCGGGTCCCGCCAGGAGCAGCAGCGGCGTGTCGCGGAGATGCTCGACCACGTCGGCCTGCCCCGCAACGCGGTGGAACGCTATCCGCACGAGTTCTCCGGCGGCCAGCGGCAGCGGCTGGGGTTCGCCCGCGCGCTGATGCTGTCGCCCGAACTGATCGTGGCCGACGAGCCGGTCAGCGCGCTTGACGTGTCGATCCAGGCCCAGGTGCTGAACCTGATGAGCGCGCTGCAGGATGACCTTGGCCTCACCTACCTGTTCATCTCGCATGACCTGGCGGTGGTGCGCTACCTGTCCGACCACATCGGCGTCATGTACCTGGGCAAGCTGGTCGAGGTCGGCCCGGCCGAAGAGGTCTACCTCCAGCCCGCACACCCGTACACGAGGGGCCTCATCGACTCCGCGCCGACGGCTAACCCTGCCGCTGAGAAGGCGAAGGTGCGCGCGGGGGTCACCGGCGAGCTGCCGAGCGCGATCTCCCCGCCCTCCGGCTGCCGGTTCCGCACTCGCTGCCCGCGCGCCCAGGAGATCTGTGCGGAGGTGGAGCCGCCCCTCAGGCCGTTCAGCGCGAAACTGCACATGGCAGCCTGCCACTTCCCGCTGGAGGTGCCGCTGAGCCTGGAGGCCACCTCGGCAGCGGAGCCAGCGTAGCCAGCATTGGTGAGGCCTGCCGACGTGGTGACGATCAGGTCCTTAACGCTCACCGGCCGGCGGGTGTCGATGGCGGCGGCTCGTGGCGCGGTGGCGCTGGCGCTCGTCGCCGTCGGCTGCACCAGTAGTGGTAGTAGCAGTAGCAGTAGCACCACCACTACCAGCCCGGCCACGGGCACGAAGATCACGGGTGGGACAGCGGTGTGGGCACTGCCGCCCGCAACCACCCCTAACTACATCTTCCCGTTCGCCAGCAGCGCCTACTTCGGCACCTACAACCAGAACACGTTCTCCGCTTTGATGTACCGGCCCCTGTACTGGTTCGGCAACGGCGCACAGCCCCTGCTGGACCCGTCGCTCAGCCTGGCCAACCCGCCCACCTGGTCGGGGAACACGGCGACGATCACACTCAAGCGCTACAGGTGGTCCAACGGCACCCCGGTAACCACCACGGACGTGATGTTCTGGGTCAACATGCTCAAGGCCGCCGGCGCCAAGGACTGGGGGGCCTACAACGGCTTCCCATCCGCCTATGTCCGCAGCATCAAGGCGGCCGGCCCCACCGAGCTGCAGCTGACCACGAAGCAGGCCTACTCCCACACCTGGTTCCTGTACAACGACCTCAGCCAGATCACGCCGATGCCGGCGGCGTGGGACCGGACCGCCTCCGGGCCGGGCGACTGCGCGGCCAGGGTGAGCGACTGCACCGCGGTGTACCGGTACCTCGACGCCCAGTCCAGGCAGCTGACGACGTATGCCTCCGCACCACTGTGGAGCATCGTGGACGGCCCCTGGAGACTGTCGGCGTTCAACGCCGACGGTCACGTCACGTTCGTGCCGAACCCCCGGTACTCCGGCCCGGTCAAGCCGGCCCTTTCGAAGTTCGAGGAAGCGCCGTTCAGCACGCAGGCGGCGGAGTACAACGCGCTGCGGTCGCCTGCGGCAGGCGGCCAGACGATCGACGTGGGTTACCTGCCTCTGGCGGACGCTCCGGCAAAGCCAGCGGGCTCCAGCCCGCTGACCCCCGGCAGGAACCCGCTGGCCGGCTACAGGCTCAGCCCGCTGTACGCCTGGGGCATCAACTACTTCGTCATGAACTTCCAGAGCAGCACCGGAAACGGCCCGATCATCAGGCAGTTGTACTTCCGGCAGGCGCTGGCTTCCCTGCTGAACCAGCAAGCCGTCATCAACGGCCCGCTGCGCGGCTACGGCGCACCGACCGTCGGCCCGGTGGCGCGAACCCCGGTGACCAGATACCTGTCACCACAGCTGAGGTCGGCCAGCCCCTTCCCGTTCGATCCTTCGAAGGCCAAGAGCCTGCTGGCCAGCCATGGGTGGAAGGTGGTCCGGGGTGGCGTCACCGCTTGCGTCACGCCTGCCCTGTGCGGGCCAGGAATCAAGCCCGGCCACAAGCTGGTGTTCAGCCTGCCCTACGTCGCGGGGACCCCCTGGATCACGCAGGAGATGGCGCAACTGCGATCAAGCGCCTCGCGGGTCGGCATCAGGATAAACCTGCATCCCGAGCTGTTCGGCCAGGTCGCAGCGCTGGCGATCGGCAATTGCAAGGCCACCCATAGCCCGTGCAGCTGGGACCTGGCCAACTGGGATACCGGCTGGTTCTTCGGTCCTGACTACGAACCAACGGGTGAGACGCTGTTCAAGTCCGGCGCCATCGCCAACTCCGGCGGATACTCCAGCCCGGAAAACGACGCCTTCATCTCCAAGACGCTGACCAGCGACAACCTCTCGTACCTGTACCAGTGGCAGAACCTCCTGGCCGCGCAGCTGCCGGTCATGTTCCAGCCGAATGGCGTGTACCAGCTCACCGAGGTCGCGGGCAACCTCCGCGGTGTGACGCCGCAGAACCCGATGCTCTTCATCAACCCGGAAGACTGGTATTTCGTGAAGTAGGGCCGGGCCAGAGCAGCTCCACGACTTCCGCGGCTGGACGCGCGGTGGCGGCGCGGAAGCCCTCGCCGGCCCACAAGCTCGTCCGGTCCACGTCCCCGGCGGCCACGGCGGCCGCGCGCAGCGGCCTGGTGGCGCTGTTGATCTCGGGATAAGCGCGCGGTGCGTCCGGGTGGTCGAGCATGAAGCGGTTGACAAGGCCGCGCGCTGGCCGGCCGCTGAACGCACGGGTGATAGCGGTCCGCGTGAACCGGGGATCGGCCAGGGCGGCCTTGTGCAGCGGGTGCGCTCCGCTTTCCGGGCAGCGCAGGAACGCCGTGCCGCACTGCACCGCCGCGGCGCCCGCGGCCAGCGCGGCCGCCGCGTCCTGCTGGCTCATGATTCCCCCCGCGGCGACCAGCGGCAGGCCGGTCTCCTGCCGGACGTGGCGGAGGAGCCGGAGCAGCGGGTAACCCGGCGCGCCGCGCGAGTCGTCGGCGAAGGCGCTACGGTGGGCGCCCGCTCCCGCTCCCTGCACACAAAGCCCGTCCGCGCCGCGCGCCGCCGCCAGCGCGGCCTCAACCGGCTCGGTGACGGTCACCCACACGGTGCTGCCCGCGGCCCGGAATGCCGCCAGGATGTCGCGATCCGGGCAGCCGAAGGTGAAGCTGACGGCCGCCGGGGATGCGCGAGCAGGGCGGCGATCTTCGCATCCCAGTCGTCGTCGTTCCAGCCCGGCTCCCCCAGCTGGACGCCCAGCGCTTCGGCGTCGGCCGCGAGGCCAGCTACGTAGCGGGCCACGGCCGCCGGGTCCGGCGCCGGCGCTCCCGGCACGAACACGTTCACCCCGTACGGCCCGGCGCCGCCGGCCTCCACCGCGTCCATCTCGGCGCGCATCGCCGCCGCGGTCTTGTACCCGGCCGCCAGGAACCCCAGCGCCCCGGCGGAGGAGGCCGCGATCACCAGCTCCACCGTTGTGGGCCCCCCGGCCATCGGCGCCACCACGACGGGCCGCCGCATGAGCTGCTCGATCATCGATGCGCTAGCAGACATCGCTGGCGAGGATACCGTGGGCTAACTCGTCATCATGAGGCCGCGGTGCGGGACCGGGCGGGCTGGATGGTGTTCGCGCGGTCGAGGAGCGGCTGGCAGCGCAGCCGCTGGGCGATGCCGGCGGCTTCCCTGATGGCGGCCCCGGCGGCCTCGGTATCGCCCGTGCGCAGCAAGTGCTCGGCGTGGTCGAGCAGGCCATGCGCCAGGTGGTAGGGCGTGGAGTGCTGGCGAAGGCCGGTGATGGCGGCGGCGAATAGCGCGGCAGCGCCGGCCGGGTCGCAGTCACTGGCGCTGAGGCGGGCGCGGGCCAGGCCGCGTTCGGCGCGGAGCATGGGGGCCAGCTGCCCGGGCCGGTGCCCGTCGAGCAGGGCGATCAGCTCGGTGGTGGCGGGGTCGGCCGGGGCAGCGCCACAATCCCCGCAAAAGCGGGCCCCGGCCGCTGCCGACGCGCCGCAGCGGCCGCACGTCACCACCAGGCAACTCTAACCCCCCGCCGAGCAGGCCAGACACCGCAAATCAGTTGAGACCGATCATCACAAGCCCAACGATGATCAGGATGATTCCGAGAAGCTGCCGCCGGCTCAGCCGCTCGCCGAACATGACCAGCCCGGCGACCAGTGGGATGACGGGATACACGCTGGAAACGGCCGCGGTCACCGCGACCTGGCCGACCTGGCCGCCGCGGGAGAAGGCCAGGAGCCCGACGGCGTCGGTCAGGCCCGCCGCGACCGCCCACATCAGGCCGGACGTACCCGCGCGGCCGTCCTTCCTCCTGCCGAGGAAGGGCAGGGCCAGCAGCAGAACCGTGACGGAGGACCCGTGTGCGACCAGGGCCGACGCGAGCGCTCCCGCCCGGGCGGAATAGTCGCCCAGCAAGAAGCCGCCGAAGCCGTAGGTCACCGCCGACGCCAGAGCCAGCGGGACGCCGGCCCGCGACAGGCCCCGGACACGGGAGGGCCCCGGCGCGACACCGACGATGGGCTCGGCGACCGCGACCGGAGGTTTCTCGGCGATGCCTGGCGAGCGGGCGCTGGCCATGGCCACACCGGCGACCGCCAGCACGACGCCGGCCGCTCCGGACCGGCCGATGTGCTCGCCCAGCACGATGACCGCCAGCAACGTGGTGATTCCCCCGTAGGTCGCGCTGATGGCGCTCACCAGGCCGACGGCACCGCCGTATTCCAGGGCGCGGTAGAACGTCAAGTAGCCCAGCAGCCCCAGCAGCCCCGCGCCGACGAGCCCGACGGCCGCGGGCCCGATGGCGGCAAGCGGCGGATGCAGGAATGCCGCCAGCAGCACCAGAAGGACCACACCGACGCCCTGGCCGCTCAAGACCGCGATATACGTCCCCGCCCGCCTGGCGGCGTTCGTCGCCGCGATCGCTGAGGTGCCCCACCCGATCGCCGCGATCAACCCGTATATCACGCCCGCATGCCCTCGCTCCGGCCACCCAGTCTTTACCGGTGACGCTACCGCCACGGCGGCGTCGCGGACGTTCAGGCCAGTTGCGCTTGTTTCTCGAGGTACTGGAACACCTGTGTGGCGGCGACGGAGCCTTCGCCGCCGTCGGCGAAGGCCGGCGTGAAACCATCTACGGCGCTGGAGCGCCGTGACCGGCCCCGCCATGGACGTTATGGCACCAAAAGACGGCGCCTACGACGTGTACTGCAGGAAGCAGATCCCGGAGAACCCGCGGACACCGCCGCACTGCTCGCCGCCGCCGAAGTTGTCGCTGGCGATCCACAGGCCGGCGCTGGTAAGCAGCATGTCGTCCGCCCCCAGCCCGCGCGACCTGGAGTACAGTCCCGCGGTCCCGGCGGAGTTGGTGAGCAGTGCCCCACCCGACGGGCCCGGCGTCAGGCCAGCCAGGCCGGGGGCCGGGATCGCGCCGGGGCCGGCCTGGTTGCAGCCGTCCGGGTTGTCGAGCCATCGGTTGTGCCCGGCCACGTAGACCGCGCTGGCGTCGGCCGCCGCCGAGAACAGCGAGTCACAGCCCGTGTAGTTGATCCAGTAGTGGGTGACCTTGGCCTGCGTGGCGGGGAACGCTGACGCGGCGTCGCACAGGCCGACGACCGGGAAGGTGCCGTTCCAGTTCCAGGGGTGGAAGCCCGTGGTGGCAAGGTAGATCGTGGAGTCGTCCGGTGACCACGCCGCGGCGTGGATGTAGGAGGGGTGCGAAGGACTGCAGTAGTAGTAGGGGAAGGTGCTGGGCTGGCTGCCGTCGAACTCGGGAGAACTCCAGGCCGTGACCTTCGCGGTGGGCCCGCTGACGCTGAGCATGAAGATCTGCTGCCGGTGCAGGCCGCCAACCGAGGTGAAGTCGCCCTCGACCAGGTCCAGTGCGCCGCTGTGGCTGAGTTGCTGGCCGTCGACCTCGGTCGAGTTGGTCTTGACCTTCGGGTACACGTAGTGGCCCGAGATATTCAGGTGCGCGAAGCCGTCGTCCTTGCCGGTGAGCGGGTTCAGGCTCGCCATGTATGGGTCCACGGTGCTGCCGTTGATGCTCGTGAAGTTCCCGCCGACCAGCAGGTGCCCGTTCACCGCCAGGATCGTGTCCACGTGCCCACCGCCCGTGTGGTCGTCAAACGCGGGCACGACGTTGCCGGTGGTGGCATCGATCTCGGCGAGATTGGCCGCAGCGGTGCCGTTCACCGACGTGAACTGCCCGCCGATGTAGGCGTCGGCGCAGTTGCCGCCGTTGAACGCGATCGTGTTGACCGCCCCGTTGACGTTCGGGTTCCAGGAGGTCACGGTGAACGGGGCGGTGGCGCTGAAGCTGAAGATGTTGTTCCTGGTGTAGGTGGTGCC
>Ga0070707_100005363_pt1 | contig 11994 bp, 15 predicted proteins | sample KBSK5502metaG_FD_65468 | JGI IMG/M metagenome (GOLD analysis project Ga0070707, IMG submission 65468) | Corn, switchgrass and miscanthus rhizosphere microbial communities from Kellogg Biological Station, Michigan, USA - KBS K5-50-2 metaG | ecosystem: Host-associated > Plants > Roots >... | reverse complement strand
GCCTGGAGTGGCGACCACTTCGATTCCGTCGATCACCTCGCCGCCGCGCACTTCGACGTCCGTCGCGTCGCTGACACCGCGCGGGGCCACGATGCGCGCGCTCGTCAGCGCCTTCAGCGGCGCGGCCGCGGGAGCGTGGTCGCCGTGCCGGTGGGTGATGAAGATCGTCCGCAGGCCCGGCATCGCGTCGCGGATCGCCTGCACGTGCGACTCGATGTTCGGACCGGGATCGATCACCGCCCAATCGTCGATGAGGTACGTGCGCGTGCCGTCGAGCGTGAACGGTCCGGGGTTCGGCGCGGTGATGCTGCGGATGTTCATCGCAGCCGCGGCTTTCCGTCGACGAGGATCGGCTCGACCGGCTCGATGACCGCGCCGCGCCGCGACTCGATCAGCTCCGTGGCGCTCGCGAATCCGACCAGCGCCTCGAGGTTCTTCAGCGTCGGAAAGACGATCGGAAAGTCGCCGCGCCGCGAGCGTTCGATGGCTTCGGCGGGCGCGATCCAGACGACGTCGATCGCCTCGTGTTGATCGGCGACGGCTTCGACGTCGCGCCCGACGAGCGTGAGGAAAAAGTAGGTGTCGAAGCGCTTCGGCAGTCCGGCGGGCGTGATCCAGCGCGACGTCCAGACCAGTCGCTCGAGATCGAGCGGCTCGCCGAGGGAGACGCCGGCCTCTTCGAACAGCTCGCGCGCCGCGGCGTAGCGCATCGCGTTGAGGAGGTCGCCGCCGGCGCGCTCGCGGTCGATCTCCTCGAGCGCCCCGCCGGGGAAGACCCACGCATTGGGGACGAAGCTGCTCTGCGCGTGGCGGCGCATCATCAGCACTTCCAGCGGCGTGTCGCGGAGCACGATCACGCTCGCGGCGGGAACGGGCGTCAGCATTGATGCTGCCATCCCACCCACTCCTCGCCGTCCGGCCCGCGCTCTTTCTTCCAGATCGGGACGGTCTGTTTGATGCGATCGATGATCGTGCGGCACGCCTCGAACGCCTCGGCGCGATGCGGCGACGCGCAGGCGATGGCGATCGACGTCTCGCCGACGTCGAGGTGCCCGAGGCGATGAAGGCAGGCGACGGCGACGTCGGGGAAACGGGCGCGGACGTCGTCGATGATCGCGCCGATCTCCTTCTCCGCCATCGGGCGATAGGCGTCGTAGAAAATCGACTCGACCGACTTCCCCTCGCTGTGATTGCGGACAATCCCTTCGAAGAGGACGTACGCGCCGTCCGAGGAGCGGACGACCTGCCGCGCGAGGGCGGCGGCGTCGATCGGAGCGTCGGTGAGGTAGGTCATCCCCCCGCCACCGGTGGGATGAACGCCAGCTCGTCGCCATCGCGGAGGAGGGCGTCCGGCGTCACGTACGTCTCATTGACCGCGGTAAGCGGCGGCTGCGCGTATTCGGCGAGGGCGCGGTGTTCGCTGCGCAGCCGCTGCCACACATCGGCCGCTCGCGTTCCCTCGGGGAGGTCGAGCTCGGCCTCGGGCGCGCCGGCAATGTCGCGCAGCACGGCGAAGTAGAGGAGGCGCACCCGCATCGCGCCGGATCGTACAATGGACGGCCGATGTTCGTCCCCGACATGAAGGTGACGGACGCGCTCGCCTTGCATCCGAGCGTGCGGTGGGTCTTCGCCGCGTACCACATCCAGGGCTGCGCCGACTGCCCAGCGGCCGAGGTGGAAACGCTGGCGGAAGTGGCGCAGGGCTACAAGCTGCCACTGGAGCGATTGCTGAACGACCTGAACGCCCTTTGGAGTGCGGCGGCCCAGCCGCCGCTTTCGAACTCTTGACGACAGGGGTGGCCGCGCCACCGCCTGCGCGGGATGAATCCCGCGCCACATTCGGTAGAGACACACCGCGAACGTCCCGGTGGTACGAGAAGTAGGTACAGGCGCCAAAGTATGTGGGGCGGGTTTCAACGGGTTTCAACCCCCTGCGTGTAAGAAAGCGGTGGCTTCCGCCACCGCACTCCAAAACGGCTCGGATACACTGTCCAAAACCAGGCATGCTCGAGCGTCGCCACCGCGCGCTGTACGCGGCATTCGACCGGTTTCCGACGCGGAAGGGAGCGGCGATTCACATCGACCGCTTTGCGCGAGCTCTCTTCGACGAGTTTGGCGGCGGTTGCCTCTACGTTCTCGGCGGCCCTGGCCTGCCGTCGCATCAGCTCGAAGGCGACATCGAGATCGTCCGCTTCAGCGAGATCGTCGACAACTTCCTGGAGCGCGCCCTCGCGTTCGGCAAGCAGCTCGAACGACTCCTCGATGACCTGCCGTCGCTGGAAGTCGCACACTTCCGCGACCCGTGGAGCGGCGCTCCGATCGTCATGCACCCGCGCCGGAGGTACGCGACGATCTACGAAGTGAATGCGCTGCCGTCGATCGAGCTGCCGTCGCTTTTTCCCGCCCTCGGCGCGTCAACGCTCGACAAGATTCGCCAAACGGAGCTGGCCTGCTGCGAGAAAGCAGACGCGATCGTCACGCCGTCCGCGACGACGAAGAGCTTTCTCGAATCGCTCGGAGTCGCGAGCGCGAAGATCCGCGTGATCGCGAACGGCGCCGATCTCGACGACGCGCGGCCGCGTCCGGACGACGCGCCAGAGCGCTACCTCCTCTACTTCGGCTCACCGCAGTCGTGGCAGGGGATCGACACGCTCCTCCGCGCGTTCGCAAGGCTCGCCGACTTCGACGAGCTCCGCCTTGTCATCTGCGCCTCGCGCGAATCGCGGGCATGGAAGCCTTACGAGAAGCTCGCTGCGAAGCTCGGCGTCGCGGAGCGGATCGTGTGGCGTTACGCGCTCGACGAGGAGGAGCTCGCGGCGTGGCGGCAGCATGCGTTCCTCTCCGTCGCGCCGCTCACCGCGTGCGACCGCAATGTCGTGCAGGGATGCGCGCCGCTGAAGATCATCGAATCGATGGCCTCCGGCGTCGCCGTGGTCGCCTCGGACGTCCCACCGGTGCGCGAGCTGATCGCGCATCGCGAGAACGGCTGGCTCGTGCATCCCGACCGTCCCGCCGAGCTGGCGCGCACGCTGCGCATCCTGCTGGAGAACCCCGGCGTCGCGCGGTCGCTCGGCGACGCCGCGCGGCAGACGGTCGCGCAGCGATTTACGTGGCAACAATCGACCGCCGCGCTGCGGCATGTCGTGAAGGAGGTTTATGCCGGACTCTGTGTTGGCTGATCAACAAAAACAGTTTTCGTTGAACCGGCCCATTGGCGAGGTGATCGCCCAACTCGTTCCTTTGGCCCGCGCGGACGAAGCGGGCGACAAGGTGCGATCGAAGCTGGGCTGTTGGGCGGCGGCGTGCTTCTTCTTCGCCGTCGTCTCGTTCATCCTCTCCGCGGCCGTCTCGCCGTACTTCCTCGCGCTCGCGGTGGCGATGATCGTGCTCGGGATCGTCAACCTCACGAAATACAACCGCAAGAAGAAGGAAGACCTCTCCGACAACCTCCGCCTCTGCGCGATTCCGCTGCTGGCGGCGTTGCGCGACGACTTCGGCAGCGAGCCGGTGGAGATCACGCTCGACCTCCGGCCGCCGCTCTCGAACGAGAAGAAGACGAATGAGGTGAAAAACGGCAGCGGAATGCGGAAAGAGACGGTGACGACCTACGTCGATCCGTGGCTCTCCCTCGACGGCATCCTCGCCGACGGCAGCCGCCTGCAGTGCAGCGTGGTCGAGACGATCACGCAGCGCGCGCGCTGGAAGAGAAGCGCCAGCGGCAAATACAAACAGAAGACGAAGCGGAAGAAGAAGGTCGACGTCGAGGTGTCGCTGACGCTGAAGGCGAAGCGCTTCGACGTCGGCGGCATCACGAACGCGGAGGTGAAGCACGGCGAGAACAAGAGCACCGTCTCGGTGTCGCAGAAGATCGCCCGCGCCGACGACACGCCGATTCCTCCCGCCGAAGTGCTGAACGTGATCGCCGGTGTGTATCGGCAATTGCGGCCGGCGCGAAGCTCATAAACGAAAAGGAGACGACATGCCCTGCATGGCGCGAAGCGGATTCCTGACACTGCGCGACTGCGGAAACCCCGAGGCGCAGGCGTGCGCGAAGTGCGGCCGGCCGATGTGCACGGCCCACCTCTCGGCGCGGAGCGGATTCACCGAATGCCTCGACTGTGCGTCGCGCGCCGAGAACCTCTCGCCCGAGGATCCCGAGTGGGCGTATGGATACCGCCGGCAGTACTACGGCACGAGCGGATACGCGCCGCTCTACTTCGGACATGGCGCGGCGTACGACGACTACGACGTCCGCTCGTTCGATTCGGCGGCAAATGTTGGCGGGCCGGTCGACGATGCGCACGAAGGAGACGCCGGCTTCGGCGATAGCTGATGCACCACCGCGTCCTGCTGGTGACGGAGACCTACCCGCCCGATCGCGGCGGGATGGCGGAATCGTGCGATCGCATCGCGCGTGGCCTCCGTCGCGAGGGGACGGCGGTGGAGCTGCTGCATCTCGACCGCCGCCAGCCCGACGCCGCGCACACGATCAATTGCGCGTGGAACCGCGTGCGGGCGACCGTCGATCTCGACGGCATCACGCACGTCGTCGCCTTCGGCGGCGCGCTGCCGCTCCTCGCCGCGCCGGCGTTCGCGGCGTGGATCGACCGGCCGCTTGTGACGCTGCTCCGCGGCAATGAGCTCGACGCGGGGCTGTTCGAGCCGAGGCGACGGACGTTCCTCGACGACGCCATCCGCCGCTCCGCCGCCGTCTGCTGCGTGACGACGGAGCAGGCGGAGAAGGTAGCGGCTCTCTACGACGTCACGCCGCGCGTGATCGCGAACGGCATCGACTTCGACCTCTGGCAGGCTACCGCCGCCGACCGCACGCGCGCCGCGTCATGGCGCGCGCAAACGGTAGCTCCCGACCGCAAGCTCCTCGGTTTTTTCGGACACCTGAAGACGAAGAAAGGCGTGCCGTTCTTCATCGACGCGCTGCGCCGCTCCGGCCTCGCCGACCGCACGCACCTCTTGCTCGTCGGCGACAGCGAGACGGTCGTGGTGGACGAGCTGGCGGCGACGCGCGTCACGACCGTCGACCGCTTCGACCTCATCCCGTTCTATCTCGCTTGCGATTTCGTCGTCCTTCCATCGCATTACGACGGCTTCCCGAACGTCCTCATCGAGGCGGCCGCGCTGGCGCGTCCGCTGATCGCCTCGCGCTGCGGCGGGATGCGCGATCTCCTCGCCGACGGCGAGAACGCGCTCCTCTTCGAGCCGGGCGATGAGCACGACTGCCGCGCGGCGATTCATCGCGCCATGCACGCCGATGTCGAACGGATGGGCGGGAAGGCGGAGGAGGTCGCGCGCGAGCGATGCGACGCGCGCGACGAGGCACGGCGCTACGTTGCCCTGCTCGATGAGATCGCGTCACGGAGGATTCATGCGCAGAACGATCATCCTGCTCGCGCTGCTGAGCGCCGTTTCATGCGGTAACGACAGCGACATCCAGAAGCGCTACCGGCAGACCGCCGCCACCCAGCCGGCCGCCGCCCCGCCCCCTCCCGTGGCCGCGAGCACGGCGAAGAGCGCGCAAGTGCGCGGCACCGATCTGCGCGAGTGGAACATCAACGACGACACGATCACGGTGACGTTCTCCTACCCGCCGAGCACGATGAAGCACGTCCTTACCGGCAAGCCGAAGAACGACGAGAAGCGCGAGTACAGCCTCGACGGCGGCGCGGTGATGCTCGAGGCGAAGACGAAGGATGAGCAGGGGAGCTTCAAGCTGCGCACGCCGTCCGGCGCGCTGCACTGGAAGGTGAAGATCGACGGCGACAAGATCAAGATCAGCGACAACGAGCAGAACGCCAACGCCTACGAGATGCGCACGAAGGGTCTGGAGACGAAGGTCCTCGCCCCCGACGGCCACACCCTCGGCACGGTGAAGTTCGAGGACGGGCGCAACGTGATGCGCGACGGTTTCGACAAGACCGTCGACCGCATGCCGTCGAAGTTCTTCCGCCCCGCCTACGGCGTTCTGTTGATCGACGGCATCGATCCGATCGAGCGCTACGCACTCCTCGGCGAGCTGATCGAACGGACGCGATGATCGTCTACTACGCCATCGGCGGCGGTCTCGGGCACGTCACGCGCGCGCGTCGCGTGCTCGCGGCGCTCGGCATCGAGGCGAGGATCGTCGGATCGAGCGACATCCCGCCGCACCTCGAGCAGTCGCTCGCCGCTCACCGCGCGTGGATCGAAGACCTCGGCGCGGAGCGGATCATCGCCGACACATTTCCGCTCGGCATCCGCGGCGAACTGGCGGAGATCGCCGTGCCGCTCGACTACGTCGGCCGGCTGTTGCGGTGGGAGGAGTACCGGCGCGTCGTTCCGGGACCTTTGCCGCGCTTCGGCACGAGCTACTTCGCCGAGGAACTGACGCCGGAGCACGAAGCAGCGATTCGGGCGGCGAGCGACTTCGTTTGGAGTGCGGCGGCGATGCCGCCGCTTTTGTTGAACGACGAGATCGAAAGCGGCGGCCATGGCGCCGCACTCCAAAAGTACTGGATCGTCGTCCACTCCGGCCCGGAGAGCGAAGTGCGCGAGCTCCTCGCATACGCCACCGCGCAGCGCGAGATCCGCAACGAGACGGCGCGCATTGTCGTGGCCACGCGGTGCGAGATGGAAGGCATCGAGCGCATCGACGTCGATCCTCCGTCAGCCTTGTTCGCCGGCGCGTCGCGCATCATCTCCGCCGCCGGCTTCAACGTGATGCTGGAGACCGAGCGGTGGCGCGACAAGCACGACGTCGTCCCCTTCGCCCGCCGCTTCGACGACCAGTTCACTCGTGCCGCCCGGCGCCGCCGCGCGCAGCGTCAGTCAACCGGACTCCCGTAGCGCCGGCGTCTCGCCGGCTGGCCCGCAGGCGTCCTCGCCTGCGTTTCGTCGGCGTTACGAGTCTTCTTCCCGAATCTGCGCCGCGAGGTAGTTCTGCACCCCGACCTGCTCGAGCAGCGAGAGCTGCGCCTCGAGCCAGTCGACGTGCTCCTCCTCGTCCTCGAGCACCTCTTCGAGCAGATGGCGGCTGTTGTTGTCGTCGGCCTCGCGGCAAGTCTCGATGCCGGTGTTGAGGCGCTTGACCGCGTCGAGCTCGAGTGCGTGATCGAGCTTCAGCTGCTCGGGCACGTTCTCGCCGATGTTGATCTTGCCGAGCCGCTGCACGTTGGGAGTGCCCTCGAGGAAGAGGATGCGCTCGATCAGCTGCTCGGCATGTTTCATCTCGCCGATGGAGTGCTTGCGGATCGTGTCGTGCAGCCGCGCGTAGCCCCAGTTGTCGCACATCTCGGCGTGGACGAAGTACTGGTTGATGGCCGTCAGCTCGGCCGTGAGGACATCGTTGAGAACTTCGATGATCTTCTTGTCGCCCTTCATTCTGCCTCCGCGTTCGGAGGGAGAGTAGCTCAGAGCGTCGCGCTGAGGGGAGCGGCTGCCGTATCGCCGCAGGCCGGACAGGCGGCCATGGCCTCGCGCTCGACGGCGGCCGCGGCGATCATTTTGCGAAGCGAGTTGTGGCAGGAGCCGCACTGGTCGCCGATGCCGCAGCGCTGCAGGTCGCGAAGAGAGCGGGCGCCGTCTTCGATGGCCTCGTCGATTTTGGTGTGGGAAGCACCGCGGCAGATGCAGACGATCATGGGCTGAAGGATCCTATCCGATCTCGTTCTCAATTGCGACTAAGTCTCAGTCGCTGGCCGAATATTCCGCCCGCAGAGGAGGCCGGGGAGGTGGCCGAAACCACCCCGGCATGTGACGGCCGTCACGCGTGGCAGAATGCCTCGCCGCAAATGCGCCTTCGGAAGCTCATCGCCGTCGCCGTCCTCTGGATCTGGCTGTTCGTCCTCTTCGCCACCCACTTCGGCGCGCGGTCGCCCTACTCCTACGGCTGGCCTCTTTTCGGCAACTTCGCCACGCACATCCTCGGAACCGTCGTCAATCCCGACGCCGTGCAGATGATGCCCGCGATGTTCTATTTCTACGAAGGGGCGCAACCGCGCGACTGGCCGCACACCTACAACTTCGGCGCGCCGTATCACGCCTTCCTCGCCGCCACCTTTGCGGCGTTCACCCGCTCCTACCTGCTCGCCAACTACGCCGTGAACCTCGGCGCACTGATGCTCCTGGCGGTCGTGGCCGTCAACTTCGCCCGGCGGCGGCAACTGCCATTGCTGCCGGTCGTCATCGGGCTGCTCACGATCTCGATGCTGCCCTTCGTCATCACCTACATCGGCCAGCCGATGAGCTACATCGCCGGCATCACGATCAGCTTCCTCGCGGTGATCGCCGCCGGCTCGCTCGACGAGGACGATTTGCGCAGGCCGTGGCTCTCCGGCCTCCTGGCGGCGATCCTCCTTTTCAATTACGACTCGTACATCTACGCGGCGGCAGTCGTTTTCTCGTTGCTGTTCGTCGTCCGCTTCCGCCGCGCCCTCGACTACGGCGTGTTCGTCGTCACCGCGGCGCTGCCGACGATCGTCTGGAAAGCATTCCTCCGCAAGGTCAGCCACGATCAGTATCCCCGGACGGTCGAGGTCTTCTTCATCCGGCCGATCGTGAACGGCTGGATGGAGTTTCTCCGCCATCCGCTGAAACACTTCACCCAGCCCTTCATCGCCGGAGAGATCGGCCTGAACGTCGGTACGGAGATGATCCTGGCGATGATCTATTGGCCGTTGCTGCTCGCCCTGCTCGCCGGCCTTTGGCAGTTCCGCGATCGAATTCCCCGCTCGCGGTTCGCGGCACTGGTTGCTCTTCTGCCGCTGATCTTCTTCGTTCACCAATGGGCGACGGCGCCGTTTGATTGGGAGAACAATCCGCGCCGCGCCCTGCCGGTCGTTCTCGCCGCGGGAGTGACGTGGTGTTGGATCGTTACGGTCGCATGGCAGCAGCGCGCGTGGCGGGCGGTGAGCGTGGCCATGCTGCTCATCTGTGCGACGCTCGGCATGATGGACGCGCTCTTCGACCGCCCCGCGATCGCGCTCATGACTGCCGGGCAAACGATGCAGCGCAATCCGAAGGAGGTGATGAGCGTCGAGGAGAAGCGCCTCACCTCGGAATCGCTACCGACGATGATGATCGACACCCCGATCTTCTGGCGCGATCTCGGCCAGGCGCGCAAGCTGGATCGGAAAGAGGTGCCGGCGTTTCTCTTCGCGCAGCTGTTCAACGCCGCGCTTCTGTGCGGCCTGGTGTGGCTGCTCGCCCGCGCGAAGCTGTTGCCGCGGTATGCGCCGCTCATTGCCGTGGCCGTCTGGCTGGCGAGCGCGGTGCGGTACTACTGAAAATGCGACGAGCAAAACTGACAGCCGTCGCCGTTCTTTCGCTTGGCTTTCTCATCGTCTTTTTGACGCATTTCGGCCAGCGCTCGCCCTACTCATACGGTTGGCCGCTGTTCGGCGGCTACGCCCGCAATCTCCTCGGCACGGTCGTCAATCCCGACGCCCTGCCGATGGTTCCGGTCATGGTCTTTTTCTACGAGGGGGCGCAACCGTTCGAGTGGCGGCACGGGCACAACTTCCGGCTGCCGTATCACGCCTTCCTCTCCGCGACCTTCGCCGCCTTCACCCGCTCGTATCTCCTCGCCAATTACATCGTGAACTTCGGAGCGCTGATGCTTCTGACGCTGGTCGCGATCAATTTTGCGCAGCGCCGTCAGTTGCCATTGGTGCCGGTCGTACTCGGCCTGCTGACGATGGCGACGCTGCCGTTTATGACCGCGTACATCGCCCAGCCGATGCACTACATCGTCGGGATCACCGTCAGTTTCCTCGGCGTGATCACGGCGATGTCGCTCGATGAGGAGGATCTCCGCCGCCCGTGGATCTCGGGACTTCTCGCCGCGATCGTGGTGCTCAACTACGACTCGTACATCTACGCCGCGGCGATCGGCCTCTGGATCATGATCGCCATTCGCTTCCGGCGCGCGATCGACTACGCCATCTTCGCGGTCATCGGCGCCGTCCCGACCATCGTCTGGAACGCCTTCCTCCGCAAGACCAGTCACAACCACGACTCGCGGATCACCGAGATCACGTTCGTGAAGCCGATCGTCAAAGCGTGGAAGGAGTTTCTCCGCCACCCCCTCACCCACTTCACGCAGCCGTTCCTTGCGGGCGAGATCGGCCTGAACATCGGCACGCACATGATCCTGGTGATGATCTATTGGCCGCTGTTGATCGCCTGCCTCGCGGGCCTGTGGCATTTCCGCGACGAGATTCCGCGGACCCGCGTGACCGCATTGATCGCGCTTCTGCCGCTGCTGTTCTTCGGTCACCAGTGGGGGACGGCGGCGTTCGATTGGGAGAACAACCCGCGCCGCGCACTGCCGGTCGTTCTCGCGGCGGCGTTCGCCTGGTGCTGGATCGCGACGGTGGGATGGCAGCGCCGCGCGTGGCGCGTGGCGATCGTGGCGATACTCCTCATCAGCGCCATGCTCGGGATGATGGACGCGCTCTTCGACCGCCCGGTGATGGGGTTCCTCACCACGGGCCAGGCGATGAAAGGCAACCCGAAGGACGTGATGAACTTCGAGGAGAAGCGCCTCACCACCGAATCGCTGCCGACGATGATGGCCGATGGTCCGATCATCTGGCGCGACCTCGGCCGAGCACGCCGGCTGACCCGCGCCGACGCCCCGCCGTTCCTGTTCGCGCAGCTGTTCATGGCGTCGCTGCTCTGCGGCCTGATCTGGCTCCTCGCGCGCGCGAAGCTGCTGCCGCGCTACGCGCCGCTGATTGCGGTGATCGTCTGGGTAGCGAGCGCGGTTCGCTATTACTGACTCCCCCCGGTGTGGCGCAGGCATCTTGCCTGCGCCCCGGTGGCACGGTGGCGCAGGCAGGATGCCTGCTACACCGTCGCCGCGACCCTGCGGCAGACGGCGATGATCTCCTGCCGGTTGCGCAGCAAATCTTCCACCCAGACAAAGACGGCCATGCCGGATGTGACGAAGTTGTTCAGCGGATGTGCGTCGCTGAATGACTGAATGGTCTCGCGGTGTTTTTTCGCCTTCTCCAACTGCTCGTCGATCTCTGGTCGCGGCTCGATCAGCGGCAGGAGATCGGTCTTGACCAGAGCGGCCACGATCGCCTCGATGACCCTCGTGTTGAGGTTGCTGGACATCGGATATCCGTCCATGCTCTGCAGCGTTTCCTGAATCCGCGCGATGAGCTTCGCATCGCGGACGATGCACTTCTCGAGCGCCACGACATGCTCGATGTCGACGGCAAAGAGGTTCGCCAGTTCTTCGTAGCGTTTCCTGCGCGCACGCCGGCTCCACATGATCGTCACGACGACCGCCGTGATGATGAAGACCACGCCCGGCACCGGGGCGAATTGGTCGGGCGGGGCCTTGGTGAGGATTCCGATCATGGCGACGGGAAACGCGGCGGCCATCGGAATGACGAACAGCCGGAGCAGATGCACCCACCCGCTGGTCTTGCGCGCTCGCGCGTCGTTGAGTTGGACGATAAGGGGGGCGATGACCTTTTCGACGGCGTCGTTGGACGAGTCGGTGGTGAAAAGCGCGGAGAGATTGGTGCCGGAAGTGGGCTTGTTCACGGCGTCCTCCTTGATTGTTGACTATGTTCGCGCGGCGTCCGCCTTTCGGATCAGTTTTCGGCACGGGCCGGCGATGCGCTCGGCCATCAGTTGATATCCGCGTGCGTTCGGATGGATCTCGTCGCTCTTCAGCGACGTATCGGTGAGGATTCCTTTGAGCACGCCGGCGATCAGCAGGCAGGCATCGTCGTGCGCGACACGCTCGTACATCGGGCCGTAGTCGGCGCTCAGGCTCGGAAAGCGAAAGCCGAGGAGGACGACCATCGCGCCGGCCGCCTGAATTTTGCCGACGATCGTCCGCAGATTTGCCTCGGTCGTGGCGATCGGAACGCCGCGCAGAAAATCGTTGCCGCCGAGGCCGACGATGACGATCCGCGGCGTTGCGGAGAGGACCTCGGCGTCGAGCCGCGCCAGCGCCGCGTCGGTCGTGTCGCCGCTCAC
>Ga0070707_100005360_pt1 | contig 12000 bp, 12 predicted proteins | sample KBSK5502metaG_FD_65468 | JGI IMG/M metagenome (GOLD analysis project Ga0070707, IMG submission 65468) | Corn, switchgrass and miscanthus rhizosphere microbial communities from Kellogg Biological Station, Michigan, USA - KBS K5-50-2 metaG | ecosystem: Host-associated > Plants > Roots >... | reverse complement strand
CTGGTCGGGCGGGGGAGATTCGAACTCCCGATCTCCTGCTCCCAAAGCAGGCGCTTTGCCAGGCTAAGCCACCGCCCGAAACCGGCTTCGGAGTCTAGCCGCCGAGCGCGCGGGCGATGTCCCAGCCGGGCCAGTAAGCCGAGCCCTGCACGGGCGACGGGGCACCGAAGGCATGCAGGCCGCCATAGCCGTCCAGGACCCAACCGCAGGGCGTCGGGCTGCCGAACCACATGACGATGTCGCGGGCGATGTCCCAGCCCGGCCAGGAAGCGCTGGCGGTAACGCTCGGCGCGCCCGCGAAGGGATGGATGACCCCGTAGCCGTCGACCACGTACCCGCCGGGCTGCTGCAGCGTGTCGGTCGCCGGCAGCGCCATCCCGCGCGCGAAGTTCATCCCCGGCCAGTAGGCCGACCCCGTGACGGCGGGCGCTCCGCCGAACCCGTGCACGCCGCCGAAGATGTCGAGGACGTAGCCCCATACCGCTCCGGGCTTGCTGTCCGGGCCGATGACAACGGCCCGGGCGGCGTCCAGGCCCGGCCAGTACGCGCCGCCGCTGGGGCGCGGCGCACCGCCGAACGGATGGAGGCCGCCGTATAGGTCCAGCGTCCAGCCCTCGGGGTCGCCGGCCGTCGCGTATGGCGCCAGGGCGACCCCGCGCACGATGTCCGAGTTCGGCCAGTAGTCGTAGCCGGACAGCGTGGGCGCCGAGCCGAACGGGTGGAGGCCGCCGAAGCCGTCCGCAACGTAGCCGCCCGTACCGTCCCTGAAGATGGCCACGCCGCGCGCGATGGTCCAGCCGGGCCAGTAAGCGCTGCCGGTCGGGCCTGCCACCGTGGCGATCGAGTGCAGGCCGCCAAAGCCGTCGAGCGCATACAGCTGGCGGATGTCGGTGACGCAGCCGGCGGCGCTGTTGCTCCACAGCGGCTGCACGGCCCAGTAGTTGGAGCCGAGGGTCAGGTTCTGGGCGGGGTAAGTCGTGCTCCACTGGCACTTGTCGCCGTTCTCCAGATGCGCGGGCGTGGAGTCGACCCAGCCCTTATTGGGTGCCGGGTCGGTGAGGATCTCGGCGTACTCGTGGCCGCCCATGATGCTGAAGCCGTCGAACCAGCCGTGCCCATAGGAGTCGTTGGTCTTGTTCACGTCGTTGCGTCCGCACAGCGACCCTCCGTCGGGCATGTACGGGATGTAGCCGAAAGGCGCCGGGGTCGCTGCGGGCACGGAATCGTGCCAGGCGCAGAAGCCGCCGGTGGCTTGGCTAGCGAAAAGCGCTTCATTCTTTCCAGGGGGCCCGATGATCATGTACGCGGCAGTCGCGTCCTTGAAGTGGTTGTAGCCGTCGGTAGCCGCGTGGTCGACGTCGCTTTCGGTCGGCTGCTGCGGAACCGGAGTGAGTGTGTCGATCCAGGCACCCTTGAACTGGGCCGACGGGTTGGGGACCGAATTGGCGCCCATCGGGCACGAGGTGGCTCCGGTGGCCACGTCCTGGCAGTACTCGCCGGTGCTCCCCAGCCAGGGGCTGCCGCCGAGCGCGCTGAAGAAGTCCACCAGGTAGGTCTGCGCCTGCGTGTTCGTGAAGCCGCCGGTGTCGGTGAACCCGGCCTGCCACTCGGCGCCCCAGAAGATCACGTAGAAGCCGGGCGTAAGGTCGACCGGCCCCCCGCGGTAAGCCAGCGGGTCGGGGGACGTCGCAGCGGGCTGGAGAGGCCCGGGCTGGGCTGCCGGGCGGGTCGGCGCGATGTGCTTGGTAGAGGGGTGTCCGGCGGCGTTGGCCGCGGTCGGGTGACCGGGGCCGAACGCCAGGCCCGACGCCAGCGCTCCGATGGCGATCACCCCGGCCACGGCCTGCCTCCGCACGCCCGCGGCTAGCCCCGGTAGCGGACGATCGCCTGGTGCACCGCCGCGGCCCCGAACTCGAGCGCGATCACCGGCACTCTCTCGTCGGCGTCGTGCATCGCCCGCTCGTACGCCACGCCCTCGGGGAAGTTGTGCGGTAGGAAACCGTAGGTCCGGATCCCGAGCTGAGCGAAGTGGCGGGCGTCGGTCCCGCCGCTGACCAGGTAGGGGATGGGCGTGCCGTCCGGGTCTGCCTCGCGCAGGATCCCGCACAGCGTCTCGAAGAACCGGCCCAGCTCAGGCTCGGGCATGGTCGGGCTCTCGCGCATCACCGACAGCTGCGCGTCCGGTCCGATCACGGACCGCAGCTCGGGCAGGAAGGTGTCCGCCGTCTCGCCCGGCAGCAGGCGGCAGTCGAGGTCGAGCTCGATCTGGCTGGGGATCACGTTGATCTTGATGCCGCCGCGGACCATGGTCGCGTTGACGTTGTTGTGCAGGAGAGGGTCGAGCACCCAGCCCGTATCGCCGAGCTGGTCGAGCGCGGCGTCGGCCTGGGCAGGGTCGAGGAGCCGGGCCACCTGGTCGCGCAGCGGCCCCGCTTCCAGCCCATCCCGGAGGCCCTCCAGCATCAGCCGGGTCGCGGTGCTGATGTGCACGGGCAGGCGGCGCGTGTCGAGCGCGACCAGCGCGCGACCCAGCTTCGCCATTGCGCCGCCGCGCATGGGCCGCGACCCATGGCCGCCCGGACCTCGAAACACCGCCCGCGTCTGGCAGCCGCGCTTCTCGGCCACCATCAGCGGGTAGAACCGGCGTCCGCCGACGTAGGCCGCGAAGCCGCCGCCCTCCCCGAGTGCGTGGCGGATGCCGGCGAACAGCTCCGGCCGGTTGGCCGCCAGCCAGCCGGCGCCCTCCAGGCCGCCGGCCTCTTCGTCGGACACGATCGCGATCACGACGTCCCCCGGCGGGCGGCCGCCCTCGGCCAGGAAGCGCAGCGCGGCGAGCACCATCATGGAGACGCCGCCCTTCATGTCGACGGCGCCGCGGCCCCAGACGTGTCCCTCGACCAGCTCGCCGCCGAACGGCGGCCGCGTCCAGTTCTGGCCGGTCGTGGTCACCACGTCGACGTGCCCCTGCAGCAGTAGTGGTGGGGCCTCGCCGCGGCCGGCCAGCCGCGCCACCAGGTTGGGGCGTGCCTCGCCGGCGCCGGCGAGCACGGTGTCCAGGCCGGCGCTCCGAAGCAGCCCCTCCAGGTGGGCGACGCAGGCGGCCTCGTTGCCGGGCGGGTTGGTCGTGTCGAAGCGGATCAGCTCCTGCGTCAGCTGGGCGACCGAGGGCAGCGCGATCACGTCACGCTGAGCACGGCGTCCACCACCAGGCGCTGGCGGTAGGTGCCCAGCCGCGGGTCCCAGGCGCCCGTGCAGGTGATCAGTGAAATCCGAGCCGGGCCGGCGTTCGCGAAGAGGCCGTCGGGGTGTGCGTCATAGGCGAAGACGCGGACGGACGCGACCGTGAAGCGGATGGACTCGCCGGCACCCCAGTCCACAAGGACCGCATCGCCGGCGCGCAGCGACCCCAGGCGCCCGAAGACCGCGGAGCCCGAGGCGGTGTCGAGGTGGCCGTCCAGCACCGCGTCCCCAGCCGAGCCGGGCCGGGGGCCGGCCGCGTACCAGCCGACACGCTCGGGCCCGCTGGGTACCGCCATCCTGCCGCCGCCATCGACCAGCACCGCCTCGATGGCGGCGTCAACCCCCGCGCTGGGGATGCGCAGCCGGCCTATGGCCGGAGGTCCGGGCGCGGCCGGCGCATCGACCACGACCGGTGGCGCCGGAACCGGAGCCGGTGGCTCGGCTTGCCACACAGGCGCTGCTGCCGCAGGCAGAGGCGCTGGTGGGGCGGCGAAGTGCAGGGGCGCCAGCGTCCAGGCCAGGCCGGCCACCAGCAGCGGCGCGGCCCAATGGACGACCCTCATGACCGCCGCCAGGCCCAGGCGGCCAGGGTGGTGACCGCCGCGGCGGCGAGCAGCCAGGCGGCCTCGGCCGGCAGGCGCGGCCCGGACGGCGGCCGCCCGGTGTTCGGGAGTCCCGGGGCCGCAAGATCCGGCGTGGGCGAGGGAGCCGGCGCTACGGCCACGGTGAAGCACTCGGTGCTCGCGTTGGTGTGCGTGGCGGCCAGGTAGACGCCCTGGCTCTGCGCGTCGGGCGCGTACTCGGTGCGCCAGCAGTAGCGTCCCGCGGTCGCGGTGCTCGAAGTCGGGTCGGAGGACGCCGTGCCCGCGGCGAGCATCTTGGCGGCGCCCACCTGGGCACCTCCCGATGGGCACCCCGCGACGAGTTCCGGCGCCGGGCCGCAGAGGAAGAAGCTGACGCTGCCGGTCGGGGCGAAGCCGGCCGGGCTGCTCACGGCGGCGGTGTCCGTTACCGACGAGCCCGGGGCCACCGAGCCACCGGCACCGGTCGAGGTCGAAGTGGTCAGCGGGGTGCGACAGGAGGCCAGGGGGCTGGGGCCGGTGAAGTCGAAGAGATTGGCGCTGAACGACTGCGCCGAGCGCGTATGGGGGAGGAAGGTGTTGAAGCAACCGGTGAAGGGCAGGCCTTGAAGGTCGATGCCGCCCTCCATGAAGTCGCGTGCCGCCACCGTGGTGGTCGTACCGGTGATCTTGTCCCGGCACACCCAGCCACCGCAGGGGATGTCGACGGCGTTGACCAGGAAGGTCACGGTGCCCGGATTGGCGATTGGCTGGTAGTGCTGGGGCGGCGTGCTGCCCGAGGGGTCGCAGACGGTGCCGTCGGCGGGCTGCGGCCCGGGCTCGGCGGCGCAGTGCCATTGGAAGACGGCGATCTCCGCCGTCAAGCCCCCGTTGGTTAAGTCGACCACCGCCAGCAGGTCGCCTTCGGTCCGGTGGCCCACGAAGGAGCCGGAGCAAGCCGACGTGATTTTGACGCTGTCTTGCAGAAACTCGAAGTCGATGTGGCTGTCACCGTTGTTGACCAGCCTCTCGGCGGCGAAGTACAGCTCCGGATGGCCGTTGTCGGAGCGCGTGTGGCTGAGGGCGTAGACGTTGCCAAGGTCGTCCTTGGCGGGGAACCCCTGCTTGGTGGTCAGTGAGTAGGAGTCGATGGGATCCCCGTTCTTGCTGCCAGGGACGATTACGGTCGGATCACCGGAGCCGCAGCTGGTGGTGTCGGTCGCGATGGGGTCGACGATGAAGGCGCTGGAGATGATGCTGGGGTCGGCCGCGGCGGCCGGCGTCAGCGCGGGCGGCGAGGGTGGGTTGCTGCCAGCGCCCGGCGTTCCGCAGTTAAAGATACCGCCGGTTCCGGGCACGTCGACCGCGCCCGCGGCACAGCCCTGAGGCGCTCCGGACCCGGAGTTCCCCCAGTCGCGCACCGTCCCGGTGGCCGACCGGATCGAGCCGTCCAGCGCCAGCCAGCCTGAGGGCGCCGCCAGGACGATCCCGGCCCAGGCCAGGACGACCACCAGTACGAGGGCGGCGGCGGCAAAGGCGCGGACCCCAAGAGCCATGCTGCCGGCGAATCTTGTCATGCCGGACGCCTTCTGGGCGCCAGCCTTGAGCAATGTCACAAAGACGACAGGGCACCGCTCTCGAGCAGCGCCCGCACCGCGCGGCCTCGGTGGCTCCAGCGGTCCTTCTGCGCCGGCTCCAGCTCGGCGAAGGTGCGGCCCAGGTCGGGCAGGTAGAAGATCGGGTCGTAGCCGAACCCGCCGCTGCCGCGCGCCTCGGGCAGCAGCTCACCTTCCACTTGGCCCCGATACACCGCTGGAGCCTGGCCCGGCCGCGCCAGGGCCAGGACGGCCACGAAGCGCGCCCGCCAAGGCCGCGGCAGGGACGCCAACCGCCGCCAGAGCTCGGCGTTACGCGCGGCCTGGGTCCGTCCCAGCCGCCGGGAGTGCAGGCCCGGCTCGCCGGCCAGCGCCGCCACCTCCAGCCCGCTGTCGTCGCCGAGCGCCGGCAGCCCGGTGGCCTCGGTGGCCGCCGCCGCTTTGAGGATCGCGTTCTCGGCGTAGGTGGCGCCTGTCTCCGCCACCTCCCCGCCCCACTCCTCGAGCTCGACGCCGGCGCCCGCCATCAGCTCCCGCAGCTCGGCCAGCTTGCCCGGGTTGCGGGTGGCTACGACAAGCCGGCGAGCGCCCGCTTCTGGTACCCCATCAGCTCGCGGATCCCCTGCCGCGCCAGCTCCAGCATGGCGTCCAGCTCACCCCGGCTGAAGGGCTGCTTCTCGGCCGTGGCCTGGACCTCGATCATGCGGCCGTCCTCGACCATGACGCAGTTGAGGTCGGTCTGGGCGTGGAAGTCCTCCGCGTAGTCCAGGTCTAGGACGGGCTCGCCATCGACCACCCCGCAGCTCACCGCGGCCACGTACTGGCGGATCGGCAGCTCCTTGAGCAGCCGGGCCTCCTTCATACGGCGGGCCGCCACGTACAGCGCGCAGAAGGCGCCCGTGACGGAGGCGGTGCGGGTGCCGCCGTCGGCCTGCAGGACGTCGCAGTCGAGTGTGACCGTGCGTTCGCCGAGGGCGCTCATGTCGACCGCGGCGCGCAGCGAGCGGCCGATCAGGCGCTGGATCTCGTGGGTGCGGCCGCCGATGCGCCCGGTCATCGCCTCGCGCTGGCCGCGGTCATGGGTCGAGCGGGGCAGCATCGAGTACTCGGCGGTCACCCAGCCGTGGCCGGTTCCGCGCCGGTGGGGCGGTACGCGGTCCTCGACCGTGGCGGTGATCCAGACCCGGGTGCGGCCCATCTCGACCAGACAGGAGCCCTCGGCGTGCACGTTGACGCCCAGCTCGATCTTGACCGGGCGCAGCTGGCCGGGCTCGCGGCCGTCATGACGGGGCATCAGTGCCCGGAGACGCGGAGCAGCAATGACGTTCCCTCGTAAAAGACGTACAGGGGCACGAACAGGATCAGCGGTGTCAGCGGGTCGCCGCCCGGCATCAGGAAGTTGGCCAGCAGCCCCAGGCCGATCACCCAGTAGGGGCGGGTTTTCCGGAGCCAGCCCGAGCTGATGATCCCGATGCGGCCCAGCGCGTAGAGCACGACCGGCAGCTCGAACACGATGCCGAAGGCGATCACCAGGCCGAGCACGAAGCCCAGGAACTCGTTGGCGTCGAATGTCGGCTTGACCAGGTCTGCGGGCAGGAAGCCGGTCAGCACCCGGATGATCAGGGGCAGCGAGTACAGCGAGAAGGCGATTCCCAGGCCGAAGAAGAACAGGGTCGCGAAGACCAGCGGCCCGAACAGGCGCCGCTCGTGCAGATAGAGCCCCGGCGCCACGAACGACCAGGCCTGCTGAACGATGATCGGAGCCGCGATCACGAAGCCCACGTAGAGCGCGACCTTGAAGCGCACGAAGAACCCGCCGGTGGGATTGATCAGGATCAGCTCCTTGACCCCCGCCCGGTGCACGACGAAGGTGTAGACGGCGTCGCCCACGAAGAATCCGATCACGGTGGCGATGCCCCAGGCGATGCAGATCACGATCAGCACCCGGCGCAAAGCCTCCAGGTGCTCGATCACGGTCATGCGCGACTCTTCCGGCTCGCGCAGGGACGCGCGCGTACGGCGCGAGAAGAGCCTCAACTCAGAAGGCCACGACTAACGCGGCCTCAGCTCTTCTTGGGCTCGGCCTCGGCCTTGGCGGGCTCGCTGCTGCCGGTGCTGGCCACGGGCGTCGGCGGCGGCTGCACCGTGCCGGGACCCGCGGTCTCCTCCGTGCTGCTGGCACGGGTCACCTCGTCCTTGAGGTCGCTGGTGGCCTTGCGGAACTCCTTGAGGGTCCTGCCGACCGCGCCTCCGAGTTCCGGCAGGCGGCCGGGCCCGAAGACGATCAGCACCAGGATGACGAGGACGATCAGGAAGGCGGGATGAATGTTGAACACTGAAACCTCGGCGCGATTATATGCCGCGGCCTGGGAGCTACCCCTTCTTCACATCCACGCGCAGGATGCGGTCGTCGGTGGCCAGCTGGCCCACGACGTCGAAGCCGAGCGTGACCGTCGCGAAATGGTTGTAGGCCGTGGTCGGGTTGCCGCCGGGCCAGGCCGACTTGGTGATGAAGAACTGGCTGCCCGAGACGCCGGAGGGAAAGCGCGCCATCCCCACCGACCCCGGCGCCCAGGAGTCGTTGGGCGCCGGCTCGTCGGCGAGCCCGTAGCCGGGGCTGCCGCGCCCGGAGTTGGTCGGGTCTCCGCTCTGCGCGTACCAGTCGGCGACCTGGAAGAAGCGCTGGCCCGCGAAGTAGCCGTTGACCGCCAGCACGATGAAGTTGTTGACGGTGACCGGCGTCGCGCCCACCAGGAAGATGACCGTGATGCTGCCCTTGGTGGTGAGGATGGTCGCCGAGTACGGCTTGTTGAGGTCGATGCAAGTGGCGGGCGGCGCTTTGTACAGGCGGGGCGCGAGCTGGGGCGCGGTCTTGCACTTCGCGAAGGGCCCGGCGGGCGTCGGGTTGGCCGCCCAGGCCAGCCCGACGCCGGCGGCCACCGTGAGCACGATCAGAACCAGCACGACCGCCAGCGCGCCTACGGGTGCGCGTTCAGGAACCGGCTGGGGAGAGATCAAGAACCGGCTGGGGAGAGATCAAGCCAACGCCTCCGCGATCGCGAGCGTGAGCCCGCGGGTGGTGTATTCGCGGGCGATTATATCGACGGTCAAGCCCAGCTTCCGGGCGGTCTCGGCCGTGACCGGGCCCATGCAGGCGACCCGCGCCTGCTTGGCGACGGGCGGCAGGCGCCGCTCCGGGAAGGCGTTCACGAAGTTGACGACCGTCGACGAGCTGGTGAACGTGATGGCGTCGACACCCCGGCCGGCGAAGAGCCCGCGCAGCGCCTCCGCCGAGCTGGGCGGGCAGACCGTCTCGTATAGAGCCAGCAGCTTGACCTCGGCCCCGCGGTCGGCCAGGAGGGCGGGCAGGGCGTCGCGGCCCATCCGGGCCCGGGGCACCAGGACGTGCATGCCGTTGAGATCCCAGCCGCCCAGGGCCTGGGCCAGGCCCTCGGCCGTGTACTCCCCCGCCACCAGCTCCGGCCGAATGCCCTTGCCCTCGAGGGCGCGCGCGGTCTCGGGCCCGATGGCGCAAACCCGCGAGGCGGCCAGGGCCCGGGCGTCGTGGCGGACCTCGAAGAGCATCTGGAAGAAGATCTCGACCGCGTTGGCCGAGGTGAACACCACCAGGCCGGTTTCCGGCAGCCGCCGGATGGCAGCGCGCGACTCCGCGCTCGAGGGCAGGGGACGGATTTCGATCGTGGGGATCTCGATCACCTCGGCGCCGAGGTCGGCCAGCTCGCGCCGGAACCCCTCGGCCTGGTGGCGCGCGCGCGTGATCAGGATCCGCCGGCCGTGCAACGGACGCTGGGCGCGGGTGTCGAGCAGATGCGACATCTCGACGCCCGGCCCGCTGACGAGCAGGGCGTCGCCGTCCAGCCCGCGCTCGCCGGCGACCTGCAGCAGCTCGCCCAACGGCGCCACCAGGCGGCGCTGGGCCGGGGTGCCGGGGTTGACGATGAAGGCGGCAGGCCGCGCGGCCGGGTGGCCGGCCTGGAGCAGGGCCCGGACCCCGTTCTCCCACAGCCCTGGCGCCAGGCGCAGGACGACGCTGTCGGCGCTGCCCAGGTGGCCGAGCTGCACCGACGTGGCGCGCCCGTTCACGGTCAGCGGCACCCCGCTGAGCGTGGTGGCGGCGGTCTCGGCGACCAGTCCGGGGATGACCTCGAAGTCCACAGCGGCCTTCTCCAGGGCGAGGGCCAGCTCGGCGCCGTTGGAGTAGAAGTAGGGGTCGCCCTGGTAGAGCACGGACACCGAGCGGCCGGCCTGGGCCGCCTGGATCACTTCTTCGTGCCCGCGGAGGGGAGCCACGTCGGCGTCGGACCGGGCCAGCGCAAGCAGCCCGGGTGCGCAGCCGTCCTGGTAGCGGATGGCGTCGGCTTCGGTGATGGCCTCGCGGGCCTGGAGGGTGATCAGTGCGGGATGGCCGGGGCCGATCCCCACCAGGCGGACGGGTGTCACTTGCGCAACCTTTATAACCGCCTGGCGACTACGTAAGTAGCCAGGCCGGCCAGGGCCCGCGCGGCCTCCCGGTCACCGAACCGCTGCAGCTCGGCGCGGGCCTCCCGCGCGAGCTCGTCGGCCCGCTCCAGGGCCCGCCGCGGCCCCTCTCCGGCGCGCACACCCTGCACCACGGCGTCCACGGTTTCAGCGCTGAGCTGGCGGCCGTCCGGCAGCATCTGGTCGAGCCCCTCGGAGAGCATGAGCGGCAGCGTCGCGCTGCCCTCCAGGAGGTCGTGGCCGACCGGCTTGCCCAGCTCGGCCTCCTCGGCCGTGTAGTCCAGCACGTCGTCGGCGATCTGGAAGGCCAGGCCGAGCGCCGCCCCGTAGCGGCCGAGCGCTTCGCGGTCGGGGGAGTCAAGCCCGCCCAGCAGTCCGCCGATGCGGCAGCAGGCCGCCAGCAGGGCGGCGGTCTTGCCCTCGATGCGGGCCATGTAGGACTCGAGGCTGGGGTGGTAGTCGCGCAGGGCCGCCTGCTGCTCCAGCTCGGCGCCGCAGATCCGCATCACCGCCGCCGCGAGCTCGGCGACCACCTCGGCCAGGCCGGTGCGGCTGGATTCCAGGTAGGCGCGCGCGAAGTAGTGGTCGCCGACCAGGATGGCTGCCGCGGGGCCGGCGCTGGCGGCCGCGGTCGGGCGGCCCCGCCGCGTCGGCGAGCGGTCGATAACGTCGTCGTGCACGAGCGTCGCGGCGTGCGTCAGCTCGACCGCGATCGCGGCCGGGGCCGCCCGCTCAAAGGTGTACTCCCCGAGGTGCGCGCAGAGCAGCACCAGGCCCGGCCGCAGGCGCTTGCCGCCGCTCGCGAAGAGATCGGCCATGGGGCCCGCGGCGGCCGGGTGGTCGTCGGCGAAGGAGCTGCGGAGGACGTCCTCCAGCCGGGCCAGGTCGGCCGCCACCGGGCCGAACAGAGCGTCTGGTTGGTCTAATCCCAGAGGTTGATCTCTCGAATTGCCGGGACCTTCTCGCCGAAGAGGATGTCCGCCACCTCGTTGAAGCGGTCGGGCACCGCGGTCACCAGGATCTCGTGCTGTGGCTGGGCGCCGCGGGAGGCCCGCATCCGGGCGTGGTCCAGCCGGCGCTCGACCACGCCAGCCGTGGTCTCGGCGGAATCGACCAGCTGGAAGGCGCCCGGGTAGAGGCGGTCGATGGCCGGCTTGAGCAGCGGGTAGTGGGTGCACCCCAGTACGACGACGTCGGCGCCCATCCTGGCGATCTCGGCCAGGTCCCGCTCCAGCGCCCGCTCGGCGCGCGGGGTGTCGGCGTCGCCGGCCTCCACGATCTCGACCAGCTCGGGGCAGGCCTTCTGGAAGACGCCGACCATGGGGTCCAGCTCCTTGATCGCGTGCAGGTACTCCTGGCTCTTGGCGGTGCCCTCGGTCGAGATCACGCCGACCAGGCCCTTGCGGGTCGCCTCCACGGCCGCCTGGGCGCCGGGGCCGATCACGCCGACGATGGGCACGTCGAAGGCCTCTCGGGCCGCGTTGAGCGCGGCCGCGGTGGCCGTGTTGCAGGCGATCACGACCATCTTCACGTCGCGCGACTGCAGGTACCGGATGATGTCGAAGGAGAAGCCGCGAACCTCGGTCTGGAAGCGTGGGCCGTAAGGGAAGTGGAGCAGGTCGCCGACGTAGATGGTCGGCTCCTCGGGCAGCCGCTCCCGGACCGCCCGCAGCACCGTCAGGCCGCCGACGCCGCTGTCGAAGACGCCGATCGGGCGATCGTCGCCGGGCATCAACTCATCGTAGGGGCGGGGCTTGCCCGCCCTCCCCTATGGCGATCTCACCCAGGAATTCCAGGATCGCCGCGGCGAACTCGTCGGGGCGGTCCTCCTGCGGGTGGTGGCGGGCGCCCTCGATGAGGACGAGGCGAGCGCCCGGGATGCGCTCCGCGAGCACGCGCGACGCGCCCAGCACCCAGGGGTCGTCCTGGGCACCGGTCACGATCAGCGTGGGCACCTTGATCTTCTCGACGGCCTGGGCGGCTTCCGAGGGCGTGCGCGGCCGGACCGGTTCCGGACGCTGGCGCTCGAGCACTCGGCGAGCCCGGCTGAGCTGCGCCTCCCCGCCGATCCAGAGCTCGGCCGCCGCCTGCAGCGCGACCTCGAC
>Ga0070707_100005357_pt1 | contig 12007 bp, 16 predicted proteins | sample KBSK5502metaG_FD_65468 | JGI IMG/M metagenome (GOLD analysis project Ga0070707, IMG submission 65468) | Corn, switchgrass and miscanthus rhizosphere microbial communities from Kellogg Biological Station, Michigan, USA - KBS K5-50-2 metaG | ecosystem: Host-associated > Plants > Roots >... | reverse complement strand
GATGTCGTCGGCCTTGTAATTTTCAATTTCTATTTTCTAATTGCTGTCTCCACAGGCGCGATTAGCTCAGTGGTAGAGCACTTGCTTCACACGCAAGGGGTCGCTGGTTCGATCCCAGCATCGCGCACGCTTCGTAAAACGGCACTCGCTCCAGCCGACAAAACGAAAGAGCTTGCAATTCTCGACAAATTCTCGACAATACGGCGTATGAGCGCGAAATCTGAGCAGAAACGAATTTCGGAGAAGGTCGGCAACGTCACCGTGCCGATTTATCCGAGCGACAGCAGCAAAAACGGCTACAACGGCTTCACTGTGGTGTGGTACGACGCCGGTAAACGATGCCGAAAATTCTTTTCGCAATTATCACGAGCACGGCGACACGCGCGACTTGTCGCGACCAAGATCGAAAACCAAGAGCGCAAGGTGTTGAAGCTCAGCCCAGACGATGCGCGCACATACGTTGATGTCGTCAGCACTTTACGCCCGCTGAATCTCGCGCTCGATGCTGCGGTTCGTGAGATCGTAGCGGCGCGCGGCATCGTTGGCGATTACCCACTGCTCCAAGCCTTGCAATTTTGGAAACGGCATCATGATGATGCGATTCCAGAGAAACGAGTCGCTGATGTTGTAGCTGAACTCGTGAATGGGCTTCGCAAAGATGGCGCATCCGAATCACACGTTGTCGAAATGGAGCGGGTGCTCGGAAAGTTCGCTGCTGCATTTCAAACCAATATTGGCAACGTCAGCACCGCCGACATAAACGCCTACTTGCGCGGCCTCGAATCGTCGCCAGCAAGTCGAAACATTTATCGCCAAAAGTTCGTCACGCTTTTCAATTACGCGCGGCGCGTTGGCTATTTGCCCGACCGAACAACTGCGGCGACCAAGTCGGCGAAAGCAAAAGAGCACGGTCGCGAGATCGAAATTTACAGCGCCGAGGAAATGGCGCTGTTGCTGCAACACGCGAGCGACAGCCTGAGACCATTCATTGTGCTCTGCGGCTTCTGTGGCCTTCGCGCCGCAGAAGCAATGCGACTCGAATGGAAAGAAATCGACTTCACACGTTCAACGGTTCTCGTGTCAGCCGCGAAAAGTAAAACGCAGTCGCGGCGATTTGCGCCGCTGCCGGATAACGCGGCGGCATGGTTGCGACCGCTCGTTAAGTCAACAGGAAGGGTCGTCGAGGTTATCGGGGTCGTGAAAGCACTTCAACGTTTGGGCGCGCGCTCACACGTCACAATGAAGCGCAATGGATTGAGGCATTCGTTTTGCAGTTACCGGCTTGCCATTGCTCAGAACGCGAATCAGACCGCATTGGAAGCGGGTCACAGCGCCGACGTTCTTTTCAAACACTACCGTCAACTGTGCACGGAAGCGGAAGCGAAACGCTGGTTTTTAATCGCACCTGCTGAAGCGGCGAACGTTGTGCCGATGGTTGCGACCGCTCGTTAAACGCGCACTTCGAATCGGGCAGCGCGTCGTCGGATTTGTTCGTTGCGTCGCGCTTCGTTCTCCGTCTGAGTGATCGGCGACGTGTCACTTGGCAGAGAGTAATCGGCGCGAAATCGCCACGCGTCCCGAACCGCTTGACTCCCGAAGCGCCGATACATCGTGGCGACCGAAATGCCCAATTCAACGGCGAGTGTAGCGGGATTCACAGGCTGGTCGTTGCTTCGCAATTTCGCCGCGCTGACGTGCAAAGGGGCGCTCGGTTCTTTCGCTGCTTCCCAAATTCTCGGGGTCAAAAGTTTCGCGATTGGCGTGTCGTAAAAAAGACGGCGTTGCTCCGAATCCATTTCGTCGCGGTGTTCGAGCGAGATTCCCTTGCCAGCCATCCAGAGATCAAGCGCAGCGTTTAGTTGTTTGCCGTTTGTCATCCCTTGCAGAAACAGAGGTCTCAACTGTTCGAGTCGGCGTTTAATCTCCGGCGACGCCGCGCGCAGCGAAAAGTAAAAAACGAGCCGCTCAACGTTTCGCCATTTGCGGATTTTCATGTAATCGGGCGTCGCGAGCATCTGCGAAATCAATCGCCGCGAAGGTCTGCGCACGCGCCAATGACCGCCCTTCGTCCGATAAGCTCCCGGAACGTCACCGGCAGCGCACCACCGCTCGAAGGTTCGAACGCTGACACCAAAGATGCTTCGTAAACGCGACATTCGATCTGAATTTGAGAAAGCTCGCGCATCTACATTATGACGCAAACAAATTCACCTGAGCGAAAGCTCGTCAGCAAACCCGAACTTGCCGCCCGTTATGGCGTGGTGGTGCGGACAATCGACAACTGGATCGCGCTGCGGCAAGTGCCGTTCCTGAAAATTGGAAAAAAGATGGTTCGGTTCGACGTAGCCGAATGCGATGCCGCCCTGCAACGATTTAAGATCAACGTCGCGGACTAAAAAAGAAAACCCCGACGCGCATTTTTTGCAGACACGCGCCGGGGAAATGAAAACAAACAAATGAAAAATAAACAGGCCGGTGAAGGTAAGCAAGCGTCTTGTTTCGCAGATCGAAACCCCGGTGCCGCGCGATACGCAACTCAACGCCGACCTCGCGCGTCGCGTCGTGTCACAACAAAGCGTCGCCATATCGCCGAACAGTTCGAATTTCGATTCACGAATCGGTACCAGGCGCAGTGAAAAAATCTGAGGAGATTCAGGAGAGCGTGAGTGGAACGACGCAAGCGCCGGATTTGCGCGGCTCGTCGTCGTTCACTCCCACCGACGGAAGCGTCGAAAACTTTTCGGTGGTCGAGATCATCCGGTTGCACAACGAACTTTCCGGGATTAAAAAAACGGTGTCCGAGCTTGCCAAAACGGTGCTCGAAAAGGCGATCAAGCTCGGCGACCTGCTCACTCAAAACAAGGCAGCAGTTCCCCATGGCGGCTGGTTGAAATGGATCAAAAAGAATCTGCCGTTCGGATGCCGACAAGCTCAGAAATACATCACCGTTTACGAAAGGCGTGACGTGCTTTCAAATGCGAACCCGAGTTCGCATTTGAGTATCAACGCTTACTTGCTCTTGATGAGGAACACTGACCGCGCCAGAGACGGCATCAGCCAACGAACACCCATCGACGACTTCGGAGGCGACGCCACACCTGTCGCACAATCCGCCATCAACGACCTTGGTGGAATCGTTTCTAAGTCCGCTGCGAAAGCCTCCGGTAGGTATAACGGTAACGCTGACCTTTGGGACGACAAGCCCGCCCTGTCGCATCCAACGCACAACAAAATCTACAACCCCAACGGTGGGCAGATGCCCGACCAAGTGGCGAATGGCCTGCACGAGCAAGGATTGATTCACGAGCCGTTCGCGTCGCAGATGTTTGGCGCTATTAAAAGTGAAAGTCAATCTGCGCGCACGGCTGCGAGAGAGGAGCGCGCTCAAGCAAGGCTCGCCAAGTTTGCTGAAATTGAGGCGCTGCCAGAGGTTCAAGTGTTCAGTCAATTTCTCAACACGCAGAGCAAGCGCGACGCGGTGACGATTCTCGCGGTTTTGGCGTTGCGTCGCGGCATCATAGATTCAGCCGGAACGGTCGTCGCGCCATGATCTATAAAAGTGACGTGTTCACGGTTCAAAAAGGATATCGACATTTGGCGTCGAGCGCTGCATTGTCGCACGCTGCCTGTTACGACCCCGTCAGCGCGATCCTCGGCAGGTCTCCACATGCTTTTAGCGATCAAATGAACTGCGATTCAGCAAAGAGGCAGCCTAACGAATAGGCAGCAAAAAAGATCGCCGCCGCGTCTCAGGAAAAATTCGCGACGGCGAAATAAGATCCAATCAGGAGACAATGATACGACGGACAAAACATCAATCAAGCGCCAGCCGTTTTGCTGGGTTGAAAAACGAAAGCTCCGAATGATTGCGGACGTGTTTGCTGAAAACTTTGGAAGCGTAAACGCAGCTCGCTCGATTTACTTGGCGCTGGCCGAGATCGCGTCGGATCGACAGAGCGACACCTTCGACGCGAGCCACGCTGAGATCGCGCATCGTGCCGGGCTATCTGTTGCGACCGTGAAGCGCGTCTTACCGACATTCAGAGACCTTGGACTCGTTGTGATCAAACGAAATTCCATCAACAAAATTGAGCGTCCGAGCACCTACACACTGATTCGAGGTGCGCTAGCTCACCATGAACTAGCGCTAGCTCAGGGGACAAAAAACAAATGAGCTACGTAAGAAAGAATCTTAAAGAATCTCAGAATAAGCATTACGACTGCTGAACACACTTAAGCTGGATAAACACAACCCATGAAGCGATGCGCAAGGATGGTCGTGAGATTGGGTGTGGCGCGCGCGCAACCATGAGCACCACCACTGATGATCGACAACGTTCGCGCCGCAAGATGATCTGTAAGACGTGCGATGCAGTATTCACGCCGAAGCGTTGGCGAAGCGATGGAAGATTTTGTAGCGACAAGTGCCGCCAGAAACACCATCGCAGTCGTGTCGCGTTGGCAGAATCTAAAATTCGTTAGCGTTACGATTGGTCAGTGCGCCACCACAAGTCGTGTGATAAGAGACAAGTCAAAGCAGATGACAACCGCAGAGCGATTCATCAAGTCAGTCGCGATCTGATCACGCTGCTGTTGCAGTCATCGCACCACTCGTCAGTGACGAGAGCCTTCGTCACCTATGTCTCATGTCGATCAGACATGTCCACGTCACGTCGCATCACGCGCGACACAACACTGTCATTTGGAATCCGAGAACTCTCTTTTTCGCGCTCAGGCCCGCACTGGTCGCGACAGCAGCCCGATATGAAATCGTTCCACCCTTCCAAAAACCTTGCTCATGCACATGGCGATGAAAACGAATTTCGCTCGTAACAAAGTCGACCTTGCACGCAAGATCGGTATTGCGCGACGGACGCTTTACGGCTTTGAAAAGTTATCGGGCGCGCCGAAGCCACGCTCGGACGGGCGGCACGACGTGAATGCTTGGAAACGCTTTGTCTCAGCACGCGCCGACCAGATTGTGATCGCCGGAATGCCGTTGTCACAGATTGAGCGAGCGCGCCTCGAACGGCTTCGCGTTGTAACCGCGCGCGAGCGACACAAACTGGACGTTGAGCAAGGTAAATTTATTGCCGTAGAGGATGCGAATCGACAAGTGGACACGGCAAACGGAATCGTCATTCGCTCATTGTATCAACTCGTCGAGAACGAGATCCCTGCGAGGTGCGGTGGCATGACCCCGGTCGAAATCAAAAAGATCGGCGTGCGATTGCTTCGCGAGTGTCTCGAACTTCTAAGCGGCGAACTAAAGGCAGCAGCGGCGCAAACATGACGACGACGCAACAGGAGCGCGCTGATTTGGTTGAACGAACTGAGCGCGACATTTTTGGCGCAGCGCGTTCAGAAAAACTTTTGCAAAAGATTTCAGCATCGCACTCGGCTGCTGCCCCCGAGCGCGATCACCGACAAACAAAAAAAGGGCAGCAAAAACTAATATGAAAACTCAAGTAAACCTGCGTGCGTTGACTGCGGACGCGTCAACATTTTCTGAGATGCTGGCGATTCTCTGCGATCAAGCCAAACTGAGTCGAGGTCGCGCGATTCTTTGCGCGGCTGAGATCTCGCCTTCGCGTTATCGGCGCTGGATGGCCGATCGCGCCAGCGGTCGCATTCCCGAAAAACGCGGTCGTAGTTCGATCACGGGCTTTAGATTCATTGGCGGCTGATGAAGATCATCTTGATCTCAGTGCGACAAAAGAAGGAGAAATAATTTATGGCTGAAATGGCAGCAAATGTCGGGCAAGTCCCGAGGACGATCAACGCGAACGGCGCGCTCGCGCGCGGCCTGCGCTGCACTCTTAATTCGAGCGGCACGTGCGATTTGAGCGCGATTGGTGTGCGCGGTGATTACATCACGGCGGTTGACATTCCTGCTCTCAGCGCAGGCGTAGGTTACCCGACTGGCGGTGGTGGAAAAGTTCCTGCAGTCGCATCGGTTGCGGTTGCGGTTGGCGATCCTGCCTACTCGGCTGCTGCAGGTCAGTTTTCCAATGTCAGCACTGGCGCCGTTCTCATGGGCAAGTGGGTGTTGGCAGCGAGTGGCGCTGGCGTGCTCGGTGAAGTCGAGCTTGAGAGTGCGGCCTAATTACGCGATGAACACGACGACATCACCAACAGTCGAAGAACCAGCGAAGCGCTTTGCTGGGTTCAACGTTAAGAAAACCGTGAACGGTGAAGCGGCAATCACTCGGCTGCGCGAAATGCAAAAGCGCGAAGCTGCGATCATTGCGAAATACGATCTGGTTTTGGCGACGTGCAAAAAAATTGAAGCTGAGGTCGTTACCGCACAGCGGGAGTTTGACGCGAACCCAACACCGGATGGTGTTCACAACCTGATTACGATTCGATTGCGAGCGCGCGAGGCGACTGATCTTTTTGCGTCGCTCTACAAACTCAAGACGAGCGGCGCAGCGAATCGCGAATTTTTGAGCGAGCACAAGAAAGATTTACGCGCTGTTTTGCTTCAAGCCGCCACGTACCGGCTCGCACAAGCGCAGCAAAGATTCGATGCCGAATTGGCGCATTCACGCCAGGCGTTGGGCAAAGAGGGCTTCGACCAAGACGAAATTTTGCAGTCGCCAAAAGTGCGCAGCGCCAAATGGAGTCTCGAAAAATTCGAAGGCTTGGTTGAGCGCATCAAACAAACTGAGGATGGGAATTTGTGGCAGTTCGCAGCCGAGATTTTGAAATGATTTTGCATGTGCGAGCAGGTTTCATTTTGCTTTTCCTGCGACTTGGCGCGCGGCGTTCATACTGCGCGTCAAACGGACATGCAAATCGGGTGGGAGCGTCTGCGTCGTCGCTGAACGTCATGGCGCTCTCACTCTTTATTTTCGTGAATGAACCGCGCGATCTGATCGAGTTGCGGCTCAGGAAATAAAAATGGCGGACTTCGATGATCTACTTGGCAACGACAACGAAGCGTTGGGGCGTTACTGTTATTGCGATGAACTTCTGCTTGGCGAAGGGCGCAAACGGGAGCGCGTGCCGATCATGAAATTTCATTCATGCGAATATGTGCGGCGGCGCAACGCTTTGATTCCGAAAGCGTGCAAGATCGCCACTGAGCGCATGAGTCGAACGCCGAACGACGACACAAAATCGCGTGCGGTGAAATGGACGCGCCAATTCTCAATCGCGATGGATGAACTGAGCGAGCCGCTGCTTCAAAACGGCGCTTGAGATCACACGCGCGCTGGTTTTGGCGGCTGCGCCTTCTGCATTGCGCGAATAACCGCGTCCATCATGTCGTCGGCCATCCACCTATAAAGCTCGTCGAGATCAATCCGACGCCCGGGTTCTGAGGGGTGCGCGAAAAGCACGCGACCACGCCGCTGCGGTTTTGTCGTCTGTTGCTTTTTCTGCGCCCGTCTGCGCAGTTTCTCTTTCACATCGAAATATCGCTTCAATTCGCGTTCAGAGCAAACCTCTCGACGTCGATAAAACTGCCGCTGAGGCGAATCCGTGCTTGCGGAAGTGCAGCGCAGATTCTTGTTAGGCCAACTGAAAGGAACGAAGACGACTTGTGCCTAGTAAGGCCGTTAAAGCCAGAACGAGCAGGCCCAAAGTCGAGCCGGTGTCGGGGGCTGTGGCTACGACGTCACCCTTGTCAAAAAAGGTCACGCTAATAGGGAACCCGTTGAGTCCGAAGTCGGAGGTGTCCGTCTGGCCGTCCCCTAGAAACGCGACGGTGGATTGGTCACTGCGGACGGATATTCGGAGAGCGCCAGGTTCACCCAGCACGACGTTATCGCCCACACCGTCCGGCTCCAACCAAGTCTGCGTCCCAGAAAATCCCCCCAGGGCAATAAACCACGCATCAGCACCATTATTAGTCACGCTCAGGGGGGTTCCATCCAAAGTCGCAGTAAGCGATGTTGGGGAGTTTTCGGTAATGACGAGGTCGAGTACGCTCGCCCGCATTGGTTGGGTTACGAGTGCGGCCGCGATTGCAATTGCCAGAAGCAGGATAACTTTCATTTTTATTGGATCCCAGTGGAATGGTTGAGGTCGGCCAGTTTTTAAGCAGGTTTCGTCAAAACAGTCAAGGTAATAGACGACACCGTCGTAGGTTCAAGTCCCGCCCCGAGCGCCATGTGGATCTACGGAAAATGCCGTTTTCCGGACAACTTTTCGCTGCTGGCTCATGCAGCCTTTTCAAACCGATTCCCCTCGTAAGCCCCAGAAATAGATGGCAAGCTGCAGTCTAATTCTCGTTAGGCGGCATATGAGCACCAAACCGGAAGTCCAACAAATTATTGAGGCTCGTATTTCGCAGCTTCAGTCGAGTTCCTTCAACGACATTGCCGCACTTCCCGTAGCGAAGGGTGAGGACGTGCTGATCGAGGGTAGAAAATGCACGCTTACGACGTACGTGCAAAAACTAAGCTCCGGCGAGCTTCTAGCGACAGTTCAGATCGCAGCGCCCACGCTTTTCGGTCTTGGAAGCGCCCACACTGAACGCGGCCTGATCTTCTCAGTCGGTGGCCTTGTGCGTGAAGCAACGTCAGAAGAACTACAGAACACCGGAGGGTAAATGAGATTGCCGCCTAACCAAGCGCTGCAGCCAACCGCTGACCGGCGCGAAAAGTTATGAAATTGAAACTGGAAAGTAGAAAGGACATGAGAAAGCTCGGTCTCGTCAGCGGCGGCTGAGCTCCGTCTCGTTAGACGTAGAAAGACGCCACACTCGATGCCGATAAACTGGGACGTTCGGGCGATTAGGGGCAAGGCCAAGTACCAAGATGTCTATTTGGCTTATCTCGACGTTCTCGGTTTCAAAAATCTGGTGCGGCATGCCGGAAAGAGTCCTCGGTACATGATCAAACTCTTCGAGCGGGTAGATAATGCGGTCCATCATCCACGCGTTTCTGGATTGGCTCAAAGATACTTAAGCGATTCGATCTTGATCTGGTCCGACCATCCCGAATCTCTGCCGTGGATATTCGACCTTTGTAACGAGCTTCAAGATGAACTCCTACTCGAAGGTTGTCTAGTGCGAGGAGCTATCGTTTTCGGTCAACACTACTCAGGCTTTTTTGACCAGTTGAACCTTGTGACTGGCGAACGCAACCTGAAGAGCGGAGAAGTCATCATTAGTCCCGCCCTAATTAAGGCCTTTCTCATCGAGAGCGAGTTGACCGATCCTGTCATAAAGGTAGAAGGTTGTGTGGCCAAGGCTTACGGTGCTCTGTTTAAAGGCATGCCTCGGAACAGTCGTCCGCCGAAGCTACCTATAAGTTCCGATCGGCTCTACGATCTACCGAGCTATTTATTGAGCGTGCGCTTTGGGCCTCTTCGCGCTGGCGCTTCCAACGCAAAACCTCTGAGCGCGGATTGGCAACGAGACCCCGGCATCAAGAAGGATGTCGCGGCGGTAAGGCAAATCCGAAAGCAAATCCTAGCGGGCGTGCGAAATTCAGATCCAAGAATTGCACGCAAGTGGAAGTACGTCAGTAAGGTATTCAACTTGCGCGTCCGCGCGCTCGAAAAGAGCTGGCACCTTATGCGCGGCATGCAAATCCGGGAGGGGCGCATCTTGAAGCAGGCATTACCTCGTCGTCTAACCAGTCGATGAAGCCAACGGCCCCGTTACAATGCGACTTCTGCGTGTTTGCCACAACACCCTGCCGTGGCGTATCTTTTTCTCGTTAGGTCTTATGGACGCGCTTTCGGCAGTCGTAGAGCTTGTCAAGGCATTGGCATGGCCAGTCAGCGTCTTCGCCATTATTTTGCTCCTCCGAAAAGCCATCCAAGGCCTGATCGCCTCGATTCATGAAGGTCGCGTTAAATATAAGGACCTGGAATTCACGTTTAAGCGTGATCTCCAGCAGGTCAGGCGGTCGTTACCACAACAGCCAGTGCCCGCGTTGCCGGCACTGGAAGAACCCAATATCACCGAGCTGATGGGGCTCGCGCAGATGTCGCCGCGCGCCGCCGTCATCGAGGCGTGGACACGCCTCGAAGCAGCCGCCGCTGAGTTCGCCCAAAGGCATGCGCCACCAGATGTTCCGAAACAACGAAGGCCTTTGATGTTTCTCGACGTGCTTCGGCAACACGACGCAATCCCGCCCGCAGTCAAGACAGCTTTTCAGAAGCTGCGGGACATTAGGAACCGCACTGTGCATACGCCTGACTTCCAGCCATCGGTGGACGACGCGGAAGAGTATGTGTTACTTACCTTCGCGGTCATCGAAGATCTCCGACGAATCGGTGAATAGACCTAACCAAGCGACGGAGCCAACGGCCCATCGGCAAGACAATTTCAACGTGTTGTCACGACGCCCTGCCGTGGCTTATCTCTTTCTCGTTAGGTGAACAGGATCACATGACAGATCTCGTCGCGAACGTCGCGGTGATTGGCAGAATGCAACTGATGCCCGGCATTCTCCCAGTCAGACTCGACAACCCACCGGTCGAGTGTCTTGTTGCGCACGCCTTCCCCGACCACATGGAAGATCCAAAGCGCGGGATCAAGGTCGACACCACCGACTGTACGGTCTTCACCGTCACGCATCGAGAGAGAGGCGAACTCGATCTCGCCCTGCGCACGAATGTGCTGTTGGTCTTCGAGCAGTCGATCGCCGCGATCAGTGAAGTCTCAATTTGGGCAAAGGCTGGTGATGTCGTTGGCAAGATGTCGTCGTTCATTCGTCAGATCGGAACGACCGACGTAAAGGCTTTTTTCGCTCAGGGTCAGGGAGACCAGATGGTCGGTTGGGTGAGCCCTGCGTTCACCTTTGATAGGAAGGCCGCTGCGATGATGGCCGGATTCTTGTCGAACATGATCGTCTCAAATGGGCCCTCGGCGAACCCGATTCCCTCCATCACTCGCCGGGTAATGAGTTCGCTGGATCTGGTCAACCTGGGCTTTTACACAGAGTCGTTCGTCAATATGTTCTCGCTCGTAGACGACTTGACCCAAGAGGTAATAAAGGCTGGGATGACCGCACGTGGGCTGAAGGAGGAGGAGCAGAGGGGCCTACTGCGCGCCATTAAGGAAGAACGGCTGAAGGTTTATCTGTGCAATCTGTCGAAGCTGTGTGGCTGGCAGAGTCTTGAGGAGGCGAATAGCGACTTGTTTGAGCGCGTCCTTAAGGTAAACACCACGCGCAACAACATCATGCACGGATCGCGGAGGCTGCTGGCGAAGGAAGCAGTACCTGCAATTGATGTCTTGCTAAGCCTTATCGATTGGCTCCGAGCCAACCCTTTCGGTTTCAAGATACCTACGTTTCCGTTGCTGCGTATCGCAGAGCCAGAGTTCTCGCTCGTGCCCTTGGCCAGTGGACAGTCCGAGAACGCAGAATCGGCCGCGCCCGCGGCACCACCAACCGATCGGGCTTAGCCCGTTAGCCCGCCGCAGAGGGAGGCGCTTCACCGGATCGGCACTGCGCGTTGGGCCAAGCAAGACACCGGAGACTATTCCGTGGGACGCTGCCTAACCAGACGATGGCAGCTAACGGCTACCCGCTGCGTGACCACGTTTTCACATGATCAAAACACGTCCAGCACATTTGACGCTCGGCTCCGGTAGCAGTAGCTGAGCTTGTTCTCGTTAGGCCCAAATCACACATGACGACGAGCGCGATCACTGCCTTCTGCGTCGCAGCGTCGATCTTGTTTGCCGAGGCTCAGCGCGCGTTGGAACCGTCCAAATCAGTTTCGCGAATCGGAGTTGCTGACTTCAAATCAAAACCTTTTGTAGCGCGTTTCGCGTCGATACAATTCTCGACAATTCTCGACAGAATTTCTTCGCTCATGTGCGTGATCTTTCGAATTGCGAAAAAATCGCTATCCGTGCGACGCGAATAATGCCAGCACGATAACGCACATTGACGAACAAACGCGAAGTCGCCGACGATGTTTCACACGCAAGGGGTCGCTGGTTCGATACCAGCATCGCGCAGTTCATTGGGCGAGCGAGCGCTTGCCGTGTTGCGTGTCGCGTTTTATCTAAAGGCATGTCCGAACATAAAATGACTCT
>Ga0070707_100005356_pt1 | contig 12008 bp, 9 predicted proteins | sample KBSK5502metaG_FD_65468 | JGI IMG/M metagenome (GOLD analysis project Ga0070707, IMG submission 65468) | Corn, switchgrass and miscanthus rhizosphere microbial communities from Kellogg Biological Station, Michigan, USA - KBS K5-50-2 metaG | ecosystem: Host-associated > Plants > Roots >... | reverse complement strand
CTGCGCGCGCAAGAAGCGGATGAGCGGCGTTTCCGGGTACAGATCGGCCGGCGAATAAAAGCGATAGAGGCGCATGCCTTCGGGCAGCAGCTCGATCGCCGAGAGCGCCGCCATCAGAAGCGCAAAGAGGGCGGGGGCGATGATTCTCCTCGCGAGCAGAAGGGTCCCGGTCCCGGCGAGAAGGAGAACGGCGAGCGTGCCGATCAGCGCCGAGACCTGCGAGGGAAGTCCGCCAGCGGCGGCATGCCGGCCGCGTAGAAGACAGAACTCCGCCAGCGCAAGCGCCGCGATCGTCGAGAGCGCGACGGCGAAGGAGCTCACGCCTTTGCCGCTCGCGGCAAAGTCTCGCAGGAGGCGGTCGAGCTGCAGGGCCGCGAGCGGCGCGCCGGCCGCCGACACCAGGACCAGAAGCCTCAGCGGAGGCACGAGTCGGATGCCCGGGATCGCCTCGATGAGCGAGCGGAAAATCGGCAGACCCATCGCGCCGAAGAGGCCCAACAGCACGATCCCCCCCAGAATCCACTCCTTCGAGCTGCGACGCGAGCCGGGCCGCGCAACCAGCAGAGCTCCGCTCCAACCGATGACGCCGAAGTAGCCGAAGCCCATCTCCACGATCGATCCCGCGGCGCCCGGGATCATCGGCGACTCGATCAAGTCTCCGTACGCTCTCGGGAAGAGGGAAGTCACGAACCCTCCCAACCATCCCGGCCTGTACGGCACCCAGGGCACGTAGTCGAAGTGGGAAGGGTCGTTGGCGAGGACGAGACGGTTGGATGCGAGCACCGCATGAAGCTGCGGCAGGAGCGAAAACGCCGAGAGCGCGATGGCGGCCAGCGCGGCCAGAGATCCCACCTTGACGCTCCTCGCCGCACGCGGATCGCCGGTCGCCCCGCGCAAGCCGAACCAGAGCAGGCCAAAGAAGGCTCCGAGCGTGACCGTCTCGAGATGGCCGCACAGCGGCCAGGCCGCCAACAGAATCGCGAGAAACAGAAAGGCCCGTTTTTCTACGGCGGGGTCCGCGAGCAGCTCGAAGCCGAAGAAGGCCCAGGGCCAGAGACAGACCACCGCGGTCGCGGGATGAAAGAGCCACGGAGTCATGGCAAAAGAGAATGCGAAAGTGATGGCTCCAAATCGCGACGCCATGGCTGAGACGCCGAGCTCTCGAAGCCAGAGCCAGGTCCCGGAAAGCGCGAGAAAGAGCTTCAACGCGCCGAGCAAAACGAACGCACGCGCCAGGGGAAGAGCGAACATCAGAAGCGTGAAGGGGGAAAAGGCCTGGGATACGCCGGTCGCCGCGAGCGGCATTCCGCACCCGTTCCATCGATTCCAGAAGGGCGGGGAGCCTTCCTTCCAGGCCGATCGAACCGCCTTGGCCCATGGCGCAAACTGCGTGGCGACGTCGTTCAAGGAAGGGTTGTGAGGGAAGGGATGGGACGCGGAATTCCACGGGGGAAAGTGGGCGCGAATGTGATCGAGCGGAATCGGCGTTCTGTTTTCGAGGAAGCCGGAGCCGAGGAAGACGACCGGGAGAACCAGGAACAGCAGCCAGACTTTCCAGGGAAGCTCCCGGGAGAGGGCCCGCACAACGACTCGAACGCCGAGAGCAACACTGCCGTAGGCGAGCCAGAGAACGAGTGTTGAGATCGGCGCTGTCAAGCCGGCTCCGGGGCCACGGAATCGAGCAGCGTCTCCGGCAGCCCGCCGAAGGAGCCGGACGACATCAGGATCACGACGTCGCCCGGCCGTGAGTGGCTTGTCAGGATCTGCGGGATCTCGTCGATCGAGTCCGGAGCAAAGCCGGACTTGCCCGCTTGGGAGAATCGAGCGACGAGTGCCACGCGGTCGAGCGTCGTCTCCGGCGTCAGACGCTTCGCGTGGAAGACCGGGGCGAGCACGAGCAGGTCCGCGCCCGAAAAGGCGTCGGCGTAATCCTCCTCGAAGAGCTTGCGTCCGGCCGTGTTGGAACGCGGTTCGAAGAGCGCCCAGAGCCGTCTGCCCGGCCACCGGGAACGCGCCGCCGCGAGCGTCCCCCGCACTGCCGTGGGGTGATGGGCGAAGTCGTCGACGAGGAGAGCTCCATTTCGCTCCCCCAGGACCTCGAGCCGGCGCTTGACTCCTTCAAAGCGCGGCAAAGCCCGGGCGATCTCCTCGGCAGAGAGGCCGAGCCCGCGCACCAGCGCGATCGCTCCCAGAGCATTGCGGACGTTGTGGAGCCCGAAGAGGGGCGACCGCAAGCGGACGACGGGCTGTCCGCGCTCGACTAATACGAACTCGGTACCGTCTGGAGAAAAGGAGATCTCCGCCGCCGCGAAGTCCGCTTCCGGGTCCTCGAGCGATACGCGGACGACGCGCGCCGCGCCGCAACGCGCTGTCCCGAGAGCATGCGCGTCGTCGGCATTAACGACCACGACGCCGTCGGGCGGAACGAGAGCAGCGACCTTGCGGAAGACGTCCAGGATCGATTCGAGGTCCGGAAAGATGTCCGCGTGGTCGTATTCGATATTTCCGATGAAGAGGTACCGCGGCCGGTAATGAAGGAACTTCGGACCACGGTCGAAGAAGGCAGCGTTGTACTCGTCTCCCTCCAGAACAAAGTGGGGCCCCGCCCCCCGGCGATAACCTCGGCCGATGTTTCGCATCTCGCCGCCGACCAAGAAACCCGGATCGCGCCCGGAGTCGAGAAGCAGCCACGAGGTCAGCGCGGAAGCCGTCGTCTTGCCGTGTGTGCCCGTGATGACGACGGAAGTCTTTCCCGTCAAGAGGTATCGTGCGACAGCCTGTGGCATCGAGAGGACAGGGAGTCCCCGCCGTTCTGCCTCGCGTGCTTCGGGGTTGTCCCGCGTGGCGGCGTTCCCCACGATCACCAGGTCGCAGTCGGCCGGGACGTTGGCCGCGTCAAACCCTCGGGTCACCGGGATGCGCAGAGCCGCAACCTCGATCGACATTGGGGGATACAGCTCCCGATCGCTCCCGGTAACCCGATGCCCTGCCTCGGATAAGAGGGCGGCCAGCGGCACCATCGCAGTACCGCCGATGGGGACCAGGTGGACTTTCACGAGCTCCCCTGGAGGGTCCTCGGCGAGGGGAGAAGGCGCTTTTTCCTCGGTTTTGTGGAAATATCCACCGCGCTAGCGAAGTTGGACCTCTGCGGCATAGTAACCCGACACTCGGAGGATGGCCCGGTCCCGCCGGACGTAAGTCTCCGCGAGCCGGACATTGACGGAGCCAAGAGGAGGTATCAGGAAATGCGTCAGATGAGAAAACTCGCGGGTGCCGGGATCGTTCTGGCGGCACTCGTCAGCCTTTCGGGGTCGGCGGTTGCCCAGCAGAAGGGCAAAGCCAAGACGGAGGCAAAGCCCGCCGCCGTGGCCGCACCCAAGATCGAGATCGCGCCGGAGACCCGGGACGCCGGAACGATCGCCAAAGGACAGGTCATCGAGACAACCTTCGTCGTGAAAAACAGCGGCGGCTCCGACTTGATCATCAGCGACGCGCGCCCCGGCTGCGGCTGCACCGTCGCCTCTTTTGACAAGCTGATCAAGCCGGGCACGGAGGGGAAGATCGTCACCTCGGTCGACACCAAGAGCTTTTCGGGACCGATCTCGAAGTCACTTCTCGTCCTTTCCAACGATCCTGATCGCCCGCAGTTGAACCTCTTCATCAAGGCGACCGTCAAGCCCTTCGTCGACGTCCTGCCTCAGCCCTACGTCCGCTTTGCGGTCGTCAAGGGCGACAGCGACACGCGCGAGGTCATCCTGGTTTCCGAAGAGAAGGCCTTCAAGCCGTCCGTTGCCGAGGTGGCGCAGCCTTACGTGAAGGCGGATGTGGCTCCGGCAGGTGAGAAGGACAAGATCGCCGGACATCCGGGCGAGCAGTACAAGTTAAAGATCACGATCGGGCCCGATGCGCCGGAGGGCCTCTTGAACGCCCCGATCCGGGTTTCCACGGGAGTCTCTCAGCAGCCGACGATCGAGGTGCCCGTCTCCGGGCTCGTGCGCGAGCGCGTGTCGGTCACGCCCAAGCTCGTCAACTTCGGCAACTTCACTGCGGGCAAGGATCCGATCACCCGAAACATCGTCGTCAACAACAACAAGCCCCAGACCGCCATCAAGGTGACGAGGGCGGAGGTCTCCGTTCCCGGCTTCATCACCGACGTGGTCCCGACGCAGGAAGGGGTTTCCTACACCGTCGTGATCAAGGCGAGCGACAAGGTCAAGAAGGGCGCGCTCGAGGGAACCGTCAAGCTCTACACGACGGACAAAGAGAAGGCAGTCATTGAGCTGCCGCTGCGCGGAGAAGTTCTCTAAGTCAGCCTGCCCCTACTCAGGGAGCGCCCCCTGTGCGGGGCGCTTCTTTTTTTAGGAGCTAGCTTTCAGCGGTCAGCTTTCAGCTTTCGGCTCGTGGATCCGTTTCCCGCCTGGCTGATAGCTGCCACCTGAGAGCTGAACGCTACCTCCTCTCGATCTTCTTGAGGATGTCTCCCTCCCAGGTGTAGCGCAGTCGCTTCCTACCTTTCGCGGCTCGCTTCTGCAGTGCATAGCCGTACAAGAGCGGCAGGGCGACGGAGGTCTCGACAAACGCCATCTCGTGCGTGGCCTTCTTCGAGACCTTTCCCCAGGAAGTCGCCTCGGAAAGGGTGGAGCCCCCCAGCCCTCCCCAGTGAGGCGCGTCGGTCGTAATCTGGAGCGCGTACTTGTGCCCACCCGTATCAATCCCGAAGATGTAGGTCATCACGATCGAGTCATTGATGTAGTTCTTGGGCACCCCGCCCGAGACATAGACCGCGGCCGTCGCAGGGCTCTTCACGACGATCTGGGTCAGCTCGTAATTGTCCCGAATCGAGCTGATCGTAAAGGGCTCGCGCCCGGACTTGCGAAACCGGTGGTAATGCTCCGTAAGGCCAATCCCAATCGAGCAGTCGTTCAAGGCGGGAACGAAGAGGGGCGTGCCGGTGCGGGCGCAGGCGCCCAGGATGGAACCGCGGTCGGCGCGGGCTCTTTCGGCCAGGAGCGCGAGAAACGCTCGCGAGGAAAGACTTCGCGGCGCCAGCCCGTCGGCAAAGCGCGAGACGGCGAGGTCCGTCTCCCAGTACTTCTCCTCGTCGATGAAGGTGTCGTAGAGCCGGTCGATGTAGAGGTCGCGGAGCTCTTTGTCGTCGGCCTCGGGGCTTCCATGGTAGTGGCGTCCGCCGCGCACCTGGTAAAAATCCTGGGAGACGATGGCGCCGGTGGAGACCACCACGTCGACCATTCCCTGCTCGATCAGATCCACGATGACCTGTCGCATGCCGGCAGCGATCAGCGACCCGGCCAGGCCCAGGAAGATCGTTGGTCGCTGGCGGTCCTTGAGCATCGCCTCGAAAACCGCTGCGCACTTTCCGAGCGCGCGCGCCTGAAACGACGCGTCGCGATACGCGTCGAGGAGATCCGAGACGGTGGTCCGGGAGCCGACCCTTATCGGCGTCGTCGGGCGGGAGAGGAGCGCTTTCTTGCGCCGGCGATCGACGCCGACGGCGGCCTCGTGCGCGTACTCGCGGGCGCTGAGCGCCCGAGCTTTGGCTTTCGATCCCATCGGCGCGGTCCTCCCGAAAGAATGCGGTACGCGGCCATGGCGGCGGCGTACCCGGAATCAATGTTGACGGCCGTCACCCCGTTGGCGCACGAGTTGATGGCGGAAAGAAGCGAAGCGAGCCCTGCGAGGGCGGCGCCGTAGCCGCCCGAGGTCGGCACGGCAACGATTGGCCGGCCCACCAGGCCCGCCACAACGGAAAAGAGGGACGCCTCCATGCCGGCGAACACGAGAACAACATCGGCCGCCTCAATCTCCTCGAGCCGAGAGAGCAGGCGCAGCACGCCGGCCACCCCAACGTCGGCAAGAAGGTTCGAAGCCGCGCCCAGATAGTCGAGAGTTCGTCGGGCCTCCTCGGCCACCATCGTGTCGGAAGTCCCGGCGGTGACGATCGCAACCATTCCTTCTACCTTCGGCATCGGCTTTCCGACCGAAAGATGGAGTGTGGCCGACCGCGCGTCGTAAGAGGCGCGCCCGGGAAGGGGCAGGACCGAGACCTCGCTCCACGCCTCCGGGCCGAGCCTCGTGACCAGCACGTCGTGCGCGCGGGCGAGTTGACGGCAGATCTCGGCGATCTGCGCCGGCGTCTTCCCCTGCGCTAGCACGACCTCGGGGAAACCGACACGCCGCAGCCGATCGAAATCGAGTGTGTAGTCGGGCCCCTGCATCGGCGGGGATCATATCGGGACACGACACTGACGACTCGGAAGTCGGAGGATCTTCTCCCGTCCCATGCCCTCGGTTTCCGAGTCCCGCCTCCTGACCTTGTCAGATGACCGGCACAGGAGTATGTTCGGCGCCTTCGGCGTTCTTTGACTTCGTTCGGCTTGATCCGTCCTCCGTAGGAAGGGCGGGTCACAGGGAAGCGGGTGAGAATCCCGCGCGGCCCCCGCCACTGTCACCGGGGACGCCTCGGGCGGCAAACCACTGAACGCCTCGGATCGAGAAATCGGTTGAGCGTTCGGGAAGGAGCCCGGCGGCGAGAGATCCGGAAGCCAGGAGACCGGCTGAACGGAACGCTTTTCTCGGGCGGGTGGAACCGGAGAGGGCGCGCCTACGAATTTGCGCGGGCGTGCGGACCTCGACGACCCCGTTCCGAGACTTCGTCCTCGTCGAACGGGAGGTTCGAATGACGACCGCGGTTCTGCTCGTTCTCCTCGGCGCTCTTCACCGGCTGCTGCCCCACACCCTCAAAGCCGTCGCTGGAGATGCTCTTGCCCGCGATTTCGGCAGGTTCGCCCGCTCCGCCCGTGGTCACTTCACGCCAGTGGGTCTGGCCCTCATCGCCGGTCTGCTGTCTGCGGGTGCCGTGGCAGAAGCCCAGCTTCCGGCCCCCGTCTCGGAAACCATCGTCGTGACCGCGACGGGCTCTCCGGAGGAGCAGACGCAGATTGGCGCGGCGACGACCGTCATCACGCGGGAGAGCATCGAACGGCACGGGTTTCGGACTGTTCTCGAGGTGCTCCGCTCCGTGCCCGGAATTGATGTCGTTCGCTCGGGAAGCGATGGTTCTGTCACCTCGGTCTTCCTGCGCGGCGCGAACTCGACGCAGACCCTGGTGCTGATCGACGGGGCGCGCGTAAATTCCCCGTTCTTCTCCGGTTACGATTTCTCGGCGCTGACGACCGAGAACATCGAGCGAATCGAGGTCGTGCGCGGGCCCTTCTCCGCGCTCTATGGCTCGGACGCCTTGGGAGGCGTCATCCAGATCTTCACGCGGCCGGCCGCGATCGGTCTCTCCGGACAGGCAACGGGCGAGGCGGGAAGCGCCGGACAGCGCCAAGGCTCGCTCTTCTTCTCCGCGGGACAGGGCCTGTTCGCCGCCACGGGCAGCTATCGCTATGCGCGGGTCGGCGGCGACCGGGTCAACTCTGACTGGAAGGAGCAGAATGGCTCGCTGAGGCTGGAAGGACGCCTCTCTGACGTGGCGCGCCTCGCGGTCGAAGGATCGATCTTAGACGGTGAGACCGGAATTCCCGGTCCTGTCGGAGGGGAGACCCCGCGGGCTCGCGGCGGGTTTCGGGAAGAACGGATCGAGTTGCCCGTGTGGATCAGGCCAGCCTCTGACCACGAGGCGACGATCCTCGTGGCGCACGTTACCTCCAAACCCACGTTCCGAAACCCGGACGACCCCTTTGGGTTCACTTCCTCGGACACAGACGCCCGTACTTGGCAGGCGCGCATCTCGGACACGTGGAAAACGAGTCGTCAGACCCTCACGGCCTTCGCCTCCTGGGAGCGGTGGACAGTGGACGACCGATCGAGTTTCGGCACGAGTCTCAACAACGATCACTCCACGCTCTGGGGCGCGGGAATCCAGAGCGCTCTGCACCTCGGCGATTCCTGGATCGCGACCGTGGGAGTGCGCTACGACCACCACTCGGAGTTCGGCAACGCTTGGAGTCCGCGAGGAACCCTGTCCTGGCTCCTGCCCGGCGGTCGCTGGAAAGTGCGTGGCTCTGTCGGGAGGGCTTTTCGCGCCCCGTCGGTCGGAGAGCTTCGGTTTCCCTTCTCGGGCAATCCAGATCTCCGGCCGGAGCGCTCGACCTCCTACGAAGTGGGAGTGGAGCGTTACCTTGGGCGGGGCCGCCTCGATGTTTCCCTCTTCTGGAATGATTTTCGTGACCTGATCGTGTTCGAGTTCGCGACTTCGAAGAATCAAAACGTCGGCCGAGCGCGCACTCGAGGCTTCGAGGCTTCCTGGCGACAGGAAGTGAGCGCGAAGCTGGACGTGGACGCGGGCTACACTTATCTCGAGGGAGAAGACCGCACGACCGGAAAAGACCTTCTGCGCCGCCCGCGCCATCGCGCCTTCGTCGGCTTGACGTGGCAACCCGTCCACGCGCTGGCGGTCTCCCCCCGGGCCACGTTCGTCGGTCGGCGGGACGACGTGGACGCTCTGACTTTCGATCGCATCACAGACTCCTCCTATATCCGTTACGACCTTTTCGCGCGCTACGAGCTCGCCCATTGGGCGCCTTACTTGCGGCTCGAAAACGTAACAGACCGCTCGTATCAGGAGGCTGCCGGATTTCCCGCTCCGCGGCGGCGTTACGCAGCAGGCCTCGAGGCGAAGTTCTGATGCCCCGGATCACGAAGGTCTACACGCGTACGGGGGACGATGGCACGACGGGACTCGGCAGCGGTCGCCGGGTGCCCAAAGAGTCACTACGGATCGAAGCGTACGGAACGGTGGACGAGTTGAATAGTCAGATCGGAGTCGCGCTCGCGACGGGGCTGGATCCGGACGTGGCCGCGGCGCTTCGCACGATTCAGAATGAACTGTTTCATCTGGGTTCCGACCTGTGCGTGCTCGAAGAAGAGAAAGAGAAACTTCCCGTTCCCGGGATCGCGGATCGGCACGTGGCCGCCTTGGAGAAGCTGATGGACCGGCTCTCGGAGAGCCTTCCGCCGCTGACCAACTTCGTTCTGCCGGGCGGATCGCCGGGGGGCGCGCAGCTTCATGTGGCTCGCACGGTGTGCCGCCGGGCGGAGAGGCTCGTCGTATCCCTGTCGCGGGGTGAGAGCGTCGGGACCTTCCTCATCCAATACCTGAACCGCCTCTCCGACGCACTCTTCGTGATGGCCCGTTACGAGAACAAGATGCGCGGCATTCCCGAGCCCGTGTGGGACAGCCGCGCATGAGATCGGCCGCAGCTTCGGAGAAGCGTTAGAGTCACGGTTTGAACGAGTTGGGAGGAGTGATGAAAACCTCGGAGAAGCCGCGTTTTTGGTTGATGGCGAGCCTGGTCCTGGGAGCCGCTGCGCTGCGGCTCTTGCCCCACCCGCCGAACTTCACGCCCATCGCCGCGATCGCCCTGTTCGGCGGCGCCCATTTCGAGCGCAAGCGCTGGGCATTTGCGGTGCCGCTGGCGGCGATGGCGTTGAGCGACGTCGTTCTTCGGGTTCTCTTCGGCTGGGGTTTCGATCCTGTCGTCTATGCCACCTTCGCCGTCATTGTCTGTCTCGGTTTTCTCCTGCGAAACCGCAAGACCGCGCCTCTGCCCGTGGCCGGCGCTTCGCTCGCAGCGGCGATGATTTTCTATTTGACGACGAACTTCGCGGTTTGGGCGGCCAGCGGGATGTACGCGAAGACGCTCGCGGGACTGGTGACTTGTTATGTGGCCGCGATTCCGTTCTTCGGCCCGACGGTGGCCGGCGACCTTTTCTACTCCGCCGTGCTCTTCGGAGGATTCGCGTGGGCGGAGCACCGTTTCCCCATTTTCCGTGCGGCCGAGGCCGGCTGAACGTGCGGAAGGCTTGAAACCCGAGACCATGCGAATCGTTTCTCTGCTTCCGAGCGCCACCGAGATCGTTTGCCTTCTCGGCCTCCAGGATTCTCTGGTTGGCGTCAGTCACGAATGCGACTTTCCGCCGAGCGTGCGGCGCCTGCCGAGAGTCGTCCGCTCGTCCTTCGATCCGGCGGCCCTGTCCCAAAGCGAGATCGACGAGAGAGTCCGCGCGGCCATGCGTGCGGGCGGCAGCGGGTGCGAGGTCGACGAGGAAGCGTTGGCCTCTCTGGCTCCCGATCTCGTCATCACGCAGGAGCTCTGCGACGTCTGTGCGGTTCCGCAAGCCGCAGCCGCCGCGGCGGTCGAGAAGCTCGCGCCCTCGCCGCGCCTCCTGTCGCTTCATCCGCACTCGCTCGGTGACGTGCTCGGCGACATTCGCCGTGTCGGTGAGGCGACCGGAGCTTCGGATCGAGCGAGTCGGGAGGTCGCCGCGCTTTCCGAGCGGCTTCTCGCCGTCGAACAGGCGCTCACCCGCGTCTCGCGCCGACCGCGAGTCGCGGCGCTCGAGTGGCTCGACCCGGTCATGGCTTCGGGCCACTGGGTCGTCGAGATGATTCGGCGCGCCGGCGGGGAGGACTTTCTCGGACGCGACCGCGAGCCTTCGGTTTACATCTCCTGGGAAGACCTCCTCCGCTACGCGCCCGAGGTGATCGTTCTCATGCCCTGCGGATTCGGCGTGGAGCGCAGCGCAGCGGATGCTCCGCTGCTGGCCAGGCGGGCCGGTTGGGAGTCCCTGCCGGCAGTCGAGGCGGGCGAGGTCTACGCCGTCCACGGCGCCGCCTATTTCAACCGCTCGGGTCCGCGACTGGTGGAGGGTATCGAGATCCTGGCGGAGATTCTTCACCCCGAGATTTTCCCGCGTCGGGAGTGCCCGGAAGACTACCGGCGATTGGAGGGCGTTCTCGTATGAAAGTGCTCATCTGCTGGAGCGGCGGCAAAGACAGCGCCCTCGCGCTCTTCCTGGCCAAAGCCCGTCCCGACATCGAGATCGCGGGGCTGCTGACGACCTTTTCGGAAGAGTTCGACCGCGTGAGCATGCACGGCGTCCGGCGAGACCTGCTCGAAGCCCAGGCCGAGGCGCTCGGCCTTCCGGTCTGGAAGATCTTTCTGCCGACTCCTCCCCGGGATGCTTCCTGCGCTCTTCCGAGCAGGGGACCTTGCGGTCCCCCAGACCCCCTGGCGCCTCCCCCCGGCCACAAAGGCTTCGTCTCCTTCGCGAGCAACGATGTCTATGAGGAAAAAATGATCCAGGCATTCGAGCGCGCCCGACGAGAAGGGATCGAAGCGATCGTCTTCGGGGACATCTTCTTGGAAGACCTGCGAGCCTACCGCGAGCGGCTGCTCGCAAGTGTCGGGCTCGCGGGGATCTATCCGCTCTGGGGAAGATCGACCCGCGAGCTTATGGAAGAATTCCTCGAACGGGGCTTCCGAGCCGTCGTGGTCTGCGTGGACTCGGCAAAGCTCGACCCCTCCTGGCCCGGCCGCCTGCTCGACCGCCGCTTTCTCGCGGAGCTGCCGGAGGGAGTCGATCCGTGCGGCGAGAACGGCGAGTACCACACCTTCGTATTCGACGGCCCGGGCTTCTCTCACCCCGTGGCGCTATCTCAAGGAGAGACGGTCTTACGCGATCCCTTCTGCTTCCGCGAGCTCACGGCCCCTCCTCGGCAGGTGGCGCGTGGTCTTCCTCCCTGAGGTATCCGCGCCGGAACATCACCCCTTGTCGATCTCGATCGTCTCCTTCTTGCCGCCGCTCGTGACCGCCAGCATGATGCCCACCCCGACCGCGACCAACAGACCGATGCCCGTCCAGAAGGCCCCGATCGACGCGAGCACGCCGGTCTTCCAAAGCGCGAGCCCGACGGCAACGATTAAGATGACGTAGCCCAGCAGGTAAAGGCCGGTCCATTTCATGTTAGCGCCCTCCAGTTTGCGAAGAGCAAGTTTCCTGCCGGGCATGCGGAGTGCAAGCAGAAAGGTCGATCCGAAGTTTTGCTTCCGAGGAGGAGTCGTCATGAAACCGCGCCTTGGGATACTCCTGATCCTCTGCGGCTTGGTTGCCGTCGCGTCCTGCAGCAGCAGCTCGGCACCGCCACCGGCGGGTCCCCCCTCTCCGGGAACCGGAACCGTTCCTCCCGCGCCTCCGAATCC
>Ga0070707_100005352_pt1 | contig 12015 bp, 12 predicted proteins | sample KBSK5502metaG_FD_65468 | JGI IMG/M metagenome (GOLD analysis project Ga0070707, IMG submission 65468) | Corn, switchgrass and miscanthus rhizosphere microbial communities from Kellogg Biological Station, Michigan, USA - KBS K5-50-2 metaG | ecosystem: Host-associated > Plants > Roots >... | reverse complement strand
ATCCAATTGGCCAGATCGTTGTTAAGTTCCGCCACATTCCTGGGGACGGGCCTGACCACTACAGCCAGGTCTTCAGATCCGTCTGCATTGAAGTCGCCGGTCACACACAGGCTACTGGAAGCGCGGTTCACGGATATGGTATTGCCGTAAATCCGGCGCAATGCCTGGATAACTTCACCGGTGGTGGGAGGGACCGGCTTCGGGGGCGAAGGCGGGTGGGTTTCTACTTCTATATTGCCCGCGACCAGCGGGCCCGGCCTCTTCTCCACCGCCGGAATGTTTGTCTGACAACCCGCGATCAGCAACACTGCAACCATCACTGGGAGGCAAAAAAACTGAAATCCAACCTCTCTTGTAGCCATGACAACCTGCTCCTGAAACAGATGACCGGTTGTTGCGCCGGTTCACGGTCACTCCGGTTTGTCCGAGGAACGGCCCGTCATCAACAACGAGCCGCTTCCCGGATGCCTGATCCAATCTTGAGGCTTCGCCCTGTCGGGCTCGCGCTTCGCGTATTGAGGCTTCGCCCTGTCGGGCGCGCTTCGCGCTTACAAAGAGTTAAGGAAAGTAATGAGCTGCTGCTTCTGAGTTGTGCTCAGGGCGCGATAGTTGTTGGTTACGAACGTGGCAGCCCCCGCATGGCGAAGGATCGCCTCGTTGCGGGTTTCCGATTCTCCATCATGCATCAGGCGGTCACGCGTCCGCACGCCCCAAAGCGGCGGCGTGCGCATTCGGTTCTGTGAGTCCGGGCCACCGTTTTGCACGATTCCATCCCCGGTGCCGACGTTGTGGAGCAGGAAATCGCTGAAGGGATGGATCGTTTTATTGCCCAGAGCCGCCGGAACCGTGAACGCGCCGCCATTGATGACCGTTCCAGCAGGTGCTGTCGTAATCGAACGTGTGTGGCAAATAGCGCAACCGATCGCATTGAAGATTTGGGAGCCGGCCTGTGCATCGGGAGTTGCCGCCAGCACGGCGTCTATTGGTGGGGCATTGGTCGCTCGCATGAAAAAGGTGAAACGGTCAGTGTCGGAGATTCCGTTGCCATCCCGCGCGTCCTCGGGGTCCGTAGTCGTTTTGCAAACCGTTGTGATATCCGTCGGGTTAAAAGGATTCGTGAAGCCCATCTCATTCAGATAGGCGTCGCTGGCAAAGGACAACAGACTGGCATGTTGATTCTTCCAGCCAAAACGCGCACCACGAACCTGTCCGGGGGCTTCGAGCACCGGAACCTGAATGAACAGCCCCTGAATCTGTCCGCCGCTTTGCCCCGGTTGGCTTTGTGAGATCCTTACAAGCGTGTTGCTGTCAATGGCTTCAACAAATCCGTCCCCCAGCGTGTTCAGCGAGGTGCGAAAGGTACGAACAGTTTCCGAACCAGGAGTCCTCTCCTGTGCCTGCGGGCAGATAGCCCGGTCATTCACCAATGAACGGTTCGGAATTACGACCGGATTTCCGTTGCCGTCGTGGATGGTGATGTTGGGATTGACGAAGTTGCCAAAAGCGTCGTTATGTCCTACGCGCAGTTCGGTTATCTGGCTGATTCCACCGCTCACTGGATTCTGATGGCAATTCACGCAAGCCTTGTCGTTGTACACAGGACCCAGGCCTTTGGCGAGGGGTTCCTGTTCTTCGAACGCCTCTTGGGCCTCGGCAAAGCTCGTAATGCCTGTGGGGGGCACGAGCCCGTTGGGACCATTTGTCGTGGTGGGGCATGAAGTGATGGTCATTGGTGCTCCTCGGTTGTCGACAGCGGGGACGGGCGGACAGCCGGTCGGAGTGTTAAACCCGGTGGGGGCATCGGCTATGGATTGGCTCATCAATAGAGCAAACGCTCCGAATGCCAGCGCAAGTGCCGGTGTCGTGAAAATCCGGCGTAGGCGTAAACGGCGTCTCATCTTTCTGCTCCTCTCTCGAAAAGCTCAGGGCTGTTATCGAACTGCAAGCAAGCCGAGTTTTTCCGAGTCTTCAAATTAGGTTTCTTCTCACAGGGCCTGATCGCTGTTCAGGTGAAAGTGCACGAGCCTAAGGATCGGGCGGCCGCTCACGAACGCATCACCACGATGAACTCACTTTGAGAAACAGATGGCGAGGAGGCGGAGGAATCGCGTACCTACTCCGATACAGCGAGTGACCCAGTTATGGCAATGCTTGACAAAACTAGAGCTGTACCGGCGAAACTCGACAGGGACACTTTCACGGCAGGCGTAATCGCACAGTCCAGAATTACCAACAACCGCGGGCCTGGCCCAGGACTCGCAAGGTCATGGCTCTAGCTTTAGCTAGGAACGCTCCAATCAATGAAATGCGGTCTCCTGGCCTTATTGGCTTCCCGCTTTTGTTGCTCTGGAAAAACGGCCGCTACTTCTCCAAGAAGTTGAGACCGAAATTCCAATATGTTTGGGGAACTTTGAGCGACATTAGACAACTACCGTGGCCATGTGTCAACCAAAATGGCGCTGTTGTCCGAATATTCGCCTACCGCCTCATATGAGCATCAAAAATGTGGTGAAGTCTGGGCCGCAAGGAGTCCGGGGCCTATCAAGGTCGGAAGATCAAAAGCAGAACGCGGCGCATGCTATTCCACCCGCACCAATTTGATGACGGCTCCCGCTGGCTTCTGTGTCAGTACCAGCGCGTTTCCATTCACTGCAAATTCGTACCGATTGCCGGCGCCGCCAGTGGCGAACGCGCTCTTTGCCACCATGGCTTTTGTTGCGAGCACATTGCCCGTTACCGTGTACGTACCGGTATTGAGATAAAGGGAATTGAAGACCGTGACCTTTTCGGCGTCGGTTGCCTTGTCATTCGAGGGATAGTTGGGCAACGGCTTCGTGCCATTGATTCTTGCGAAGCTGTAGTGTTGCCCTGTGAAGATGTATAGACCCGGCTGGGGATTCGTGATCGGCGCCCCATTCGTGTCCGCAATCTCCGTCACCTTCCAGGCTCCCATCAGCGGATTTTTCGCAGCCGGGGATTGACTGTAGACGAAGACCCCAAAAGCAAATAGCGAGAGAAGTGTGAATCCGATCAGTCGACGCATACGAGTCTCCTTAACGAAATGAATTCAATTTGAAGTGGCCTTCTTTCGGACGCTCTTGGACACATTCGGATTTTGCGCGACGGAAGACGAGGTGTAGACATCGAGCGTGGTCGGATCCACGCTCAGCCCATGCGGGCGGCCTTCGACGTGGATCACATCGAGAATCTTTCCTTCTTTCATGATCGTCACGGCTCCGGCATTAACGTCGCTGGCGTAGAGCGTATCGTCGCTCAGGATGACCAGATTGCCGCGGCAGGGCGCTGCCCAGTTTTCGATGAACTTCCCGTCCTTATCGAAGACGGCGATGCGTTTGTTGTCGCTGTCGGCGACGAGCAATCGCCCCTTCGAGTCGATGGCGACTCCATGCGGCAGCTGGAGCTGGCCGGGGCCATTGCCTTTCGTGCCGCCGATAATTCTGATGAATTTGCCATCCTTCGAGAATTGGACTACGCGTGAATTGACGTAGCCGTCCGAGACGAAAATATCGCCGTTCGGCGCAATGGCGACGGCATTCGGACGATTGAACGTGTCATGCGAGGCGTTGTCGCCGGGAACACCTTTCTTGCCCAGCGTCATGACGATTCTTCCATCCGGACTGAATTTGTGAACCACGTGATCATTAGGATCCGTCGCCCACATGAACCCATCGCGATCGAAATGAAGACTGTGCGCCTGATTGAACAGGCCGTCTTCACCCCACGCCTTCACGAATTTTCCGTCTCTGGTGAAGACCCGAAAATAGGGTGCCTTGCGGACGAGAACGATAACCGTGCCCTTGCCATCGCCGGCGACCGACGATGTCTCGCCGCCCCATGAAGTGCCGGCGGGCAGTTGAGCCCACTTCGACATGTTGACGTCATATTTATCGAACAGGCTCGACTGAGCAAACCCTCCTGTGGCTAAAGCGACGATGATAATCACCACGATCGCGAAATTCTTCATGGCCGTATATCTCCTGTTTTCCCCGGACGAATTGATGAAGAGCAATCTAATTGAGAATCCGAATGCAGGAAAGGAGAAAAGATCGCAGGGGGTCCCGCTGCTGGTATAGTACACGGCTGCCACAGTCGGATAACGGGCCAACAATGCAGCACGAACTTACTCAAAAGTGGTGGCAATCGGTTCACGTGCAACTGCCGCCGTGGCTCAAGGCCTGGGGCGCGCCTGTTCTTGTCGCCATCGCATATTATCTGGGAGCGCAGGTAGCGTTCTCCATCGGGACGTTGTCCGACCGGATCTTCGCGCCGTTCTGGCCTCCCAACATCATCCTCTTTTGCGCACTGGTTCTCGCCCCGAAGCGCCGGTGGTGGCTGTATATTGCCGCAGCTTTCCCTGCACATTTCATTGCGGAAGGCACTGTGGGAATGCCTGTAGCGGAGTGCCTGGTGGCATTTGCGACCAACTGCATGGTGGCGATTTTGAGCGCCTTCGGCGTCCAGAGGTTTCTCAGGGAACCTCCATGGTTCGGAACGCTCCGGAATGCCGCAATCTACGTTCTCATCACCGCCGGGGTCGGACCCGCGATCTCGGCACTGGGCGGCGCGTTTGTGCAGATCCTTGGTGGTGGATCAATGGCGAACTACTGGAGATACTGGTGGAGCTGGGACATACCCAACGCGCTTGGCAGCGTAACGCTGGGTCCCATCTTCCTGATATGGTTCAGTCCGAGCCCGGAAGGCCGGCGTTTCATGCCCCGTCGCAAGGCCGAAACGATCATTCTGGCCGTGAGTCTTGTCGCGACTTGCGCCGTTGCGTTTCACGTAAACGCGGGAACGGTCACCAGCGGATTCGTGCCGGCGCTTCTCTACTCACCGCTACCGCTGATATTGTGGGCCGCAATCCGCTTCGGCGAACGAGGTGCGAGCGGCGCGATCCTCGTCGTGACAGTGGTTTCGATTTGGGAGAACCTTCGGGCATCAACCCTGTTCAGTGGTATTGACCCGGGCACCAGTGTTCTCGCGCTGCAGATCTTCCTTCTGGGAGTCGCAGTTCCCGTCTTTCTGCTGGGAGCTGCAATCGATGAACTGCGCCAGTCAGGAGAAGCAATGAGAAGACTTGCCGGCGCCCTGTTGTCGGCGCAGGACGAGGAGCGGAAGCGGATTGCGAGAGAATTGCACGACAGCACGGGGCAGAACCTCATATTGGCGAATTTGATGGCGGAGCGGGTCCAAAGCCTGGCTCCGCCGGCCAGCGGGCCGGTCGTTGCAGAACTAAAGGGGATTCTTCAGGACACCATCGGCGAAATCCGCACTCTCTCCTATCTGCTTCATCCGCCCCTGCTCGATGCAGGAGGGCTGAATTTAGCGTTGCCACCTTACATCGAGGGGTTTTCGAAGCGAACCGCGATCAGTGTGGAGCTGGAGCTATCTCCGAAAGTCGGGCGTCTGCCCCCCGATGTCGAGATCGTCCTCTTTCGTGTCACTCAGGAAGCGCTCACCAATATCTGGCGGCATTCGGGCAGCAGGACCGCACGGATTCGGCTGGCGCGGCTGGTCTCGAATGCGGGCTCGCAGATCACGCTGACCATCGAGGATGACGGCAAAGGTATACCCGGCAGCATTCGTCTGTCGGCAGTTTCGGGAAGCAAGAATACAGTGCAAGTACCTTCAGGTCTTGGTCTGGTGGGAATGCGCGAGCGCCTGCATCAGATCGGGGGTCAGCTGGAAATTGATTCCGAAACCGGCAAAACCGTGATCAGGGCAAGTGTGAGATTGAATCCGGAAACCGAACGAGACGGTGCGCTGGACGCCCAATCCTGACCGGGAGCTTTCATCTGGAAAAAACAGCTGTGTGTTCCGCACAGATGCTCCTGAAGGCGGGCCCGTCATGGGCCGGCCGAAAAGCGCTTAGCGGATACGCGCACAACATATCTACATCGTGTGTGTCGCACAGACCGTTGCAGATTCTTTCGATCTGGATGGCGCCCTCCGTTTTGCCTTCCGCCCACAAAAGAGCCACGCCCTCACCACAAAAAACAACGCGGGAATGTTCTGTCTTCGTTGCTTTGGCGGCTGATTCAATGGCACGGCCCAGCGTCCCGAGAAGTCGGCCAGGGTCGGGCAGGCCGTCAACCATGAACTCCGAAAGCGCGTCAGCCGCATTCCGTGAAATATAAGTCCCTTGTTGAATTGCACGATCCATATCGAAGCCGCTTGCCTTCAGGCTTTGAAGGATGCTTTCCCTGTGAGAATTCGTTGCGAAAACAACGGCTGCACCATCAGCCTTCAGAGCTCCGCCGATAAGGCGAGTAGCGCTCTCCGCGAAAAACGTGTCGTGAGAATAAAATTGGACGTCGTGCCGGTGGTGATTGTTCGTACCGAGGCTGACTTCCACGTCCAGGTCACTACTGACGAATTGCTTGCCTGCAAGAACCGCATCGATACCGGGTATCAGGTCAGCGTGAGCGCGCAGCTTGGTAATATACCCCTGGGCGCCGAGCCGAAAGGCCTCTTGCACGATGACGGGAGATGTCTCCAGGCTGACGAAAAGAAGTTTCGCATCCGGGGCGACAACACGAATCTGTTCGGCAGCCGCCATCCCATTCAGTTTCGGCAAACCGATATCCAGCAGAATTAAGTCCGGTTGAAGCTCTCTTGCTTTCTGGACTGCCTCCAGTCCATCCAGGGCTTCACCGGCGACCTCAAACTCCGCCCTGGATTGAAGCGCCAAACGAACGAACTGGCGGACCGGCTCAAAGTCTTCGACTAGAAGTATGCGAAATGATGCCATCCCTGGGTCTACCCTGTAGTCCTCTCAACGAGTATTCGAACGGACGCTGCAAAGTATGCCACAATGTCACAAAAGAGGCCGCTATCCGTGTTTATGAAGTCGTGAAATAGGGAGTCTTCGATAACTATCCGCTCAGCAAGAGATCCATTTCTTCAGGGTGCATGGTGCGTGCGCGAGCCTCTTCCGCACTAATAAGCCGCTCCTTTACCAGGGTCGCCAATGATTCCTCGAATGTAAATGAACCTTTGGGGCGTGTAATTGTGATCTCCTGATGAATATGTTGTAGCGCATTTTTCCGAATGTGCTGGCGCGCTCCATAGCCGATCATCAGTAACTCTGCAGCTGGGATACGTCCGCCACTGATGCGAGGCATGAGGATCTGCGTCATGACAGCTGCCAGGGACATGGAAAGTTCCTGCCGAATGGTGCCCTGACGTTCCGGCGGAAAGGAATCGGCCACGCGAGAGATGGTAGACGTTACGTCCCCGGTATGCAGCGTCGAGAAAACCAGATGTCCCGTCTCGCCCGCCGTGAGTGCGATACGCATAGTCTCCGGATCCCGCATCTCACCAACGACGATGACGTCCGGAGCCTGGCGAAGCGCTGATCGCAATGCCGTGGGAAAGTCCGGCGAATCTATTCCGATCTCTATTTGTTCCACAATGCTTTTCTGCTGCGGATGTTCATACTCTATCGGATCCTCGATAGTGATGATGTGCCTGGCATCCCGGCGATTGATTTCGTTGACGAGGGCTGCCAGTGTCGTCGTCTTGCGAGAAAGAGATCACTACCACCCCGATGGACAAGCTTTTCGAGCCATCTGCTCAGATGCTGGGAAATGTTTGCCATAATGAGTTCATGACAGCCAACATGCGCTCAAGGCTTGTGATTCTACACCCGCGGTATCTTCCAGATGCTAAGCCAGGAACCAACCTCCTTCCCTGAATGGGTTGTGCCGATGGCGGCAACGCTCACGCAGGAGCGGTTCACCGGGCCCGAGTGGATCTTCGAGCGGAAGCTTGATGGAATCCGAATGCTCGCGTTCAAAAATGGCGCCGACGTGAAGCTTTATTCGCGCAACCGGTTGATCCAGCACTACCCGGCCGTCGCCGAAGCGATCGCCAACCTGCCAGTCCGCGATGTGATTCTCGACGGCGAGGCTGCGTGGGATTCGGCCAGCCGCATTGCATATCACGTGTTCGACATCATGTGGCTCGAAGGACGCGCCGTCATGGCGTTGCCGCTCGATGCCCGGCGTGCATTGCTGAAAGACTTCTCGCTACGTGCTCCGCTGGCTCACGTTCCGGAAATCATGGACGACAAACCCTGGGAGCGCGCGTGCAGCGAAGGATGGGAAGGAGTCATCGCGAAGCGTCGTACTTCACCGTACGAGCACCGCCGCTCGCCTCACTGGTTGAAGATGAAGTGCGAGGCGACGCAGGAGCTCGTGGTTGGTGGGTTCACCGATCCACAGGGTAGCCGCGTCGGTCTTGGCGCACTCCTCGTGGGGTACTTCGATCGCGATGATTTCGTCTTTGCCGGCAAAATCGGTACCGGCTTCGACACGAAGCTGTTACTGGACCTGCGCGCACGGCTGGACAAGCTCGAGATTCCGAAATCGCCGTTCACGAAAGCCACGGGGTTGCCACGGATTCGCGCACATTGGGTGCTACCCGAAATCGTGGTGCAGGTTGCCTTCATTGAGTGGACCGTGCACAGTAAGCTGCGCCATCCGCGGCTGCTGGGCATTCGCTACGACAAATCACCACGGGAGGTTGTGAGGGAAACGTGGTGATCACCCATCCCGAAAAGGTTTTGTTCCCTGATGATGGGATTACCAAAGGCGAACTCGCCGCCTACTACGAGATGATTGCGCCCATGATGCTGCCGCATATCATTCGCCGTCCCGTCACAATGGAACGCTTTCCCGCGGGCATCGGGAAAAAAGGATTTCTCCAGAAGGACGTGTCGAAAGGATTTCCAGAATGGCTGCAGCGTGTCGAGGTTCCGAAGAAAGACGGCGTCGTGCACCATCCAATCGTGACTGACACCCGGTCTCTGCTGTGGCTCGTCAACCAGAACAGCATCACGCCCCATGTGTGGACATCGCGCGCGCCCGACGTGTACCACCCGGACATCTGCGTGTTCGATCTCGATCCGTCCATCGACGATTCAGGAATGCTGCGCGCCGCAGCGCTTGCGCTTCGCGACTTGCTCGACGAACTCGGACTTCCAAGCTGGGTAAAGACATCCGGCTCGAAGGGCTTTCACATCGCGGTCCCGCTCGACGGCAAGGCGAACATGGGAGAAGTCGATAGATTCGCGCATGCGATTGGGACACTACTTGTCCGGCGCGATCCGAAAAACCTCACGCAGGAATTTCATAAGGTGGATCGAGGGACACGGATCCTTATTGATACCGGACGTAACGGCTGGAGTGCGACGCACGCGGCCGCCTACGCTGTTCGCGCGAAGCCCGGTGCCCCGGTGTCCGCGCCATGCACGTGGGATGAGTTGGAGAGCGCTAAGGTCGGACCCAGGACGTTCACACTGAGGAACATGGCCAGCCGCATCGAGAATGTTGGCGATTTGTGGTCCGGCATGCAAAGACGGCGAAGATCGCTGAAGCGTGCAATGCTGAAGCTCGATCTATCCAAAGTTGTTTGATCATTGGTGGTTCGTACATGTCTTGAAACCGAAAACCTAGTTCGCCAGCTCGAAGTCGATAAATCCCCGCTCCGGATTAACGAAAGCCAGCCGAAGTCGAACTCTGTCGCCCACGTCAAGCCCTCCACCGTGGTCGATAATCTTGCCTTCAACCGGCGGATGTGAAATTCGAGCCCACCTGCCGCGATCAGTCACACCGGTAACGACGCCGTCGAACAAATGACCGATCTTGTTTTGCAACAGCACGGCGGCAGCACACTTCTTGACGAAGCGTTCGACTTTGTTTGCCGCGTCTTCCCTTTCCGTGCAGTGCGCCGCCAGCGCGGCAAGCTCTCCGGCGCTGTAAGCAGGCGACGCGCCAGCGAGGACACCTTTCAGAAGCCTTTGTGTGATGAGATCCGGAAATCGCCGGTTGGGAGCCGTCGAGTGGGAATACGCGTGCGCAGCGAGCGCGAAATGTCCAGGCGTGTTGTCGCGCGGCGCGCGCGCAACATACTCCCCTCGCCCAAGCAGCTTCACGACTGCGAGTGAGACATCAGGAAAGTGAGCTGGATTGGTCCGGCGCTGCGCATCTAAGAATTCCGCAAGGCTCTTCACATCGGGCTCAGGCGGCAGCTCGTGTCCGAGTGAAGCGGCGAGGGAGACGATGCGATCCCATCGCTCGGGTGTATTCACCACACGGCGAAGACTCGGAAAGCCGTTCTGATCGAGGAATTGTGCCGTTGTTTCGTTTGACGCAATCATTAAATCCTCGATCAGCGCAGTTGCGCGGTTCTGGCGGCGCACCTCGAGATCCAGGACCACACCTTCCGTTGAAACGACAGGGTTCACGTCGGAGCTGTGGAACGCAAGCGCGCCGGCTTCATGCCGCGCCTTGCGCAGATGTTCGGCAGCCTGGTCCTGCAGCCGAAGCTGAGCCTGCAACTCCGGATTCGCCTCGATCTTCGATAAGATCTCACCATCGATTTCAGATGATCCTGCGGCGCCTTCAAGCCACGCCGCTACGCCGTTGTACGTCAGCCGTGCTTTGTTTTTGATGATTGCCGCGTACACCGATGATTCCCCAGCGCGCCCGTCGTCGGTGATCAGCATCTCCACGACGATGGCCAGACGTTCCTCGCCTTCATTCAACGAGCTCAAATCGGTCGAAAGTCTTTCCGGAAGCATGGGAAACGTCCGAACGCCCGTGTAGACGGAGGTCGTGTTGTGTTTTGCGGCACGATCGAGCATCGAGTCCTCGTGCACGAACCAGTCGACGTCGGCGATTCCGACATATACTCGGATCCCGCCGGGCTCGCTCTTCGCATATTCGATCTGATCCAGGTCTCGAGATTCATCATTGTCGATGGAGGACCACAGCAGTGAACGGAGATCGCGAATTTTGAGCGCGTCGAAGGCCGGCTCTGCTTTCGTCTCGACTTCGGCTCTCGCGTCTTCAGGGATTTCGGCGAGAAAGCCGCGCTCGATCATGGCGCGTCTCGCCAGTTCACGAATGTCTGGATACATAAGCTTCACCTGCCTGTGCACGTATCGGACCAGCGCTGCCGCAGCGCTGGCATTGTTTTTGCTGCATTAACCACATGAGGAATTCTTTTTTAGCCGTCGTCGGCGTTTTCTCTTCAATTGTGCTGGGCTTCTGGATTGTCGACCGGCCCGCTCACACTTCCGCCGCCCATTTCGATGCGGAAAACGCGCCTGTTCCGATGATCCTGTCTGCGGGCACCGATCTTCGCATCCGTTTGAATGACAGCATCTCTCAAGGTAGCAAACCCGGTGATGCGCTGCAGGGCGTCGTCGCTGACGGCATTGTGATGAACTCGCAGGTTTTCATTCCGGCAAATGCCCGGGCATCGATCAAGGTCACAAACATTCACGATCACCGTGGCAGCGACCTCGCGGACGTCACGCTGGAGCTGAATGAGTTGTCGTCTCCGAATGCGCATCTCCAAATGCATGCGCTCCCCATAAAGACGACGTTAAAACGGCTGTCGGATATGGACGTTCTGGCGAAAGGGATTGCAGGAATGGTGGGCGGCGCGCTCGGCGCCGCCAGCAGCGCATCCCTGGGTCAGAATCCTGGGGTTGGCGCCGCGGCAGGCGTCGATGGCTTAACGAGTGAGGCTGAAATTCCTCAACAAGAGCAAACGGTGTTGCTCTTCAAAACGACAGAACCGATCGATCTCACCAGAATCATCTGGTAAGACACCGGGAACGAACTGCTCCGAGTCTTATGTCCACCTTCCGGAGCGGAACCGCCGGACGACATCGCTCGATCCTAATGCAACTCCAGGACTTGCGGATCATGGTCGGTGAGCTTGATCGGATCGGTTGTCATTCTTCTTGCTCGTGGTCAGTCGGACTGGCTCGCCGCCCGCATTCGACACCAGCCGGACATCGGCATCATTGGCGTCTTCTTTTCATATCCACGGACGTGATGACATAGACGACCCACTTGCCGTAATCGCTGAGTGTTGGGAACCAATCCGTGAAGCCCGGAGCTCCGGCGTTGGAGTCCGGAGCTCCGTGGGGCGGACTTCACGAGCCGGCTGTCGTGGTGGAAGATGCAGGCGGATCTG
>Ga0070707_100005349_pt1 | contig 12019 bp, 9 predicted proteins | sample KBSK5502metaG_FD_65468 | JGI IMG/M metagenome (GOLD analysis project Ga0070707, IMG submission 65468) | Corn, switchgrass and miscanthus rhizosphere microbial communities from Kellogg Biological Station, Michigan, USA - KBS K5-50-2 metaG | ecosystem: Host-associated > Plants > Roots >... | reverse complement strand
GTCTCGAGGGTCTTGAGTGCTTCCGGGGAGACGCCACCCTTGAACTTGGCAATCATCGCCACGGCCGGGTTTCCTGGCATGAACCGCGGCAGCAGGAAGTTGAGAGTGAGGGCCACCCAGAGGGTCAGGGCGAAGAAGGCCAGGCGGCGAAGCGCGAATCTCATGCCGTTCCTCCTGGTCCAATCTTCGTCCGTCCGCTCTCATCCGGCTAGCGGCAGCCGGCGGCTGATGGGCCTGCCTGGCCGGCGGGGAAGGCGCAGCTTCCCCGCCAGCCAGATCAGTCCCGCCGTAGCGGCCCGCTACTTGGCCGGGGTCAGGTGCATCATCACCTGCGCCCAGTCGGGGTAGTTGTAGGCCGCGGGCTGGGCGTACGGGTTGGCCGGGGTCGGCCAGCCGGTGAATTTACTAGTGTCGTACTGGAACCAGTCGACGGACTCCGTGACCGGTATTATCGGAACTTCCTTGAGCATGACTAGTTCGAGTTTGCTGATGATCTGCTTCTGCATCGCTGGATCGGTTGTCTGCGCGAACTGTTCGATCAGCGCGTCGGTGGCCGGGTTCTTGTACCGCTCGAAGTTCGAGCCTGCCGGCGTGCCGATGGCTGCCGAGTTCGGCGAGTACAGCCACTGGCGGAGCTCGAAGTACGGACCAGGTCCACCGGTTTCTGAGCCATAGCCGAGGTCGTACTGCCCGGCGTACAGCTTGTTCTGGTACGTCGTCTGGGCCAGGTCAAGCGGCTTGACCTGGATGCCGACCGCCTTGAGATTCGCCACGATCACGTTGACGGCGTTCACCCAGTCGGAGAACCCGCCGTTGTTGATGATCGAGAACGACAGCTTCTGGCCGTTCTTGGCGAAGATCCCGTCCGGTCCCTTCTTGAAGCCGGCCTTGGTCAGGATCGCCATGGCCTTCGCCGGGTTGTAGGCGTAGTTGTTGCCGAACTTGGCCGCCTGCGCGGTGTCCAGCCAGTCGGAGAACGTGGGCGTGACAATGCCGGACTGGTTTGACGCGGGCTCGTAACCGAACTCGCCGAGAGTGGAGGCGCGCTGACGGTTGATCGCGTAGGCCATCGCCTGGCGCACGGCGACATTCTTCAGCAGCGGGTTGGTGAGGTTGATGAACACCGACACGTTCGCGACCGGCGGGAACCACCACTTGATGGCCGGCTGCCCGGCCAGGAACTTCTTGATGCTCGGGATGAACTGGCTGCCCCACTGCGCCTGGCCGTTGGCCAGGAAGGTGTTCGCCGTGTCATTGGTCAGGAAGGCCGGGTAGTTCACGGTCGCGATCTTCGGCTGTCCCTTAACCCAGTAGCTGGTGTTGGCCTTGTAGGAGATGACCTGGGGCTTGCAGGAACTAGTGCCGGTCTTATAAGGGCCGGTGCCGATCGGGTTGGTGTCCGGGTACTTGGCCGGGTTGGCGATCTTCGACCAGACCTTCTGCGACACGATGCCTATCTGGTCGGCGATGTAGTAGAAGTAGGTGACCGCTGGTGCCTTGAACTGCATGACCACCTGGTCCGAACCCTGCTGTGTCACGCTGGTCAGCACCGACCACACCGCGTTGATGTCCAGGGTCTTGTTCTGCTTGAGCAGGTTGAACGTGTAGACCACGTCGGAGGCGGACAGCGGATTTCCGTTGGTGAACTTGACGCCGTGGCGGATCGTGAAGGTTAGGGTCTTGTTGCCGTTACTCCAGGCAAATTTGGTCGCCAGCCATGGTGTCGTCTTGTTGTTCTGCAACGTGTTGACGAACATCAGCGGCTCGTACACGGTGCCGAGTGAGAACGAGATATCGGACAGGTTGAACGGATTGAAGTCGCAGGTCCAGTTGCCACCGCTCTCGTTGTCGATGGTCAGGACACCGCTGGGGCCGCCAGATGTCGGACCCGTGCTCGAGTTGCCTGAGCTGCAGGCCGCAGCCAGCAGGCTCGTTGCGATGACGACCCCAAGCTTGGTAAGGCGTCTCATTGCTTTGGCCCTTCGGTTAGTGCTCTGCGCGCGGCAAGGGGTCTCCGCCTCGGCTTTCCGCGCTGGCGCCGGACGGCTGGCCGGGCAGGTTTCCGGCCATCTCATGCCGGCGTTATGCCGGCGATCATGCCAGAATCATCATGAAGATCTCGAAACTTATCCCGGTCGTGACCTTCGTCACGTCTGTCCGTGACCTTCGTAATCCTGGTGTTCCTCTGTTCCTCGTGAAACTCGCGACATTGGGCTCAATCTGACACGGCGACGTCGCCGGCCAGGGAGTCGATGGCACGGGAGGGGTATCGGCGCTGATCCCCGGGAGCGCGGCCTGCCGCGGCTACCTTCAGTTGTCCGGCCATGACCCTGCTGTTCGAAACGATGTCGGTGACGCTATCGTGGAGATTGTTAGGACAGTATCCTAACTATTCGAGACGGAACAGAGTTCGTGGCCGAACCGTAACCTGGCACATGAGCCCTGTTAGGCCAGACCGGTAGCCCAGACCGGCAGCGCTGCCCGGACGCCACGATGGATGTTCGCAGGGAGGCTGAACGATGGAGATGATCTCGTTCGGCACGGTCTTCCTTGAGCTTGTCTTCGGCCAGTTGCACAGGCTTCCAGCACCTGGCGAGGAAGTATTCACCGACGAGTTCGCGATCTCTTGCGGCGGTGCGGTCACCAGTGCCACCGCTGCGGCAGCCGCCGGCGTGCGGGCTGGCCTCGCCACCAGACTCGGTGATGATCTCGGATCGCAGGTCGTGACCGAGCACTGTGCCGCGGCGGGAGTCGACCTGTCGCCGTCGTCACAGGTGGCGGGCGCGACCGCTGGGATCACTGTCGTGCTCAACTTCGACGATGACCGGGGATTCGTGACGCACCTGCCGCCCTCGGCAGCCGCGGGCGAGCAAGCGGAAATACAGCGGTGGCATAGCGTCGTGCGGGCCGAGCGGCCGGCCTGGTGCTACCTGCACCCCGGACGTTGGGTGCCGCCGTTCTTGGGTGTAGCGCGCTCGCTGGGCTGCAAGATCATGCTCGACATGTCGCTGGGCGACGAAAGCGAACGCGACATCGTCATCGAGTGCGTCCGGCTGGCCGACATCTTCGTGCCCAACGCCGCAGAATTGCTGGCTCTGACCGGTGCGGCTGACCTGGCGGCCGCGCTCTGCTCGGCGGCTGGATGGGGCGCGCAGCTGGTCGTGACCCGCGGCGCCCAGGGCGCACTCGTGACCAGCCAGGACGGCTCCGTCATCGAGGTGGCCGACGGCGTCAAGGAAGTCCCGGTGCGGGACCTGACCGGGGCGGGTGACAACTTCGCCGGAGCATTGATCGCCGCCCTGATCGGCGGAGCGTCGCTCACCCAGGCTGTCGTGGCGGCCAATGCCGCGGGATCACAGGCCGTCGGCAGGCTCGGCGCCGTGGGAGAGCTGGGGACGGAGAGCACCGGCGCCGGCTGGCCGTTGCGGCCCATGGTTCTCAAGGACGTTGCCGACGCGCTCGCCGCGGTCAGCCAGCCGGGCACGCTTGGGCGGGGACAAAGGGGAGCGGTGCGATGAAGCTGTCGGTGCTCGGTGGCGGCGGCGTGCGGATGCCGGCATTCGTGCGGGCGGTCCTGGCGAGCAGGCCAGGGGCGTTCGACGAGATCTGCCTGTTCGAGCCCGATGCCACCCGGCGGGCGACCACGGCCAGGCTCGCCGCCGAGGTCGCCGGGGTGCTCGGCCAGCCCGGTGTCGTCACCGTGACGGCGGATGCGGCGGAGGCCTTCACCGGCGCCGACTACGTCTTCTCGGCCATCAGGGTCGGCGGTGACCGCGGCCGGGTGATCGACGAGCACGTGGCGCTGCGCCGTGGCGTCGTTGGGCAGGAGACCACGGGCCCCGGCGGCTGCGCGATGGCGCTGCGGACGATACCTGTCGTGCTGTCCTACTGCGACCTGCTGAGCCAATGCTCGCCAGATGCGGTGCTGATCAACTTCACCAACCCCGCAGGCCTCATCACGCAGGCCATCAGCGCGCAAGGCAAGGTGCGGGCCGTCGGCGTCTGCGACACGCCGTCGGGGACCATCGCGGGCCTCGCGGCTTTCGCTGGAGCGCGCGGCGCGCAGACCGCTGGCGCCGGAGGACCTGCGGCGGGCCGGGTCCTGGCCAGGTACGGCGGCCTGAACCATCTCGGCTGGATCACCTCGTTCGAGGTAGACGGCAGTGAACTGATCGACGACCTGATCGCCAGGTTCGACGAACTGCAGCAGGTCAACCAGCACCTGGCGGCCTTCGATGCTGACTTGGTCAGGCGGGTCGGCGCGATCCCGACCGAGTACGTGTTCTACTACTACGACCCGCGGCGATATGTCGACGGCGTGGCCAGGGCCGGGTCAAGCAGGGGCGAGGACGTCCTCGCGCTGAACGAGGAGTTGCTGACCGCGATCGGCAAGGCCTTCGCCGACGCTGACGTGCACGCCGCGTGGTCGGCCTATGCGAGCCTGCTCGGGGTCAGGCGGGACACCTACATGAAGACCGACACGCAGGGAGCCAGCGGCCAGGCCGAGGCTCGGGCGGTACGGTCCGCGGCCGGCGCGGTCGCGATCGAGGCGGAGCACCTGGGCGGCTACGAGGGCCTGGCGCTGCGGGTGATCGATGGCCTCGCCGGGCGCCGCGCGAGCGAGGTCATCCTCAACATGCGCAACGGCGGCGCGCTCGACTTCCTCGACCCCGACGACATCGTGGAGGTCCCGGCCAGGGTGGATGCGGACGGGCTCAGCCAGACCGATGCCGCCGATCTGCCCAGGCCAGCCAGGGCGCTGGTACTGGCGGTGAAAGAGTACGAACGAGGAGTCGTCGAGGCCGCCATGACCGGGAACGCGAACCTGGCTGCGGTCGCGCTCGCGCAGCATCCGCTGGTGCCCGGTATCACGGCGGCCAGGGAGCTGATCGCCGACTACATCGAACTGCACGGCGAGCACCTCGCCTACTTGTGCTAGATGACTGACATCGATGCCCAGGCCGGTTCCGGGCTGCAGCCTGCCCGGCCCCAGCTCATCCGGACCATGAACGAGCAGCTGCTGCTTAATCAGATCCGCCAGCTCGGCGTGTGCTCGCGTGCTGACCTGGCGCGGCTCTCCGGGCTGTCCAAGCCCACAGTCTCGCTCGCCCTGGCCAACGTCGAGCGTTCCGGCCTGGTCAGGACGGCTGGCCAGCGCACGGGAGTGCCCGGCCGGTCGGCGGTCCTCTACGAGATCCGGCCGGAGGCCGGGTACGTGCTCGGGCTGGACATCGGCCATGAGTACCTGCGGGGAGCGGTCACCGACCTGACTGGCGAGATCAGGGCCAAAGCCGAGTCCGCGTGCACGGCGGCGAGCGTGCGCAGGCGGGTGAGCGAGCTGATCAGGCTCGCTGACGGCATCTGCGCGACCGCCGGGATTACCAGGGACGATGTCACGCAGACCGTGCTCGGCAGCCCGGGCGTCTACGACCCGAAGCTGGGCGCGATCACGCTGACCGGCGGGATGGCTGGCTGGGACAAGCCCGCGGTCCTGGCCGGACTGCGGCTCGCGTTCGGCGAGAACCTTGCGGTGGAGAACGATACCGACGCGGCGGCGCTCGCTGAGCGCGAGCACGGGCATGGCAGGGAGTTCCCGAGCTTCGTGTTCGTCTCCATCGGTTCTGGCATCGGGATGGGCTTGGTGCTCGGCGGCCAGCTGCACAGGGGCGCGCATGGCGTCGCAGGCGAGATCGCGTACCTGCCGATCACTGAGGGACCCGGCGGCGATGCAGGCGATGACGAGGTGCGCAGGCGGGGCACCCTGGAGGCCGTGGGCTCGGCTGCGGCGATCGTGCGGGCCGCGCGGAGCGCTGGGCTGCGCATGCAGTCGGCGCGGCAGGTGTTCGCGGCCGCGGCCGCAGGAGATGAGCGGGCCGCGGCGATCGTAGCGGCAGAAGCCAGGCTCGTCGCCAATGCGATCTGCGCGATCATCGCCGTGGTCGACCCCGGACTGGTCGTGCTCGGCGGCGGGATCGGGCAGGCTCCCGGGTTCGCCGCCGCGGTATCGACCGAACTCAGCAGAATCGCGCCGGTCCTGCCCGAGCTCCGCGTGAGCGCCCTCGGTACGAGCGCGGTCGTCGACGGCTGCCTGGCGTCAGGGGCCGATCTGGCCTGGCGGCGGCTGACCGCGCAGCTCGGTCAGTCGCAGGCCGACCTGGCGCCCGTCGCCCCTGACGGCGACCATCCCATAGCGCTGCCCGCGGTGACCTGAGAACCGGTGCGCCGGCCGGGCGGGCTGCCTTGATTAGGTGCCGGGTCAGATGCGGCTCAGGTGAAGTAGGCGCTCGATTCCTGCTGCCAGAGGAAGAAGACGGCGCCGAGGCCGACCAGCCACATCAGCGCCGTATATGCGAGGTTCGTGACCGTGGCCGTGCCGGTGATGTGCGAGATGAGGTCCCACGTGCCCAGGGCGAACAGCACGCTAGCCACGATTCGTGCCCATTTCACGCCGCTCCGGTTCAACCGGGCCATGAACAACCACGCGCCGATCTCGATCAGCCCTGAGACGACCGCGGCCGTGATCAGGAAGTTCTGCGTGGCGTGCAGCTGGGCCAGTGTGGCGTGCCTATGGCTCGCGCGTAGCGCCTTCTCGCTGGTGGCCAACCCGACCACGCTGATCACCAGGCCGATCGCGGTCAGGGCCGCGCCCGCGTACATGATGCGCACGGCGATCATGACCGATCGCGGCGGGTCGGGCCGTGCGCGCGTACCAGGCTCGCCCGTCGGGCCTGCCGCCTTAGGCTGCTTCATCTGCTGTTCCTTGGTCGCTATCTGCGGAGCCTACCCGCCCTTATTCGACCCGCCAGGGGCGTACCTGAAGAGCCAGACATGCTGGCCGCGCGGGCAGCTGGTCGCCGCCACGCCGGGTACCAGGCAGTAGTCATGCGTCTGGCGGAAGCCGACTTCCTCGAGGTACTTGCTGAGCCGCTTGTAACGGCCCCACTGATGATGGTCGGTCCAGACGTTCCGCCACTCGATGACCCAGCCGACGTTCAGCGTCCTCAGGTCGGCGCGGGCCGCCGCCAGCCTCGTGGGGTTGGGGTACGGCAGCCCGCTCCTTTCCGCCACGTACAGGTACCGGTAGAACGCATGCTTGGCGATCCCCTTGTTCGCGGCCTTTGACACCCAGGCGGTATAGGCGATGGCCCGGGGATGCCTGTCGTGTGTCGCGATGAGCAGCGCGCTCGGCGCGATCGGCTGGCCGGTTATGCCGACGCCGCCGCGCAGGCCGTACGGTACGTCCACCACGATCGACTGAGTGTGATCCCGGCTAAGCGGGCGGTCAAGGCCGGGCAGCGTCGAGGGCATGGTGCCGTGATAGCCGAAGTTTGACGGATGCCCGGGCGAGCTGTCAGGCGCGCCAGACCAGCCAGCCTCAAGGGCCCCGAGCGCCACAATCACCGCGATCAGCGGCATGGTGCTCCGGCGCATGCTCAGCCACTGCACGGTCAGGCCGGCGAGCATCGCGGCACCGATCAGCCCCACGAGGGTGAACCTGTCGGCTTCCCTGAGGCCGGACAGGCCAGGGATCCTGACCAGCCAGGTGTAAGGCATCAGGTCCGAAGCCACCACATGCTTCCACACGCCATTGACCGGCCCGCCCTTGTAGACAACTTTCGTGGCCGGCAGATGGGTCATGAGCGGCAGGTACTGGGTACAAAATCGCCCGTACACCTTGCCAGGCTGGTGGTTGATGCCGGCGCTGATCACGCAGCTCCGGCCAATGGTCAGGCTGGTGCCGAGGGCCACCAGGGCACAGCCCAGCCACAGGCCGACGAACGCCCAGGTGGTGCGCTTGCGCCAGCCGACTGCGATGCCGAGCAGCGCCACCGCGGTGAGTACCGCCCCGAAAGTCGGAAGACCTTCGAGCACTTGCTCGGCGTTGTAGTAGCTGTAGGAGGACGCCAGCTGACCGAGGCCGAAGTTGGCGAGCCTGGGCGACGGGGCGAACAGCGTCGGCAGTGAGACCCCGAACTGGGCGTAGTTACTAGCTAGCTGGCCGATAGGCGGGTTCGCCCCGCCTGCGATGATCTGCTGAAGCATGGCGACGAGCTCAGGACCGGCGACGACGAGCCCGACCAGCGCACCGACCCCCAGCGGCTTGATCGCCTGGCGGAGCACTTCGCGATTCCTGACCGCGGCCGCGACGAGCCAGGGCACCAGTGTGACCACGGCGATCACCAGTGCGACGATCGTGCTCTCCTGGTTGATCAGGATGGATGCCCCGAGCGCGACCCCGAGGGCGATCGCCGATGCCATCCGCGGGTGACGGCGGAACCGGACAGCGGCCTCGATCGTCATCGGCAGGAAGATCGTCCCCAGCGCGATGTTGACGTGGTACCAGTTCTGCCACATGAGCATCGAGGACAGGCCGAAGAAGGCCCCGGCGACGATCGCGCCAGGCTCGTTGAGCCACAGCTTCGCGGCTCGGTACATGGCGTAACACAGCAGTCCTGGCGTCACGATCGTCAGCAGCGTGAAGGAGGCAGACGGTCCGAAAGGCACCGTGATGGGTGCGGTGAGCCAGCCGGCCAGCGGAATCAGCGTGCTGAACGCGAGGTGAGTGCCGACCGGCGCCGCCATGTACCCGGTGAAGAACGGGTTGCCGAGGTGCAGTAGCTGATGGCTGTTCCACCAGAGGTCCCAGACATAGCTTGACACGTCCGAGGTGGCTGGCATCTTCCCGTCGGCTAGATAGGTGAACCGCGGCCAGGTCGCTGCGATACCCGCGCCCTGGTACACCACGATCAGGATCAGGTGCCTGACCCAGTTCTTGCGCGCAGCGCGGGGGAGCGCGCTCCTGATGCCGCCTCGTGCGGCTGGTCCGGACGCGGGATCCAGGTCGGTTTCTGCCACGGACTGGGTTTTTGCCACGGACTGGGTCTCTGCCACGGAATCCGTCAGCGTGGCCGACGAAGGCTCGCCGGACCTGCCAGGATCCGGCTTGGCCGGATCAGGAAGCATCGGCTGGCCGTCCTCGCTACGGCCTGCACGGATCATCGGACCACCTTGTCTACGCTCTGACCGATCCTTATCTACCGTTGGTGCAGCGGTTTGTCCAAGGGTCGACCGGGCCGGGGAGCCCGCCGATAGCCGGCCACATACGAGCGCCTGACCTGGCACCCCAGCAGCACGCCGATGGCTGTTCGCCGTCGGTAGCAGGGCTAAAGTCCATCAGGTGGCACTCAGGGAGACCAGCCTACGCCCGCCCTCGCAGTGGCTGATCCGGTGGGAGATTTTCGCTGTCCTCGCCGTGTCGCTCGGTGCCAGTGCACTGAATGCGCTGCTTTCCCTGGTCGGCTCGCTGCTGCAGAAGAAATCACTCGCGGGTCAGCAGGCCTTGCTCGTTGGCTCGCTCGCCCCGTTCAATCACTGGCTTGACCTGGCGCTCCAACTGACCAGCATTGCCGAGAACCTGGCCCCGGTGGTGCTCGTCCTGTACCTGCTGGCACGCTCGGGCGAGCCGCCTGAGGTCATCGGCCTTGATGCCAGTCAGCCTGCCAAGGACGGGGTCCGCGGCACGGTGCTGGCCGCCGTGATCGGCGGCAGCGGCCTGGCCCTCTACCTGGCCGCGTTCCACCTCGGGTTCAACCTCAACGTCGTGCCCGAGCGCCTGCCCGCTGTGTGGTGGCGCATCCCGGTGCTGCTGCTTGACGGCCTGCAGAACGGCCTGCTCGAGGAGGTCATAGTCATCGGCTACCTGCTGCGCAGGCTCGATCAGCTCGGCTGGCGGCCGGGCCGGGCCATCGCAGCCAGCGCGCTCCTGCGCGGTACTTACCACCTGTACCAGGGTTTCGGCGGTTTTCTCGGGAACGCGGCGATGGGCGTCATCTTCGGCCTGCTCTACCGCAGGTGGGGCAGGGTCACCCCGCTGATCATCGCCCACTCGCTGATTGACGCGACCGCTTTCGTCGGCTATGCGGCCCTGCACGGCAAGGTTTCCTGGCTGCCCTGACCGCCGGTCCTGGCGGCCGAGCCGACCCGAGCGGACCAAGCGGCCGAGCCGGCCCTAGCGGCCAAGGCCCTCGAGGATCACGGTGCCCGGCAGATCAGCGAGCGTCTTCCCGGCCAAGGCCAGCTTGGACCGGCGCAGCCCGCTGCCGATCACGACCTGTGGGGCGGTGGCAGCAGCGGGGTCAACGAGTACCTGCCAGCCGGCCGGCAGCCCGATCGGCGTGATCCCGCCGTACTCCATGGCAGTCTCCGCGACCGCGACCGCGGTCGCGGCGAACGACGCCTTGCGCACGTCGAGCGCGTGCCTGGCAACGCCGTTGATGTCGGCGCGAGTGGTCGCGAGCAGCACGCACGCCGCGAACCTGATCTCGCCCTCGCGCCGTCCGGCGATTACCACGCAGTTCGCCGATTCGCCCGGCGATACGCCGTAGCGATCACAGAACGCGGCGGTGTCGGCCAGGTCAGGGTCGATCTCGCACACGCCAACCTCCGCCGCGGGCCGCGGCCAGGACGGATCGGTCAGCGCCGCGGCGACCGGCGGCGCGAGCAGATCTGGCCGGTCGGCAGCAGGGACGAATACGAGGTTGCCCATGGTGAAGGTCACTGGGGAATTCTAGGAAGGAGCCAGCGGGGCCCGAGCATGTGGTGAGCAATTGTCAGCTGGTGAGGCTGCCGAGCTTCACGGTGAATTGCCGCGGGTTCCCATCGCGCAGCACCTCGACCTTGACTCTCTCGCCGGGACGGTAGCCGATGAGCGCGTCCTCCAGCGCCGCGATAAGCAAGGTTGGCCGTCCTGCTATGCCCACGATCACGTCGCCCGCCCGGATGCCAGCGTCAGCGGCCGCCCCGCCGGGCCTGGCAGCAACCACCGTGACGCCGGCCGGCTTGCTTGCGGAGTTCACATGAGTCTCGCCCTTGATCTGCAGCGAGGCCCGGTCCGACTTGGTTACCTTGCCGGTCCTGATCAGCTGCCGGCCGATCTCCACCGCCGTGTTCGCTGGGATAGCGAAGCCGATTCCAAGTGCAGGCCCGCCGAGCTCGGGGTCCCGGGCATTGAGAGTCGGAATCCCGAGCACGTAGCCGGACAGCAGGACGAGCGCGCCGCCGCTGTTGCCCGGGTTGATGGGCGCGCTGGTCTGGATGGCATTGACGATGATCGTCGGCGGGTGGCCAGGGATGTTGGGCCCCGTCACGGTGCGCCCGGTTGCCGAGACGATGCCCTGGGTGACGCTGTCGGTCAGGCCGTACGGGCTGCCCATCGCGAGCACGATCGCGCCGACCTGCGCCTTGGCCGAGTCCGCCCAGCGCACCGGCTTCAGCACGCTCGCGCCATGGCTGACCCTGATGACCGCCAGGTCGTCGGGCGTGAATACGCCGACGAGCCTCGCGTTCATCGGATGGCTGGCCGCCGAAACCCGCACCTTGAACTTCTTGGCCGTCCCGACAACGTGAGCATTGGTGACGATGTCGCCCTTCCGGTCGAAGACGACCCCCGAGCCTGTCGCGTTGCCAGCGGTGATCTCCACGACCGAGGGCAAGACCCTGGCGATGGTTGCCTCGTAGACACCTTGCAGCGGAGGCCTGGACGCGGCCCTGTCGCTGGTCCCAGAGGTACATGCCGCGATGACGGCCAGCACCAGGGCGGCGGCCAGTACACCTGCGACGGCCGGCCCGGCATGGCTGTGCCGCCTCGCAGCCGTCGACATCTCACATACCCCCCGCAGCAGGAAACGCCGCTCTCTTAGTCTTCCACCATGGCGATTTCCGAATCTCCCGGTGAAACCATCGGCCGGTCGGGCCTCAGCCTCGGGGACGTGACGGTGGCGAGGCTGGGCCAGGCGATGACGACGGGAACGCTGACAGCTGCGGAGCTCGTCAGGTTCTACCTGGAACGGATCGAGCGACACAATCCGGCGCTCGGCGCTGTGATCTCGGTGAGCCGGGACGCGGCCGAGCGAGCCGACGCTGTCGACCAGGCGCGGGCAGCAGGCGCGGAGCTCGGCCCCCTGGCGGGAGTCCCGGTCCTGATCAAGGACAACATCTCGGTCGCCGGCTCGCCGGCGAC
>Ga0070707_100005348_pt1 | contig 12022 bp, 13 predicted proteins | sample KBSK5502metaG_FD_65468 | JGI IMG/M metagenome (GOLD analysis project Ga0070707, IMG submission 65468) | Corn, switchgrass and miscanthus rhizosphere microbial communities from Kellogg Biological Station, Michigan, USA - KBS K5-50-2 metaG | ecosystem: Host-associated > Plants > Roots >... | reverse complement strand
GGCCCATTCCCGGTCCCCGCATCCGGCAGCGAGAAATGTCAGACCCAAACGTGAAGATAGAGCCAGGTCAAACGTGAAGACCTCGTTGTGGGCCTGCGAGGACTTGAACCTCGGACCTCTTCCTTATCAGCAAGGCACACCGCGCCATGTTCAGCCTGATTGTGGACGTCTGCGCAGGTCAGCGGTTCCTGGGCAGGTACGCTGGCCGTTATTGAACGCGCCTGCCAGCGTCCTTCCGCTCCCATTTCGCTCCCAAAATCGGACACCCGGCCGCAGGCCCGCGACCCGCGGCAGGGCAAGGCGACCGCGATGAGCATCGCGGTAATGAACCGGGGGCGGGCGAACTTTCGACCTCCGGCAAGGACCGCCTAGTCCTCCTGGCGCCGGCCGGCGCGTGCTCGCGCCACGACGGCACCGGCTGCTGGCCATCAGCGGCCACGATCGCGCGGAAGGCGAACATCTCTGACCGCACGGTCCGCGGGGTAATCGCCGGCTGGAGGCCGAAGGCCAGGCCGTCGTCGTGGCGCAGGGGCAAAGGCCAGGCCGGGTCGACGAACTCATACGCCATCGTGACCGGCGACCCGCGCCATCGACAGCCCCAGGACAGAATGTCACCCTTGACAATTGTCCGCCCGCCGGCGGCGAGCGTCCGGTCGGCTCCAGATCGCCGATTTTGCGCTGGCGGGATTAGCGACAGCGATAGCGCGGTGCGCATGCAGAGCGAGCGATCTGCGCGGGTGTTCCAGCCCGGCCACCACAGCCTTGGCCGGTTGGTCGATCAAATGGCATCGCGTAACGATGCCCTATTTGCCACATTACGTCGTTCAGTATATCGTGCCGATATATCAAATCGATACATCGCCAACTGTACTGCGTGGGGGCGGTGTCGGCCAAGGAGGCAGCGGCATGTCCAGTGGACAGTTGTACGACACCATCGGGGCCACTTACACCGTGACGCGGCGTACCGAGCCACGGATCGCGGCAAGGATCTGGGCTGCGCTCGGCGATGCGCGGACGGTACTGAATGTCGGGGCTGGCACCGGTTCCTACGAGCCCCCCGGCCTTGACGTGACCGCGGTGGAACCATCGGCGCTCATGCGTGCGCAGCGGCCTGCAGGCGCGGCGCCGTGCTTGGATGCGGTCGCGGAGAGCCTTCCATTCGAGGACCAGTCCTTCGACGCTGCGATGGCAGTTTCCACCGTTCATCACTGGCAGGACCCGATCGCGGGGCTGCGCGAGATGCGGCGCGTGGCTCGCCGCGTGGTGGTGTTCACGTTCGACGAAACCGGATGGCGTCACCGGTTCTGGCTGGCTCGCGATTACCTGCCTGAGGTCGCGGCCCTCCTCGCCGGGTGGCCCGCGCTTACCGAGCAGGCCCGCGCAATCAGAGGCCGCATTGAGCCGGTACTCATTCCATGGGACTGCGCTGACGGCTTCTTCGAGGCCTACTGGCGCCGGCCCGAGGCGTACCTGGACGAAAATGTCCGTCGCGGAATATCGGTCTGGGCCAGAGTCGGGCTGGACGCAGAGCAGAGGACAGTGCGCAACCTCCGTGATGACCTCGCATCCGGGCGGTGGGCCGAACGCAACCGTGACATTGCCGATCTCGACGCAGCTGAACTTGGCCTTCGCCTGCTCGTTGCCTGAACTCCGCCACTTCTACGCACATTTGCTGCCCGCCGGGCAGCGCTAACCTAGGGCCGCGCTCAGCCTCGTTTACGGCCGAGGAACAGACGTGGGCGTTCGCTTCATGTGACCGCGAAAACATGCCCGTGTCCGATACAGAACGGACCGCTGACCCTAAGGCCGACCGTCAGCAACTCGGCCTCATTGCGTTCCCCGCGCTCGATCAGATCGCCTGCTCAAAAGGATCAAGCAGTACCCCCGCCCCCCACGCCCGTGGCCATGGCATCGGCGGCCGGTGAGAATGGGCTGCATGGTTGCGACGCTGGACGTGGCCAGGCGGCTGGCGGTCGGGGACGTAGTGATCCTCGACGGCGGCACGGGCAGTCAGTTGCAGGCGGAGGGCGTCCCGATGGACGAACTGGCCTGGAGTGCGTGGGCCAACTTGGCGCAGCCCGGCGTGGTGCAACGGGTCCACGAGGAATACATCCGGGCCGGAGCGCAGGTCATCATCACGAACACCTACGCCGCGAATCGTGTGGCGCTCGAACCAGCTGGGCTCGGCGGCCAAGTGGCCGAAGTCAACCGCGCCGCCATGCGGGCGGCGCTCAACGCCCGCACGACGGCGGCGTCACACCCGGTGGCAGTGGCCGGCTCGATGTCGTCGTTCTGCCCGGCTGTCATGGCCGTGCCGCCCGGCGATGCCTGGTTCCCCGGCCTAGCCGACTTCCGGGAGCAGGCGCAGCTGCTGGCCGAGGCCGGTGCCGACCTCATCGCGCTGGAGATGGTCGGCGGGCGCGGCTACGGCAGCCTCGCCGTGCAGGCCGCAGCGGAGACGGGGCTACCGGTCTGGCTCGGCGTTAGCCCTTATCACCGAGCTGACGGCACCCTCGGCACACTGCCCGATCTCGGCGACGGCGACACCCTCGAGGAAGTCGTCAGCGCTCTGGCGGCGCCGGGCCTGGCTGCTATCACCATCATGCATGCCCGCCCAGAGGTGACGCTGGACGCTATCGAGATCGTCAGAAAGCACTATGCCGGGCCGATCGGCGTGTATGCCGAGACCGGCGACTGGGCACCGCCGAACTGGGTGTTCACCGGCCTGACTCCCCGCCCGTACCTGGACCATGCCATCACGGGGGCCAGCCACGGCGCCCTGCTCATCGGCGGCTCCTGCGGCGTCAAGCCCGAGCACATCGCCCTGCTCGCCGCGCGCCTCGGCGACGCGGCACGATGACGGGCCAAGCGGGTCTATCCTCCGCGCAGTACTCGAACCCGTGCCAGGTCGCCACGGCTGCCAGAGAAGATGGACCTGCGGCGTTCCGCGGTCGGCTGCGACCGCCGTCCCTCATTCCGGTGAGCGGATCGGACTAGTCAAGCAGCGCTTCGAAACGTTTGGCTGCCTTCTCACCAGCGTGCTGCTTTATCAGCCCCTCTTTGGCCGCTCCGCGGATGTGAAGGATAGTGCTGCCGTCTGCAGCAGAGGGCATGCTCACCGTGATCACGGCTGGATTGAGGTTCATCGCTCCCGAACCGACAACGCCGCGCACGAGAGCTTGTCCATCACGTGGACTTGTCCGCGCCACCACCATCCCGGTTGACTCGAGCAAGCTGGCCACGGAGGCAAAGACCTCGCCGAGAGGTACAGGCACGGTCTTGTCCAACTCATACACGTCCTTCCGCAGCCGACGCGCGGTCCACGCCGCTCCTCGCCCGCCGAGTTGGCTCAGTCCCAAGACCAGCAGCTCATCTTCGTCAGGGATCACTGCGAACTACCTCCATGTGGCACTCACCCCGGATAGGCGAATGATCGCTGCCGCGTGGCCGCAGTGGGGAGAACGCTCCGCGAACGTGCCGGCTACTGCCACTCCGGCGAGTAGCGCAGCGCTCGCCCGGTCGATACCGACGGCGATGTTACGGCCAGCAGCTGCGTCTCGTCTTAGAGGGAAATCGGCAGGCGAGAGGAGAGCCAATGACGCACGAGCTCGCAGCAATCAAGGACGTGGCGACGATCAGGCTTGTCACCTACAAGCGGGACGGCACCGGAATAGCCACCCCTGTGAGCCTAGCCTGGGACGGTGACCGCGCGTTCTTCCGCTCCTACGACAGGGCCTGGAAGACCAAGCGGCTGCGCAACAACCCACAGGTCGAATGCGCGGCCGCGACCTTGAGCGGCACCCCGACCGGGCCCTCGGTGCCTGCCCGCGCGGTCTTGCTGCAAGGCCAGCAAGCCCGCACCGCCGCGCGGGCGCTGGCTCGCCGTCACCGGCTCCTGCAAGGAATCCTGGTCCCCTTGGCCCACCGCCTGCGGGGCTACAAGACCATGCACTACGAACTAAAGCCCTACCGCAGCAAGGCGGAATCGGACGCGTGATCAGCGGCTGCCGTAGCATTCGGTCGGCACACCGCGTCATCGGCCGTTCACGACGGCTCGTGCAGCGACTGGAACTGGTCGACCAGCGGCCACATGTCCTTACCCATCTCTACTTGAGTGAGGAGGACGCCGACCGTGCCATCCGGGTCGACGAAGAAGTCTGTACCCAATCCGCCGGACCAGCCCATCCGGCCGCGCTGTGGTCCCTCAGTCTTCACTGCCATGCCAAAACCCCATCCCGTGCCGTCCCAAAACCCCGGGAAGAAGCTGTCCTCGGTCTTGCACGTTGCCCCCACTTGGTCGCTGCTCATCTGCTGTAGGTGGTCAGGTGAGATCATCGGCTGCCCGTTGACTCGCCCTCCGTCGGCAAGCATCCGGGCGAAGCGGTGATAGTCCCGGGCCGTGGATACAAGCTCGCTGTGGCTGACGTCGAATGGCGGCGACCCTGCGTAGAAGCCGCCACCGGCAGGCTCGATCTCTGCGAGTCCCTCGTCACCGTGCCGGTAAGCCGCCGGCAGCCGGTCCAGCTTGCCCTCCGGCACCCACATCGCGGTGTCGGTCATCTCGAGCGGCCCGAGAACATCCTCGGCCAGATGCTCACCGAGCGGGCGACCCGTCACCCGCGAGATGAGGATGCCGAGCACGGCAAACGAATGGTGATAGCGCCACCCTTCTCCGGGCTGGAACGCCAGCGGAAGTTCCGTCAGGCGACGCAGCCACTCGTCAGCACCCACCGCCGGTGGCTCCGGACCAGCCTCAGTGCCGTTCGCGGACATCGCCTGCTGTAGTGGCGAAGCCTGCATCACCATGCCGTACCCGGAGGTATTGGTCAGGAGGTGGCGAAGCGTGATGGAACGGCGATCCGGCACAGTGTCGTCGAGCTCAGCCGTTGGATCGCGCAGCACCTGACGGTCAGCCAGCTCCGGCAGCCAGTCCACCAGACTCCGGTCGAGTTCGAGGCGCCCTGCCTCCACGAGACGAAGCGCTGCGACCGACGTAATCGCCTTGGTCATGGACTGGATCCGCATGATCGCGTCCTCGCCCATAGGACGGCCACCGACCGATGCCGCGCCCGCAGTGACCACGTCGGCGTTCCCAGCACCCAAGAGCGCAACCCCGCCGGGAATCGTGCCGGCGGCAACGTGATGAATCAACAACCCCTGCAGCGCCTTGTTCACCTCGGCGATCGTGCCACCCTTGACCGCGAGGATCAAGCCGCCGCCATCACGATCGGTCATGGACGACGAGCGTCCCCTCAGCCCGGCAAGATCGATCGGGCCGCGGCGCGCGCCGTTCAATGCTGGTCGTGGTTCACCTAGTTCGGGTGAACTGCCAGACCACGTCGGTACCGACCTCAGCGGGCGCGGTCGGCCACAAGTCCCGCGGCGGCCGCTCGCCGAGCCTGGTGTAGCCCAGTTTCGCCGGAACCCGCCCGCTCGCCACGTTGGCAGCATCGTGGTAGATCTCCACCCGGTCGATGCCCGGCAGGGCGAGCGCGGCTTCGGTTAGCGCCGCGGTGGCGTCGGTCGCGATACCGCGACCGGTCCAGTCGCTGTGCACCCAGTAACCGATCTCCAGCCCGCCGTCGCCGACGCGGTTATGCAGGCCGATGCCGCCAACGATCTGACCGCCGACGACGATCGCGTAGGTGAAGCCGTTGCGCGACGCCCACTCGGTCTCGCCATCGCGCAGGAACTCCGCTGCCCTTTCCTTGTCATAGGACTCCGCCCACGGCATCCATTGCCGCAGGTGCTCCTGCGACTCGATAACCGCGGCCAGCAGCGCAGCTTCGTCATCCCGGCGCCATCGGCGGAGGGTGACCTGGCCGTAGTTAAGAACCTCCGGAGGACTGGTCATAGGCCCAGAATGTCTGGCATCTCGGCTGGCAGCAACGGAAAACGCTTTGGATGGTTCGATCATCCACCCAAGCGCACCGGATCACGCAGGGCCATGAGGATACAAGTCTGCCTGTTTGGCTGGAGTCCCAGAGGGCATGAGCCTGCGCGGAAATGGAGTCGCCCCCGGACTCCCCGGACACGAGGGGGAACAAGTACCACCGAGGACGTCCACTGCTGCAGGCCGGCGATCGCCCAGGGCTGCATCACGGTCCACATCTACATCCCGGTCTGCATCTTCTTCCCGGTCGACGCGCCGAAGGCGGCCTGCCCGCCAGAGTGCATCGACCGGCAACGGTCATGCTAAGGGACCGGTCTCAAGTCAGCCTTGGCTGCACCAGCGCGGGGCGGAGGTCCAGGCGTTCGGGACGGTCCGGCAGTTCCCGCTCGCGTTGTCTTATGACGCGCGGATGTACTCCTGCGAGCGCCTCAATAGGGTGCTGGCCGACACGCAGATCCTGCACGCGCTGTACAAGAAGCATCACTGGCTGATGCGCTGGCCTACCTTCTATCAGCTGCACCTGCTGCTCGACAAACACGCGGGCGAGCAACTGGAACTGGCCGACATGCTGGCCGAGCGAGTGCAGACGCTTGGCGGCGTGGCCGTCGGTGATCCAAGGCACGTGGCTGAGATCACCTCGATTGCCCGGCCGCCGAACGGAGCCGAGGAGGTTCCGGCGAGGCTCTCCAGGCTCCTGGAAGCGCACGAGCTGATCCTCACCGATGCGCACGACGCTGCGGCCAGGACGGCCGACATGGGCGATGACGGAACGAACGACCTTCTGGTCTCGGACGTCATCCGTACCGGCGAGCTGCAGGCATGGTTCCTCGCCGAACACCTGGTGGACACGCCGCTGGTTCATGCCTGAGAAGACCGGCTGGCCCACCTGGCATACCGGAGATCACTGCCGCTCACCTGAGTCAGCCGATTCAGCCCTGACGTCGTCGGCGTTCGGTGATCTCAGCGCGTGTTTGAGGCGCGCTTGGGTTTGCCGCGCTTCCGTCAGGAGTGCGTAAGTATCCGTCGGGGGCGGGTCAGCGGACCGCAGCAACCCGCCAACGGCACTGCGGCCGCACACCGCGCTCGCTGACCATGGCGAAGGTTCGGTAAGCGTCATTCCCCGCCCATAATCTTCCGGACAGTCGCTGGCTTGGCGTGGGTGGCCGGACATGGGCCGGGGTAGCTACCACAAAGCACGCCGCGCACGCCTGGCACGTGTTCAGGGCGCGCTGTCATCGCCCCGGTGACGGCGGTACCGCCCACCCGACTTGGCGCAACTTCCGGAGGCATAGATGACCGATCTGAGCGTCCCGAGCCGCCTCCCACCGGTGCGACTGAGGAAGGCGACGGGATAGCGATTGGGAAGGGCCCGGTCCGCGTCGACGCTTTCATCGACTTCATGTGCCCGTTCTGCCGGCGTTTTGAATTGTCTGCCGGGCCGGCGCTGGCCGACCTGGTGTCCGACGGGCAGATCAGCCTGATCTATCACCCGATGAACTTCCTGGACGAGGCGTCAACGACGAACTACTCCACCCGTGCGGCCGCGGCCTCCGGCTGCGCCGCCGACGCGGGGCTGTTCGCCGAATATGCGCACGCGCTGTACAACAGCCAGCCGCCTGAGGGCGGGCCAGGGCTAAGCGACGCCAAATTGGCCGAACTGGGCGGCGCCGCCGGGCTGGACATCTCGGCGTTCACCACCTGCGTGTCCGACGCGCCGTATCTGGACTGGCCAGCGTATGTGACCGCGCGAGCCACTGCGCTGGGAGTAGAGGGGACGCCTACTGTCCTGGTAGCCAACGCGGTTGTCAGGCCTGAGGCCCGAGCCATCGGCGCCGCCGTCGCTGCGGCGAGCGGCCGCTAAATCGTCCCGAGCCGACTCAGTGTTCGACGGCGGACCTTACCGTGAGGCTCTGAGCTGCCGCGTCAACCAAGCCACTCGCCCATCCGTCGAGGAACAGGATGTCCCCGCAGTGCGATCGGCCACCCGGGCGCAGCGGATCACGTGTGGACGTGAGGACAAATCAGTGCCGCAGGCCATCTCGCCCCCCTTCGGTCCGGGCGGGAACAGCCTGACGTTCGTGTAACCGGACGCGACCATCCCGGACTTCAGCTGGCTCGCCGACACGTGCGCGCAACTGCCGCACTTTGCGCCTCCAGCCACCATGACGGTGCCAAGAAATGAACCGTAGACCCCGGCGACAACCCCCGTCAGCACGCCATGGTTGACCCGCCTCCGTCCTCTTTAGCCTGCTCACGAGCTGCTCGCCCTCGATGCTGGTGTCCTGAGACATCCCGAGCAGCCTGACCGGCAGCGCGACGTATCCCTTCGGCCCAGCACTCGCCGAGTGTGCGAGGAAGTAGACACCTGGCGCCAGTACAAGCGCGGCTGCGGCGATGGCCCAGCCTAGGCGCCGCGGCGGCGAGATCCAGACGGCGACAATGGCGTGCTTAGGTCGATTAATGCGCAAAGGCTCGCTGACTTCTACGCGTTGGCTCTTCCCGCGACCGCAAGGCCATCATTGCGCCTTGTGGCGGACGTGGGTGGCAATGTGTTTCCCTTGCTCGGGCAGTTCGGCCCTGCCACGACCGCTCTTGATGGCTCTCAATTCGACGACAGCGCCCTGTTGCCGCGCAGACGAATTCTGTCGGAGCCGGAGGATGTTGATCTGCAAGGGACGCGGCGCACTTCCTACATCGAGGCTCTTGTCAATCGGGTTACATCCATGCCGCAGCCGCAAGCGGGTGGACGGTCACAGCCGGCGATCATGCTACCCGCGCCTGGACCGGGCCAGAGCATACAGCACATCTCCATCAACCCAGTCGCGCCGGCGACCCCTAGCCTTGCGTTGGTTGAGACTTGGGAGATTAGATCCTACCTCGGCGACTACGGACTTGGCCGAACGCTGCAAACCTTCTCGCTATTGCCCGGTGAGAAAACAACTATCACCGTCGAAACATGGACAGCGGCATCGGCTGTTCGGGAGGACGCGAGTTCAATTTTCGACTCCTCCGATATAGCGGCGCAAACCAGATTCGGTTCAACTCTGTCCGCTCAAACCGGAGCTGGCTTCCAAGATCAAGGAGGATGGGCTGCATCGGCTTCTACTAGTGCTAAAGGGTCCTTCAGTATTCTGTATGGCCTTGTCTCGGCGTCTGCGGATCCATTTGATGCTGCTTATTCGACCAACCACCAGGAATCCAGCCAGCGTTGGTCTAACAATCTCAGCCAAAGCGCCAGCGAACACGCTTCTCAGGTCAATAGCGCCCGGCAGCAGGCAGTTCAATCGACGTCGCAGTCCACTACAGCCTCCGGCAGTGCGACGACTACCGTGCGGGAAATCGCGAATACTAACTTGCGGCGGGTGCTAAACTTCGTTTTCCGTGAGCTGAATCAGGTTTATGAGACAGACGTCGTTCTACGGGACATTCAGATTGCGTTTTTCAATGGCAATCCTGGCTCTCTCGAAATCGCGCCGCTTCCGGAAATCCAGCCCTTTCTTAGCAAATACATCGTAGCGGCACATCAGGAGGATGCCGCTCGATATATTCTCGGCCTCTGCGCTCAGCGAATCGATGTAACAAATGCGCTGGTCAGCACCCTCCAGGTTGGTGAGCGCCCAGCAGGAAACCGTTATCGATGGACAGACGTTCAACTGAATGACCAAGGTGAGCTGGATTTCGTGGACAACCCGATGTCCGGCGCCTACCGTTGGCGCTTTAAGCCAGGAGATCTTACCGCGGATACCAGGAGTATTGACGGTCTCATCACCAACAAATCTTCGGTAGTCCTTCGGACTGACAACATCATAGTAGAGGCACTCCTCGGACAGGCAGATGCACTTGACCCCTATGCATCTGCCCTGCAGGCACTGGATCTCGAAAAGCGCGACGCGGATCGTCGCAAGGTCTCTGATGCGCTCGGCCTTGTCCAGGCGGCGGGAGGCAACGATGAGAAGATTGCCGCTTGGCAGAAGCTTTTCCCCGATGACCCCGACGTCGAGATACGAGTCGATAAGTAGATTCATGGCTCCTGTGGCAGCGGCAGGCGTAGGTCAGCGCGTCTCCGTCACTGCTGGCAGGTAAGCGATTGCGTCGGTAAGGCATCGACCGCGGCCGACCGAGCGAAGGGGAATCCTCAAGACTCGCGAGTCATCCGCTCGGCATCGAGTGGTGCACGCCAAGTCTGACCGGTCGCCCGGCGGCAGTCTGAATCTCGCCGTCCTCGAGTGAGTGTCCGGAAACAGTATGACAGCCATTTGCGAGACGATCGGCCCGTGACGCGAACCTCTCAGATGGCCGTACTTGCTGTCACGCTTGGTAAGCGCCAATTACCGGCCCGTGACAGCGGCTTGGTACCGCTCGACCACGCTGGCCGGGATCCGGCCGCGGTCACTGAGCGCGATGCCTTGGCCTTTCGCCCACGCTCGGATGTCACCACTGAGCTGGCGAGCGGCCGCCGTCCGGGCAGCCCGACGGGCCAGCCCTCGCCCGGCCTTGCGGGCATGCTCGACGAACGGCGCAAGCTGCGCGCGGAACGCGCTGGCGTTCTTGCTGCTCAAATCAATCTCATAGTCCGCGCCCTCGAAACCGAACCGCACCGTCTCATCGGCCGGGCCGCCATCGAAATCGTCGACCAGAGTGATGGTTATCTTCTGAGCCATCTCGGCCTCCCATCCGAACGATGGGTTCGCCGCACCATACACGGCCCGCTTCGCCCGCACCAGCCGCATCGTCGAAATCGCGCACTGAGTTGGCTTCGAGGCCTTTCTCTGGGCATGGCGATGAGCCCGGCCCGGTCTCTCCCGACGTGCTGTGGTGGCGGCACGGCACGAGGACCGTGCTTAGCCCGGATACCGACGGCAAGACCACCTTGCGCCTCTGCGGCGAACGCCGCCATCCTCCGCGAACCTGCCGCCAGGCCACCAAGAGCCGGATCCCTAACCTAACGGACGGGCCGGCGAGCTGCGGGCCGCGTGCGGCGCCGCGGACGACCACGCAGCCCCGCCAGAGGATCACCAGTTCATCGAGCTCCGGACGACCGCCCGGCGGCAGCTGGCCGCGGCCAGCCACGCGACCTGGTTCGGGGCGTTTACCGGCGGCAGCCTGGTCGCGCAACTCGGCCTGGTGCCGCTGCCCGGCAGGCTCGCCCGCTTTCAGGACGTCGAGACACACCCGTCTTCCCGGCGCCAGGGACTGGCCGGAACCCTGGTCTGGCACGCGGCCCGGTACGGCCTGGCCGAACTCCGGGCCACCACGCTGGTGATCGTCGCCGGCCACGGCTCCCCGGCGAGCCGCGTCTACGCCTCCGTCGGCTTCGAGCCGGCCGAGGACACCATCGGCTTCGTCCGGGCGCCCTGATCAGCCCAGGGCGCTGCCGGTCGTTCGAAGCGCGCTCAATCGGCTCGTTATGGGCGCGGAAAACGCTCTGGTGATGGCCGATCGGCATCGCACCTAACCGCCGATATCTTAAGTCCCCTTTGGGGTGTCGACGATGTAGCTGACGTAGGGGTATCGGCCTCGTTGTTGACATGTTCTCTTAAGTGGTGTGTCGGTTGTGGCTGATGTAACGGCTGACTGTTATGGTCGAAAACCTGTTCCCTTCCGGTGGGAGCGGATCTTGGGAGGGGAACAGGTTGCCTATTCAGCGTGTCGTGATGCCGGTTACTGGTATCGAGTCGTGGACGGTGGTCGGCGGTGACGGGGCTGTCGTGGCTCCGGTCGAGCGGTACCTGGCCTACCTGTTCGCGCTGGAGCGGTCGCCGAACACGGTGCGGGCTTATGCGACGAGCCTTGGGCTGTGGTTCGGGTTCCTGGGCCAGGCCGGCGTCGGGCGGGGCGATCACGCCGCTGGCCGCCACGCACGGCAGCTATTTCGGGGACCCCGGTCCGCCGGCGAACATCGCGCCGGGCCAGACCGCCGCGGTCAACGTCTCCGGCGCGGACGCCTGCCAGGCCGCCCAGGACGGCGAGCGCCGGGTCTACCGGCGGCTGCGGATCGGGCTGCCCGGCGGGGACACGTGGACGCCGCGGTGGCGCCGTTCGACGCGATCTGCGGGGTCTCGGTCAGCCAGTTCGGCGTTCCGGCCGACCAGCCAGCCGTGCCGCCGCCCTCCCCGCTCACCGCGCGGA
>Ga0070707_100005343_pt1 | contig 12029 bp, 9 predicted proteins | sample KBSK5502metaG_FD_65468 | JGI IMG/M metagenome (GOLD analysis project Ga0070707, IMG submission 65468) | Corn, switchgrass and miscanthus rhizosphere microbial communities from Kellogg Biological Station, Michigan, USA - KBS K5-50-2 metaG | ecosystem: Host-associated > Plants > Roots >... | reverse complement strand
GACCTGCAGGTAGGGCGGCGTGCCGTCGAGGGTGTGGTAGGTCAGCACCGAGACCACGTGGGTGTCCCGCAGGTCGGTGTTCAGCAGGACCAGCGGCTTGGGGAAGGAGATCTGGCCGTGGCCGCCGCCGCCGCCTTTCCCCGTACCGTCTCCCGGGAACAGCCGGTGCGCCTTCAGCCCGGGGACGAGTAGCGGCAGGGCGAGCGCCAGCACGACGGCGGCCGAGCCGATCCGGCGGCCCGCGGCGGCCAGCGGCCTGACGTCGGGGCCGTGGCCGTCCCCCTCGTCCTGCCAGGGGTGGATCAGGCGGCCCCACAGCCGCAGCCGGTGCCGGCCGTCGGCCGAGAGCAGGCCCAGGTAGCCAACCATGCCCGCGCAGAACACCAGCGTCCCGCCTACCGCGCCGGGCCGGGCATCGGTGGTCAGCGGCACGCAGAAAAGCACCAGCAGCGGCAGCCCGGCGATGGCCGGCCGGTGCAGGCGCACCGCGAGCAGATCGGTCAGCACGGCGACCAGGCCGATACCGGCCACCGTGAGGAAGACGATCCCGGGCTTGGACGGGACCGGCGGCGCGTCCTTGGCCGTCTCTGCCATGGCCTGGTGGAGCAGCACCTGGAAGTGGTGCAGGGACGCGGTCGTCGGTACCAGGCCGGCCCACGACTGGCGGCTGGCGAACACCGCGTTGAGGTAAAGGAGTTCCGCGCCGAGCGCGGCGAGCAGGCACAGGACCGCCGGAATCGCCCGGCGCCTGGTCGCGGCGCCGACCGCCGCCACCACGATGATCACACCGACGCCGCCCCAGAACCATGTCCCCCCGTCCAGCAGCGGGTACAGGGCGATCGATGCCAGCATGGTCGCGACGGCCGCGGCCACGGTCAGGCGCGTGTTCATCGGCTCGCTCCTGCTCCTGCGGGCGGGGGTGCGGTGCTCGCCGCCGGTGTTCCGTTTCCGCCACCCGGGGCGCCGTCCTTGGCGCCGCCGCCCGGGTACGGCCCGGCGGCCGGTCCGGGCACGCCTGGGCCGCCACGGGCCATGTGGGTGCGGTTGAGCATGTCCCAGGCGACGTTGAGCGGCGTGTCGGCGGTCACCGTGGCCACCCGCCACCCGGCCGCGTTGAGAATCCTCGATGCCTCGTCCGTTTCGCCTGTCACCGCGGTGCCCGGCCGCTCGGCGGCCCAGGTGGAAACGGCGAGCAGCAGGGCCATGGCAGGCCCGGACGCCCGGCGGGCGGTGGCGAGCTGCCGTGCCTCGCCAGCGCTCAGGTGCCCGGCGACCACGATAAACAGCCCGCTGGTATCCGCGGGCAGTTGCGCGAGCCCGGCGCCCAGCGAAGAGTTCCGCGACGGCCGGATGACGGCGAGGGTGTCCAGGAGCACGTCCTCGAACGAGCCGGGCGCGGTCGACGGGCCGGCGTCGGTGACGAACTCGGTGTCCATCTCCTCACGCGCCAGGTGCACCCCGATGGAGGCGGCGGCGCTGACCGCGTATTCGAAGGACGAGGCCGGGCCGCGGCCACCGTGGCCGCCGAGGCGGGTGTCAAGGAAGAGCACCGCGCGGTTCCGCCAGCGCTGCTCCTCCCGGCGCACCATCAGCTCCCCGTACCGGGCGGTGGAGCGCCAGTGCACCCGGCGGAGCTCGTCACCGTCGCGGTAGGCACGCGGCACCACGTCGTCCTCGCCCGCCGCGGCCGCGGTACTGGCCCGGGCATCGCCTTCGCCGAGCCAGGATCCGGCGAGGGAGGTGTGCGGGAGCGCGGTGACCGCGGGGGTGACCACCAGGGTGCTCGCCGGCGCCGCCACGCTCCCCACCTTCGCCAGGCCGAAGGCGTCCGCCACCCGGACGTGCAGCGGGCCGATCGCGTACTTGCCCCGGTGATCGGGCTGGATGGGGTAGGTCAGCCGGCGTGTACCGCCCGGCTCGATCCGGTCCAGGATGAACCGCGGCCTGCTGCCGATCGAGTAGGGCACCGTGTCCTCGGCCAGCAGCAGCCCGGTGGGCAGCCGGGACACGTTGTCGAGCTGGATCGACACCGAGGCGGTGTGGCCGGCCGGCACGCGGGCCGGCGTGATCGCCCTGGCCCAGCTGATCCGGTACCTGGTACGGCTCGCCGCGAGGACGGACAGCACCGGCAGGATGATCAGCAGCCCGCCGATGCTGAGCAGGGTGCGCTGGCCGAGCCCGAGCCCGAGCACGCCCGCTGCTGCTCCTGCGGCCACAAAAGCCCTGCCGCGGGTGGTGAATCCGGCCAGCATCGACCGCATGCGGCGCCCTTCCTCGAGCCTGCTCTTTTCAACCTACGGACGGGCTCGCGTTGATGCCAAGTAAAGGTCCTTACTTTCCCGGCGGCCAGGGTGGCCGCGATCAGCGCAATTGGGGCAGTGGCAGGTGGTCGACGATCGACGCCAGTACCCGCTCCGGCGACTGTTGTGTGACCACCGCCTCGGCGCTCGGCAGCAGCCGGTGCGCCAGCACCGGCAGGGCCAGCGCCTGCATGTCGTCGGGGATGACGAAGTCGCGGCCGTCCAGGGCGGCCCGGGCACGGCCCGCCCGCAGCAGGTGGAGCGTGGCCCGCGGCGAGGCGCCAAGACGCAGCTCCGGTGAGGCGCGGGTCGCGGCGACCAGCCTGATGACGTACTGCTTCAGCGGCTCGGCCACGTGGACCGTCCGGACCGCGGCGATCAGCTCCCTGATGTCCTCGGCCTGGGCCACCGGCTCCAGCGTGTCCAGCGGCGAGGACGACCCGTGCGCGTCGAGCATCGCCAGTTCGGACTCGGCGCTCGGGTAGCCCATCGAGATCCTGGCCGTGAAGCGGTCCCGCTGCGCCTCCGGCAGCGGGTAGGTGCCCTCCATCTCGATCGGGTTCTGGGTCGCGATCACCATGAACGGCGGGGTCAGCGGGTAGGTCCGGCCGTCCACCGTGACCTGCCGCTCCTCCATGCACTCAAGCAGCGCGGACTGGGTCTTCGGCGAGGCCCTGTTGATCTCGTCGCCCACCACGATGTTCGCGAAGACCGGCCCCGGCTTGAACTCGAACTCGCGCCGTTCCTGGTTGTAGGCACTCACCCCGGTGATGTCGCTGGGCAGCAGGTCCGGGGTGAACTGGATGCGCCGGACCGAACAGCCGGTGGACCGCGCCAGCGCCTTGGCCAGCATCGTCTTGCCAACTCCCGGCACGTCCTCGATCAGCACGTGTCCCTCGGCGAGCAGGACGGTCAGCGCGAGGCGGACGGCTTCGGACTTGCCCTCGATGACCGACTCCACGGCATCGCCGACCCGGTGCGCCACCCGGACCAGTTCGTCAAGGGTCCGGCTGCTGCCTTGCCCCGTATCAAGAACCACTTGTCCCTCTCCCTCAGCTGCTCATCCTGAGCGCCGGGCCGATGGCTCACCGCCCGCCCGTGGTGCCCGACTGGCCGTGCTTACAGACAGTACGTCCTGCAGGGAATACGCGCGATGCGGCGGCCAGGTTCAGGCGGCGCCATGCCCGCCTGCGCTCCATACCCCCTCCTGAGCCTCACTGCCCTGCGCGTCTGCCCTGCGCGTGCGGCCTGCCTCAGTTGGCCCGGCCGCCCTTGGCGCCGGCTTGGCATGGGCTTGGCGTGGCCGCAATCCGGTGCCAGCGGTCTTGCCCGGCCCACGGCCTTGCCGGCGGCCCTGTCCGTGGCCTTGTCCGGGCCCCCGGCCCCGCGCGGTGGGGCGAATGGGGGAGCGAGTGGGGCGCTGGAGGGAGCAAACGGCATTGACCGAGGGGCATTGTGGAGTACAGTGGAGCGCAGTGGGGATGCACGGCAGCCCAGATGGGCCCCTGGGTGCGGTGCGGGGAGTGGAGGTGAGGGCTGATGTTCCTCGGCACTCACTCGCCACGCCTGGACGAAAAAGGACGGATGTTCTTCCCGGCCAAATACCGCGAAGAACTGGCGGCCGGGGTCGTGATCACCAAGGGGCAGGAGCGCTGCCTCTATGTGTTCCCCGTTGCGGAGTTCGCCAGGATCACCGAGGCCCTGAGCACCGCGCCGGTCACCGCCAAAGCGGTGCGCGACTACAGCCGGGTGTTCTTCGCCAGTGCCTCGGACGAGGTGCCGGACAAGCAGGGCCGGGTGACGATCCCGCAGGGGCTGCGCGACTACGCGGGGCTGCAGCGGGAGTGCGTCGTGATCGGTGCCAACACGAGGCTCGAGATCTGGGACAACGCGGCGTGGACGGCGTACCTGGCCAACCAGGAGGACGCCTTCTCGACCGCGTCACAGGAGGTGCTGCCGGGCGTCTTGTGACTGGCGCCGATGGCGGCGATAGCCGTGCACGGCGAGGTCTCCACCCGCGGCAGGGCGGCCTGCCGGCTGACGTCACTTCCCCGGCGCCAGGCGGCGGAGGGCCGTCGGCCCGCGCGGATGGAGACCTGGCCGGGCACGTACGCGGGGGCCTGCCGCCCCGCCAGGCGGCAGGCCGGATCGTATGGCGCGCCGCCCGGACGGCGGCGCGGCAGCAGGCACGGCCGCCCGGACGGCGGCGCGGCAGCAGGCACGGCCGCCGAGCCAGCGGTCATGCCGAGGGACCGGAGAGGGGCTTGGCATGAGCACACCGGGAGGCGGTCACCGGCCCGTCCTCCTTGAGCGTGTGCTCGCACTCCTCGGGCCGGCCCTGGACCGGGCCGGCGCGGTCCTGGTGGATGCCACCCTCGGCCGGGCGGGGCACGCGCAGGCGCTGCTGGACGCCCATCCGGGACTGATGCTGATCGGGCTGGACACCGACGCCGCCGCGGTCGAGGAGTCGGGGCGCCTGCTCGCCAGGTACGGGGACCGGGTCACCGTCACCCGCGCCGTCTACGACCAGGTGGCCGCCGTGCTGAACAGCCATGGCCGCCGCACCGCGGACGGTTTCCTGTTCGACCTGGGAGTGTCGTCGCCGCAACTCGATGAGCCAGCGCGCGGCTTCGCCTACTCCTATGACGCCCCGCTGGACATGCGGATGGACCAGAGCCAGTCGCTGACCGCCGCCGAGGTGCTGAACACCTACCCGGCCACCCGGCTGCGCCAGGTGCTGCGTGACTACGGCGAGGAGAAGTTCGCGCGGCAGATAGCCGATGCCGTCGTGCGGGCGCGGTCCCGGGCACCGCTCACCTCCACGACGGAGCTGACCGACATCATCCGCGCCTCGATTCCAGCGCCCGCCCGGCGCACCGGCGGCAACCCCGCCAAACGCACCTTCCAGGCGCTGCGGATCGAGGTGAACGGCGAGCTTGACGTGCTGGAGCGGGCCCTGCCAGCGGCGCTGGACGCCTTGGCGCTGGGTGGCCGCATCGTCGTGCTTGCCTATCACTCGCTGGAGGACCGGCTGGTCAAGCGGACCCTGGCCGATCGCGCGGCGGACACCACGCCGCGAGGCCTGCCGGTGACGCTCGCGGCGGCCGGGCCGCAACTCCGGCTGCTCACCAGGGGCGCCGAGCGCCCCTCCGCTGCCGAGGTGACAGCCAATCCACGTGCTGCCTCTGCCCGGCTGCGGGCAGCGGTCCGGATCAAGGAAGCCGCGTGAGCGGGGACGGGGGCAACGACCGATGAGAACAGGGGGAACGCGGTGAACGGGCGCACGGACGTGACGGAAAGAAGGCAGGCCACGGACAGCCCGCCGCGGCGCCCACCACGCCGGACGCCGGCCGCGGGGCCGCGGCGCCAGGCGGCGCCCGCCGCCACCGGCAGGCAGTCCTGGCCGGCCGAGGCGGGCGATGCCGGCGCGACCAGTGCCGGGGCGGGCAAGGCTGGCACGGGCGTGGCCGGCGCGGGCAAGGCCGGCGTGAGGCAGGCCGATGGGCGCCGGGAAGTGGCACGGCCCGCCCGGGTGCGCCCAGGCACGCGCCCAGGGGGTGCCCGGCCAGTCGCGGCGCCAGCGGTTCCGCGCCGCGTCCGCCAGGTATCGCCGTCCGGTACCGCGCGCACCGCCCGCTCACCGCTGCCCGGCCAGCGGCACGCGCCGCAGACGCGCACCCGGTTCGTGTTCCTCGTGGTGGGACTGCTCGGCGGCGGCCTGCTGTGCCTGCTGATGATCAATACGATCCTGGCTACCGGCGCCTACCAGATCACCGCGCTCCAGCAGGGCAACGTCACCCTCGCCCAGCGGCAACAGGCCCTCCAGGCCCAGGTCGCGGCCGAGGAGGCACCCGGCTCGCTCGCACAGCGCGCCGCCACCCTGGGCATGCGGGTCCAGCCACGGCTGCACTTCCTGAACCTCAAGAAGGGACGGCTGGAGAGCCAGCCCAACCACATGCCCGGGATACCCAGCGTCCCCGGGTACACGCCGTGACCGCACCCGGTGCCGGCAAGGACGGCCGGAACCGCCCGCGCGGGCCTGGCCGCCCGCCCGGGGCAACCGGGCAACGGCGCCGGGGAGCCGGCCGGGCCCGCGAGGCAGGCGGGCCCCATCCCGGCGAGGCGGGCGCGAACCGGCGCGGCGATCCGGGTGGCGGCACGCGCGCGCCCGGGCCAGCGCCGGGCCAGACAGGCCCGGCACGGGCCGGCCGGCCTGCCGTGGGCCCAGGCAGCCCCGGCGGGCGCGGCGGCGGTGAGCGCCGTCCGGGAGGGCGCGGGCCAGGCGGTCGCGGAACGGGTGGCCGTGGACCCGGCGGGCGCGGCCCAGCGCGGCGCGTCACGCTGCTGCGGCCGAGGCTGCGCCGGGCCAGCCCGGCCAGGCGGCTGCACGCCAGCCTGTTGTGCGTGGGGTTCGCCCTGTCCCTGATCGCTGGCAGGCTCGTCCAGTTGCAGGGCCTGGAAGGGGCCGCGTTCAGCAGGCAGGCCGCGAACTACAAGCTGCACCTCATCCAGATCCCGGCCGAGCGGGGCTCCATCACCACGGCGGACGGCACGATCCTGGCGATGACCGTGCAGGAGGACATGGTGATCGCGGACCCGCCGCAGATCGCCGGGAAGACCCCGCGGGCCACCATGGCGGTCAGGCAGCGGCTGGCCGCGCTCCTGGCGGGCCCGCTGCACATGACCACGGCCGCCATCCTCGGCAAGCTCTATCACCCTTCCTCGACGCATTACGTCGTGCTCGCGCAGGGCGTGTCCGCCATGGCCGGCACCCGCATCCAGGCCATGCTGACCGCGCACGACCTGGCCGGTGTCGACCTCCAGCCCATCTACGTCCGCTCCTACCCGGGCAAGGACCTGGCGGCCGGCCTGGTCGGATTCACCACCACCAACGCCGCGTCCGACCTGGTCGGGCAGGCAGGCATCGAGCAGTCCTTCAACTCGCTGCTGGCCGGCCGCGACGGGCAGGAGCAGGTCGAGACCGGGATCAGCGGGCAGCCGATCCCGTTCGCCGCGCAGAAGGTCCGCCCGCTGGTGCCCGGCGGCGACGTGCGCCTGACCATCCTCGCCAGCCTGCAGTGGGAGGCGCAGCAGGCCTGCGCGGAGCGGGTGCGGGTGACGCACGCGGACTCCTGCACGATCGTGGTCGAGCAGCCGTCGACCGGGCGGATTCTGGCCATGGCCCAGTACCCGACCTTCCAGCCCAGCCACGTGACCGACCTGGCGTCCACGGTGGACCTGCCGGTCTCCGGGATCTTCCCGCCGGGCAGTACCGCCAAGGTGATCACCGCGGCCGCGGCCCTTGAGAAGGGCGAAACGCCGGCCACCGCGTACACGGTGCCCGAGCAGATCACGGTCGGCGGGTTCAGCTTCCATGACGCGGAATCCCACCCGGCCGAGCGGCTCACCCTGGCCGGCATCGTGGCCCACTCGAGCAACGTCGGCATGGTCCAGGTCGCCCAGCACGTCAGCCCGCAGGTTCAGTACGGCTACTACCGCAAGTTCGGCGTCGGTGTGCCGACCGGCCTGCCGCTGCCCAACACCAGCCAGGGCCAGCTCCCGCCACCGTCGAAATGGTGGGGGAATGAGCGGTACACCCTGGCGTTCGGCCAGGGCGTCGCGGCCACCGCCGTGCAGATGGCCGGGGTGTACGCCACCATCGCCAACCACGGGGTCCGGGTGTCGCCGAGCATCGTCGCGGGCACCACCGGGCCCGGCGGGAAGTACACCCCGGTGCCGCCCCCGCATCGTCAGCGGGTGATCCAGCCCTCGACCGCGGCCGAACTCGTCGGCATCCTCCAGCAGGTCCCCTACCTGGACGCCACCATCGCCTACCAGCCCTGGGGCGAGATCCCCGGGTACTCGGTCGCATCCAAGACCGGCACGGCCCAGGTCTGGGACCAGAAGGCGCAATGCCTGTGCCAGTACGGGTCGAGCTACATCGGCATGGCACCGGCCAGCGACCCGAAGCTCGTCGTGGCGGTGAACATCCAGAACCCGAAGGGGGCCGATTACTACGGCAACTACGTGGCCGGCCCGGCCTTCTACCAGGTGATGAAGTTCGCGCTTGCGTCGCTGAAGATTGCGCCGGATCACGGCAAGCGCCCGCACGTGCCGCTCACCGCAGGGTGAACAGCGGTAACCTCTGCGCGTGCCTGCGGATCCGCGTCCCCTCAGCGCGCAAGGGCGGCCCATGTCCGGCCTCGCCGCGCTGCTCGGGGTCGTCATGGCCGGGCCCGGCCCCGACCCCTTCACCGGACCCGGCGGCCCGCTGCTGGTCTGCGGTGTGACCCACGACTCGCGCCGGGTCCGCCCCGGCGACCTGTATGCGGCGCTGCCCGGCGGCCAGCACCACGGCGCCGAGTTCTGCCAGGACGCGGTGGCGGCCGGCGCGGTCGCCGTGCTCACCGACCCGGCCGGCCGGGAGCCCGCACGGGAGTGCGGCGTGCCCGTGTTCGTGGTCGCCGAACCCAGGGCCAGGCTGGGCGAGGTGGCGTCATGGGTCTACCGGCACCCTTCGGCCCGGCTGCTGCTCATCGGCGTGACCGGCACCAGCGGCAAGACCACCACCACCTACCTGCTTGAGTCCGCGCTCCGCCGGGCCGGGCACCTGACCGGCCTGATCGGCGGGGTGGAGACCCGGATCGCGGGGGACACCGCGCAGAGCCAGCTCACCACGCCGGAGGCGACCGACCTGCAGGCGCTGTTCGCGACGATGGCCGAGCGCGGCGTCACGGCGGCCGCGATGGAGGTGTCCAGCCACGCCCTGGCGCTCGGCCGGGTTGCGGGCACCTCCTACGAGGTGGCCGTGTTCACCAACCTGTCCCAGGACCACCTGGACTTCCACGACAACCTGGAGAAGTACTTCGCCGCCAAGTCGCTGCTGTTCTCGCCCGGGTACGCGCGGGTCGGGGTGGTGAACATCGACGACGCCTACGGCCGGCGCCTGGCCGACGGCGCGCGCATCCCGGTCGTCACGTTCTCCGCCGAGGGTGACCCGGATGCGGACTGGCGGGCCACGGATGTGCGCGGCGGGGCGGACGGGAGCACGTTCCGCGTCATCGGGCCTGGCGGGGTCGAGGCCGACGCCAGCGTCGTCCTCCCCGGCCCTTACAACGTCGCCAACGCCCTGGGCGCGGTGGTCGCGCTGGTCGAGGCCGGCGTCCACCTCGCCACGGCGGTGGCCGGAGTCGCCGCCTGCCCGGGAGTTCCTGGCCGGCTGGAGCGAGTCGACGTTGGCCAGGATTTCACGGTGCTTGTTGACTATTCTCACAAACCGGGAGCGGTGGACGCGGTGCTGCGCGCGCTGCGCCCGGTGACCGGTGGCCGCCTGGCCATCGTGCTGGGCTGTGGCGGCGACCGGGACAGCGCCAAGCGCCCGCTGATGGGCGCCGCCGCTGCCCGCCTTGCCGACCTGGCCATCCTGACCAGTGACAACCCCCGCTCGGAGGACCCCCTGGCGATACTCGCGGAAATGCTGGACGGGGTGCTTACCGTCGGCGAGCCGGAACGGGCGCGGATCATCGTGGAGCCCGACCGGGCCGCCGCCATCGGCATGGCGATCGCCATGGCCGACAAGGGAGACGTCATAGTGGTGGCAGGCAAGGGTCATGAGACCGGGCAGTACGTCGGGCAGAAGGTAATCCCGTTCGACGACCGTGAGGTCGCCGCGGGTGCGCTGGCCCGCCGGCGGCCCGGCGTGCGCGGTCAGGGGGCGGCGTGATCCCGCTGACGCTCGCCGCGATCGCGAAGATCACCGGAGCGAGCCTGGGCACGTGTACCGGCCCGGCCGCCCCGGTCCGTTCGGTCGTCATCGACTCGCGGCAGGCCGGCCCGGGCGCCCTGTTCGCCGCGCTGCCCGGGGAGCGGGTGGACGGGCACGACTTCGCGGCCGCCGCGGTCGAGCAAGGCGCGGTGGCCGTGCTCGCCAGCCGGCCGGTCGGCGTGCCCGCGCTGATCACCCCCGACGTGCCCGCGGCGCTGGCCGCCCTGGCCCGGGCGGTCACCGACGCCCTGCCCGGCCTGACCATCGCCGGGATCACCGGTTCTGTGGGCAAGACCACCACCAAGGACCTGGCTGCTCAGCTCGTCGAGCGGCTCGGCCCCACGGTCGCGCCGCATGGGTCCTTCAACAACGAGATCGGGCACCCGCTGACGGTGCTTCGGGTCACCGAGGAGACCCGCTATCTGGTGCTGGAACTGTCGGCCCGCGGGGCCGGGCACATCGCACAGCTCTGCGAGATCGCGCCGCCCCGGCTCGGGGTGGTGCTGTGCGTCGGGCACGCGCACACGAGCGAGTTCGGTGGGCTGGCGGAGGTGGCCAGGGCGAAGGGAGAGCTGCCCGCCGCCCTGCCGCCCGACGGGGTCGCGCTGCTGAACGCCGACGACCCGCTGGTGCTGGCGATGGCGGAACGGACGGCGGCCCGGGTGGTGACGTTCGGCACGGACCCGCGGGCCATGGTGCGCGCGCAGGACGTCACCCTGGGCAGCGATGGCCGGGCCAGCTTCACCCTGGTAACCCCGGCGGGGACGGCCGCCGTAAAGCTGCGGCTACTCGGCGCGCACAACGTGGTGAACGCGCTGGCCGCCGCGGCGCTCGCCGGCGAGCTCGGGATGGGCGCCGAGGACGTCGCCGAGGGCCTGTCCGCGGCCACCAACCGCAGCAAGTGGCGGATGGAGGTCACCGAGCGCCCGGACGGCGTCACCGTCATCAACGACGCCTACAACGCCAACCCCGAGGCGATGGCGGCCGCGCTGGAAACCCTCGCCACCGTGGCCAGCGGACGGCGCTCCTTCGCTGTGCTCGGCCTCATGAACGAACTGGGCGATGAGTCCCCGCTATGGCACGAACGGGCTGGCGGCCTCGCCGCGCGGGCCGGCGTGGCGGGGCTCATCGTGGTGGGCGCGGACGCCGCCCCGATGCTGTCCGGCGCCAAGGCCGAGCGGTCCTGGCACGGCGAGCTGATCGGCGTGCCTGACGCTGACGGCGCGGTCGCCGCGCTGGGGAACCTCCTGGCCCCCGGGGACGTGGTACTGGTCAAAGCCTCGCGCGCGGTTGGGCTGGAACGCGTGGCGCTTGCCCTCACGGGGGAGGCAGCACAGTGAAGACCATCCTGGTGGCTGGCGGGGTCTCGCTGCTGATCGCGCTGCTCGGCACACCAATCGCGATCAAGGTGTTCTCCCGGCGCGGCTACGGGCAGCTGATCAGGGAAGAGGGCCCGGCGGCCCATGTCACCAAGCGCGGCACGCCCACGATGGGCGGGACCGTCATCGTCATCGCGTCGGTGGTCGGGTACTTCGTCGGGAACGTGGTCACCGGCCAGGTCCCGTCGGTGTCCGGCCTGCTGGTCATGATGCTGATGGCCGGGCTCGGCTTTGTCGGCTTCATCGATGACTTCATCAAGATCTACAAGCAGCGGAGCCTGGGCCTGCGCAGCAGCGCGAAGCTGGCCGGTCAGGCCGTGGTCGGCGCGGTGTTCGCCCTGCTCGTGCTGCAGCAGCGGTTCGCCGACGGATACGACATCACCCCGGCCGACGCGCACCTGTCGTTCCTGCGCGACTTCGGGCCCGCCCTTGGCCTGGCACCGTTCGTGCTGTGGATCGTCTTCCTGATCGCCGGCACGTCGAATGCGGTCAACCTCACCGACGGCCTTGACGGCCTGGCGACCGGGTCCGCCTGCCTGGTCCTGGCCGCCTACGTGCTGATCGGCAACTGGCAGCTCCGCAACG
>Ga0070707_100005341_pt1 | contig 12031 bp, 9 predicted proteins | sample KBSK5502metaG_FD_65468 | JGI IMG/M metagenome (GOLD analysis project Ga0070707, IMG submission 65468) | Corn, switchgrass and miscanthus rhizosphere microbial communities from Kellogg Biological Station, Michigan, USA - KBS K5-50-2 metaG | ecosystem: Host-associated > Plants > Roots >... | reverse complement strand
TCCGGCGGCCTCTGGATCGTCAACGAGACGGGCATCCCACGGCAGCTGCTGGAGTCCAGCGCGGTGAACGCCTACAGCTGGTCGCCCGACGGTCAGCGACTCATCTTCGAGACCGCCGACGGTTGGGCGACGTTCGCTCCGGGCGAGGGCACGCAGTTGCTTGGCTTCAGCGCCGCCTGGGCGGCGGCGCTTGCGCCGGGGCTCGGCTACGTCTATCTCGATTCGGCCGGATCGCTCTACCGTGCTCCGCAATCCGGCGCCGACTACGTGGTCGGCACACTCGTCAGGACCGTCGCGGTGAGCCCAAACGGCGAGCGACTGGTCTTCGCCCAGGACCAGGCGGACGGCACCACCCGCATCTGGGGCTACGACGTCGGCCTGCGATCCCGCTACGCGCTTGCCACCGAGACCAGTTCGGTCTCCGATCTGAGGTGGGCGCCAAACGGCAACCGCATCGCGTACCTCCGCCATGACCCCGGCACCGTCACGCTGCGCGTGCGGAACCTGACGGGCTCTGGCGCTCTGACCAGCGTCGTCCGCGGCGACATCAGCGCACCGGCCTGGCTGCACGACTCGGACCATGTGGTGATGGCGGCATTCGTCACCGCGGACGGCGGGCCGGTCAGCAAGGCCTTCGTCGTCAATGTTGCGTCGCCGCCGCCGGCGCTCACGATCGGGCTGGGATTGCCGGCGCTGCCCAACGTCGTGGACGTCAGCGACCCTGTGCCATCACCCGACGGCCATCAGATCGCGTTCATCAGCGGCGACCAGGTATGGCTCATGAACGCCGACGGAACCAGGCCGACCGCACTGACCCGGTTCGACCCGGAGACCTTTCCTTACTCGTGCGTCATGCCGGCCTGGACGCGGCTGTGAGCGTGACCGCCGTTGACGGTCGACGCCGCCTTGCGTTCGGCCAACGAGCTGAACAGCTCCGCGAGCCTGTCCGCCGTGCGCGACCACGAGAACCGCTGCGCCAGCAGCTGGCCGCGGCGCCCCATCTGCCTTGCCAGTTCCGGGTCGTTTAGCAGGCGGGCGATGCGGTCCGCGTAGTCCGCAGGATCATCACCGGCGACGAGAAATCCGGTCACGCCGTCGCGCGCGACCGAGCGCAGGCCGGACACGTCGGACGCGACCACGGGGCAACCGCACGCTTGCGCCTCGAGGCCGACGAGACCGAACGACTCGCTGTACGAAGGCATGACGCACACGTCGGCGGCCGAGTAGAAGTACGGCAGCTCGTGATGCGCGACCGAACCGACGAATTCGATCGCATCGCGCACCCCGGCTTCCGACGCAACTCCCTTGAGCCGCTCCATCTCGCTCTCGTCCGCGTCGCGCGAGTCTGCGCCGAGCACAAGCATTCGCGCGCCGCTGTGACCACGCGCGCGCAGCAGCGCCAGCGCGCGGATGGCGATGTCGACCCCCTTGAGCCGCTCGAGGCGGCCCACAAAGAGAACCAGCGGCCCAGCGCCGGCTCCGATCTTCGAGCGCGCCTCGACCCGATCGATCGGCCGGAAGGTGGCGACGTCGACACCCGGCGCGACCACCTCGACACGCGCCGCGTCGGCTCCGTAAGCCCGCACGAGCTCCTGGCTCTCATCAACGGTGGAAGCGACGAGCAAGTCGGCGCAGCGCGCGATGTCGCCCTCTACGGCGATCCGCAGTGGCGGCTCGGGGCGCGCTCCGCTTGCAAGACGCTGGTTCTTGACGAGACCGAGCGTGTGCGCGGTGTGGGCCCAGGCCGGCGCGAGCCGCGGCCGCAGCACGCAGGCGACCTCGCCCGACAGCCAGTAGTGGGAGTAGACGAGGTCGTACTTGGCGCCCTCGGCCAGCGCGTGTTTGAAGATGCGCGATGCGAACTGCGGGACCTCGCGGTACAGCGAGTATTTGTCCAGGTCGCGTCCGGCATCCAGGTAGATGACGCGCGAGCGAGGCGCCAGCTGCTCGACCTTGGGGTCGTCGTCCGACTGGACGCGCGTGAACACGTCGGTTGCGATTCCCCGGTCGCTGAAGGCGGCGCAGACCTCGCGGACGTAGACGTTCATCCCGCCGGCGGCCTGCTGGCCGAGGGGCGCGGTCGGAGAGGTGTGCATGGATATGACCGCGATCCGCATGCGAGCGGTGCGGTCAGACGACAGCTCTGCTAGCTCAGCCACGGTACGCCGATCTCGCGTCGAGCCAGCGCCGGGTGACGCAGGTGAAACCCGATCCGGAGACCGGCGAACAAGACCCCATATAGCCGTAAAACCTACGAGGTTCCAAGCTATTCCCGCTGGATCGACGCCCCCTCACCCCGACCCTCTCCCGCTTGCGGGAGAGGGATACCCGGGGCGGATAGAATGGCCGGAGATGCGACTCCGCAAGGGTCTCAAGCGGTACGGCATGGTCGCCATCGCCGTCCCCGGGCTTCTGCTCCTGACCGGCATCGCGACGCTGGCCGACGCGTCGCCGTCGCCCTCCGGCTCGCCATCCGCAGCGGCCCTCCCGGGCGACCCCACCAAGGGCCAGGCCGTCTACCAGGCCAACTGCACCACCTGCCACGGCTCGAGCCTCGAGGGCAACATCGGGCCCGCGCTCAACCCCATCGCGCACCTGCCCGGGGTCACCAATCCGCTCGACCCGACCTACCTGATCGACACGATCACCAACGGCCTTACGCCGTCGTCTGGACCGGTGATGCCTGCGTGGAAAGGCAAGCTCTCGGATCAGGACATCAAGGACGCGGCCTCCTTCATCATCCAGCAGAACCAGCTGGGGGGCGAGAACGTGCCGCTGGCGCCCGGAGAGCTGGCCAAGCGCACCATCTTCTGGGTCGGCGTAGGCATCGTCGCGATGGTGTTCGTGACGTACCTGCTCGCCCAGTACAACATGCGCTGGATCGCACGGCGAGCCGCGGCGCGGCGTAGGTAGAGGCACGGCCGACCCGGCTGACTCGTCGCCGCTGCAGGCGCCGCCGAGACCGACCCCCAGCGGCAGCGCACCGAGGGTCCTGATCCTGTTCAGCGACACGGGCGGCGGACACCGAGCCGCTGCCAAGGCGCTGACCGAGGCGCTCAAGCAGCTTGACCCGACCTGCGTGGTGACCATCGCCGACCCCCTCATCGCGCAGGGGCCCAGGGTGGTTAGGCGGCTCGCTTCTCTTTACTCGCCTGTCATCCAGCGCTCGCGCGCGACCTGGGGCGCCGTCTACCACACGAGCAACACGAGGCCGGCCTTCGCCGCCATCAGGGCAGTCTTCGGGCCGGGCGTGCGCAAGGCCGTGGCCGAGCTGATCAGACAGCGCGATCCGGACGTGGTGCTGTCAGTCCATCCACTGCTCAACCACATGAGCCACCAGGCGATCCAGCGAAGCGGCCGGCCGCGTGGCCTCATGACGGTCATCACTGACCTGGTCGACTTCCATCGCGGGTGGACGTTCAGCCAGGCCGACCTGGTGGTCGCGCCGACGGAAGTGGCCCGGAAGGTGGCGGTCAGGCGACGGGTGCCGAGCGACCGAGTGAAACTCCTCGGCCTTCCTGTCGACATGCGCTTCCGCCCGCCTGCGCCAGGCGAGAAGCAGGCGCTTCGCCGGCGCTTCGGCCTCGACGAGGATCGCTTCACCGTGCTCGTAATGGGCGGCGCGGCGGGAGTCGGCGGTCTGCTGAACCAGGTGAGGGCGCTCGCCTGGGATCCGCACCGGTGGCAGCTCATCGTCATCTGCGGACGCAACGAGCGCCTGCGCAGCCACCTCGCCCGACTGCGATATGCGACGCCAACGCTGGTGCTGGGCTTCGTCGACAACATGCCGGAGTTGATGCGCGCGTCTGACGTCGCAGTCACCAAGGCTGGGCCGGGCGCCATCGTCGAGGCGCTGGCGACCGGGCTGCCGCTGATCATCAACGGCTACCTGCCCGGGCAGGAGACTCCGAACGTCGACTTCGTGGTCGAGTCCGGCTTCGGCATCTACGCGCCGCGGGCCGGTGACGTCGTCGATGAGGTGCGCGTGCTCGCCGAGGGCGGACCCACGTGGCAGTCGATGGCCCTACGCGCGCGCGAGTTCTCCCATCCGTACGCGTCCCAGGACATTGCGCGGGAGTGCCTGCTGCTGGCGGGACGCTACAGGGCTTCCGCGCAGGCGAGCCTGTAAGGGCACAACCGGCACTTTCTGCGCTCCGGCTGCGGATCGAAGCGGCCGGCGCGGATCTTGTCCGCCACCTCGATCGCGATCGTCCGAGCTTCCGCCTGCAGCTTCGGCACGCCTTCGAGGCGAATCGCCGAGCCCTCAGCGAGGTAGACGACCTCGAGCTCGATCGGGTCGAGGCTCAGCGCTGTCGACGCTCCGAGCGCGTACAGCGCCACCTGCAGGTCGCGGCGCGCGCGTGCGAGCGGACGCCCGCTCTTGTAGTCGATGATCAGCCAGCCATCCTGGATGTGGTCGACGCGATCGATCACGCCGTGCAGCGTGAAGCCGTCCACCGCGGCCGAGAACTCCCGCTCCACCAGGTCCGGCGTGCGCTCAAATCCGCCGCGCGCGCGGAAGGCCTCGAGCTGTTCGAGGCCGAGGCGCCGAAACGTTGACGCGCGACGGGCATCGGGGAAGCTCGATGCCTCCCACACGTCGGCGTGCATCGCGTGCAGCCGTTCCGGCGTGATGGCACTTCCGGTGCGCCGCGCTTCGCCGGCGCGGCGCAGAACCTCGTGCAGGATCGTGCCCTGCACCGCCTCGGCGCTCTGGGCCGCGGGCAGCCGCTGGCGGTATTTGAACCAGTACTGACGAGGGCAATCTCGATAGCTCTGAATCGCCGAGTAAGAAAGAACAAGCTCTCCAGTCCTACCGCCCTCGCCCGTGCTACTGCCCTCCCCGCTAGCGGGGAGGGCCAGGGTGGGGGCTGAATTACCGGCCATAGCCTTTTCCAGAACAGCCCCGGACAAACGAACTTCGGCGAGGAATCGCGATTCCCGCCAGCGCCGCCCGCCCTCGTAGTGCTCGGCGCGACTGAGGTACAGGCGCTTGCGCGCGCGAGTCATCGCGACGTACAGCAGCCGCCGTTCCTCCGCGATCACATCCTCGCGCCCGCGCACGAGCGGCTCGAGCACAGCCGGCGGCAGCTCGAAACGGTGCGACCGTCCCGACTGCGGCAACCTTCCCTCCACGAGCGACGGAACGAACACCGCGTCGAACTCGAGTCCCTTGGCCTGATGGATGGTCATGACCGAGATCACATCGCCGCCGCCCTCTGCCGCCGCGGGCGCCTCGTCCTCTCCAGATAGAAGGACGAGGTCGAGATGAGCCATGTACGCGGCAAGCGAGTGATCAGGACTCGAGTCGCAGAATTCCGCGATCGCCTCAGCGAGGCGGCTGACGTTGGCCGCCACGCGCGCCAATTCGCTGGGCTCCATGGTTGCGGACCGCCGGTCCAGGTAGCGCGTGCGGTTCATTAGCTCGAAGAACAGGTCGCGCACATCCATCGACCGCGCAAGCGTGCTCAGCTCAGCAACCAGGGCTTCCGAGCATTCGGGCGTCCTGGTTCTCACCCGGAACGCGGCAATGTGGTCGCCTGGGTCGCGCAGCACGCGAAGCATCGCGATGACGTCGCGCGTCTCGGGCCGGTCGTATAACCCGTGCCCTCCGACGACCAGGTGGGGAAGCCCCGCGGCGGAAAGGGCCGCCGCCACCGGGGTCGCGATCGCGTTGGTGCGGCAAAGGACCGCGATCTCGGCGAGAGGTACGCCCGATTCTGCAAGACGCCTCGCCTCGGCGGCGATCGCCGCGGCTTCGCCGACGCCATCAGCGCTTCGCCACAGCTCGACGCGCCGTCCCGGTCTGCTCGCCGACAGCTCCTTGGCGAGCCGCTCGGTGTTGTTACCGATCAGGGCCGCCGCGGCGGCGACGATCCTCGCTGAGCTCCGCTGGTTCTTACCGAGGGTCACCGTCAGTGCATTCGGGAACCGGTCCACGAACCGCTCGAGGCTCGCACGTGACGCACCACGGAACCGGTAGATGCTCTGGTCGTCGTCGCCGACGACGAATGGCGCACCGCCGTACGACACCAGCTCGACCAGCCGCTCCTGGGCGAGGTTGAGGTCCTGGTACTCGTCGACGAGCACGTGCGGGTACCGGCGGCGATACGCCTCCGCGACGCGCGTGTCGCTCGAAAGCATCGCGACCGACCGCTCGAGCAGGTCGTCGAAATCGAGCAGGCCGCGCTTGCGGCACTCGAGCTCGTAAGCGCGAAACAGGCGCACGCACGCATGCATGAGCGCAGCGCGCTCGGCGTCGTCCGCGGAGTCCGCCCACTCATGGAGCCGCCGCAGCGGGACCAGCTCCTGCTTCAACCGCTCGAGCATCTGCAACGCCGGCGCCACCAGGTCATCCGGCCGCTCGTCCCCGACCAGCGCCGCGTCGCCGAGCTCCCACATGAGCTCCCTCGCGAGGATCCACCGGTCCGCGCCGCTTACGATCCGGAATCCGGCGGGTACGCCCACGCGCCAGCCGTCCGCCCGCAGCCAGCCCAGCGCGATCGAATGCACCGTGCCCACCGCCGGTGCGTCCATGCCGGCCAGGTCCTCGATGCGCTGCCGCATCTCCTGCGCGGCGCGATCGGTGAAGGTCATGACCAGGATCGACGAAGGGTCTGATCCCGCCGCCACGAGCCGCCGGAATCTCTCGGCGATGACGGCGGTCTTACCGGTCCCGGCGCCGGCGATGACGCGGCCCGGCGTCGCGCTCAGTGCGGCGGCTTCGCGCTGACGCGCGTCGAGGCGCGTCATGTTGGGGTCGAGCGCCCGATGCGCACGCGCAGGACCCGGACGCGCCGGCCCAGCTCCATGCCGTTGAGGCGGGCGATGACCGTTTCGGCATCGAGCCGCAGCTGGTGCGCCAGGGCCGGGCTCGAGGTGGTGACCATCAGCACGCCAGATTTGAGCTCGACCGCCTCGCACAGGCGGGCCGGTTCTGGGCCGATCACCGTGCGAAAGGCAGTGGCTACCTGCGTTCCCAGAAGGCGTCCTCCGCCCGGCTGGCGCCGGAGCACCGCGGGGAGGATATTGCCCAGCTTATCCACAGGCCTCAATTCGCCCCGAATTCACGCTCCACACGCGCGCGCCCGTGATGAGATCGGCGGGAAATGGACCCATCTCAGCCGACGTGATGATGACCTGGCCTTCACCCGCCACCCTGCGCAGCAGGGCCGCCCGGCGCTCGGCGTCCAGCTCGGAAAGGACGTCGTCAAGAAGGAGCACGGGCCGTTCACCGGCGCGCCTGGTGACGAGCGCCGCCTCGGCCAGCTTCAGGCTCACGACGGCGGTCCGCTGCTGGCCCTGGGAGGCGTAGCTGCGTGCGTCACGCCCGTCGAGCTGGATCAGCAGGTCGTCGTGATGAGGACCGACGGTTGTCGAGCCCCTCCGCAAGTCGTCGGTAAGCGACTTTTCCACAGCGTCTGCGAAGTCTGCAGGTGGCCCCTGGTACGCGATCTCGAGCCGTTCACCGGCAGCGATTTCAGCGTGGCTTTCGGCCGCATAAGGCCGAAGCTCCTCGACCGCCCTGGCCCGGGCACCGGCTATGTCCGAGCCGTAGGCCACGAGCTCGGCGTTCCATGCTTCCAGCACGCCCGCCGCCTCCTCGCCGCCGGCGATCCGCTTGAGCAGGCTGTTGCGCTGCTCGAGCACCCGCCGGAGGGCGGCCAGGTTGCGAGCGTAGCCCGGCTCGACCTGCACGAGCATCTGGTTGAGGAAGCGCCGGCGCTGCTCGGGCCCCGCCTTGACCAGGCCGAGGTCGTCAGGCCAGAAGAGAGTCACCCGGAAGTGGCCCGGCAGGTCAACGCCACGGCGGCGGACACCGTCGACCTCGATGACGCGCCGCACTCGCTCGCCCTCGCCGTGCAGGGTGATGGTCACCTCGAGTCCTCGCCCCGCGGACTCGACCTCGGCGTGGATGCGCGCAGCGGGGGTGACTGGGCCGAGCAGCTCCAGGTCGCGCCTCGCGCGCGGCGAGGAGGACAACGCGAGCATCGCCACGGCTTCGAGCAGGTTGGTCTTGCCCTGCCCGTTCGCGCCCACGAAAACGTTCACGGCAGGTCCGGGCACCAGGTCAAGGTGGGCGTAGTTGCGGTGGTTGTTCAGTTGTAGCCGCTTGAGCTCCACGGCGGAGCGACTAGGACATGGCCACCCGCACAGGCATGATCACGTACAGGTAGTGCTCCTTGCCCGGCGGGCGGATCAGCCCTGGGCTGAGAGGACCGTCGAAAAGCAGCTCTACCTGGTCTTCGCCGATCACAGCCAGGGCGTCCAGGACGTAGCGGGCATTGAACGCAATCTGGATCTCCGATCCCTCGACGTCGGCAGGCATCTCAGCCTTGCTGTCCCCGACCTCGTTGGTCGTTGCCGACAAAACGACGGCGCCGCTGTGGGCTTTGACGCGGATCACGTTGGCGCTGTCGCGGGCGAAAAGCGACACCGCCCGTACGGTCTGCGTGAGCTCGGAGGTGGCCAGCCGCACCTTGGTCGAGCTCTTGCTGGGGATAACTTGTGAGTAGTTTGGATACTTTCCGTCGATCAGCCGGGACGTCAGCTCGGAGTTGCCGGATTTGAAGAAGATCTGGTTCCTGGCCTTCGAGATGATGATCTCGACCTGGCCGGGCTCGCCCTTCAGCACCCGGCTCAGCTCAGCCAGGGCTCGGGCCGGCACGATGAGGCTGGCCTCGAGGTCAGAACCCCCACTCGCGGGAAGCTTGCGCACCGCCAGCCGATGACCGTCAGTGGCGGCCAGGGTCAGGTTGCCCTGCTGCAGCTGAAGCAGCACGCCGGTGAGCACCGGTCGCGCCTCGTCCGTCGAGGCCGCCATCTGGGTTTGCTCGACCGCCTTGATGAGCTCATCAAGCGGCACCTGCAGGCGGTCACCCTCGTCCGGTCGCGGGCCTGGCGGGAACTCCTCGGCCTCGATGCACTTAATGTGCGTGTCGAAGCGTGCGCATCGCAGTGAAAGCGACTGCGTCGCGCCGTCGAGTGTCATCTCGAGGTCCTCGTCAGGAAGAGTGCTGACGAAATCGGTGAGCAGACGCGCCGGCGCGGTCGTGCTGCCTTCCATGGCGACCTCGGCCGGCACCAGCTTGCGGATGCCGATCTCGAGGTTGGTCGCGCTGAGCGCCAGTCCTTCAGGCGTCGTCTCTATGAGAATGTTGTTCAAGATTGGCAGGGTCGTCCGGCTCGAGATCGCACGGGACACGACCTGAAGCGCCTGCCCGAGCACTGAGGGTCTGCAGGTCACCTTCATCTGGGTTGCGATGGCTTTGGCACTCACGAAAGTTGTCCCCCGTTGTTTCCGGTCTTACTAATTGATTCAGTCCGTAATCCATAACAGTAAGCGCTGTGCGTACTGGGGACATAGAGATCCTTTACAGATCGCGGCTCGCGGTGCATAACCGTCTGGGAGCCGGTGCGCATCCCCTTGCGGGCTGTTGCAATGGTGGGAAAGAGACGCCGTCGAGCTGACAATCCAATCGCTTTCCCCACCACTTCAGGAGAAGATGTGGATACGCGCATCACTCTGCGTAGAGCCGCTCGCGGATGGCCTGGACCTCGAAGCGCAACCTCTCGTCCTCCTTAAGCTCATTGGCGATCTTCTCGATCGAGTGAAGCGCCGTCGTGTGGTCCCTGCCGCCGAACGCCTTGCCAATTGCAGGGAGTGACGATGGCGTCTCCTCGCGAACAAGGAACATCGCCACCTGGCGGGGGAAGACGATGTGCTTGTCTCGGCGCTTGCTCTTCATGTCCTCGAGGGTGACGTTGTAGAAGTCAGCCACGAGCACCTGAATGCGGTCGACGTTGATTGGCTTCCGCGTGCCGGCCGGAATGATGTCAGCCAGCAGCCGGGCCGCCTCGTCCTCGTCGACGGACCGCTGATGCACGGCGGCAAATGCCTGCACGCGTGTGAGCGCGCCCTCGAGCTCACGGATGTTGCGCTGGACCTTGTGCGCGATGAAGTTGAGGACTTCCTCAGGCACGAGGGCCGTGTGGCCGCCCAGCTTGGAGTGGAGGATCGCGAGCCGAGTCTCGAAATCAGGCGGCTGGATGTCGGCGATGAGGCCCCACTCGAATCGCGACCGCAGCCTGTCCTCCAGTGTCGGTATCTCTTTCGGCGGGCGGTCAGAAGAGATGACGATCTGCTTGTTGATCTCGTGCAGCGCGTTGAAGGTGTGGAAGAACTCTTCCTTCGTCCTGTCCTTGCCGGCGAGGAACTGGACGTCGTCGATGAGGAGCACGTCGACCGTGCGGTACTTGTGCCGGAACTCGCCCATCCGTGCGGTGGCGATGGAGCTGATCACCTCGTTCGTGAACTGCTCCGACGTCAGGTAGACGACGCGCTTGCGTGGGAAGCGGTCGTGCACCTCGTGGCCGATGGCGTGCATAAGGTGCGTCTTGCCCAGGCCCACGCCTCCGTAGAGGAACAGCGGGTTGTAGCTGTCGCCTGGCGCCTCGGCCACAGCCTTGGCGGCCGCGTGGGCGAACTGGGAGTTGTGCCCGACGACGAACGACGAGAAACGAAAGCGGGCATTGAGCTCTGATGGAGCCGGCGCGACGTCTGCCTCCACCCCGTTCTCGTGCCCGTTCTCATGACCGTTCGCGTTTTTGCCGTCGCCGTCCTCACCATCGGTCGCGAGCAGCGGCGGTCGATGGCTGCTCGGCGAGATGACGAAGTCGATGCCGACCTCGGCGCCCGTCACGGCCTGGAGCGTCTCCTGGATCAGGCCCGAGAAACGATCCTCGAGCCAGTCCTTCGCGAGCTTGCTCGGGACACCGATTCGGAATGTGCTGCCGTCGGCCGACACGACCGACGTGTTCTTGAGCCACATGTCGTACGTGCGCTTGGCCAGCTGAAATCGGAGCTCCTCCTGGACCTGGGACCAGATCTGATCCTGGTTCACTTCACACCTTCCCCCATTCGGTTGCCCGCCGGCTCAGCGTCAGAAAGCGCACCAACGTGCTCGCCGCCGCCTGGGAACAACGGGCCGCCGACTTATGCATATGCTGTGGATAACCTGGGTCAAAGCGTGGGTTCGAGCTCGCCGTATGCCGGCCCGTCGCGCAGCGTTTGCGGCCAGGATTCAGGCGCCCACGTTCAACCGAAGACCTTCGAGTGTCCAGGACCGCCTCCCGTGCATCTGTGGATAAGATCGGAGCAGATTTCCACAGGCTGGGGCTGCGCGCCGGTGTGAAATCTCCCTGCCGATCGATGGCTTTTATGGAAGCGCCGCTGTGTGCTTTAGCCCTACCTCTGATCGAGGATAAGGCCTAGGCGCCGGTGGGAGACCTGTACTGGGATGTGGTGAGGAGCGCGCTTACCTTGCTTCCGGGCGGGGATTGTAGCACCGGCCATGATGTGTCGCAAGGCATTTTGGAGATGCGATGAAGTGATATCGATGATGTGGTGCTCGCGCCGGATTTCCGATCGCAGTTTCCGTCGTTCGGTACACTACCGCGGTCCACATGAAGAGAACCTTCCAGCCCAAGAAGCGATACCGCCGCCGCGTGCACGGATTCCTTCGCCGGATGAGCAGCAAAGGCGGCGCGCACGTCATTCAGAACCGCCGCCGCAAGGGTCGCCACCGGCTGAGCAAGTAGCAGGCCGCCCTCTTGAAGAGGCGGTTCCGGCTGCGCCGGAAATCGGATTTCGACGCAGCGATGCAGGGCAAGCGCTTCTACAGCGGTCGAGGTCTGCTCGCGCTTGCGGTCCCGAACGACGGCCTTCAGACAAGAATCGGGGTCACCGTCAGCCGGCAGCTTAAGGGGGCTGTCGACCGCAACCGGGCGCGGCGCAGGGTGCGGGAAGCGGCGCGGGTCTCCCTGCTCGAAAGAGATTCAGGCGCGCAGCACCGGGGAATACGATATGACGTGGTCCTGATCGCCCGGCCCGCCGCGCTGACTTTGCGGTTCGCCGACCTTAAAGAGGAGACCGAACAGGCGGCTCTCCGGCTCACCGAGCGCCCCCAATGACACGTGTGATGCTGGCCGCCATTCGCGGTTACCAGATGTCGTTTTCGAAGGTCCTGCC
>Ga0070707_100005338_pt1 | contig 12033 bp, 12 predicted proteins | sample KBSK5502metaG_FD_65468 | JGI IMG/M metagenome (GOLD analysis project Ga0070707, IMG submission 65468) | Corn, switchgrass and miscanthus rhizosphere microbial communities from Kellogg Biological Station, Michigan, USA - KBS K5-50-2 metaG | ecosystem: Host-associated > Plants > Roots >... | reverse complement strand
ATGACTCTCGCCCACCGCATCATTCCCTGCCTCGATACCGACGGCTCGCGCGTCGTCAAAGGCGTCAACTTCGTCGACCTTCGCGACGCAGGCGATCCCGCCCTACTCGCTGCCCGCTACAATGCCGAAGGCGCCGACGAACTCGTCGTGCTCGACATCGCCGCCTCCCGCGATCGCCGTCCAACTTTTCTTGAAACCATTCGCCGTGTCGCCGCCGAACTCTCCATTCCGCTCACCGCCGGTGGCGGCATCCGTTCTCTCGAAGACGCGCGCTTCGTTGTCCGCGCCGGCGCTGACAAGGTCACCGTCAACACTGCCGCTGTCGAACGCCCTGAGCTCATCACTGAACTCTCGGGCGAATTCGGCGCGCAAGCCGTAGTCCTCGCCATCGACGCCCAACTCGAATCATCGTGGCCTACACGCAGTCCGCTTGAATCCTCTCCGGGAGCCCTACCTTCGGTTTTCGAGGGTGTGTTTTCTCATGCTCGCTGGGACGTCCGCATCCGCGGTGGCCGCGATTCTGCTCGCCTCGACGCACTCACCTGGGCGCAACGCGCCGTCGAACTCGGCGCCGGTGAAATCCTTCTTACCAGCATGGACCGCGACGGCACACAGTCCGGTTTCGACGTAGCTCTCACCTCGGCCATCTCCCGCGCCGTCTCCATTCCCGTCATCGCATCGGGCGGTGCAAAGACTCCTGATCACTTCGCCAAAATCTTCGCCGAAGGCGCTGCCGACGCCGCACTCGCCGCCTCCATCTTCCATGACAACGTCCAATCCATCCGCGCACTCAAACAATTTCTCGCGTCCCAAAACATCGAGGTCCGCTTCCCTTGCTAATCCCCTGCATCGATCTTCAGTCCGGCCAGGCCGTCCAACTGGTCCACGGGCGCCGCCGTGAGCTCGCTGTCCCCGATGTCGCAGGCCAGCTCGAAAAATTCCGCCGTTACCGCTGGCTGCACATCATCGATCTCGACGCCGCCATGAACAAAGGAAACAACAACGCCATCGTCGAATCTCTCTGCAAACGCGCGCGCCGCAAATACAAAATGAAAGTTCGCGTCGGCGGTGGCGTTCGCACGATCGCGCGCGCAAAAGAACTGGCCCACATCGGCGCAACGCAAATCATCATCGGAAGTGCCGTATTTCATCGCGGCAAAATAAATTTTCGTTTGCTTCGTTCGTTGACCCGCGCTGTCCACCGCAAACGCGTCGTCATCGCTCTCGATTCCTACCGAGGAAAAATCAGCACGCACGGCTGGCGCAAATCCGTCGCACTTCACGTTCAAGACGTAATGCAGGCTCTCGAACCCTTCTGTGCTGCGTTTCTCTGCACCGACGTCGACCGCGAAGGCACGCTCTCCGGCGTCAATCTCGACTACTTCGCAGCGCTCCGAGCGGCCACGACTCACCCCATCATCGCCGCCGGGGGGATCAAAACCCACCGCGAAATCGCCGCCCTCGCAAAACTTAAAATGGACGCCGCTGTCGGAATGGCCCTCTACAAAAATCTTCTGCACTAATTCGCAGGGGTATATCGCACCTCTATTGATGGGCGATCTGATTGGCGGTTAGCGGCAGTTCTGGTGGCGAGTCTTTTCGCTGTGTCCCGTGCGAATTGCAGAAACGCTTTGTGTGCGTCGTTGCGATTAATTTTCAGATAAGCGTTCAGATCTCGAACCTGCGCTTGATAATCGCGCCTTGCGGCATCAACGTCAGCAAGCACCAGGTAGCCTTTCGCAGCGTGAGGATCGTTCAATCGAAGAGCTTCCCGAGCGCTTTTCTCGGCTTCATCACTGCGGTTGAGTTTTAGCAACACAAGCCCTAGCACAACATGCCCGTCTGCAATGGTCGCGTCCGTTTCCAGTCCTTGCCGAACGATGCGCTCGGCCTCTTCTGCTTTGTCTTGCCTGCATAGAATCAGGCCGTAGCCAAACTGTGCCCGAGCATAACGCCCGTCGCTCAAGTCGATGGCCCTTTGGAATGACCGCAAAGCCTCGTCGCTCTTACCCAGTTGCATTTCGGCTACGCCTCGGTGGTAATACACTTCGTAATAATCCCCGGAAATCTGAATTGCCGCATTAAAGTGCTTTAAGCTCCCTGCAGGATCCCGCTTTTCCAATCGCCGCAGTCCTCTCTCAAATTCGTCCCGCGCTTTGGATGGCCTCTGCAACTCTCGCACTGACACCGTCGGAGTTTTTTTCGTCGGCGCGAAATTGGAAATCTGCGCATTGGCCCTTGGGGCCCAAACCGCTATCCATGCGCAATTCGTAAACACTAAGGCGATGCAGGTCAGCTTTCGCCTCGACACTACTCTTCGTTGTTCGTCGCACATATCGGCCTTTCAACGCGCGAGCGAAAAGTACTCTCCTCGAGTTGCCGGTGCTGAACACGGACAAAGACCTTGCCAGTCTTGGACGAGAAGCTTCAGAGCGGCTTGGGAATTTCTCCGTTGGCAAAGACAAATCGCCAATTAGCTTTCGACGCCTGATCGGGGTGGCCGTTTTGGTCAGAGTTACGAAGGGATCTCGCCCCAGGTAACTCTTCTTCAGCATCGCGCTTAGGATGAGTTTGGTTGGCAAGAGTTCGGCGGGTTTGAACTTTCCTGCAGCGCCGTTGCACCGGTTCTCCATCTTCCAACCTGCTCGAGCGCGGACAAATCCGGGGTTGCACGGGACATACCAAAGTGCGCATGGCCAAACGATGTAGGACGAAAGGCATGTGAGAACCCACCTGCATAGGCAGGGCTCAGCCATGTAACATTTCCAGAAGCTGGTTCGTTCCTTCCACTTACACACATTTCATGTCGCGCATACTCGAATGGCGCACCACCGACGTGATTACGATCTAACGAAGCGACATCCAGTATTTGCCTGCTTTAAACTCCGCAGTTTGTAGTATGCGCTCGCAACAAGTGTCAGCATGCTGACGGCAATATCTGCCTGCTGACAGCCAATTTCTGCCTACGAGAGATACGACCTTCACGGAGACGTACCGTGTCGCCACGCACTTCCTCCGCTCCACGTTCTTCACGCCATTTCCGAAATCATGACTTTCCCACCGTCCCCGCCTCGATATACTCTGATCTACTGATCCTTTTGCCGGTCACTGATCTCTCATGCCAGTGCTCATCTCCATGCTTCGCGCCGTCAACGTCGGCGGCCACAGCCAGATCAAAATGGAGGCGTTGCGTACTCTCTATTCCTCTCTCAAATTCGAAAATCCGCAAACCTACGTGCAGAGCGGGAATGTCATTTTCAAAACGAATGAACGCGATCTAGCTTTCATCGCAAAACGGATCCAGCAATCTATCGAAAAGAAATTCGCCTGCCGTCCCGAGGTGATTCTTCGCACCGCGGCAGAACTTCGCAGCGTCATCGCGAAAAATCCATTCGCCGAACGAGCCAACATCGAGCCCAACAAACTTCTTGTCACGTTTCTCGCTTCCGATCCCGGCACGGAAGCCCGCGAAAATCTCCGCAAACAAAAATTTGCTCCCGAGGAACTCCACGTCGCCAATCGCGAACTGTACATTTACTTCCCCAACGGCATCGGCAAATCTAAACTTCCCTGGTCACGCCTCGACAAAATTCTGCAAACACCAGGCACCGGCCGCAACTGGAACTCCGTCACTAAAATGCTCGAAATCGCGGAAAAATTGGAAACTTGATTGGACTGAAAGGTTCCAACTCAAGATTTCCCCAAAATGGGCGACTTCCTTCCTTCTGGAACTGTTGTTCTTATTCGCTGAGGTGATCTTCGAAGCGCTCTTCGAGTTCGCGCTGGAAGCAGCTTTTGATCTCATCTTTCGCGCAATTGCAGAAGTCTTTGAAATCTCCGAACTCACGAATCCCCTGCTTGCCTGCGTAGGCTACGTTCTTCTCGGCGGCGCAACCGGTGGTCTAAGCCTTCTTCTTTACCCGCACCCGCTCTTCCACCCCTCTCGCGTTCACGGAATCAGCCTCTTGGTCAGCCCGATTCTCACCGGCTTGGCAATGTGGCAAGTCGGTTCGCTTTTGCGGACGAAAAACAGGAAGGTCATTCGAATTGAGAGTTTTTGGTACGGATTCACCTTTGCAGCGGGCATGGCTCTTGTTCGGTTCTACTTCACAAAGTGACAAACTTGCTGGAGCTAGGGTGCCCCCCTCTTGCTAAGCTTCCGGCCCACTGTAAAACTGTATTTGTAAGTCCGACAGACCTCACAAATTGGGGAGCCATGAGGCCGGAAACCACATCGCCAATCGTGCTGGCGCACGCAAGGACCACCGAGGGCGTCGCCTTTCAATTACGCAGGGATTCCAAGGGCGTGCTGGAGGTGCCCGGGCTTGCGAACGTGCTCATCAGCATTCACGTGGGCGCTCCGGCCAAACTTGCATGCCGGCGCGACGGCAAGCGGCATACCGGCACGGCCGTGCACGGAGACATTGACATCATTCCCGCGAACACGCCGAGTCGTTGGGAGATGCAAGACGAAAATGACACAGCCCTGCTTCTGAGTCTGCCACAGGGTCTGCTGCGTAGCGTCGCGAATGGCTGCGGTCTGGACCCGGCACAGCTCGAGGTCCGCAACCGGTTCCAAATACGCGACAACGAGCTGGAAGCGCTCAGCTGGGCCATGAAGCGCGAGATGGAGTCGGCTTATCCGTCCGGGCGTCTTTATCTGGATGGCCTCGCGTTGGCAGTGGCTTCGCGCCTCGTGGCGCGGCACAGCTCTGTTGCGAAGCAAATAGAAGAACAGAATCAGGGTCTCGGTGGCCGCAGGCTCAAACAGGTGTTGTCCTTCATCGAAGATCAGCTTGCAGAGGATCTTTCGCTGGAGCAGATTGCGGCAGTTGCGGGGATAAGCGCTTCGCATCTGAATGCCCTCTTCCGAATATCCATGGGAATGCCAGTGCATCAATATGTAATCCAACGCCGCGTGGATCGCGCGAAGACTCTGCTGATGCGCAACGGGCTTTCGATGGCGGAAATAGCGCTGGCCGCAGGCTTCGCACACCAAAGCCACATGGCGCGGCATATGCGGCGCGTGCTGGGCTTGACGCCGCGGGCACTGAAGCGCCTGCTTGCCCAATCTTCATCCTCCCACTGATTTTTTTCCGCCGATTGTGCTCAAAGCGTCGGAACGTGCGCGCAATTCGCACCGCCGGGAGTTATCCTGCCCCCATGAGACGCAGAGACTTTCTAGCAATTTCTTCGGGAATCATGGCAACTGTGGCGTTGGATTCCTCCGGATTTGCAAACGAGCCAGAGAAAATCGACGCGGCGTGGTATCACCGCTCGCGATGCTTCATTGAATTGCCTGTGAGCCGTGTCGCCTATGTGGAGCGCGGTCGCGGGCCGGCAGCGCTGTTTGTGCACGGCTACCCGTTGAACGGATTCCAGTGGCGCGGAGCGCTTGAAAGGCTGCACAAACACCGCAGATGCATCGCCCCGGACGTGATGGGCATGGGCTTCACGCAAACTCCTGAAACGCAGGCAATTTCACCAACCACGCAGGCGACGATGCTGGCAATGCTCCTGGACGCGCTGCATATCGATTCCGTGGACCTGGTCGCAAACGACAGCGGAGGCTTGGTTTCGCAACTCTTTGTGGCCAAATATCCGCAGCGCGTGCGCACGTTGCTGCTGACCAACTGCGACGTGGACGAAAACAGTCCGCCTCCCCAATTCCTGCCCTTCATCGCTGAAGCGAAAAAAGGAACGTTCGCGGATCGCTTCCTCATTCCACAGCTGAATGACAAAAAACTGGCGCGATCCGCTAAGGGAATAGGCGGTTTAGCCTATACAAATCCGGAAAAGCTTGAGGACGAGACCATCGAAATCTATTTCCGGCCGCTCACGGAAACTCCTCTTAAGAAGGCGCAAGTGAGCCAATACGCGGTTTCCATGGAAACAAATTTGTTGGTTCCGATCCGCGACGAGTTGCATCGATGGAAAGGTCCCGCGCGAATGGTGTGGGGTCTGAAAGATACACTTTTCGGCGTCGAGTGGGCGGAGTGGTTGGATCGAACACTTCCGGGTTCGCGCGGTGTGCGACGCCTGGAAGAAGCGAATCTGTTTTTTCCGGAAGAGATGCCGGATCTGATCGCCGAAGAGGCAGAGATGCTTTGGAATCTTCGGCGGTAGGCAAGCACTGCGACCACCTGGCACGTATCTTGAGCAGTTGAAAGCCCTGAGAAACAGAGGCACAGGTCCAGTCCATCCCGCGTTGCGTTGCTGCGAGTAATATCTGTTCCTCATGTCCTGTGGCCAATTTCGGGTTTCTTGGGCTACGATTAACCCTCCATGCGAACTCTGATCCTTCTTTTGGCTGTACTTGTTTGCGGCAAGTCGCCGGCTCTGCATGGGCAGACGGCTCCGGCGCCCAAACCCGACGCGGCTCTTCCCTTCACACTTAAGCCTCTCGGCCACGGTATCTATGCCGCCATCGACAACCCCAAAGGGGAAGCCGGCGCCAACGCTGGCTTCGTGGTTGGCGACGACGGCGTCGCTGTAATCGATACTTTCGAAAACGCTCCCGCTGCCCAGGCCCTGCTCGGCGAGATTCGCATGGTCACGAAGCTTCCCATTAGATTCGTCGTGAACACGCACTACCATCTCGATCATGTCGCAGGCAATGCTGTCTTTGCGAAAGAAGGCGCGGTAATCGTCGCGCACCGCAACGTGCCCGCATGGATTCACACCGAAAATCTGAAATTTTTCGGCAAAAATATTACGCCGGAACAAAAATCCCAGGTCGAAAATCTTGCCACTCCGAATATGCTTTTCGATTCGAGCACCGAGCTTCGCCTCGGCTCCGCCGCGCTTCGCATCGAATTCTTTCCCGGCCACACCGGCGGCGACTCGATCGTAGTTGTGCAGCAGGACAAATCCGCCTTAGTCTTCTGCGGCGATCTTTTCTGGCGGCAAACGCTACCCAATCTGATTGACGCGTCCACGCTTCCCTGGATGGAAACGCTTTCCACCTTCACAAAATTTTCTGCGGAGTCGCCAATCGTATTCATACCCGGCCACGGCGATCCGGGCAATGCCTCTGACGTCGCGGCCTTTCGCGGATACCTTTCCGATTTGCGTGAATGGGTTTCTGGTGCAAAAAAAGATGGAAAAACCGGCGCAGCGCTCGTCGACGCCGTGCTTCCTCAGCTCAAACAAAAATACGGCACATGGCAATTATTTGAATATTTCGCGAAACGAAACATTGCCGACGTCGAAGCCGAACTTAACGGCACCAAGCGCATTCCCTCCGCCCAGCCCTAGCCCGTCTCCTCGCAGTAGCCCGTGCCGTTTAGAGGTCCCCGGGCCCAGTCATAAATGAGGAACGATAGCTCCTCTTTTGCCGTAAGTCTGATGTTTTCAACAGCCGCAGCTCGGCCGAATCTACCGGATATACGCATCCGTAATGTACTGCTGCACCATGCGCTGCGTATTGAAAAACGATCCATTGATCGCAATTGCGTGCTGCATCACGCTCAAATATTTGTGCTGCTCGTTGTAATACATCGGCAAAATCACATGCTCGAGTTTGTCATAGAGCGATTCCGCATCCTCATGATTGTTCAGCGTCTCGTCACCACTGTGACGCAACGATCCGATGGCCCATCCGGTCACGCCCTCGATGTGACCTTCCACCCACCAGCCATCCAAAATGCTCAGGCTCGGCACTCCGTTCAGCGCCGCTTTCATTCCGCTGGTGCCGGATGCCTCCAGCGGAAATTGCGGCGTGTTCAGCCACAAATCAACCCCGGCCGTAATCTTTCCACCGACTTCCATGTTGTAGTTGTCCAGGAACACCACCTGCACGGCTTTCTTCAGCGCTTTCTTTGCGCGGAAGATTTTCCGGATCAACTCCTTTCCGCCGCCGTCTTTTGGGTGCGCTTTTCCAGCGAATACAATTTGAAATTTCCCAGCGTTCTTCGCAATCTCGCGCAAACGGTCGAGGTTGGACAAAATCAGATCGGCGCGCTTGTATCCCGTCGCGCGGCGCGCAAAACCAATCGTGAACACATCACTGTCCAGCCGCAACCCGGTCTTCTGCTGTACCACGCCAAACAATTCATGTTTCGTCAGCAGGTGAGAGGACCACACTTCTTCCTGCGGCAAACCAAGCGCTCCGCGCAAGCTGTAATTGTCTTCTCGCCACGTGGGAATATACCGATCGAACATCTGCTGGAAAGCAAGCGCCGTCCACGTCACCGCGTGCACGCCATTCGTGATCGCTTCGATCGGCACTTGCGGAAACATTCGCCGCGACACTTCGCCATGCATCTTCGCGACCCCGTTCACGTAGGCGCTCATGTTCAAGGCGAGATGCGTCATGTTGAGGGAAGCGCCCCGCTTCGCCGCTTCCTGCAAATCCGGAAAATTCGTCTCGGCCTGCAATACGCGCCGCAACAACTCCGCCGAAGAGGCGTCTTTCAAGTCCAGAAAACCCTGCCGCTCTGGAAAAGCTCGCGTCAGAAATTCCATCGGAAATCGGTCGTGCCCTGCCGGCACCGGCGTGTGCGTGGTGAACACGCACTTGCTGCGGACTTTTTCGATATCTTCTCCGCGAATTGATTCTCTGCCGGCCTTTTCCGCTTCTTCGCCGAGCAATTCCAGCGTCAGCAGGGCCGCGTGGCCCTCGTTCATGTGATATCGCGCCAGATCTGTGTGTCCCAGCGCGCGCAGCATGCGCACTCCACCGATGCCGAGCAACACCTCCTGGCACAAACGGTAATACGGATCACCGCCATACAGGCTCCCCGTAAGATTGCGGTCGCGCTCGTCATTCGACGGCAAGTCCGCATCCAAAAAATACACCGGCACATCGAATCCGCGCACGCCCTTGGCGTCATAGCGCCACGCGCGCAGCTCCACGCGACGATCTTCGAGCGGTACCGTGACACGGGCCCCTTCTTCGTGGAGGAAATCCTCCACTTTCCACTCGACCGGCTCTTCGCGTTGCAAACCATCCTCTGCCAGCACCTGCGTGAAGTACCCTTTGCGATAGAGCAGACTCATCGCGACCATCGGTAAACGAATATCAGCCGCGGCGCGAATCGTGTCTCCTGCAAGGACACCCAGGCCACCCGAGTAGCTCGGCATGGCGTTCTCCAGAGCAATTTCCATTGTGAAATAGGCAACCAGACGTTTTTGCGGCGTCAACTCTTCCCTCATCGCATGGACGGCGGCGCCGGGCACAGCGCGCACCTCAACAGACCACTCATGTCCCCACAACAGAACCACTATTCTGCGGGTTTCTTGGCATCCAGGCAAGAAAATCGAAGCAGCGGACACGCGGGCCGTTCCAGTTCGTAACCGTTAGTAGTCTGCAGCTTCAGCGGAATAAATCGTTGGAATGAAACCTTTAACGCTAACGGAAGCGGTCAAGAGGTCGCATCTAATTCGCAGAAAGATTGGTGAACCGGGGAGGACTTGACGGTTTGGATTGGCTTTTGAGTTGAAACGGTGCGGCGTGAGCTGTACCAGAAGACCTCGCAATTTCGTGTTGGAATTTAGTTGCTGGACCAGTCGGCGCTCGACTGGCCGGAGTTGGCCGCGCTGTGGTCCGGGCATTGGCGCGCCGGCCTGGTGAATCAATTAGCCAATCTCCGGAGCAACCCACATAGCAGGCGGGCGAGATGACTCGCCTGCGGCGCGAAGAAATCAGGTCGCGTTGTCCTTCGGCGGGATTCGAGATCGGTGAGTTGAGGACGTGCTATCTTCCTGGACCGCGCCCGATGACGTACACCTACCAGGGGTTCGCGCAGCCGGCGTAACGCGGTGCGCCGCAGCTGACGCTCTTCGCGGCGATTGCCCGTCGAGGATCCGTGTCCGTGTCCATATACAAAAATCAGATCTATCCTTATCTAGTGAGCCGGATGGGCAATCCGAAGCCGATCAGGGAAATTCGTCAGCGTCTCGTCCGATTGGCGTCGGGTACCGTTCTTGAAATCGGGGCAGGCTCGGGCGCGAACTTCGTGCACTACGATCCAGCGCGAGTCACTAAGCTCTATGCCCTTGAACCCAATCGAGGGATGATTGCGCTCGCGGAACAGCAACGGCGCCGAACAGAGCTGGACGTCGAATTTCTGGACCTGCCCGGGGAACGCATTCCTCTCGAAAACGACAGCGTCGATTCGATTGTCAGCACGTTCACGTTGGGCACGATTCCGGACGTGCTTGCGGCCCTTCGAGGGATGGGACGTGTCCTGCGGCCCGCCGGCAAGCTCATCTTCTTTGAACTCGGGCTTTCACCCGACCTGCGCGTACGCCGCTGGCAGAAGCGGTGCGATCCTATTGCCAATTGGCTGTTTGAAGGTTTGCGCCTGACTCGGGATATTCCGTCAGTCCTCGCGCAAGGCGGCTTCGAGGTAAAGAGTCTGGAGACGATGTATCTCGCGGCGTTTCCGAAATCGTGGACGCACGGTGTGTGGGGCACGGCGATCTCGCCGGAAGGTTCGGACCGATCAGGAAGAGGTTCTTGCTGAAGCTTGGAATTCGCGCACAGCGATCATTCGACGCGGCAATAACAATAGAGAAACTGTTGCGTGGTGCCAAATGGAGTTTGGTGCAGTTCCTTCGAACTCTCCTCCAGACGGAAGCGGACGCCGAATTGTTTGTGCAGCGATTCTTCATCGTAGCGCACGACATCGAGACCACTGCACTTTGTGGGGCCCTCCGGGCCGAAGGTACTGACGATAACGTGGCCTCCGGGCCGAACGGCGGCAGCGACTTGCCGGACATAGGCGGCGCGCTGTTCCGGCGTAATCAGAAAATGAAAGACGGCGCGGTCGTGCCACACGTCGTAAGACTTTGGCGCGAGCCGAATCTTGGTGATATCGCCCATGAGCCAGGATACATGCTCTGCGGCAACTCCCAATCGCTTCTTCGTCGCGTCAATCGCGGTTTCGGAAATGTCCAGGACAGTGATATTTTGGTAGCCGCGCGCGAGGAGATCGTCGACGAGCGTGGATTCGCCCCCTCCGATGTCAACGATCGATGCTGAATGTGCACCGGCTGCCCGCTCGATCAGAGCGAGAGAGGTTTCAAGATGCGCCCGGTACCAGCTGACAGCGTCGGGCGCTTTTGTCGCATAAATCTTTTCCCAATGATTTTTTGCATCCATAGTTGGCCTATTTGGTTACAAGCCCGCTTAACGCGGATTCGCGCCTGACTGCCGGTTAGTGCTTTCCAGAACTTTTTCCAGTCGGTCCAATTGATCCTGGAGTTCACCCAGTTTGGCCCGCTCCGCCTGCAGTTGACCCTCTGCTTCTATTTCTGCCGTTTGCCTTTGTTGTTCTTCATTCTCCAGTGATGCGAGTTTCCCTTTGAGCTGAGTCAACACCTCCTCGACCTGTTTCCGCTCCGCCGGAGAGTTTTCAGTGCCGCTCACGAAGTCTTCGTTCTGCTTAATATCGGACGTTACTCTGGTCCGATTCGATTGTGTCTCAGTAATTCTTGCGCGGGCGTCATCGAGTTTCTGCGAGGCACGTGCCACCGCCGCTTCCTGGCCTTGCAAACGATAGAGAAGAATCTGTGCTCTTTGCGCGGCAATCGTGGTGGTCTGCAAATCGTGGCGCAGTTGCCGGACCTCCGCCAGAAGTGCCTGCAACGTTTGTGAGTCCGTTGAGGTGGACTGACCGAAAACAGGGGCTGAGATGAGCAAAAGAACCGGAATCAAAAGGCAAGAGCGATGCATTTTGGCGCCTCCTGATGAATTCTGTCTCCCAGTGTTTGATATTCGTTGCCCAACACGCAAGGCCGAATTCGCGGCAAGCTCAGCCAGGGCTCGGCCGGGCGACGTTGTACACTTCCCGTATGGCAGAGACCGCTATCTTGGAGCGTACGGCCGTCGTGCGGCATGGACGAAGGCTCGAATATTTCACGATCGCGTGGAATGCCTTGGAAGGTCTGGTGGCCGTAGTCGCAGGCGCAATCGCCGGTAGCATTTCTCTCGTAGGTTTTGGAATCGATAGTTTCATCGAAGTGACGTCCGGGTCGGTCTTACTGTGGAGGATGTCTGTTGACGCACAGGTGCAGCACCGCGAACTG
>Ga0070707_100005337_pt1 | contig 12033 bp, 9 predicted proteins | sample KBSK5502metaG_FD_65468 | JGI IMG/M metagenome (GOLD analysis project Ga0070707, IMG submission 65468) | Corn, switchgrass and miscanthus rhizosphere microbial communities from Kellogg Biological Station, Michigan, USA - KBS K5-50-2 metaG | ecosystem: Host-associated > Plants > Roots >... | reverse complement strand
CGCTCACAGTTCGCCCACGTCGTTGGCTGGAGCGATTGTGAACGGATTGTGAGCGCGCGCGCTGCGCATGTGATATCGCTGTGCCGCACACGGCCTATGGTCAAGCCAGATACAATCCAGCGGCGCACGCTTTCCGCCCTCGCGGCTGCGCCGCACATGGAACAGGAGACGTCACCTATGCTCAGCGACGCCAAGAGCCTGCCCTCCACCAAGGCGCATGTCACAGCCGTCATCCCTGTCGAAGACCGTGGTCGACACGAGCTACTGCGCCTGGCCGCCGCGTTGGGCGCGTTTGTGCAATCGGACATGGCCGAGGCGCTCGCGACCGCCGCACGCGATGAGCATATCGCTCCTGCCCATGCCTGGCGGCCACTGTGGTGTGATGCGGCACACGGCGTGGTGGCCCGCGTCGAGGGACGCCAACTAGCCCTGGGCACGTACAGTTACCTGGTGCAGCGCGGTGTCGTGCCGAAGCTTGCCGAGCTGCACGCAGCCAGGCATGTGGAGGCAAGGGGCGGTACCGCACTCTACCTGGCCGTCCTCGAGGAGGGCCGTTGCCTCGGCATCGTCGGCATCGAGACCAGGTAGAAGGGGGGTAGGCACACAGTCAATTTGGTTCGTCGAGAGCCAGCGAGACGGCCAAGCGCGCGACAGACTGGGGGAATGGCCGTGCGATCACGGGTACCAGAAGCCATAGGGACGGCGGATGCACACGCGGCGTTTGTCGTCCTGATTCAGCACCTATCCAGACCCCAGGCATTCGCGCGGGTCGAGGCTGGGCTGAGTGCGCCTGCCGAGGTCGTACAAACGCACGCCTCTGCCGTCTTGCTGACGCCCAAACGCGCCTACAAGCTCAAGAAACCCGAAGATCTTGGCTTTCTCGATTACTCGACGCCCCAGCTCCGCAGGCACTTCTGCCAGCTGGAGGTGCGTCTGAACACGCACCTTGCCCCTGGTATCTACCTCGGCGTGGCGGCAGTCATCCGGCTCGTTGATGGAGGCGTGCGCTTCACACGGATCTATCGGGTGGATGTAGATGAGGTGCCTCTGCCGGGGGACACCGTTGACGGCGGTGTCGTCATCGACTACGCGGTCGTGATGGTGCGCGTGCCTGAGGATGTCACCCTCGACGCCCTCGTGCGCTCCGGCCGCCTCACGCCGGAGCTGGTCGCAGAGGTCGCGCGCTTCGTGGCGGCGTTCCATGGCAGCGCACGCACGGACGAAAAGACAGCGCGATTCGGCACACTGGAGGTCGTGCGCGCTAACTGGGAGGAAAATCTCGACCAGATGCGGCCGTACGTCGGGCGCACGCTCACGCCGGCGACTGACGTACGCATCATGCGGTACATCCACTCGTTCATGGAGCACCGCGCGGACCTCTTTCGTGCGCGCGTGCGCGCAGGGCGGATCCGCGACTGCCATGGCGACCTGCGTCTGCAGCACGTCTATCGCCTCGGCAAGCGCGACAGCCGGCCGCGACTGGCCATCCTGGATTGCATCGAGTTCAACGAGCGCTTCCGCTGTGGCGACGTGGCCAGCGAGATCGCGTTTCTCGCCATGGAGCTGGACGCCGCGGGGCGTGCCGATCTGGCGCGGACATTCGTCCAGGCCTATATCGCCACCAGCGGGGATGCTGCGCTTCAAGAGGTGCTCCCCTTCTACCTGTGCTATCGCGCCTGTGTGCGCGGGAAGGTGACATCGTTCTTGCTCGACCAGCCCGAGGTGGCGGACGCCGAGCGTGAAGCGGCGACGCGCCAGGCTGCCACGTTCTTCGAGTTGGCGGCACGGTACGCCGCGGGCCCGACGCATCCCGTGCTGGTGCTGGTAGGCGGCGTGATGGGCACTGGCAAGAGCACAATTGCCACCTCGCTCCATACCGCGCTCGGCTGGTCCATCCTCTCCAGCGATGTAACGCGCAAGCGTCTCGCCGGGCTCGATCCATCCGCTCCGCAGGACACGCCATTCGAGCGAGGCATCTATTCTCCTGAGTTCACACAGCGTACCTATCAAGCGCTGCAGCAAGAAGCGGACGCCATTCTTCGAGAGGATCACGCGGTGATCGTGGACGCCTCATTCAGCCGGCAGCGCGAGCGTGAAGCGCTGCTCTCCACTGCTCGCGAGCGGCGCGCGGATGCCCTCTTCGTCGAGTGTGTGGCCCCGCGGGATGTTGTGCTGGCCCGGCTCGCCGCCAGATGGAGGCGCCGGAGCACCGGCACCGGCAAACATGCTGCACCAGATGCGCTGGGCGCCTCGGACGGTCGCCCGGAGCTCTACGATCTCCAGCGTGCGCGCTGGGAAGCAGTGCCCAGCGACCTTACAGCGTGTGGCAGGTACATCAGGCTCGACACCTCGCACGCGGAGGCGCGGTGCGTCGAGCAAATCCTTGACACGCTGGACGTGCCGCGCCTGGCCTGTTGGCTGATATAGGAGCGAGCGCCCCGTCGGGCTATACGCGCTAGCGGGGCGCCGCAATCCAGCCGTTCACACCGGCTCGGCTGATCAGCCTACGGGTGTGGGTTCCTTTTCCTTCGGTGGCGCCCACTCGAGCACACGGTCATATGGACCACACTCGCTCCAACGGACCTCGCGGTCGTTGAGACGATGGCCCCGCCGCTCGTCCCGCGCGATCTCTGGCATCAGCAGCCAGGTGATGGCGCCATGGACCGTGCCACCCACCATCAAGCCACAGAGCACGGCCAGCCATACCGTGGTCCAAAGCTGGTAGGCGACGTACAGACATGCCGAGGCAATGAGCGGCATCAATGCGAAGTACAGCACTCGCTCCAGCCTGTGCGGCTCTGTGATCAGGTCAGCCAGGCCATGGCCCAGGATGTAGGCGCTCATGGCGAAGGTGAAGAACGACAGCCACAGAGCGGAAGGTGGGCCGTAGGTGCCGACGGTCGCCTGATAGCAGTAAATCGCCAGGACGATAGCCGTGAGAACGCCGATCAGCCCAATGAGGGCATGCACGGCGGAAATCGCCCATCCTGGTGCTATGTGATTGCCTCGTTCAGTTCTGCGCGCATACATGGTGCAACTCCATTCTCCTGACCGAAGCGTGCACGATGCGCTGTATACTCAAGCACTGCACGACGCGCGTGCACTCTCCGCAAGATCGCGTGGCGTGAAAGAGCCGGGGCAGGCACGCAAACCCGCCCCGGTTCCCAGCGCGGTTCAGCCGGCCGCTGCCAGCGTCGGCGGTCGCGCCTCTGGCGCCCTTGTCGGCGCTGGCATTGGGGGTCGTGCTGGCATCCCGTCTGGTCCCGCGACAAGGTAGGCGACCATCGTGGCAAACCCAACCAGCCCAAATGCGAAGGAGAGCAGCCCGCCCGCCAGCAGCACAATGAACCAGGTGCGGTCTGGCAGCTGGTACGTGTTGACCAGCGCGCCGATCCAGGCGGCCAGCTGCACGATGCCTCCGATCGCGGCGACGGTGAAGCCAATGACCATGAGGCTCACCGTGGTCCAGAAGAACGCGTCGAGCCTCGGAACGAAGTCATAGCCCGTCCCATTCGGCGCGGCGGTGAACTGGCCGCCGTAGGCGAGCATCAGCCCGAGGCTGATCCCGCCAAGGAGGAGCCCTGCGGCGAGCACGATCAATCCCGCGAACCATGTCCTGGTGATAGTGGTCTTTGTCATGGGGTTCCCTTCTTTCTACCGCAACTCCCGGCTGAGTGCCCCGGACTTCAGTCCTGGGGATGAAAGCTGGGCCGGCCGCAGCCGGCGCTCTGTGGTACGCTGCCTGTGCGCGCTGGCGATGAACCAGCGTTTGGTGGGCTTCGGCCCAGTGCCCTAGTGGCACACCTGTCCAGCCGAATGTGTGCGGCGTTCCGCTGGGCAAACCGCCAGCGGGTACAACCGGCGCGGTACGCTCCATTTCCAAGTATCTGGGGGCTTCGGCACCCAGTAGATCTGGCGGACACCCAGCAAGTAGCTCGGCATCATGTCGTTCAGCCGCGAAGCCCCTGGCTTCAGCCATGGGGAGTGTCACAGCGGGGAATCGGCTGCGACGCGCTCTCCTGATTCCCATCCGACACTGTAGCGCGCGAGTATCACGTGCGCGTCACGCTCCGGCACGCCTGGGGCACATGTTGGTCACGCTTTGTTGCCTGGCTTGGGGGCGCGAGTACGTGCGCTCCCTTGCGCTGGTACGCCCTGCGCACGAACGGCACCCGGAAGCACCGGGGTCCTGCCTAGCGTGCAGCGCATGCCGGGGAGAGAGCCTCTGATGTCGTCTGGCGTTATCACACCTCCCGGCTGAAGACCCCTGCCCTTCAGGCAGGGGGAGGAAAGCTGGGTAGCCCGAAGGGCTACGAAAGTCCTGGACATTTTCCGCTTTTCCACCTATCAGGCAGAATGTTCCGACATGGAACAGCAGAGTGTGCGCAAAACCTATCACTACAAGCTGAAGCCAACCTCAGAACAGGTACGTGCGCTGGAACTGGTGTTGGCGCGGTGCCGCACGCTCTACAATGTCGCCCTCGAATAGCGCCGCATGTGGTGGGGACGTGGCCAAGGCAACAGCGCCAGCTACTATCAGCCAGCCATGGAGCTGCCGGATCTCAAAGCCGCTTGCCCGGAATATGGGGAGGTGCATTCCCAGGTCTTGCAAGACGTGCTGCGCCGGGTGGACAAGACCTATCAAGCCTTCTTCCGCCGAATAGCAAACGGAGAAACGCCGGGCTATCCCCGCTTCCAGGGTGCCAATCGCTATCACTCCGTCACCTATCCACAGTATGGCAATGGCGCGGTGCTAGACGGTAGCGTGCTCAGCCTCTCCAGGATTGGACGCATTCCGATTCGGTTGCATCGCTCACTTCACGGCACCCCCAAAACCGTGACCATCAGCCGGGAAGCGGACGGATGGTATGCCTCCTGCTCGTGTGCAGACGTGCCCACCGAGTCGCTGCCCTCAACCAAGCGGGAAACGGGCATTGACGTTGGCCTAAAAGTGTTTCTCATCACAGCAGATGGAAAGATCATCGAAAATCCACGCCATTACCGCACGGCTGAGAAACAACTTGCCAAGGCCCAACGCCGGATAGCTCGTCGGAAGAAGGGTAGCGAACGCCGGAAGAAGGCTGGCGCGCTCTTGAAGCGGAAGCATCAGAAAGTGCAACGCCAGCGGCGCGACTTTCATCACAAGATGGCGCTGGCACTGCTGCACACCTATGACACGATCTATCTTGAAGATTTGCAGGTCCGCAATATGGTGCGGAATCGCCACCTCGCCAAGAGTATCAGCGATGCGAGTTGGGGTCAGTTCCGCACCATCCTCGCTTTCAAGGCAGCATGTGCCGGGAAGCGAGTGTTTGCGATACCTCCTGCATTCACCAGCCAGGACTGTTCGGGCTGTGGGGAGCGTGTGCCCAAGAGCTTGAGCGTGCGCACCCATGTCTGTCCCAATTGCGGACTGGTCATCGACCGCGACGAGAACGCGGCGCTGAACATTCTTCGGGCTGGGCCGCGTCTTGTTTTTTTCGGTTTCATGCCGACCAGCCAGACTAGGAGTATAGAGCAGCCGGCAGTCCACAAGATGAGGTGTGGCCTCTCGGGGGATGGGTGACAAAACGGCCTATAATGGTACGCAACAGCGACGAATAGCTGCACGTCAATGCATCACATGCGGAGACCGGCTTCCCGATACTTCCAAGCGCCTCAATTGCTCCGCTTGTGCCGCTAAGCGCGCCCAGCGCGAGATGCAGATGCGCGCAAGCCGCCGCAAGGTGCAATCCTGCATTAGTTGTGGCGCACCACGATGGCGAGGACGTTCCAAATGCGCTGCATGCCTGGCGAGGGACGCGCAATATCAGGTTGACATGAGAGCCCACTGGATAGCTGCTGGCCTGTGCGCAGCGTGCGGCCAGCGGCCACCGTTGGCTACATTGCGCGAGAACACCGAGCATCGCGTCTGCGAAGTGTGCTATTTCCAGAATGCCGCTAAGGCGCGGCTAGGCTCGCGTACGCACTGGCAGGCACTGCGAGACCGCCTGATCGCACAGGACTTCACCTGCCCCTATACCGGCACTCGCCTTGTCTTAGGGGTGAATGACTCGGTAGACCATGTCTACCCCATTGCCAGATTCCCCAAATTACGCGATGACCCAGCCAATATTGAGTGGGTTCGCCGCGACGTGAACGAAATGAAGGGTGACAGGACGCCTGACGAATTCCTTGCGCTCATCCGTCGCATTATGGAGTACCGCTCATGACGGGCAGGCCCGTCAGGCGCTAACGTGGGTGGATGCACCGAGCGTAGCCTGAGAAGCCCCCGGCTTTATCCGTGGGGAGCATGTCACTCAGCCGACGCGACAGAGTGCGGGCGCGCCCGCGTGAGCCGGACGTAGTGCGGCTGCCACACACGCGCGTCGATGCGGCGCGCCAGGTCGTCCGCAGTTCGCGGCTCAGCCACCCCGGCACGCCCTGCTTCGACCGCCACCGCCAGCGCAACACCGCGCGAGACCTCACGCACGGTGTCGACGGGTGGATAGAGCGATCCCACCGTACTGCCGTTCCCTGGCGCACTCCCTTGCGCACAGGCGCTCAGGGCGCGCGCCGCCGCCAGGAACATAGAATCCGTGACCTGGTGCGCGCCCGAGATGATCGTGCCCAGCCCGACGCCGGGAAAGATGAACATGTTGTTGCACTGGCCGATGCGAACCACCTCACGATTGAGGTGTACGTCGCCAAACGGGCTGCCCGTGGCAACCAACGCTCGCCCGTCGGTCCAGGCCAGCAGCTCGTCGGGGGTCGCCTCGCTCTTGTCGGTCGGGTTGGAGAGCGGAAAGATGATCGGTTGCGCGACGTGCCGCGCCATCTCACGGATCAGCGCCTCGTCGAACGCATGTGGCTGAGCCGCCGTGCCGATGAGGATGGTGGGGTGCACGTGCTGCACGACCTCGGCAAGTGAAATGCGATCACCAAGCGGTGCGGACCATGCCGCGAGGCGGTCCACGGGCTGCGCGAACATCCGCTTGCCGGCGTCGAGGTCGGTGCGCCCCGTGTGTACCAGTCCCCGTGTGTCCGTGAGCCAGAGCGCGGCCTGCGCCATCTCGCGCGAGAGCCCATCGTCTTGCAAGGCGCCCACGACTTGCTCGCAGATGCCCGTCGCCGCGGAGCCGGCGCCCAGCACGACCACACGCTGATCCGCGAGGCGCGACCCCGTCCGGTCTACGGCGGCCAACAGTCCCGCCAGTGTCACAGCGCCGGTTCCCTGGATGTCGTCGTTGAAGCTACACAGCTGCCTGCGGTACCGCTCTAACAGGCGACGCGCGTTCGCCTTCGCGAAATCTTCCCATTGGAGAACAGCGCGCGGGAATGCGCGCTCGACAGCGTGCACGAACTGCTCGATAAAGGCATCGTACTCCGCTCCGCGTACGCGCTCATGCCGCCAGCCCAGGTAGAGCGGATCGGCAAGCAATGCGGCGTTATCCGTGCCGACGTCGAGCACAATCGGCAAGGTGTGCGCCGGGTGGATGCCCGCACAGAGCGTGTAGAGCGCGAGCTTGCCGACGGGGATCCCCATGCCGCCAACCCCCAGGTCGCCCAGCCCCAGGATGCGCTCGCCGTCGGTGACCACGATGATGGCAATCTCGCGCTCGGCGGCCACCTCCTCCAGTATGCGCTCCAAATCGGCGCGATGCGGGTACGCCAGATAGAGACCACGGGGACGGCGGTAGATGTGGCTGTATGACTGGCAAGCGAGGCCGACGACGGGGGTGTAGATGACAGGCGCCATCTCCTGGATGTGCTCCTGTAGCAGCCGAAAGAAGAGCACTTCGTTGCGATCTTGCAGGCTGGCGAGAAAGACATAGCGCTCGAGATCGCTCTCCTTACGACGGTAGTTTTCGTAGGTGCGCGCCAGCTGCTCCTCCAAGGTCGAGACATGCGGAGGCAGCAGCCCGAGCAGGCCAAGCTCCTTACGCTCCTCGGCGGTAAACGCGCTCCCCTTGTTCAGCAGCGGCGTCTCCAGCAGCACGTGCGGTGGCAGGTCGACCGGGAGCGCCTCCCATGCACCGGCTGTATCAAGCGAGGTGGCGTTAGACATGGCATGGCCTCCCATTTTCCGACCTTCCCAGGCGCTCACGACGTCGATCAGGACTACCGTGGGCTCCCGTCGCGCATGCAAGGAGCCAGCGAGAGCGACAGCGACAGCTTTCGCACCACTCTCCACTGCGCACGCGTGTTTCATTTGGTTCCCCGCAGCATACACCTGCAGCATCACGCCAGCCTCTGTTTTCGCCTGCCGCATGTCACCGCCGTGTCACATGGCAACAGGCTGCAGCATGACGTGACTCGACACTACCTCACAGGTCACACTACCCACGCCGATCGGCGGCCAAAGGAGCTTGCCGCTTATGCTCACGCTCGCACCTGCGTAGACCCTATATGGGCTGGGCAAGCTCCTTTTCGTCGTACTTACTGCGCAGCTCTCCCGGAGTCTGGACGCTGGTTCCTGTGCGCTTGATATCCATATCTTTCAAGATCCGCTCGGTCGTCAGCCGGGCGGAGATCAGCACCAGGGGCAGGCCGGTGCCGGGGTGCGTGCTGCTGCCAACGAAGTAGAGATTGCCGTAGCGGCGGTGCCGGTTGTGGGGCCGCAGGTAGCCCACCTGAGCGAAGCTATGGCTCAGACCGAAGGCGGCGCCTTTGCTCAGGTTGTACATGGATGCCCAGTGCCGCGGCGTGAAGCTGATCTCGAACTTGATGTGCCGTTCCAGGTCCGGCATCTTCGCGTCTTTGGACAAGCGGGCCAGGACCGCTGTGCGTGCGCGTGCCTGAAGCGCTGGCCAGTCCTGCTCGGCGTGTGTATCGAGGTGACCGACCGGGACGAGCGCCATCAGCGTCTCCTGTCCATCCGGAGCGGCGGAAGGATCGACGCGGGCGGGCGCGTGCACGTAGATGCTCGGCTCATCGGGCAGTGTGTGATCCTTGAAGATACGGTCGAAGCTGCCACGGTAATCGTCCGCCAGGAAGACGTTGTGCGTCCCAAGCTGGGGATAGGTCGTGTCGACGCCCCAGTAGAACATGATCGCGGAGCTCGTGTGCTGCAGGCGCTCCATCCGACTCGCCGCTTGCCGGTCCGGGAGAAGACGTGCATACACATAGGGCAGGTCGGCGTTCGCCACGACGATGTCGGCATCAAGGCGGGTGCCATCTTCCAGCACGACTCCAGTGGCCCGGTCGCCTTCCAGCGCGATCTGCTTGACGGGCGCCCGAAAGCGGAATGTCACGCCGTGCGCCTCGGCGATGGCGACCATGCTCTCGATGATACGGTAGAGGCCGCCGATGGGGAACCACACGCCGTCGGCCAGCTCGGTATACTGCAGTAAGGTATAGGTTGCCGGCGCATCGAACGGGCTGAGGCCGAGATACATGTTCTGAAAAGAAAACGCTGCCCGCAAGCGCGGATCGCGGAAATACCGGCTGACGTTCGCGTAGTGTTTGACGAGCGGCTTGAGCTGAATGAGCAGCGGCAGATTTCGTGGGCTGAAGTAGTCTGCCAGGCTGTAGAAATTGCGCCCGACCAGGCGCTCCAGCGCGAGATGATAGGCTCGATGGCCTTCCACGAGGTAGCGCAGCAATGCGCCGAAGCTGCCGGGCTCGATCGCCTCGAGCTGCGCTTGCATCGTGGTGAGGTCGTTGGTGAGCGCAAGGTCCGCTCCGTGGGCGAAGTGGACATAGTAGGTAGGATCGATCCGGCGCAGGTCGAGATGGTCCTCCATGTGCTCGCCAAGAGCGGCGTACGTCTCGGCGAAGACTTCGCGCATGAGGAAGAGCGTTGCCCCAATGTCGAAGCGATGCCCCTCATGTACGAGCTGGCTGCAGCGCCCGCCAGCGGCCTTGTTTTTCTCGACCACCTGTACGGCGAATCCCGCGCGGGCTAGCCGGGCCGCGGCCGCGATACCGCCCAGGCCGGCTCCGATCACGATTACGCGTGGACGCATACTCATGTCGCACTCCTTTCGTATCTTGTCGTTGCGTGCTCCGTTATCCGTCATATGCGGCCCAACACGCCGATAGTGCGCGCGGACTGTAGCAGCAGTCGCGGCGGCAGGCTGGGTACCATCACCAGGTTTTCTCCAGGCGTTGCCGCTTCGTCGAGGAAGCGCAAGACGCGTGGGGCCGCGTTGTGGCGAAACAGGGCGACGAGGATCGGCGCGACCCATTCGCCGTGGCGCTCGAGAATGTCGAGCATGACCGCATCAAAGTAGCGGTACCGCCGCGGTCCTCTCGGGACATGGTAAGGGTGCTCATGCTCGACCAACGAGCGGACGATGGCGGCAGAGTCCTGCTGGATGCGCATGAAGGCGTAGCCAGTGGAGGGTTTGATCATCCCGCCGTTGATCCCAATGGCCATGACGTGCCGTCCGGTACGCCGAGGAAATGGCCGATCGGTCAAAGGGCTGATCCCCTGCTCCACGCGCACGATGCGGTAGGTTGCAAGGCCAAGCACACCATCCAGATAGGCGCGCAGCGCCCCCTCGCAGGCTTCGCGGCTCGTGGAGTCAGCCGCGCACAGGACGTACTCCAGCAGCGCCTGATGGTCTGAGAGCGGCAGCAGGTACATGAACCGCAAGCCGTGCCGCTGTGGCGTACGGAAGTCCAGGAACGTGGCGACCTGCGGATCGAATGCGGCCGCCGGCGTTTCGATCTCCCAGCCCTTGAACTGCTGCTGGAGGGCATGGTACCTGGCAACGCTATGGCTGAGCTGGGACCATCTGAACAGGCTGTCGAAGACCCAGGAGCCATCAAACGCCTTCCCGTCCACCCAAACGCGCGCATCCTCATTGCCGTCGTCGATGCGCTCGACATGTCCCTGCACGAACTCCACATTCGGGTGGGCTGACAACACGCGGCGCGCGAAGCGATAGAACTCGCTGCCACGGATCATGTTGTAGCGGTACGACCCCAGATCCAATGTCTTGGTGAAGCCCTCGCCCGCGACACGCAGCCGATCCCAGGACCGAGAGATAATCTCATCGAAGAGCGTGGGCTGGTCGGCCCAGAAGCACCACGTGTGATCGTCCTGCTCCTTGGTGTCCTGATCGACGATCAGGATCGAGCGCTCGCAGAGCGGGCTGTGCACCAGTTGGCAGGCGAGGCTCAAGCCGGCGGCCCCGCCGCCGGCCAGAATGATGTCGTAGCGCTGCATAGCTCGCACCCTCTAGCGCGCTCGCCACCAGATGCCCGGCAGCTTGCGAAGCTTGTCCCAGTCGCGCACGTGTGCCCGACGATGGAAGACGTCGTAGTCGTGCGTCTCGATGTCCGCAAGGATGGCCGCATACAGCTCGCTCGCGGCGGCGATGGCGAAGCGCCCGTCGTTACGGAGGAGCGCGATGCCTGGTCGCGCCTCGGCGTAGAGGCGGCGAGTACGCGCGAGCTGGAAGCGCATGAACGCGCGCCAACGATCGTGCACCTGCCCCGCGGCAAGGTCTGCCTCAGTCAAGTCATAGGCGGCCAGCTCGTCTAGTGGCAGGTAGACGCGCCCGGACCGCCAGTCTTCGCCGATGTCGCGCAGGATATTGGTAAGCTGGAGCGCGACGCCGAACTTGACCGCGTACGGGATGGCTTCGTCACCTGCGAAGCCAATGATGTGCATGCTCATGAGTCCGACTGTTGAGGCGACACCGTAGGCGTAGGTCGCCAGCTCCTCGAACGTGCGGTAGCGCTGCTGGTACAGGTCGCGGTCGACACCGTCGATCAGCTGCTCGGCACAGCGCCGGGGGATGGCGAAGCGCGCGCGAGTATCGGCCCAGGCCACGGCGATGAACTCGTCTGGAGGCGGCGCGAAGGAAGTCGCCATGGCGCGCCACGCTGCGAGATTGGCCTCGGTCTCTATCCGCGTCGCGTCTCCTCCGTCCACAATGTCGTCGGTCCGACGGCAGAAGCCATACAGTGCACAAATGGCCCGGCGCTTAGGCAGCGGCAAGAGGCGAGCCGCAGTGTAGAATGTACGGCTGCGTCGCGACGTGACCGCGTCGCAGTAGGCATATGCTCGCTGCAGCAGCGCCTGATCGCAGCGCGGGATGT
>Ga0070707_100005335_pt1 | contig 12035 bp, 9 predicted proteins | sample KBSK5502metaG_FD_65468 | JGI IMG/M metagenome (GOLD analysis project Ga0070707, IMG submission 65468) | Corn, switchgrass and miscanthus rhizosphere microbial communities from Kellogg Biological Station, Michigan, USA - KBS K5-50-2 metaG | ecosystem: Host-associated > Plants > Roots >... | reverse complement strand
TCTACGTGCTCATGTGGCACTTGATGGGGTCAGCTGGGTGCAGAGCGGCTCGGTTGAAATCGCAGTCGGCCAACTGACCGCATGCTACAGAATCGGCACCGTCATCGGCTCCCTCCCTCGGGCGTCGCTCCGCTCGGGAGCTCGGTTCGACCTCCTCTTCGGCTGGAGCCTACTCGGCTATGCCGGGTTGAACTCGGTGCCGTGCCGCAACATCGCGTGCATGATGATGGCGAGACGGCGGGCGAGCGCGATCTTCGCCTTGCGCATCGTCGATCGTTTGGCGATCGCGAATGCCCAGTCCTTGAGCTTCAGCGGCCCCTTGTAGCGCGTCAGCATAACGTTTGCGGCCTCGTACAGTAGCGTGCGAAGCCGTCGATCGCCGCACTTCGAGATGCTGCCGATGTAGTCAACCTCGCCTGACGATAGCGCCGCGGCACCAAACCGAGATAAGCGCCAATGTCACGAGATCGCCGGAAGCGTTTGGGATCATCGACTGTCGCTGTGAAGGCGAGTGCGGTGAGTTGGCCGACCCCGGGAATGCTCATTAGCCGGCGGCACACGTCGGATGCCCTGGCCATCCGTCTTATGTCGCCGTCGATCGCCACGATGGCGGCGAGCACGGCGGCACGCGCCGCAACCAGACCCCGCATGGCGGCAGACAGGCCGGGGATGCCCTCGCTCGCCTGGAGCGCCTGTTTGATGAAGGCGGGGCTGAGCGCACGCGGCAGTCGGACGCCGAATATGACGGCAAGACCGCGGATCTGGTTCTCCAGAGTGACCCGCTGGCCGACCAGCTTCTTGCGAGCGATGATCAGCGAGCGGACAGCGTGTGCCGACAGCGACTTCACATGAACAGGCTTGAAGAAGCCGGTGCGGGCGAGATGCGCCAAGCCGCGTGCGTCGTTGCGGTCGGTCTTGTGCGTCGCTAGCGACTTCAACGCCTGATACGCCTGCCGGCTCTCGACGCAGACGACGGGCAACCCAAGTTGGCTCAAACCGTGGTAGAGCATCGGTGCCATACGGCCCGTCTCGAACAGGATTCGCCGGCAGGTCGGAACCTGCGCAAGCTCGGCCGCGATATCGGCAGGCGTCGACGGCACCTTCGCCTGGTGAATGACCGCGCCGTTTCGGGTCACGACACAAACGTGCGTCTCCGCCATCGAGACATCCAGGCCAGCGAAATACTATGGTTGGGCCTCCTCCTCTTCCAATGATGAAGCAAATCCTATCGGCTTCCCGGAGAGCCACCGCCCATTACCCGATGTTGAAAAAGTCGAAAAATCGAGCGTGACGAAAACTCGCCAAAAAGCAATCCGATGGAACATCGCCGCCCAACACCATCTCAGACCGGCTGAGGACCTCGCACGCTGCCCAATCGACAAATTGGCTGGTCCCCCAGCTGATTTTTTGAATGCCGCGCCCATAGGCTCCCAGAAAATCGAACATCGCCGAAAGGGAGTTTTTCAACACAATCGCCCCTTTCCGGACCTTGGCGAAAACCAGCTCAAACGTCTCCGTCGGGTGGGGAGCCGACCTTCGCGAACGACGAGATCGCGTCGATAGCCGACCCTGCCATCGCGACTTTCGCCGAAATTGCATAGCCGCAAATTCGTCGTCCGAGCACGATCACAGGGACTAGCCGGGGTACAGGAGGTCTCGGAATGAGCAACGACAAGCTGGCCAGGATGCATTGGGGCGGCACCCGCAATGGACTGTGATCCATTGGCCGACCGGGATCAGGGGCAAGGGCGAGATCCGCTCGCAATTTCATCATGTGATCGACATCGCGCCGACGCTGTTGGAGGTTGCCGGGCTCCCACCCGTTTCGCTTCGTAAGCGGCCGCAAGGACGAGGGCACCGTCCATGCTCAATCGCTAAGGGAGAATGACAATGTACTACACCGACGACTCGCTGCTTCCCGAAAACCAGGACCCTTTGATCATTACGGCGGCGCCCTACGGACCGATCTGGATGCCGGCCGATTACCCCGAGGACATTCCCGTGACTTGGGACGAGCAAGTCCAAAAGGCGGTGGATTGTTACAACGCCGGAGCCACCATGCTCCACATCCATGTGCGGGATCCCAAGACGGGCCATATCTCCAAAAATTTTAAGGAGTACGGCGATCTGGTCGGGCGTCTGCGCCAGGCCGTGCCGAAGATGGTGTTGCAGGTCGGCGGATCGATCTCGTTCGCGCCGGAAGGCGACGAGAAGGCGAAATGGCAATCCTACGACACGCGTCACATGCTGACCGAGATCGATCCGAAGCCCGATCAGGTCACGGTCTTCATCGGCTCTTCCCTGTATGACGCGACGCCCCTGATCACGGTGGACGATGTTCAGGGGACCCACCTCGCGAATCCCGAGCAGATATGGGCGTTTTCCCAGATGGTGGCCGATTCCACCTCGGACTTTTACGTCGAGCACCTCAAGCGGCTGAAAAAGGCCGGCATTCAACCCTATTTCGCCCTCTCTCATGTCCACTCACTTATGATCGTGGAGCGTCTCGTCCGTCAGGGCATCCACATGGGGCCGGTGAATGGGTTCTTCAGCATGGTCGGTGGCGGCGTGACAGGCACCAACCCCTTCGACTGGCTGGAGTTGTTTCGCCGCACGCCTCATGGCTCCGTGTTCACCTATCAGACGATGATGCGGCATAGCTGGCCCCTCGCCGCCGTGTGCATCGCGCTGGGGCAGCACACCCGCGCCGGCATCGAGGAGAACCTCTGGGACACGACTAAGGGAAAGCGCCTGACCTCCGTACAGATGATCGAAAAGCATGTCCGGATGGCCAAGGAGCTCGGGCGCAAGATCGCGACGGGTGACGAAGCTCGCCGGATCTTAAAGATCGGGGTCACCTATAACTCGGTCGAGGAGACACTGATCAACCTCGGCCTGCCGCCGAACCGTCAGACGGGTCAGACCGGCTTCGTCGGATACACGACCGACGGAAAGCTCACGACACCGCGACCCGCCGCCGGTGCGGACGGACACATTCTCTAGCACTCGACGCCCCAACGTTTCGTTTCAAGGTTCTGCCCTCTCCTCGGAACCGGACCAGGCGAAGTTTTTGAGGCCGCTTCACCGAAAGGATATGAGCCTCATGAGCACGGAACATCATGATCAGACGCCCGACATCAATCTGCCGCACGAGACGGGTCCGTGGGATGCAGCATTGAACACGCTGTGCGAGTGGGATCCGGTCTGGGCTGACGGGTGCGCGAAGATGAGCACCAACCCTTGGGCGACCGGCATCCTTCCACGGAAACTGGTCGAGTTGGTCGGCGTCGCCATCAACGCGGCCTGCACGAGCCTTAACCCGGACGGGACGCGGCGACATATCCGCGCCGCGCTCCATGCAGGGGCGAGCCGCGACGAAATCCTGATGGTCCTCAAGATGGCGTCGCTTTTGTCGATCCACAGTTGCAGCCTGGGCGCGCCTATCCTGCTCGAGGAGGCTAAGGCAGCTGGCGCGCAACCCTCCCCGCGGCTGGGACCGCTGCCATCCACGCCGGCCTGCGACAGAATGCGGGCGATCGGCCAATGGAACGAAGCGTGGGAACCGTTTTTCGAGCTTGACCCAGTCTGGACGGACCAGTTCATGGGTACTGGGATCGGCGTCTATGCCAGCGGCGTGCTGCCCGCGAAGGAACTCGAGCTGCTGTGTATCGCGTTCGACGTTTCTTATACGCACATGTATGCGCCAGGCACGCGCCGGCACATCAAAGCGGCCCTCCAGGCTGGCGCGACCATGGAGGAGATCATGGAGGTTCTGAAGGTCTGTGTGGTGCAAGGCGTGCAGGCCTGCAATCTCGGAGTTCCGATTCTGGCCGAGGAACTGGAACACGCCGAGGGCACGAGCGAAGGTTTGTCGACAGCGAGGACATGACGCGGTTAACTATCTTGAAGTGCGAGGCGGCTCTTCGCTTCCACGTCGGATCGCGCCAGAGCGTAACTCACGGAGCCTGCGCATCGCAGAACTCCGGTGCGAATGTCCGCAGTGGGTCGAACTCGGAAAGTCGATCGTGATCGCATGGATGACCGCTAACGGCGCTATTGAGACGTCGAGCTGCAGGCGACTGAACGCGTACTCTTGCCCCCTAAGCCGTCATTCGTCTTGCGCCGATGTGGCGGCCGAGTTGGGTGGATTGCCGACCTTCGCTGTCTCGTGCCGACACGGCTAGGGCGCGCCGAACACGGCCACCCGAGTGGCCGCGCGCCGGAACGACCGACACAACCCTTGGTATTCTGCATGTCCAGAGACTGGCCGCCCCGATCACTCCACGAACATCGGGTCTAGACCTAGCTATATCCCTTGAAATCGTCACCCGTTTTAATGTTGGGGTATTTTCCAATGCTCTGCTGGTATTCTCCAATGGCTCGAAACGCCGGAACCAGGAGCCAACCAACCGTCATATCGCAACTAAAAAGATTGAAATCTTCATGAGGATCACTGATCAGATCGTAGACCATGGGAAATTGCGGTGTCACAATTGGGCGCTCGAGCCCTTCCGAGTAGCGGAAAACAATCTTGTAGTGCTTCCACTTGACAGACATTAGCTGGGCGTCGGTGCCGAAGAAGAGGTAACTATCCCGATTGGTTTGCTCGCTCGTACCGAGCATGAAGGCCGATGCATCGACTCCGTCGATGGGCCGATCCGTTGGGACGAGTTTCGATGCCCCCACCATCGAGGCCAACGTCGGTAACCAGTCCACGGCTCCGAGCATCTGATTTGTGATCAGACCGGTGCGAATCCGGCCCGGCCATCGTACGATCGCGGGCACTCGGTGACTGCCTTCGAAGGGCGTGTTGAAAAAGTTACCGCGCCATGGGCCGTTTGAACCGCCCGGCGGAGCGGCAAGGCCGCCGGTGCCGTTGTCGCTGCTCACGATGACGATTGTGTCGTCTCGCACGCCGGCTTCGTCAAGGGCATCGAGAATCTCGCCCACACGATAATCAATCTCCCCGATAATATCTGAGTAAATGCCGCTACGTTCTCGTGACGTGCCTGCGAACTGCGGATTGGGAATGCACGGAGGGTGAAGCTCCGAATAGCCGACATAGGCGAAGAACGGTCGTTTTGCCTCCGCTTCTCTTCGAATAAATTCGACCGTTTTCGGAATGATATACTGCCCGTCGAGGACGGGGCGCACTTCGAGATCGAACGGCATGACCGGAGTTGACGGCTCGCCTTTCTTCCCCTGGAGAAGCATTGGGGTATGGCAGCCGCTCTCCGTAAACAGAGGCCATGCCGAATAACCGGCTTCGTCTGCGCTATTTGGATAGCCCCACCACTCATCGAAACCCTGATCGTTCGGCAGACGTCCTTGCGTGTCGCCTAGGTGCCACTTACCGTAAAGCGCCGTTGCATAACCGGCATCCGACAAGAGATTTGTGAGGGTGTACTCCCACGGCGCGAGTCCCGAGGCACCTTCGCCGGGATAAGGAACTCGCAGCGTCCCGGAGCGGACTGGATGACGTCCGGTGAGGATCGCTGATCGCGTTGGAGTGCATTGCACCTCGACGTTGTAGTTGGTGAACCGAATGCCTTCCGCGGCGAGCGCATCGATCCGCGGCGTCGGCGTCTGCCCCCGGTAGGCTCCGAGATCACCCCAACCGGTGTTGTCGAGCAGAATAAAAACGATGTTGGGTTTAACGCCTTGCGATGACTGCATCCGTCGCACTCCGATAGGCGTTTGCTGTTTCACCAGAGGGCACGTCGACAGCCGGCGAGCGCGACCACATGCTGGCGCGACCCTAGTTTTGCTTTGCTTTGTCTTCTATGCATTTTCGGCAAATCATGCCGCGTGCTGTGGTCGCGCGTGTCTACTGGCGGGCCATCGCGAGGCGCAGGCGATCCTCCGGTGTGATCAGGTGATCGAGATTGATCGCGTCCTTGCCGATGTCGATCTCGACCCAACTCACGTCGCCGCTGAACTTGTTGCCTCGCTTCCCATAATCTTCCGTCACCGGCGACCCAGCTTCAAAACCGACATCGCAGGTCTCGTCGGCGGAGAAGAGCATCGGCTCTGTCTTGTCGACACGGCCCTCGCCGCATTTCGCGCCATCGATGTAGAGCGTGACCGTGCCGCCCTTGGCGAGCCCGCCGCCATCGTAGGCGAACTCCATTCGCACCTGATGCTTGCCGGCTGGGATCTTGCTCGTGCCCTCGACGTAGTAGCGTTCCAACCCATAGAAATTATAGCAATATTTGGGCTTGCCGTCCTTGGTGTAGAGGCTCCAGCCGCCGTGCAGCCCGCCTTGGGCAATGATGACGCCTTCCGCTCCGGATTCCGGTACGGTCACCTCGGCGGTCACCGCGTGCGACTTGTTCTTGATGTTGATCACCGAGCCTTCGGTAAGGCGACCCATCCCGCCGAACATCAGCTGGCGGTTGCCCTTGATCAACTGCGGGCGACCGGCGAGATCGGGATTGGTGCGCTCGGCAAGACGGTCGTCCAATGGCAACACGTTGTTCTTGACCGCCTCGATCAACCAGAGTCGCTGCAAATCGTGCAGCTTCTCCGGGTTCTGCTTTGCCAGATCCTTAGACTGCGTCCAATCGGTGTTGGTGTCGTAGAGCTCCCAGGCATCCTCATCGAACGCCGGTAGTTTGACCGCGCCCGTCAGCCAGGGCGTCCGGTGGCGGGTGACCGCTGTCCAACCCTTGTGGTAGATGCCGCGATTGCCCGTTATCTCGAAGTATTGGGTTTCATGGCGCTCTGGCGCCGTGGCGTCGTTGAACGAATACACCATGCTGACGCCGTCAATCGGTTTCTGAGCCACGCCATTGACCACCAACGGCTCGGGAAGCCCTGCCGCCTCCAGGAGCGTCGGCGCAACATCGATTACGTGATGGAATTGCGAGCGAAGCTCGCCGTTGCCTTTGATTCCCCGAGGCCAATGGACAACCAGCCCATTCCGGGTTCCACCCCAGTGCGAGGCCACCTGCTTGGTCCACTGGTACGGCGTGTCCATCGCATGGGCCCAGCCGACCGCGTAATGATTGTACGCCTCTACGCCGCCAAACTTGTCGAGATGCGCATTCAAGAACTCGGGCGTCTCGAGATCCGGGAAGCCTGTGAGTGGTACTAGTTCGTTGTAGCAGCCTTGCAGCGTGCCTTCCCCGGACGCCCCGTTGTCGCCGAGGATGACGTAGATCAGCGTGTCATCCAGGATGTCGAGGTTCCGTAGCGCGTCGATGAGCTGGCCAATGTAATGGTCGGTATGCTCCATGAAGCCGGCATAGATCTCCATCTGTCGCACGAGAACCGGCTTTATCTCCGGCGAGATTTCGTTCCATGCTGGAATTTCCGGATGCCGCTTCGTAAGTTCGCAATCTTGCGGTATTACGCCAAGCTCCTTCTGCCGCGAGAAGATCTCTTCGCGCAGCTGGTCCCAGCCCTGGTCAAATTTGCCCTTGTACTGGTCCGTCCACTCCTTGGGCACGTGATGCGGAGCGTGAGTCGCGCCCGGTGCGTAATAGGCAAAGAACGGCTTGTCGGGCATCAGCGCCTTCTGCTGGCGGATCCAGTTGATCGCTTTCGTCGTCATATCGTCAGTGAAGTGGTAGCCCTCCTCCGGGGTCTTTTCGGGCTCTACGGGCGTCGTACCCTCATAGATTGCCGGGTACCACTGGTTCGTTTCGCCACCGATGAAGCCGTAGAAATACTCAAACCCACCGCCACCCGTCGGCCAGGCGTCAAACGGACCCATCGGGCTCGTCTCCCAGACCGGGACTTCATGGCATTTGCCGAACTGCGCCGTCGCGTAGCCATTCAGCTTCAGGCTTCTGGCGATCGGCGAGATCGTGTTCGGCAGGATCGAATTATAACCCGGCGCCGAGGTGGCGATCTCGGTAATCCCGCCCATGCCGGCCGAATGATGGTTGCGCCCGGTCAACAGTGCCTGCCGCGTCGGCGAGCACAGCGCCGTGGTGTGGAAGCGGGTGTATTTGAGCCCGCCTGCAGCCAGCTTGTCGATATTGGGGGTTTGGCAGGGGCCGCCATATGCGGAGGTCGCGCCGAAGCCCACATCGTCAAGCAGGATCACCAACAAATTCGGCGCACCCTTCGGCGGGCGCAGCGGTTCGATCGGTGGATACTTCGTATCCGGGTCCTTCGCGTCGTAAGTCGTCAACCCGACGCGATCCCGATCGGGGATCGGAAGAACCGTCCTGGCCAGCTTGTCGTTGCTCATTCCGAGACCTCCGGTACCCAGCTACTCCTTGTGACCGTGCTCCGAAGAGGAATTTGCCGCTATGCAATTTCGGCGAAAGTCGCGATGGCAGCGCTCGCATTGATCGCGTAGCAGCGAGCACGACGCCGTTCCATCGATGACCGCTCAGGGTCGAACTCGGCGGTTAGATCGCTGCGGAGGGAGGTCCGCTAACGGCGCTAAGCGGAAGCCCAGCTCGAACATCCCCGGCTTCCGGTTCTTCCCCCAATTCAGCCGTTCGCATCAGCGCGTCGTCGCAGTCTTTTTTGGCCGATCTGCCGTAACCGCATAGTGCGCTTCTCTAGTCCGTGCCACGATCGTCTCCGCATCTATGCCAAATCCGGCAACCCGAGGCAGAAGATGACGGCGCGACATCTCATATGGCCAAGGCTCGCCGCCGCGCTGTTCCTGGTCGTCGCCGTACTACGGCCCCCGGCACAGGCCCAGCCTGCACCGCTTGCATCGTGGAACGACGGCCCGGCGCGGAAGGCGATTGTCGATTTCGTACAGGCGACGACCGACAAGGCGAGCCCGAACTTCGTACCGCCAGAGGATCGCATCGCGACCTTCGATCAGGACGGCACGTTGTGGGTCGAGCATCCGCTCTTCCCTCAGGCAATGTTCGCGATCGACCGCGTGCGAGCACTCGCGCCGGCGCACCCGGAATGGAAAACCGAAGAGCCGTTCAAGACTGTGCTTTCGGGCGATCCGGGGGTGATGGGGCACTTCACCGAGAAGGACTGGTCGGAGATTGTCGGCGCAACCCATGCCGGTATGAGCAACGACGAGTTCCAGAATATCGCAAGACAATGGATCGAGACGGCGGAGCACCCGCGCTTCAAACGGAAATACACCGAAACGATCTATCAGCCGATGCTTGAGGTGATGGAATACCTGCGCATCAACGGGTTCCGAACGTATATCGTCAGCGGTGGTGGTCAGGAGTTCATGCGGGTGTACGCCGAGCGCGTCTACAGTATCCCGCCCGAGCAAATCGTCGGGTCGAGCATCGTGACAAAATACGAGATGAAGGACGACAAGCCGGTGCTAATGCGCTTGCCCAAATTGTTTTTTATCGACGACCACGATGGCAAGGCGGTCGGCATTAACATGTTCATCGGCAAGCGCCCCTATGCCGCCTTCGGCAATTCCGACGGGGACCGAGAGATGCTGGAATGGACCGGTGCTGGTGCCGGGGTGCGGCTGAAAATGCTGGTGCTGCACGACGACGCGGTGCGGGAATACGCCTATGGCCCGGCAGCAGGCCTGCCCGATACCAAGCTCGGCACGTTCAGTGCGGCGCTCTATGGCGAAGCAAAAAAGAGCGGCTGGACTGTGATCAGCATGAAGAACGACTGGAAGCGGATTTTCCCATTCGAATAGGGGGATCGACAGGAGAGCTATATGTTCAAATACACGAGGGTCTTGGCCGCGCTCGGTATCGGTCTTGCGGCGTTGCTCGGTAATGCAAAGATGTCGAACGGACAGACAAGCCCAGTTACCGCCATCGACATTGCGCTGGAGCCTGACGCAACGATGCTAGAGCACGCGAAGGCCGACAACGCCCGCCTCCTCAAGGTCTTCCCCAAGGGTTTTGCATTAGATGCGACGCACCATCCGCACATCACAATGCTGCAGCAATTCGTCCGTACGGCTGATCTCGACAAGATCTACACCGCAGTCAACAAGGTTCTGGCTAGCGAGAAGCCTGCTAGCTGGAAGTTGAAAGCCTTCAAGTATTATTACATCCCGTCGCCACCGGTCGGCCTTGCAGGAATTGTCGTCGAGCCGACCCAAGATTTGCTCAGGCTGCAACAGAAAATCATCGAGGTGGTTAGCCCGTACACAGAAAAATCGGGGACTGCCGCAGCGTTTATGAGCACCGAGGAAGGCCGCGATATCCAGAAGGACTTGATCGAGTACGTGGCTAATTTTGTGACGATTGCCGCCGGCAAGAAATTCAATCCGCACGTCACAATTGGCGTTGGCACAGAAGCCTACCTCAACGAAATGCTCGCGGAACCGTTTGAGGCGTTCACGTTCTCACCAGCGGGAGCGTCGGTTTACCAACTCGGTAGTTTTGGTACGGCTCGAAAGGAACTCACGACCTTGCAGTTAAGCCCTTAGACTGCTGGGGAGAGGCCGTGACGCAAGCGGGTTTGGGTGGCAACGAGGTTGAGCTGTCCTTCGACAACGGCGATGGCGCCATCCTTACCGGCCGCCGCGAATGACTTCTTCAACAACCTGCTAGGCCTCGTAGGCTCTCGGCTACAGCGGGGTGATCGGGGCCGACTGTTTTCTTCAGAGTCTAAACTGCGGCGATACAAGTGCCGTTGAATTAAAAGCCACTCTACCGACGACCACTGTGCGTTCAGTATCCGGGGGGCAACGGACCGCCCGGCGTCGGAATATAACTGCCGGGCGATTGCACTAAATCTCCCGGAGGTGGTCCAAAATCCGCAGAAGCTGGATAATTCCTCTGCGGTGGGGGATTTGTAACGCCGACTGCGCGCTGTGCCGGATCATTGGAACTGGAGCAGCCGGCGAAGCCGCAGATCATGGTCAAGGTTATCGCGGTTGCATAAAGGGCCTGTTTCATTGTCATTCTCCACGATACGGGGTTTCGCTCTCGTAATGCTCGCGTCACCAGAGCAGTTGCGCTGGTAGCGATTTAGACGGGCCATTAGGGAAGTGGGCCATTTGCTGCCTCCTCATCGCGGTCCGAGATATAGCAGCGGGTCAAACAGATCTGACAGGAGAGCGGCCGGGGCCAAATTTATGTAGAAAACAACGCTGGGGTTACAGTCAAGCGGGCCATTCTGATCCGACTGGATCTGCAGGGCGACTTGGCTGCCCGGAGCGAGCGGCAATTTCCGAGAGCTTTGTGGTGCAGTGGAGCAGTTCTGGACACTAAATACATATGTGTCCGGCGTAAAATCTCGGTAGAAGGCGGTCCCCTGCGAGCTACTGGCAACCGGAGTGCCGTTCGCGTAAATCATCGGGGCAAACATCTCAGTCCCCGGAATTAACTGGCGCACGAACCACACACGAGATTGACCGGGATCGACCGGTGGTGCCTGATCTGGACTTGCGGCTGGACTTGTGGTGACCCGGCTGGCGACGATGAGAGATGCAAACAAAAGTGCGCGCGCCGCATTCGACCACCGATCCCGCTTTGCAACGGCGAGATTTGCTGTGCTTGAGGCCTCAGAGCCCATTTCTGGGTTTCGGCAGGAAGTGACCAAGTGCGACGCCCTTTGTGCTGATATGCTTTTGCGCTGGCATTTTGGGGACTGAGCGATCGTGATTGCTTACCAACTCGGGAGGCTATTCACTTTCGGCAAAAATACGGGTGACGGGAGAACCGTATGCGCTAAGCGCGGGCCCATTCGGAGAATGAACAGTCAGAAGTGCGTTGAAACGATGCGCAGCCCCAAGGAAAGGTGATGTAGGTCGGCATCGACACCTCAAGAATGGAGTGGCGGCTACATCAGAGCCCCATAGCCTTCCAGCTCCTATTGATAGTGGGTCTCCAAAATGTTGGCTTCGAGTTGGAATGTCAGACCGGCAACCAACCAGCAGGCGTAACCCGAACGCCACCCACGAGATGGCCTGATGTGGTTGAAAACCGCCGTTGATGAAGGTTTCAATCGGTTCAACGACGATACGAAATGCCGCGTGACCGCGAGCTGGAATCCAATCCATTTCGCGGTCTCGGTGCTCATCTCGACTAGTGGCCCATGCCCTCCTGGAGCTTCGCCAGAACCTGGTCGATCGTGAAGCTGGCGGCCTTCTGCCGCGGTGGGAAAGCCCTGAA
>Ga0070707_100005334_pt1 | contig 12035 bp, 12 predicted proteins | sample KBSK5502metaG_FD_65468 | JGI IMG/M metagenome (GOLD analysis project Ga0070707, IMG submission 65468) | Corn, switchgrass and miscanthus rhizosphere microbial communities from Kellogg Biological Station, Michigan, USA - KBS K5-50-2 metaG | ecosystem: Host-associated > Plants > Roots >... | reverse complement strand
GCCTCCGCCTCGGCGATGGTCTTGCGGCGACTCGCCTCCGCCTCCGACTGAATGCGGGCGATTTCGGCGTCCGCCTGCGCCCGCTTGACTCGCGACTCCTTGTCCGCCTCGGCTTCGAGCTTTTTCTGCGTGATCTCCTTTTCCTTCTGCGCGAGGAGGAACTTCATCGCCTCCGACTCGGCACGCGCGGCAATCAGGCGTTGAGAGGCGGCCGCCTCCGCCATCTTTTCTGTTCTCACCTTTTGGGCGTCCGCCTCGAGCCGTGATTTCTCGACCTCCTTGGCCTTCAACTTCAGCGTGACGTCCAGGCGCTCGGTGCTCTGGACTTCGTCCACCAGCGCGACGCGGCCGCGCTCGTACTCCGGCGGGAGGACCAGGTCGCCGATCAAAACCTCCTTCAACACGATCCCGCTCTCAGAGAGGCGCAGGCGCGCCGTCCGGGCGGCGGCCTCTGCCAGCTCTTCCCGTTTGTCCGACACCAGGCGCCGGACCTCGTAGGCCGGGGCGGCGCCGCGGAAGGCAGAGGCGATGACCGGAGCCACCAGCTCCCGGGCCGGGTCGGCGGGCAGAGCCGCCCATTTGGAGAGCAACCGGCCGCGGTCAATCGACCAACGCGCCTGAACGGTCATCTGAGCGCTCACGCCTTCGCGGGTGGAAATGTTGAACGTCGCGGCCGGGGCGGAGAGAAGCTGGTCGGAGACTCGAATCGAGTGGAGGTCATAGAGCGCCCGCGGCCGCCAGTACGATCCGGGCGGCAACGCTTCCAGGCTTCCGGTCAAACGATTAACGGCGACGCCGGCGTAGCCCGGCTCGACCTCGCGGACACTGCCTCGCAAGAAGCGGTAGCCGGCCAGAAGAAGAAGCAGAAGCGCCGCGCCGAACAGGAGCCGGGGCCCCGAGATTCTGGGAGGAGGAAAGTCAGGGCGGGGGATCGCCCCGAGCAACCGGCGGAGTCGGACGCCAAGATCATCTTCTTGGCTCGGCGCGGAGGAAGGAGAGGGGGACGGGGCGCTTGCGTTCTCCATGGAAGCCTCCCGATTATTCGGCGCGCCACCGCGGCGCGTCGGAGGCTGGGTCTCTCCAGCTCCCGTCGTAAGCAGAACTCCTGCCCGAGGTTCCGGTGCGGCGTCGCCGGGGAAAGATGCGCACCGATTGCGGCGGACTTGTGGCGGCGAGCCTTCGGTGGGAACTCTGCGCTTCCGGCGAGCTTCAACTGTGTCCACCGCGGATGGGGAGAAACAGGGTTTTTGGAACAGAATGGAGTCGTGCGCTCCCCGAATCGGATCCTCGGGGACTGGTTCGTCCGGCAGATTACCCGGCCGCGGCGCGAGTATCGCCGTTTCGTCTTCAACAACGAAGAGAGGTTGAAGAGCCGGATCCGGCCGGGAGACGTGGTCTTAGTCGACGGCGATCAGCGCGTCTCTCAGGTGGTCAAGTACCTGACGATGTCTTCCTGGTCGCACAGCGCGCTCTACATCGGCAGCGCCCTCGTGCGGGATCCCGCCCGTCGCCCGGAGGTCAAGCAGGTTTTTGGCCGCGAGGCGCGGTACCTGATCGCGGAGGCCTTGATCGACGAGGGAGTAGTCATCTCGCCGCTCATCAAGTACATCGACTTCAACATCCGCGTTTGCCGGCCGGTCGGGCTCACGCGCGAACAGATCCAGACGGTGATCGACTATGTGGTCGCGAGGGTGGGGCACCTCTACGACCGCCGCAACATCTTCGACCTCTTCCGCTATCTGCTTCCGCTGCGGCTGATCCCGATGCGGCTGCGTGAGGAGGCCCTCCACTTCGGAAGCGGCAAGGACACCGAGACGATCTGCTCCTCGCTGCTTGCCGAAGCCTTCGCGCGGGTCGGATTCGACATCCTGCCGATCCATATTCGCAAGAACGCGGTCGTGCGGGGAAAGCTGCGTCAATGGATCTTCGGGCGGCCGACGCGCCGCACGCGCAGTGGCCTTCTCGGCGCGCGCCATTCGAGCCTGTGCGTGCCGGAAGACTTCGACCTCTCTCCTCACTTCGACATCGTGAAGTTCAACGCCCGCGACCCGATTCGCTTCCCCTACGAGCGCACGGACTGAGAAGCCTGGAGGTCGGGGAGCGTCTCCCATCGGCTCTGGTGCGCGGCGAAGCCGGGTCCTGAGCAAGCGGGAGCGACGGCTTGCGGGCGACGTCGCGCATCAGGAGTGGCCGATCGGGGCGCAGGGTGATGGAAGGAAACGGCAGGACGAGCGGGTAGCCGCGCGGTCCGGGTGGCCGACGGTTGCGTGCGAGAGGTGCCGTCGGATCGGGGAGGCTGCTCATGTTCGGATCGCCTCGGCGACGAGCTTCAAGTCTCCGACGATGGCGCCATAGATGCTCTGCTGCCCGGCCTCGTCCTCGGCCCGGAGGACCGCCGAGGGATGGTAGGTCGCGAGCAACTTCGGCGCCCAGGCGGATTCGAGAAACTTCCCCCGGTCGCGCGTGATGCGGAAGTCGGGGCCGACCAGCGCCCTCGAAGCCGTAGCGCCGAGGCACACGAGAACCTTCGGCCGAATGACCTCGAGCTCCGCCTCGAGCCAGGGACGACAGGCCGCGATCTCCGAAGCGACGGGCGTCTGATGGATCCGCCGCTTTCCCCGCTCGACGAACTTGAAATGCTTGACGACGTTGGTGACATAGACCTCCTCCCGCGGGAGCCCAGCGTCGATCAGCGCCTTGTCCAGCACCTCTCCCGCCGGCCCCACGAAGGGAGCTCCCTGGAGGTCCTCGGAATCTCCCGGCTGCTCGCCGACTAAAACCGCTCGGGCGCTGCCGGGACCTTTTCCGAAGACGGTCTGGGTCGCGCGGCGGTAGAGATCGCAGCCGCGGCAGGAGGCGGCCGCGCGCGCGAGCTCGGAGAGGTCCTGGGTTCGCGGCACGAACGCGCCGGCGCCGGAGGCGGGCGCGACCACGCGTCCCTCCTCGACGTCGGCCGCGAGCCGGCGGAGGGAATCGAGCTCCGGATCACCGCGCTTCAAGAGGATGTCGCGATTGCCCGAGGCGATTCGGAACAGGACGGAGTAGAGGAGACCCCAGCGCCCCGGATCGTTGTGGGCCGCCACCATGCGGGCGAGCTCGACAAAGGCTCGCGGCACCGTCAGCTCCGCGGCCGGTTGCTCGGGTGCCGCCGGCGCGTCGAAGAGGCCGGGCTCTGCAGCGTTCGTAGCGGAGCCGCTCGCCTCCTGCCAGACCACGTCGGCGGGCGGAACCCGTTCGGCGATCAGGCGCCGCGCGGCTGTGCGCCAGCTCTCGAGTGTCGGAGCGATCCGTATCTCCCGCACGACATGATGTTATGGCGAAACGGGATGGTCGGTCCGCGTTCGCGCACGCAAGAGTCCGCGAGGAAAGACCGGCTATTTCAGCCGAACAGAGAGCGAGCGGCCGCAGGCGCGGGCCCAGCGGCGCAGGAACGAGAGCGTCGGATTACTGTCCGGCCTCTCCGCCTGAGCGACGGCCTGCTGGGTGTGTCCCAGCCGGCCCGCGAGGTCCGTCTGCGTCAGGCCTGCCTTCTCCCGCGCCCGGCGGAGCAGCTCCCCGGCGGAGCCGTCTTCGGCGGTGCGCGAACGCCGCCGCTCCCGCGAGGTTCGCTTCGTCACAATATGGGTATTGTACCACGGCTGCGTCTCGCACGACGCAAGGCAACAGGGGCGCCACCGCGCGAGATCTGGCGACGATTCTCACTCCCGGCGGAAACACCGGTCCCTGCCAACCGCTCGCGGCTGGCACCTTTCGCAGGCAAACATCGTGCGCCCCGACAGGGAAAAGGTCGCAACCGGCGAGCCGCACCGCAGACACGTTTCCTGGCGGTAGACATAGAAGCGGCGGCGGCCCCTTTCCGGCTCGCGCTCGTCCGGCTCGATCGTCCAGATCGGTCCCTCACGCGCTCCTTGCCGCAGGAGACGCCGGGTCGTCCTCCAGAGATCCCGCAACTCGGAGCTCGAGAGCGAGCTCGACGGCCGGAGAGGATGGATGCCCGTCACAAAGAGGATCTCAGCCCGGTAGATGTTGCCTATGCCTGCGGCGACTCGCTGATCCAGGAGCGCGTGGGCGATCGGGCGATCGGTCCGCCGCAGCCGCTCGAGGAAGACGCGCTCTCCGGCGCGAGACGAAATGGGATCCGGGCCCAAACGGTCGAGAATCGCTTGCCGCTCTTCCCGACTGACGACCTCGCAGGTCGGCGGCCCGATCAGATCCCACGTCGCACGCGGGGTCGCCAGGCGCATGCGGACCGTCGGCCGGGGGGCGGGAGCCGGGGAAGCGAAGCGGTAGAAATCGCCGAACATCCCGAGGTGAACATGCACGATCGTCCCGTCGCGCCAGTGGTGAAAGAGATGTTTTCCCCGCGCCTCCGCGCGCTCGAAGACCTTGCCGTCGAGGCTCCGGGCCTGCCGGGCAAAACGCGTCTGCGCGACCCCGACTCGCACGCGGCGACCCGAGAGATCCCGATTTTGCTCGCGAGCGAAGCGGTGAAGAATCGGCCCTTCGGGCACGTCAACCGACCAGCCGGTCGTGCTCGGCCCGGATGAAGGCGTAGCACTCGCAGGCAGCCCGCTCGAGCCCGGGGCGGTCCAGGACGCGGATTTTGGCCCGGCGGTAATCGATCAACTTCCGTCGGCGCAGCGCGCCCGCGCACTTGGTCACGCTCGCGCGCCGCAGGCCGAGCATTTCAGCCAGGAACTCCTGGGTCAGCGCGATCTCGTCGTCGGGAACCCGGTCGTGCGACATGAGCAGCCAGCGCGCGCAACGCTCTTGCGCGGAGTGGACCCGGTTGCAGGCCGCGGACTGGCCCACCTGAGTCAGGAGGGCCTGCGCGTATCGCCCGACGACCTCATGCAACGCCCCTCCGAGCTTGAGCTCGCGGCGGAAGGCTCTCACTTCCAGCCGCACCGCGTCGCCGGGGATCTGAACGAAGGTCTCCATCGGAGAGCGTCCGTCGCCCAGATGAGCGGCCAGGCCGACGACCCCCTCGTTGCCGATGGTGGCCACTTCGACCGTCCCCCCCTCGGACATGCGCGTGACAACTGACGCAACGCCACTGCGCGGAAAGTAGACGTGGGAAATCGGCTGATGGGGCTCGTGGAGGCTCTGGCCCCGCCGGAAGGTCAGCGGTTCGAGCTGGGAGGCCAGGCGGCGGTATTCCGCCGCCGGAAGATAGGCGAGCAAGCGGTTGCGATCCTGGCGCTTCGGTTTCGGTTTTGCCATGGCGGTTCTGCGGAGCCGACGATTCGCAAGTCTCTTGCTCGTAATCCTCCTTCGCGCGGCTTGGAAGATCTGTACGCCAGCGTACAGACGCCGCGCCCGCGCCGGTCTACGGTGCCCCTAATGATTCCTAAGCCCGGCCCGGCTCTCGACAGCGAGGTGGCGGAGCGTCTTCGAGAGCCGAAGTCTCCGATCGTTCCATACTCGACTGATCCGGCAGCCGTGAACCGCCTCGTCGCCAGCCTCGAGCGAGAGGCCATCTTTGCGGCCTGCGAGCAGGTCGACGGCCTCTGGTACTGCGTCCTGACAAGCGACGTCGCGGGGGTGCGGCAGCGAATCGCGAGCGGGAGCGCCGAGACGTGCTCGCTCGCGCTGTGCCGCGCCGTCGTCAACCTGCCCGTTCGGCATCCTTCGGCCTCCTCCGAAACGGCGGGCCCATCCCCTTTCAAGAGGGGATTCTGCCAGGACTGCGGCGCCTCGCTCGAGAAGGGGGCCCGTTCCCAGGCGCGTTACTGTCCGGTCTGCGCCTACCGGCGGGGGAAACCGGCTCACGCCGCCTTCGAGCTGACCCGGCATTCCGGCCGGCGGCGGCGCGCCGCTCGGCCGCAATCGACCTAGTTTCCCGGCTCGCACAGGGAGTTCAAGACGAGAGCTGAAGGCCAGTGTCTTCCGACCTTCCCGCTGAAAACAGTAATCGTCCGTTCTCGAGCGCCGTGTCCCGCAGAGTGACCGCGAGAGCGTGCCCCAGGTCTTCCACAGGATGGACCTGGATCTGCTTGCGGACTTCTTCGGGAAGATCCTCCAGATCCGCTTCATTGTCCGCAGGAATCACGATCGAGGTGATTCCGGCCCGCACGGCGCCGAGGATCTTCTCCTTCAGGCCGCCGATCGGCAGCACGCGCCCGGAGATTGTGATCTCGCCAGTCATCGCCACGTCGTTGCGGACGGGCCGTTTCGACAGCGCCGAGACAAGAGACGACGCCATGGCAATTCCGGCCGAAGGCCCGTCCTTGGGAATCGCACCCGCGGGAACATGGACGTGGACGTCGCGCTCGAACTCGCTTTCCTCGATACCGAGCCATCCGGCATGAGACCGCGCGAACGTCCAGGCCGCTCGGGCCGATTCCTTCATGACATCTCCGAGCTGGCCGGTCAGGATCAGGTCCCCCTTGCCTCGCATGAGCGAGGCCTCGACGAACATGATGTCGCCGCCGGCGGGTGTGTAGTACATGCCGGTCGCGATGCCGACCTGGTCCTCTCGCGCCATCTTCTCCGGATGCACCTTCGGGCGCCCCAGCTGGGTACGCACGTCCGCGCCCGTAATCGCGATCCGCTCGATCTCGCGGGCCGCAATGCGACGCGCAACTTTCCGAGCGAGCTTGCCCAAGGCGCGTTCGAGCTGCCGAACCCCGGACTCGCGCGTATAGCCCGTGATGACTTCGCGGATCGCATCGTCGGAGAGCTCGAGCTGCCCGGAGGCGAGCCCGTTCTCGGCGATCTGCCGCGGCACCAGGTAACTCCGGGCGATCCGCAGCTTTTCTTCCTCGGTGTAGCCGGCGAACTCGACGACCTCCATCCGGTCCAGCAGTGGCGCCGGAATGCCCTGGATGAAGTTAGCCGTCGCGATGAAGAGCACCTCGGAGAGATCGAAGGGAACTCCCAGATAGTGATCGGTGAACGAGTCGTTCTGCGCCGGGTCGAGCACCTCGAGCAGCGCGGAAGCCGGATCACCCTGGAAGGACACTCCGAGCTTGTCCACCTCGTCCAAGAGAAAGACCGGGTTCTTCGTGCCCGCCTGCTTCATTCCCTGCAAGATGCGTCCGGGCAGCGCGCCGATATAGGTGCGCCGGTGACCGCGGATGTCTGCCTCGTCGCGCGCGCCTCCGAGCGAGATCCGGACGTACTTGCGTCCCATCGCGCGGGCGATGGACTTGGCGATCGAGGTCTTTCCGACGCCCGGCGGACCGATGAAGAGAAGAATGCGACCCTTCGCGCGCGCCGACTCCCGCGTGTCCTTTCCGACGTCCCGTTTGCCCGGAACCGGAGCCACTCCGGGGGCGGCGCCGGGCGAGACTTCCGCTGCGGCGTCTTTCCTTTCGGCCTCCACCTCTCGCTTCGCACTGTCCGCCTCGGAACGAGCCTGTGAGAGCTGCCGCACGGCGAGGAATTCAAGGATGCGGTCCTTGACGTCCTTCAAACCGTAGTGGTCTTCGTCGAGAATGCGAGCCGCCTTCTGGACGTCGAGGTCTTCGTCGCTCCGGTCGTTCCAGGGAAGCTCGGCGAAGGTTTCGAGATAGGTCCGGATGACCTGCGATTCCATCGACTCGCGTCCGATCCGCGAGAGGCGCGCCCACTCCCGGTCGACCTCGCGGCGTGCCTCTTCCGGCAACGCCAGAGAGTCGAGCTTCGACTTGAGCTCCTTCAAAGAATCGTCGTCGGAGCCCTCGCCCTCGCCGAGCTCCTTCTGGATGGCCTTCATCTGCTCGCGCAGATACATCTCGCGCTGGCGGCCTCCCAGCTCTTCCTTGACCTTGGACTGGATGTCTTCCTGCGCGGAGAGAACGTCGATCTGACGCTGGACGTGGAGAAGGACGCGGCGAAGGCGCTCCTCGACCGCAAGTGTTTCCAGGAGCGCCTGGCGCTGCTCCGTCGAGATGTCGATGTAGCCGGCGACGACGTCTGCCAGCCGGCCCGGCTCGTCGATCTCCGCCAGGATCTGTTCGATCGTTTCATCGGGCAGCCCCAGCTTCTTGCCGAGCTCCGCCGCGCGCTCGCGAGCCTCGCGGTGGAGGGCCAGGAAGGCCGGATCTTTGGGGTCGAGCGGCGTCATTTCCCGCGCCGGCTGGACCGTCGCCTCGAGATATCCGTCCTTGGAGAGATAGCGCGCCGCGATGCCGCGCTCCAGGCCTTCGAGGACGAGCCGCACGCCGCCCAGACCCTGCTGGACCGACCCGATCTTGGCGATCGTTCCGATGGTGTAGAGTAGCTGCGCGGTCACGTTTTCGGCGTCCTGCCGTTGCCCGACGGCAAAGACGCGGCGCTCCCCGTCTTTCATCGCGGCCTGAATGGCGCGCAGCGTGGCGGGGCGCCCCGCGGCGATGGGAAAGCTCACCCCCGGCAACAGGACCGTGTTGCGCATCGGCACGACCGGGAGCATCAAAGTTTCAGACATTTAAACACCTCATGGGAGGACGGCCTGGCTTAGCGGCGCTCCAGAACCGTTCCGACCCTTTCAACTCAAAATACGGACCCGCAGGTCGCGTCGATTCGAAGGGGTTCGCACGCGCCGTTTGCCGCGGAGCCAGGCGTTGGCTCCGGCCCCCGTTCGGGGGCTCCTGCGTCCGAAGGCCGCACTCTGGATAACACGGGCGTATTCCCGCCATTCCCTCGGTCAAGGCCGAGAGATTCGTTGCCGGGCTGCGGTCAGCTGAGCTCGGTGAAGGCGGCAGAAGGCAATCCCCTTTCGGTCGGTTTCCGAAAGAGTGTTGGAAAACCACATCACGCAGTGAGGATCATCGCAGTGGGAAAGGCCATATGTATGCCCGAGCTCGTGGATCGCCTCGGTCGCGGAGCGGCGTTGCCAGAGAGCTTCGTCGGGGCAGCGCAGGCGCGCGAGGGAGAACACGGCGACCCCGCCTCGGGAATCCCCTTCGCCGAAGACGAAGTTGAGCTCAGGAACGTAGAGGTCGACTTGCGTGACTCCGACCAACCGCTCCCACTCCGGTTGGCGGGCCCGCGCGAGCGCGTCGAGAAGAATCGTCGACCGGTATTGGCCGCGCTCCCGGTCGTACGCAGAGGAAGGAAGCGGCAAGCGGGGCGCCAGCACGACTTCGACGCCGAAGGCGGCCTTGAGCGGCTGCCGAAGCGTGGAGATCTCCTCGGTCCGGACCTCGCCGATAGGCGCCAGGGCAATCCGCCCGGTTCCGTTACCCGGAGCGCGTGCCGCGAAGGCGACCGCTGCCGCTTGGACGAGGAGGAGAACGACGATCCGGCTCACGTATCGGAAAAACCGCCCTGGAGAGTTGGCGATTCCAGGCGCCTCTCTCCCTGCAGCGTTGTTTTTCGCTGCTTTGGGTCCGTCGATCTCGCGCGACTCGGAGCGCGGCGGCTCAGGGAATCAGGCTCCGGATGAGAAAGAGCAGCTCATCGGTCTGGAACGGTTTCTTGACGCAGTTTTCCGGCGGCACCTGCAGAAGCGATGCCTCGCGCCGATCGGCGATCGCTGACAGGACGATGCGTGGGATCTGCGCGAGGCGCGCATCGCGCACGATCTCGGCCGAGAACTCCCACCCGCTCATCAATGGCAGGATCAGATCGAACAGGATGAGGTCGGGCGGGTCGGCGTGCCGCAGGATCAGCAGAGCGTCCGCTCCGTTGCCGGCAGGGATGACGCGGTAGCCCTTCTCTTCGATGAGCCTCTGGATCTCGGCTCGGAGGTCGACGTCGTCCTCGACGAGAAGAATCGTCCGTTGTGCCATGACTCCCAAGGCCTGCACGCTTCGCGCCGGATTCCCGCGCCCTCGGCGGTTTAGGCCTTGCGGGGTGGCTCGTGGAAGCGCGCGATCCTGTTGCGAATCTCCTCCGGCACCGGAACGGGTACGAAGTCGATCTGCCGCACGCAAACGAGAATGTACTTGCCGCTCGCGACCAGCTCCGGATCGCCGCGACGCCGAGCCTCAAAGTCGAGATGAAGCGACTTGGTCCCGATCCTGCTCGAGTACGCCTCGACGACTAGGAGCTCATCCAGCTTGACCGGACGGTAGAACTGGCACTCGACCCGGACCCTCGGCAACCAGATCCCGAGCGCCTCGAAGAGGAAGCGATAGTTGAGCCCCGCCTCTCGCAACATCTCCGCCTCGGCCAGGGCGAAGAAGCGCAGGTAGGCCTGGTAGTTGATGATTCCCGCCGCGTCGATATCCTCCCAGCGGACGTACTCCTCGATTCGATAACGGGCCACAATCTGCTCCAGTCTCCCATTATTGCGCCCCGGACCGGCGGGTCCAGACGGGCGTGCGGATGGAAAAGCGCGTCCTCAAGGTCCTGAAGGCCTTGGCGGAGTTGAAGGACCTGACGCTGGGCGATCTGCTCGAAGGGATCGTGCTCCACGCCTTTGAGGGAAAGGCACCGTTTACTGCGGAGTCGCTCAAACAGATCGCGGAGCTAAAGCACATTTACGGTTTCGAACTGGATTCCTCTGCGGGCCATGGCCTGACCGAGCGCCGGAATGGAAAGTAAAGAGCCGCGCGCGGACCGGTCGCGGATGGCGAACGGAGTTCTGATCCTCGCCCGGTCGGCGATCGCCGCGCTGCTCGCTTTCGGAGCCTGGATGTTTCTTCTCCACGGGCGAAGATGGTTTGAGCGCCCTGGTCGACCGGACTGGGCGAGGGTTCTCCTCTGCTGGGCCGAAATCGTGGGAGCCTTCCTCTTCGCCTTCCCGCGAACGGCGGCCGCGGGGGCGCTGGTGTTGCTCTCGGCTCTCGCTTGGGCCGCCGGCTTCCACTTCGCGCTCGGCCAATCGACGGGAATGCTCTGGCCCGATTTCGCGATCGTGGCCACCCTCGCGGTGATCACCCATGCGCGTAAGGCAGGGGAAATGCGGTGATCAGGAGGTTGTCGAATGGGGAAGACTGCGAGTTCCTCGCCGCCTTCGAGTCGGCGACGCTTCCTGAGGAATCCTTCCGCCATCGCGACCACGTCCGAGCCCGGCTGGCTGATGCTGCGCGAGGACCCGCCCGCCGCGGCCCTGATGAGGTTCTCGAAGGCGCTCCGGCGCTTCGCCGCATCGCTCCAGAAGACCGGTCTCTACCACGAGATAATCACCTGGGCGTACCTGCTCTTGATCAACGAACGGATGGAGCGGACGGGACGGAGCAAGAGCTGGCCTCCGCGAGAAGGGTCTTCGTTCTTCCGGACCGATTGTTGCGATAGCGGGCCCGAATGACACGGCCGCGTTTACCGGGGAGGCCAGGCGATCACGACCGGGCCGCTCGGAGCGGGGAGCTCGGGTCCGGACTCGAGTGTGACTTGGAGGCTCTCGGGTCGCGCGGTCAATCGCTTTCCCTCTGCGATCAGGCGCGCGTGACCGGTCGCATTCGGTCGGGCTTCGCCGAGCAAAGTCCAGGCGCCGGCGGAGAGCGCCCAGGCTCGGTAGACGCGGCCCTCGGGCGCGGTCGGGAAGTTGGAGAACGTGACAACGGCGATTGGCGAGCCCACGCGGAAACGATAGACGCCGTGGATGGGCGACTCCGGAGCGGTCGGCGCGGTCAGGCGCACCGCTTGAGCATCGCTCGACGTGAGCATGGCGAGCGCGCGCTCATCCCGACCGAGCGCGCGGCGGCGGCTCTGGAGCTCATAGGCAACACCGGCGAGCAGGGCGAGGACGGCGAGCATCGCCACGAGCGGCGCGAGCTTCCCCCGCAGGGCGAGAATCCCGGCGCGGATCCGCGACTTGGCCGTGCCGACCGGAAGTGCCAGGGCGGAGGCGATCTCGCCGTGCGAGAGGTCCTCGAAGAAGGCGAGGCCGAGCGCCTGGCGCTGGGGTGGCGGAAGCTCCTCGAGGGCTCTGTGCAGGGCGCCGCGGCGGTACTCGTTCCAGGCCGCTTCAACCTGATCGGGGCCGGGATCCGGCAGCTGCGCGAGGCGCTCTTGGTCGAGGTCCGCCTCCGTCCTTGGGCGGCGGCTTCTGGTTCGGAGCTCGTTGGCGATCCGGTAGTGCGCGATCTGGAGGATCCACGGTCTGACGGGCCCGCGCGCCGGGTCAAACGACGCCGCATTCTTCCAGACGGCAACGAAGACGTCCTGTACGATCTCTTCGG
>Ga0070707_100005322_pt1 | contig 12043 bp, 12 predicted proteins | sample KBSK5502metaG_FD_65468 | JGI IMG/M metagenome (GOLD analysis project Ga0070707, IMG submission 65468) | Corn, switchgrass and miscanthus rhizosphere microbial communities from Kellogg Biological Station, Michigan, USA - KBS K5-50-2 metaG | ecosystem: Host-associated > Plants > Roots >... | reverse complement strand
CCCGGGGGACGGCCCCCGGAACCCCCGATGAGCAATGCGCCTGATCTTCGCCGGCACCCCACGGACGGCGGTGCCCTCCCTGGAAGAACTGCTGCGCTCCAAGCACGAGGTCGTGGCGGTGCTCACCCGGCCCGACGCGGCGGCCGGGCGGGGGCGGCAGGTCGGCCCTAGCCCGGTTGCCCGGTGCGCGGCCGACGCGGGTATCGAGGTGCTCAAGCCCCCCTCCCCCCGGGATCCGGCCTTCCTCGACCGGCTCCGCGCGCTCGCCCCTGACTGCTGCCCGGTCACCGCGTACGGCGCGCTGATCCCGCGCGCGGCGCTGGAGATACCGCCGCACGGGTGGGTGAACCTGCACTTCTCGCTGCTGCCCGCCTGGCGCGGCGCCGCGCCGGTTCCGCACGCCATCTGGCACGGCGACGACATGACCGGGGCCACCACGTTCCGCCTGGTGGCCGAACTGGACGCCGGGCCGGTGTACGGGGTGATGACCGAGCCGATCGGCCCGCAGGATACCGCCGGTGACCTGCTGGCCCGGCTCGCCACCGCGGGCGCGGCCCTGCTGGCCCAGACCCTGGACGGCATCGAGTCCGGCGACCTGCTTGCCGTCCCGCAGTCCGCCGAGGGCATCAGCTACGCACCGAAGCTGACCACCGACGACGCGAGGGTGCGCTGGGGTGACCCGGCACTCGCCGTCGGCCGGCAGATCCGGGCGTGCACTCCCGCCCCCGGTGCCTGGACCATGCTGGGCGACGCCCGGCTGAAACTGTGGCCGGTGCGCGATTGCCCGCAGGTTCCGGGCGCGCCGCTGCGCCCGGGCGAGCTGCGGGTCACCAGGTCCGCGGTCTTGGCAGGCACCGTTACGCACCCCGTGGAACTCGGCGACGTACAGCCCGGCGGCAAGCGGAGAATGCCCGCCACCGAATGGGCCCGCGGGCTGCGGCTCGGCGCGGGGCAACCGGGGAGTGCGCAGCCGGGGAACGGTGCGCCCGCCGCCGGCGCCCCGGTCCCGGCCGGTACCAGTGCCGTGGGCCCGGTCCTGCACTGACATGCCCGCCCGCCGCCCCACCGCACCGGCCAGGCCGCCGTCCCGCACCGCCCCGACCCCGGCCCGCGAGGTCGCCCTGGCCGTGCTGCGCGCGGTTACCGACCGGGATGCCTACGCCAACCTGCTGCTCCCAGCCCTGCTGGCCGAGCGCGGGCTGCACGGCCGCGACGCGGCGCTCGCCACCGAGCTGGCCTACGGGACGCTTCGCGGCCGCGGCAGCTACGACGCCGTGCTGGCCGCGTGCAGCACCCGCGCGCTCGCCGATATCGACCCCCCGCTGCTTGACGTGCTCCGCCTCGGCACCCACCAGTTGCTGGCGACCAGGATCGGCCCGCACGCGGCGGTGGCCACGTCGGTCACGCTGGCCAGGACCGTGGCCGGGGCGGGGGCCGCGTGCTTCGCCAACGCCGTGCTGCGCCGGGTCGCCACCCGCGACCTGGACTCCTGGATCGCGGCGGTCGCACCGGACCGGGCCGCCGACCCGGTCGGGTACCTCGCGGTCAAGACCAGCCATCCGGGCTGGATCGTCGCCGCGGTCAGCGAGTCGCTGGGCGAGGAACCGGTCACCGGGCTGCCACTGACCGAGGTGGCCCTCGCCGCGAACGGGATACGCCCCCAGGTCACCCTGTGTGCCGTCCCTGGGCTGGCCGATCCCGCCGACCTCGTCGCCCGGGGCGGTAAGGCCGCGCGGTGGTCGCCGTTCGGCGCCTACCTGGACGGCGGTGATCCGGCCGGGATACCTGAGGTCCGGCAGGGCCGCGCGGCCGTGCAGGACGAAGCGAGCCAGCTTGCCGCGCTCGCGCTGGCCCGCGCGGAGACGGGTACCGCCCACCCCACGGAGCCTGGGCACGGCAGCCCTGGCGGTGACCGCCGCTGGCTCGACCTGTGCGCCGGGCCCGGCGGGAAGGCGCGGCTGCTCGCCGGGCTGGCCGCGGGCCGCGGCGCCCGGCTGCTCGCCGCCGACGTCAGGGAACACCGCGCCCGGCTGGTGCGCACGGCGACGGCCCCGGCCGGGGTGGCCGCGGCGGTGGTGGCGGACGGCACCAGGCCCGCCTGGCGGCCCGCCTCGTTCGACCGGGTGATCGCCGACGTCCCCTGTTCCGGGCTCGGGGCCTTGCGGCGCCGCCCGGACGCGCGCTGGCGCAAGACGCCGGCCGACGTGGCGGCGCTCGCCGAGCTGCAGCGCGCGCTGCTCCGCACCGCGATCAACGCCGCCAGGCCCGGCGGGGTGATCGCCTACGTCACCTGCTCGCCGCATGTGGCCGAGACGCGCGCGGTGGTCGGCCAGGTCACCGCCGCCCGCGACGACGTCCTCGTGCTCGACGCCCCCGCGCTGCTCGGTGAGGTGCCGGACCTGGCCTGCCCGGCTCCGGGTGGGCGGTACGCGCAGTTCTGGCCGCACCTGCACGGCACCGACGCCATCTTCCTGGCCCTGCTGCGCCGCCGGCCCTGATCCAGCCGCCGGGCGCGAAGAAGTTGCGTGTCCCGATGGCCGCCGGTCCAAGGCGGGGATCTCGCCGCCAGTTCCCGGCAGGTACTACGATATCGGATTGCACGATATCGTAGTAGTCGCGCGCGCGGTCGGCTGGCTGGCGGGGGGCGGCGCGCTCCGGCTAACGCTGCCCCCGGGTCAGAGCGCGGCCTGCCTGCCGGCCGAGGCGCGAGGTGCCGATGTCGGCGCGCTGGCCTTGCGCGTAGCCGGTCCCATACCCGGTACCGCTGTAGGTCACCCGGGACGTGCGGGTGACCGGGTACGCCCGACGCAGGGTGCGCCCGATGATCTCGGTCCGGTCCGCGAGCACCAGCGCGGCCGAGGGGCCGGCGCCCACGGGGGCGTCCGCGGCGCGCTGCGCCGCCCGCTGCTCGGCCGCGCGGACCCGGGCCACCACGGCGGTCGCGAAGCCGAGCAGCCAGCTCCGGCGCCAGGCCCGCGTGCTTCGTGACCAGGCTGGCGGCTCGGCGGCGGACAGGCCCTGCCACATCTGCAGGAGCAGGGAGGTGTAGAGGACGTCGGTGCGCTCGATGTCCGAGGCGAACCCGAACACGTGGATCCGGGATCCAGGGCCGGTGCGGGGCAGGATCACGCACTGGCAGCGCAGCGCCGCCGCCAGCCCGCACAACAGGTGCGCCTGCACCCGGGCCCAGGGATTGGCGATGTCGATGACACGGTCGTCCGGCCGGTCCGTCTCCGGGCGCACCGCCGCCAGCAGGGCGCGGTCGATGCCGTACTTCGCCATCAGCTCGGCGGCCTTGGCGGTCAGCGCCTCCGCCTCGGCCTGGGTCACCCCGTCCGCCTCGGCCTTGACGAGCAGCTTGCGGACCCGGGCGAGCAACGCGTCAGGGGTATCGGTGCTCACCGGCGTCCCTCCTGCTGTCGGCCGATCCATCGCGGACAGGACCGAAGGCTATCCGCGGGCGACGACAGTCCCGGCACGTGGCCGCGGCGCACCAGGAACCCTACCGGGGGAGCCCGGTACCACCCCGGGCACCACCCGCGCGTGAGCGAGGGCGGCGTCTAGACTCGGCAGCATGGCCGTCCAGATGGCGCCCAGCATCCTGAACGCGGACTTCGCCCGGCTCGCCGACGAGGCGGCGGCGGTCGCCGATGTGGCCGACTGGCTGCACGTCGACGTCATGGACTACCACTTCGTGCCGAACCTCACCATCGGGCTGCCGGTCGTCGAGTCGCTGCTCAAGCACACCGAACTGCCGCTGGACTGCCATCTGATGATCGCCGAGCCGGACCGGTGGGCCGCCGGGTACGCCGAAGCGGGAGCCCGCAACGTCACCGTGCACGCGGAGGCGCTCCATGCCCCCATCCGCACCCTGCGGATGATCCGCGCCGCCGGCGCCCGCGCCGGGCTCGCGGTCAACCCCGCCACTCCGGTGGAGCCCTACGAAGACCTGCTGCCCGAATTCGACATGCTGTTGCTGATGACCATCGAGCCTGGATTCGGCGGCCAGGCCTTCCTCGACGTCGTGCTGCCCAAGCTGCGCCGGGCGCGGGCGCTGGTGCAGCGGCACGGCGCGTCGGTGTGGCTCCAGGTGGACGGCGGCGTGGGTGAGGAGACCATCGAGCGGTGCGCCGAGGCCGGGGCCGACGTGTTCGTGGCGGGCACCGCGGTCTACGGTGCCGACAACCCGGCGGCGGCCGTGCAGAGGCTGCGGCGGCACGCGGAACAGGCCACCGCCCGCGCCCCATGGCACCAGCACTGATCCCGGTGCCGGGCCACTGGAAAAACAGCGGCCAACCAGAACGGGGGAGGCTTGTCGATTCCGGGGCCGGCCGATCGTCGAGGTAGGTGACGGAGCCCTTGCGAAACGGAAGGATGGTTACAACTATGGCTGAATACATGATCCTCATCTGCGAGGACGAGAGCGCCTACGCCACCGCCACGCCAGACGTGCTCCAGCAGGTGATGGAGGCGCACAACCGGTTCTCCGAGCAGGTCGCCGAGACCGGTGGCAAGATCGTCGAGGGCCGGGCCCTGCAGCCCACGTCCACGGCCACCTCGATCCGCGGGGACGTGGTGACCGACGGCCCGTTCATCGAGACCAAGGAAGCGATCGGCGGCTACTACCTGGTCGAGGCGCGTGACCTCGACCACGCCCTGCAGATCGGCAAGCTGTGCCCGGCCCGGTTCGGCGGCGTCGAGGTGCGGCCCATCATGGTGTTCGGCTGAGGTGACCGAATCCCCCCGGCCCGGTGCGGGCGCTGATGCCGGCGCAGGATGCGGGGCGGGCGAGGTATCCGCCGCGGTCGCGGACGCGCACCGTCGCGAGTGGGCCTTCGTGCTCGCCGCGACGGCGCGCGTCGTCGGCGACCTTGACCTGGCGGAGGAGTGCGTCCAGGACGCCTACGCCGCCGCGCTCACCGCCTGGACCCGCCAGGGCGTGCCCCGCAGCCCGGGTGCCTGGCTTACCACCGCGGCGCGCCGCCGCGCGATCGACGCGAAACGCCGGGACCGGGTGCTGCGCACGAAGCTGCCGTTGCTCATCGAGCCGGACTCCCCGGTCGCGGGGTCCGTGCCGCCGGGGGCCGGCCCGCCGGAGGAGGACGAGGTGATCCCCGACGACAGGCTCCGGCTCATCTTCACCTGCTGCCACCCGGCGCTGGCCAGGGAGGCCCAGGTCGCGCTGACCCTGCGGCTGGTGTGCGGCCTGACCACCGTGGAGATCGCGCAGGCGTTCCTGGTCGCCGAGGCGACCATGGCCGCGCGGGTGACCCGCGCCAAGAAGAAGATCTCCGCGGCGCGGATCGCCTACCGGGTGCCGGCCACCGCGGAGCTGCCCGACCGGCTTGACGCGGTGCTCACGGTCGTGCACCTGCTCTACACCACCGGGCACACCGCCCCAGGCGGCGACAACCTGGTCCGGGCCGACCTGGTCGACCGCTCCATCGGGCTGGCCCGCATGCTGCGCACCCTGATGCCCGACGAACGCGAGGTGGCCGGGCTGCTCGCGCTCATACTGCTGACCGACGCCCGCCGGGCCACCCGGGCCGACGCGCAGGGCCGGCTGCTGCTCCTCGAAGAACAGGACCGGTCCCGGTGGGACCGGGCATTGATCGCCGAAGGCGCCGCACTGCTCCCGTGGGCGCTGCGCGGCGGCCGGCCTGGCCGGTTCGTGCTGCAGGCGGCAATCGCCGCGCTGCACGCCGAGGCACCCAGCTACGCGCAGACCGACTGGCTGCAGATCGTCGCGATCTACGATGTGCTGCTGCAGGTCTGGAGCTCGCCAGTGGTGGCGCTCAACCGTGCCGTCGCGGTGGCGATGGCGCAGGGCCCGGCGGCGGGGCTGGCCCAGATCGGGGAACTGGAGGCGGGCGGGCGGCTGGACGCCTACCGCTACCTGCCTGCCGCCAAGGCGGACCTGCTGCGGCGCCTGGGCCGGTGGGAGGCGGCGGCGCAGGCCTACCGTGACGCGCTGGCCCTCACCGACAACGCCGCCGAGCGCGAGTTCCTCGCCCGCCGCCTCACCGAGGTGAGCGGGACACCCACCTGAGCCAGCCCCGGGGCGGACCCTCCGATTCAGGGCGGAATAGCCTCCGTGGCACACTGGTTAGGCAAGTGACAGCGTGCTCCGGGGTCGGTGAAACTCCGAGCCGGCGGTGACAGTCCGCGACCCGTCCAGGCCCAGTGCCCGGCCGGCTGACCCGGTGGAATCCCGGGACCGACGGTGAAAGCCCGGATGGGAGGCGCACGCTCTCGGTTTGGCGTTGCGGGCCAGCGCCAGGCCGTGCCCGCGCGTTCGCGCGCACCCCCGGAGCCGGCGTGAGGACGGCCCGGAGGAGGCGCAGGCGCGGATGTTCACCGGAATCGTGGAAGAACTCGGCGAGGTCGTATCCGTCGAGCATCTCGACGGTGCGGCCCGGATCACCGTACGGGGCCCACAGGTCACCGCGGATGCGCGGCACGGCGACTCCATCGCCGTCAACGGCACCTGCCTCACCGTCACCGGCCTGTCCGGCGGCGACTTCACCGCCGACGTGATGGCGGAGACGCTGCGCCGCACCGGGCTCGGCGGCCTGGCCCCCGGCTCGCCGGTCAACCTGGAGCGCTCGCTGCGGGTCGGCGACCGGCTCGGCGGGCACATGGTCCAGGGCCACGTGGACGGCGTGGGCACGGTCACCTCCCGGGTCAGCGGCGAGCGCTGGGACGTGGTCAGGATCAGCACGCCGCCCGGCCTGGCCCGCTACCTGGTGGAGAAGGGCTCTATCGCGGTCGACGGCGTCAGCCTCACCGTGTCCGCCCTCGGCGGCGGGCCGGGGGAGCCCGACTGGTTCGAGGTCAGCCTGATCCCCGCCACGCTGGCGGGGACCACCCTCGGCCGGGTCCAGCCGGGCTCATGCGTGAATCTGGAAGCCGACGTGATCGGCAAGTACGTGGAGCGGATGCTGCGCGGCGAGACGGTGTCTGCCCGGGGGAGCGCCCCCCCGGAACCCCCCGGGGCGACGATGTCGCCTGAGCGGCAAGCCGCCAGGCCCCATCGCGCGGCGGTGCGGCCATGACCGGGAACGGCGGGAAGCTCAGCGTCCCGCTGGACAGCGTGGAACGGGCCATCGCGGACATCGCCGCGGGCCGGCCGGTCGTGGTCGTGGACGACGCGAACCGCGAGAACGAGGGGGATATCATCGCGGCCGCCAGCGCGATGACGCCCGAGCTGATGGCCTTCATGATCCGCTACACCAGCGGGGTGATCTGCGCCCCGCTCACCGGGGAGGCACTGGACCGGCTGCAGCTGCCGCTGATGACCCCGCACAACACCGAGCGGATGCGCACCGCGTTCACGGTCAGCGTGGACGCGCGGGACGGCGTCACCACCGGGATTTCGGCCGCCGACCGCGCCCGTACGGTCCGGGTCCTCGTCGACTCCGCGACCGAGTCCTATGAACTGGTCCGGCCCGGCCACATTTTCCCGTTGCGTTACGCGGAGGGCGGGGTACTTCGCCGCCCAGGGCACACCGAGGCCGCGGTGGACCTTGCCCGGCTCGCCGGGCTCACCCCGGCCGGGGTGCTCGCCGAGGTCGTCAACGACGACGGGACCATGGCACGGCTGCCCGCGCTGCGGGCGTTCGCCGACGAGCACGGCCTGGTGCTGATCTCGATCGCCCAGCTCATCGACTACCGCAGGCACACCGAGCGGATGGTGCGCCGTGAGGTGGAGACGCGGCTGCCCAACGCGCACGGGGTGTGGCGTGCCCTGGGTTACCGGAACTCCGTCGACGGCACCGAGCACATCGCGCTGGTGTACGGGGACCTGGGCGACGGGGAGGACGTCCTGGCCCGGGTGCACTCCGAATGCCTGACCGGGGACGTGCTCGGCTCGCGGCGGTGCGACTGCGGCGCGCAGCTGGAGGCCGCCATGGCGGCGGTCGCGGCGGAGGGCCGTGGCATCGTCTGCTATCTGCGCGGCCACGAAGGCCGCGGCATCGGCCTGCTCAGCAAGTTGCGTGCGTACCAGTTGCAGGACGGCGGGGCGGACACCGTCGACGCCAACCTGGAACTCGGCCTGCCCGCGGATGCCAGGGACTACTCGATCGGCGCGCAGATACTCGCCGATGCCGGGGCCCGTTCCGTGCGGCTGCTGACGAACAACCCGGCCAAGGTGGCCGGGCTGGCGGCCTGCGGCATCGAGGTGCGCGCCATGGTCCAGCTGCCGGTGACGCCGACCCCGGAGAACCTGCGCTACCTCACCGTCAAGCGGGACCGCCTCGGCCACCGGATCGATGGGCTGCCCGAGCCGAACGGCGGCGGCCACGCCGCGCACCTCACCGGCCTCGCGGAGGCCCGGTGAGCGGGGAAGGGCGCCCCGCGGCCGGTGGCACCGTGAACGCGGCCGGGCTGAGCCTGGCCATCGCGGCGACTCGCTGGCACGAGGAGATCACCGACAGCCTGGTGCGCCGTGCCTGCGCCGCGGCGCAGGCCTGCGGCGTCGGTGAGCCGCTGGTGGTGCGGGTCGCCGGCGCGGTGGAACTGCCGGTGGTCGCGGCGGAACTCGCCGCCCGGCACGACGCCGTGGCCTGCCTCGGCGCGGTGATCCGCGGCGGGACCCCGCACTTCGAGTACGTCTGTGACGCCGTGACCGCCGGGCTGACCAGGGTCGCCCTGGACGCGCGAACCCCGGTGGGCAACGGGGTGCTGACCTGTGACACCCTGGAGCAGGCCCGTGACAGATGCGGGCTGGACGGCAGCCATGAGGACAAGGGCTGGGAGGCGGTCGTGGCGGCACTCGACACCGCGCTGGTGCTGCGCTCGCTGCGGGAGACCGCCCGGCCACGACATTGACCCGGCGACGCAGCTTTGGGCGGGGTGGCGGGGCCGAGGCTAGCTTTGGGCGGGGTGGCGGGGCCGGGGCTAGTACGGTACCTCCGGTCGTCGTATGGCAATGAAAGGCTGATTCTCTTGCTTTCCCTCGTCCTGCCTAAGGGCTCGCTCGAGCGGGCCACCCTCGATCTTTTCGATGCCGCGGACCTCACCGTCCGCCGGTCGTCGGACCGCGACTACCACGCGTCCATCGACGACCCACGCGTTGACCGGGTGCGCTTCCTGCGGCCGCAGGAGATCCCGTCCTATCTTGAGCGCGGCCTGTTCGACCTGGGCATTACCGGCCGGGACTGGATCACAGAGACCGGCGCCGACCTGGTCTCGCTCGGCGAGCTGAAGTACTCCAAGGTCACGGCCAACCCCGTGCGGGTGGTGCTCGCGGTGCCCGACGCCGCGCCCTGGCGGTCGGTCGCCGACCTCCCCGAAGGCGTCCGGATCTCCACCGAGCTTCCGGCCCTGACCAGCAAGTACCTGGAGGAGCACGGGGTCAAGGCCATGGTCGTGCCCTCCTACGGTGCCACCGAGGCCAAGGTCCCCGACATCGTGGACGCGATCGTGGACCTCACCGAGACAGGGTCCTCGCTGCGCCGCAACGGCCTGCGCATCCTGGACACGCTGCTGACCAGCTACACCGAGCTGGTGGCCAACGTCGCCGCCTACGGCGACGCGGGCAAGCGCGCCGCGATGGAGGACATCGCGCTGCTGCTTCGGGGGGCCATCGAGGCGCGGGGCAACGTCCTGCTCAAGCTGAACGTGCCCGCGGCCGAGCTGAGGGCGGTCACGGAGATGCTGCCCGCGCTGTCCTCGCCGACCATCACCACGCTGGCGCGCGGCGACATGAACGCGGTGGAGACCGTGGTGCCCAAGCACAGCGTGAACACGCTGATCCCGGCGCTGAAGGCGGCCGGGGCGCGGGACATACTCGAGATCCCGATCTCCAAGATCGTCGATTAGCCGCAGCTCGACGTACTGTGGGAACAGGGTGCCGGGACGTCCCGGCATATCCGCTGGCCGGAACCTGTTAGGACAGCAGGCGAAAGTTTCGTGGAGGGATGCGGGCGTGCGCGACATCCTTGGCCAGATCGAGAAGTGGTGGGACGCCGGGGAGACGTTCGGCCTGGCCACGGTGGTGCGGACGTTCCACAGCGCGCCACGGGAGCCAGGTGCGGCGCTGGCCGTGTCGGCGGGCGGGGAAGTCATCGGCAGCGTGTCCGGTGGGTGCGTCGAGGGCGCGGTGTACGAGCTCGCCCAGCAGGTGCTGCAGACCGGTGAGCCGGTGCTGCAGCGCTACGGCGTCAGCGACGATACCGCGCTGTCCGTCGGCCTGACCTGCGGCGGCATCATCGACATCTTCGTCGAGCCGGTCAGCAAGGAGCGCTACCCGCAGCTCGGTGACGTGGCCGCCGCGATCACCGCGGGCCGGCCGGTCGCCGTGGCCACCGTGATCAGCGGTCCCGGGCAGGCCGGGGCGCGGCGGCTTATCACCGGTGACGCCGAGGACGGGACGCTGGCCGCCGGCGACCGGCTCGACGAGGCCGTGGACGACGACGCGCGCGGGATGCTCGCCCAGGGCCTGACCGCCGTGCGGCACTACGGCGAGCATGGCGAGCGCCGCCTGGACGAGCTTTCGGTGTTCGTCCAGTCGTTCGCGCCGCCGCCCCGGATGCTGGTCTTCGGTGCCATCGACTTCGCGGCGGCCGTCGCACGGGCCGGGAAGTTCCTCGGCTACCACGTCACCGTGTGCGACGCCCGGCCGGTGTTCGCCACCAACGCCAGGTTCCCCGACGCCGACGAGGTCGTCGTGCAGTGGCCGCACCGCTACCTGGCCAGCACGGCGGTGGATGAGCGGACGGTGATCTGCGTCCTCACCCACGACCCCAAGTTCGACGTGCCGGTGCTCGAGGTCGCGCTGCGCACCCCGGCCGGCTACATCGGGGCCATGGGCAGCAGGCGGACCCACGAGGACCGGCTCGCCCGGCTGCGTGAGGCCGGGCTCAGCGAGGAGGAACTTGAACGGCTCCGGTCCCCGATCGGCCTGGACCTCGGCGCCCGGACACCGGAGGAGACCGCGGTCTCCGTGGCGGCCGAGCTGATCCAGCTCCGCTGGGGCGGATCCGGCCGCCCGCTCACCGACACCGCCGGCCGTATCCACCACAGCTGACCCGGTCTGGCTCCTGATGTCCATGATCTTGTGGGTCTGTTCATCGTATGCATGAACAGACCCACAAGATCATGCTGATGAGGCTCCGCGCCGGCGGGGGGTTCCGGGGGGTCGCCCCCCCGGGCTAACACTGGCCGTAGGCTGCCGACCGTGGCGAACCAAGTGGCGGGCGTGCTGCTCGCGGCGGGGGAGGGGAAACGGCTGGGCACCCCCAAGGCACTGGTCGAACTGGGCGGCCGCCGGCTCGTCGACCGGGGGGCCGACCTGCTCCGCGAGGGTGGCACCGCCCCGGTGGTCGTGGTGACCGGCGCGGTGCCCGTCACCGTGCCTGGCGTCACCCTCGTGCCGAACCCGGACTGGCGCACCGGCATGGGTTCCTCGCTGGCCGCCGGGCTGCGTGCCCTGCCCGGTGACTGCGCCGCCGCGGTGATCGCCCTGGTGGACCAGCCGCTGGTCGGGCCCGAGGTGGTCCGGCGCCTGCTGGCCGCATACGGGGCGGGTGCGGAGCTTGCGGTGGCCGCCTACGACGGCCGGGCCCGCAACCCGGTGCTGCTGGCCCGCGGGCACTGGGCCGGGGTGCTCGCCGCGGCCGAGGGTGACGCCGGGGCGCGGCCCTACCTGCGCGCCCATTCCCGCCTCGTGACACTGGTCGAGTGCGCGGACATCGGCCGCCCGGACGACGTGGACACCCCGGAGGACCTCGCCAGGGTCGGTGCCCTGCTGGCCGGGTCCGCCGAGCCGCCGGGCTAGCCGGTGGCCTGGATTCCCCAGCGGTGCGTGACGGTCTGGCCGGGTTCGAGGGTGAGCAGGTCGGTGCCGGTGACGAACGCGTTCGGCGGGCAGGTCATGGGCTCTATGGCGACCGCTCGGCGGCGGTGGTCCGGGCCGAGCGTGTCCCCGGTGAAGACCTGCAGCCATCCGTAGCCCGAGTCGGCCCACAGCGCGGTCCCGGCCCCGTCGCTGGTCAGCCGCGCCCAGGCCAGGCCCGCCTCGTCACGCTCCAGCCCGGTG
>Ga0070707_100005320_pt1 | contig 12046 bp, 10 predicted proteins | sample KBSK5502metaG_FD_65468 | JGI IMG/M metagenome (GOLD analysis project Ga0070707, IMG submission 65468) | Corn, switchgrass and miscanthus rhizosphere microbial communities from Kellogg Biological Station, Michigan, USA - KBS K5-50-2 metaG | ecosystem: Host-associated > Plants > Roots >... | reverse complement strand
CAATAACCAGGCCATGAGCTTCGGAAAGAGCCGCGCGCGCATGTTCCTGGGCAACAAGACGGTCGTGACCTTCAACGACGTCGCGGGTGTCGACGAGGCCAAACAGGAGCTGACCGAGGTAGTCGAGTTCCTGAAGTACCCGGAGAAGTTCAACTCCCTGGGAGCGCGAATCCCCCGCGGCGTTCTTCTCGTGGGCCCACCCGGCACCGGCAAGACACTGCTGGCACGGGCCGTCGCCGGCGAGGCGGGCGTTCCCTTCTTCTCGATCTCCGGCTCGGAGTTCGTGGAGATGTTCGTGGGTGTCGGCGCGAGCCGCGTCCGTGACCTCTTCGAGCAGGCCAAGCGCAACTCGCCGTGCATCGTTTTCGTCGACGAGATCGACGCGGTCGGACGCCAGCGCGGCGCGGGCCTGGGCGGTTCGCACGACGAGCGCGAACAGACCCTCAACCAGATCCTGGTCGAGATGGACGGCTTCGACACCAACACGAACGTGATCGTGGTCGCTGCCACCAACCGCCCCGACGTGCTGGATCCGGCGCTGCTGCGCCCGGGCCGATTCGACCGTCAGGTGGTGCTCGACCGGCCCGACATCAGGGGGCGTCGCGAGATCCTCAACGTCCACATCAAGGGCAAGCCCCTCGACAAGACCGTCGACCTCGACGAGCTGGCCCGTCGCTCACCCGGCTTTTCGGGAGCCGATATCGCCAACCTCGTCAACGAGGCCGCGATCCTGGCCGCCCGTCGCAACAAGAAATCCGTGGGGATGTCCGAGTTCAGCGAGGCGCTCGATCGCGTCATAGCCGGACCGGAGCGGCGCAGCCGGATCATCAGCGAGGAAGAGAAGGAGGTCATCGCTTATCACGAGGGCGGACACGCCGTCGTGCAGCGAGTCCTCCCCAAGTGCGATGCCGTCTCCAAGGTGACGATCGTCTCCCGAGGCATGGCCCTCGGCTACACCATGAGCCTTCCGGCGGAAGACCGATACCTCCATTCCAAGAGCGAGTTCGAGGACAAGCTCGCCGGGATGCTGGGCGGCCACGTGGCCGAGCAGATCGTCTTTGGGGATACGACCACCGGTGCCTCCAACGACATCGAGAAGGCCACCAACCTGGCTCGCGCCATGGTTACCCAGTACGGCATGAGCGACAAGCTCGGCCCGCTGACCTTCGGCAAGAAGGAGGAGATGATCTTCCTGGGGCGCGAGATCAGCGAGCAGCGCAATTACTCCGACGAGGTCGCGGCCAAGATCGACGAGGAGGTCCGCGAGATCATCGATCGTGCGTACGATCGGGCAAAGGAGGCACTCACCCAGCAGCGCGCCGTGCTGGATCGGCTGGCGGGGCTGCTCGTCGAAAAGGAGACGATCGAGGGCGAGGAGTTCGAGTCGCTCTTCACCGGCCTCCTCCCGCCGCGGAGCAAGAGTCCGACGCCGCGTCGGATGGGCGAGGCGACACCTCAGGCCGGCGAGACACCGGTCGAGGAGGGAGAGGCACCCGGCGGCGATGGCCATCGGCGTCGTCGCGGGCCGGCACCGCAGCCCGCCTGACCCTAACTACGACCCAGCATCGACGGGCGGTCCGCCTCCTCGGCGGGCCGCTCGTGTGTTTGCGCTAGTCCTTTCGGGTCATGTTGACGCTAGGACGCGGATCGTATACTCGCCTGCGTTGCGTGCAGGCACCCCTGCACCCGAGTGACCCGAGTGAAATCCGTGGGAGCCTGCCATCCCGATGACCGACGATCCGCTCGCCAATACCGCCACGACCGACGCTCCTGACTGGAGCCTCGAATCCGGTGAAGGGACGCTCGCGCCGCGCTCAGCTCTCGAGGTACTCACCAGCCTGAACGAGCGGATCGCCTCAGGCAAGATCGATGAGTTCCAGCCCATCGCAACCGGATTTGTGCCACTCGACAAGACGATCGGCGGGGGAATGCGACCCGGCGAGCTGCTGCTGATCGGTGGAGCCCAGGGATCGGGCAAGACCACCATGGCGCTCCAGATGGCGCGGAACATGGCAGCCGGCGGCCAGGCCAGCGTCCTCTACGTCTGCTTCGAGCACGAAGAGGAGTACCTGATCCAGCGGCTGATCGCCATGGAGTCAGCCCTCGCGCACCTGCCGCAAAAGAGCGGCGCGGTAAAGATCCAGGACGTCAAGAAAGAGGTTCTCGGCAGCTACACCGCGTCGGCCGAGTCGGGTCAAAAGGCCAAGCTGGGGAGCAACCCGCGCCTTCGGCCACCGCTCGAGCGGATCGCTCGCTACGGCAGCGGCCTGCACCTGATGCGGGGCACCGCCACCGCCAGCACCGTCGACAACATGCGACGCCTGGTGGCGGACTACCGAGGCCCCGAACATCGCCGGCTGGTGCTTGTGGTCGACTATCTCCAGAAGGTGCCCGTCTTCCCCGAGCCCAGTGACGAGGCGGAGAAGGTGACGCGCATCGTCTCGGGTCTGAAGGACATCGCGCTCTCCATGGAGATCCCCGTGATCGCGATCGTGGCCGCAGACCGGGAAGGCCTGAAGGCCAAGCGCCTGCGCAACCACCACCTGCGCGGCAGCAGCGCCATCAACTACGAGAGCGACATCATCCTGATCCTGAACGACAAGTACAACATCGTGGCCAAGGTGAACATCGAATTCAATCCGTACCAGGCGCAGCGCTACCGCGACTGGGCGGTGGTCACGGTCGAGAAGAACCGTGGCGGCCAGGACAACGTCGACCTCGAGTACGAGAAGCTGTTCGAGTACAGCTGCTTCGACCCGACCGGCCGGGTGACCGCCGAGAAGCTCATCGAGGAACGTCTCTTCAACGAGTGAGGGGCGCCGACAATCGCATGGAGCTCGTGGATCCCTATCGCGTCCTGCAGGTCGCGCCGCATGCCGAGCAGGAGGTAATCCAGGCCGCGTATCGAGCGCTCGCGCTCAAGTACCACCCGGATCGCGATCGGACGACGTACGCCCAGCGTCGCATGCTCCAGATCAATGCGGCGTACACGGTGCTGCGGGACGCGGCAGCACGTGAGGAGTGGAACCGATCGCAGCGGGAAGGCAGCCAGGCGGCGACTCGGGTGTCGGTAGCCGCACCTCCCCGTTCTGAGTCGGCCGGGACGCGCGTCAGCTTTGGGCGCTACGCCGGCTGGACGCTGCGCGACCTCGCTCGCCAGGACCCGCAATACCTGCGCTGGTTGAGCCGGCACTCGTCCGGCATCGCCTATAGGACGGAGATCTACCAGATCCTGGGGCGCATGGGAGCCACCGCGGCCTAGACGGCTACCCTACGTCCATGACGCGTCCCGGCGGTCAGCGGACCGCCACGCCAGGAACCGCAACCTCTCGCAAGACGCAGGCGAAGCCCGCGGCCAGCCTCCCGCCCCTGCGCGCCGTCTTCCTGGACGTTGGCGACACGGTCATGCGCCCCAGCCCTTCGTGGGAGCAGATCTACGCCATGGCCTTCGCCGAGTACGGCATCCAGGTCGACGTTGAGGCGCTGCGGGACGCGCTGCGACAGGCCTACCACCACGGCGGATGGGGGATGGAGGGTGGCTTCGAGCCGAACGAGGAGACGAGCTTTCAGCGCACCGTCGAGATCGATAGGCTGGCGATCGAAGGGCTGGGCATTGGTCCATTGCCGGACGCCTTCTTCCGACGCCTCTCCGAGCTGTTCCTGGTGACCAGCCACTGGCACGTCTTCCCGGAGGTGCCGGCCGCGCTCGACGGTCTGCGCGCACGGCACCTGATCGTTGGGGCCGTGAGCAACTGGGTGTGGTCGCTACCGGAGCTGCTGCACTCCCTTGAGCTGGTCAGTCACTTCGACTTCATCGCGGCGTCCGCTCGCGTCGGGTTCGAGAAGCCGCACCCGGGGATCTTCCGCTACGCCCTCAAGCAAGCCGCCGTGCGTCCGTCCGAGGTGATCCACGTTGGCGACCATCTCGACGCGGACGTCGAGGGCGCGCAGAACGTCGGGATTGCCCCGGTCCTGATCGACCGCAACGACCGCTTCAAGCGCAAGGATGTGCGGCCGGACGTCCCGATCATCACCGCCCTCGACCAGTTGCTCCCCATCGTCGATGCCCGCGGCGTGGCGGATTCCGCCCGCTCGGCATGATCGAGCGGTGGCGCTGTTTCGTCGCGGTGCCGCTGCCCGATGGCCTGCGATCAGATCTGGCCGATGTCGTGAGCGCTTGGCGCCGCGAACCCCTTAGCCATGACCTCCGCTGGACCGATGCGGCCGGTTGGCATCTGACCCTCGCCTTTCTCGGCTGGATCGACGCGGGGCTCTCCGACGAGATCCTGCGCAGCCTCGTCGCTCCAGTGCGTGAAGCGCGGCCGGTCGAGCTCGCCGGTGGCGGGCTTGGCGCCTTTCCCTCTCCCCGGAGAGCGCGGGTGCTGTGGTATGGCATGACCGATGCCGCTGGTGCGGCGCGTTCGCTCGCAGCAAGGATCAGCGATGCTTTGGCACCTATCGCCCCGCGAGTCGAGGAAGGCTCGCCGTTCCGGCCGCACGTGACGCTGGCGCGTGCCCGGGCAGAGCGCGGCATCGATCTGTCGGCGTGGATCGCCGGACGTGCGGTACCGTCGGGCGTGGTGCCGCTCGAACGTGTGATCCTGTATCGATCACACCTTGGCCGCGGCCCAGCGCAGTACGAGCCGCTGGGGGCGGTGACGGTTGGCACGGGGGCCCGAATCGTGCGAGACGTCGAAGCGGAGGCATCGGTCGATGGTTGAAGGCCTGAACGCTTCGCGCATTCCCCATGAACCGGTGGTGGCGGTCATCGGCGACGGAGACCCCCGTGGGCCTGACGCTCACCGCGTCCTGGAGTGGGCCGAAGAGGTTGGGACGCTGCTGGCGCGCGCCGGCGCGACAGTCGTGACCGGCGGCCTCGGCGGCGTGATGCAGGCGGCCTCGAAGGGGGCGCTCAGCGCCGGAGGCCTGACCATCGGATTCCTACCCGGAGAAGACTTCACTGAGGCCAACGAGTACATCCGCATCCCCATCGCCACCGGGCTCGGCGTGATGCGCAATCTGGTGGTCGTTACTAGCTCGGATGCAGTGGTCGCCGTGGGTGGGCGTCACGGCACGTTGTCGGAGATCGGTCTCGCGCTCCGCATGGGCCGCCAAGTGGTCACGCTGGGTTCGTGGCGGATCGAGTCTGACCAGCGCATGGGCGGCCCGCGGGTGCACCGCGCGCGGGACCCACGCGAGGCGGCCCAGCTCGCGATCCGGATGGCGAAGGACGGTCCGGTCAGGCCGCCGTCGTAGGACCCGCTCGATGCTGCGCCTCCGTCGCGACGGCCCAATTAGACTCAGCCGGTGATTCCAGAGGCACCCGAGCAGGTTCTCGTATTGCCGCGCGTCCGGGTGCCCGGCGGGTGCGACTTCACCGGCATTCGCGCTGCAGATGAGGCAGCGCTGGAGGTCTTGAGGCAGGCGGTCCGTGAAGGCGGCCGCTACCTGCCGCGGCCGAGCGCGGAGGTCGATCCCGACTACAAGCAGCTCATCCCCTACGTCGTCGTCCGCCAGGAGCCCCGTCTCTTCCTGATGGAGCGCTCTTCTGCGGGTGGCGACGCGCGGTTGCACGGAAAGGCGAGCATTGGAGTCGGCGGCCACCTCAATCCCGTCGATCGCGGCGAGGATCCGCTGATGGGCGGCCTGCGGCGCGAGTGGTCCGAGGAGCTGATAGCCGAGTTCGAGCCCAACTTCCGCCCGGTTGGCTTCCTGAACGACGACTCGAATCCGGTCGGAGCGGTGCACCTGGGGGTCGTCTTCACGGTAGAGGCCGATGGCCACGCGGTGGCGGTTCGGGAGCACGAGAAGCTCACAGGCCGATTTGCAACCCACGGCGAGATCCTCGCCGTGTGGGACCGCCTGGAGACGTGGTCGCAGCTCACGCTGGCGGCCCTCAACGTGGAGGCGGCGACGCTCATCGGCAGCTCCTGATCCCGGCCTCCGGCAGGCGCCGGGTTCACGCGTATACTCGCGCCATGGTGGCCCTTCGGAGGGTGGCCGCAATCCTCGCTCTCGGTATGGGCGTTCTCTCCCTCGCAGCGCATGCCTACGGGGCGAGCGGCGGGATCGGCCGCATCAGTCTTACCGGCGTCATCGACCAGGTGAACGCGTCCTACATCGAGGAAGCGCTCAAATCGGCGGCCGACACCAACCAGGCCGCGGTGATCATCCAGATCGACTCGCCCGGCGGCGACCTGGCCAGCATGGATCGCATGCTCCAGGCGATCCTCGGCAGCAAGGTGCCGGTCATCACCTGGGTCGCTCCTGAAGGCGCCGGAGCGGGATCGGCGGCGACGTTCGTCACGCTGGCGGGCGACGTGGCGGCCATGGCCCCCTCCACGAGCATCGGGGCGGCGGCGGTGGTGGGCTCCGGCGGTCAGGATCTTCCAACCACCGAGGCGACCAAGGTCACCAATTTCTACGCGTCAAAGATCCGCCAGCTCGCGTCGATCCATGATCGAAACGCGGACTGGGCCGAGAGCGCGGTGCGCAAGGCGGCCAGTCTGGGAGCCACGGAGGCGGTCGCCATGAAGCCGCCAGTGGTGGACATCCTGGCCGGAACCGAAACCGAGCTGTTGGCGGCCGTCGACAAGGGCACGCGGGCCGATGGCTACGCGTACCGTCACGACGGACAGCCGCTGCCCAAGCTCTCCGGACTCGTGATCAGCGACATCAGCATGAACCCGGGGCAGGGACTCCTCCACCTTCTGTCCGACCCGAACCTGGCCTTCATCCTGTTCACCATCGGCTTTTACGGCATCCTCGCCGAGCTCTTCCACCCGAACTACCTGACGGGCACGCTCGGCGCGATCGCGATCGTGCTGGCCTTCATCGGCTCCAACAGCCTGCCATTGAACCTGGGTGGGCTGATCCTGATAGTCATCGGCATAGGCCTCTTCGTACTCGACCTACACCTGCCCAGCCATGGCCTGCTCACGCTGGGCGGCATCGTCTGCTTCATCCTGGGGGCGTCCGCCCTGTGGACCGGCGTGGCGCCGGGCCAGGAGTCGATCCACGTCGAGGTCAGCCCAATCCTCATCGGTCTCATCCTCGCTCTCACCCTGGTCTACTTCTACGGGTTGCTCCGAGCGCTGATGCGCATGCGCCGGCAGGTCCCGATTCCGATTCCGATCCGGGGTCTGGTGGGCTCGAACGCCGTGGCCCAGACACTCATCGCGCCAACGGGCATCGCCTATGCTGCGGGCGAGACCTGGTCGGCTCGAAGCCAAGGAGAGCCAATCAGACCTGGAACGCCGCTGCGCATCCTGAAGGTCATGGGCCTGGAGCTCCTCGTCGAGCCTTCAGGCATAGCCGGTCCGCCCGCCAATGAGGGAGACACGAATGTTCGATAACCCGGTGACCCTGGCGATCCTCGTCATCGTCCTGCTGGTCATCCTGTTCCTGATCGCCAACACCATCCACATCGTCCGCCAGTACGAGCGGCTCGTGGTCTTCACCTTTGGGCGGGTGACCAACGGCGCGGCGGGGCCGGGCATCATCCTGCTCGTCCCGGTCGTTCAGCAGACCGTGAAGGTCGACCTGCGCGAGTTCTTCATCGAGATCCCGCAGCAAACCTGCATCACCAAAGACAACGCGCCGATCAGCATCGACTTCCTGGTCTATTCGAAGGTCTTCGATCCAGAGGAGTCGGTCACGGCGGTCACCAGCTTCTCGGGTGCGAGCCAGGCGCTGGCTGCCACGACACTGCGCGCGGTAATCGGCGACATCCCGCTGGACGATGTGCTCGCCAAGCGCGAGGAGATCAACAACACCTTGCGCGCCAAGCTCGACGAGGTGACGCACCGCTGGGGCGTCAAGATCACCAACGTCGAGATCCGCGAGATCGTGCCGCCCCGGGAGATCCAGGAGGCGATGAACCGCCAGATGAGCGCTGAGCGCGGGCGGCGGGCAGTGATCACCGAGTCCGAGGGCACGCGCCAGGCGACCATCAATGTGGCGGAGGGTGACAAGCAGAGTGCCATCCTGCGCGCCGAGGGCAACCGCCAGGCGCAGATCCTCCAGGCGGAGGGATATGCCAACGCGCTCAAGACGATCTTCGGGGCCGCACAGGGAATCGACCAGAAGACCATGGCGTTGCAGTACCTGGACGCGATCAAGGTGCTTGGCGCCGGCGAGTCCACCAAGTGGGTGATCCCTATGGAGCTCGCGGAGCTGACGAGACCGATCACCGACGCGATGCGGAGCACCCGGGCGTCGGAAGGCAAGACCGGCTAGGGACGCGAGGCAATTCGGACGGTGGGGGGCACGTTCCGACGTGGGCTGGTCGCGTGGCTGGCGCGCGGGCTGGTCGCGCTGACGGCGGCCTACGTCGCGTTCCTCACCGTGGAAGGGTCGCGCCGCTTGATGCGGCCGCCACGGCGGCCATTCATGCCTTTCGTCGAGGGCGACGCGCTGACGCCGGCCGAGCTGGGCTTGCCGTATGAAGAAGTGCGATTCACCACCGATGACGGGGTGACGCTCTCCGGCTGGCTCGTCGCGGCTCGGAAGGAGACCCGCGCCGCGGTCATCCTGATGCACGGCTTCAGCTGGAACCGGCTGGGAGAGCTCTCAGCGTTCGTCCCGTGGTTGCGGGAGCACTATCACGTGCTCCAGTTCGACTTCCGCGGCCATGGCACCAGCGGCGACGCCGACATCACCCTGGGTACCGCGGAACGGCACGACGTCGCGGCTGCGGTTCGGCTGCTCGAGGGTCGCGGGATGGGCCCGATCGCGCTGATGGGCATGAGCATGGGCGCGGCGATTGCCATCCTGGCCGCGCCCGACCTGCCGGTGGCTGCGGTGGTGGCCGATGCGCCGTACGCCGAGCTGCACCACCCGATCGCAAGTCGCATGCGAGAGTGGCATTACCCGCTCGCCTGGCTCGGGTCGCGCCTGATCGTGGCCGCGGCGAGCGTTCGCGCGCGGACGCGGCTGCTGTCGCCGATCGATCGGGTCGCGGACGTCGCCCCGCGCGCTTTGCTGATCATCGCTCCGCGAGAGGACCGGCTGATCAATCACAGCCAGGCGCTGCGGCTCTGCGCGGCCGCGCGAGAGCCCAAGGAGCTGTACGTCGTGCCTGGGGCTGGCCATTCGGAGGCACACGCCTTCGGCGGCGCCGATTACGAGGCTCGGGTCCTCGCCTTTCTGGAGCGTTACCTCGACGGAGCGAGCCATCGGTCCCAGGCACAAGGGCGCCTCTATACTGGCGCGGACTTCTCGCCAGCGGGTTCTTGATGGCTGCCACCAAGGTCCTGGTCGTCGACGACGATTTGAATATCCAGCGCGTCCTCGTGTTCACCCTCAAGCAAGAGGGGTTCGAGGTCCTGGTGGCATCCGATGGTGAGGCCGGCGTGGAGATAGCGCGCACCGGCGAGCCCGAGCTGATCCTGATGGATGTCGCCATGCCCAAGCTCGATGGGTACGCGGCGACGCAACGCATCCGGCAGGGTGAGCGTGCTGGAGCTCGCGTCCCGATCATCATGCTCACCTCGGAGGCCGACGTCGGCGAGCGCGTCAAGGGCCTGCGGGCAGGCGCCGACGACGATATCGTCAAGCCCTTCCACCCGCTGGAGCTCATCGCGCGGATCCGCGCTCTCCTCGCCCGCAGCGGGACTGGCACGCGCGAGGGCTCGGTCGACCACGCGACCCTGGGAAGGCTCGGGCTCTTCTACGGTGCCAAGGGAGGCGTTGGCACCACGACCATCGCCATCAACTCCGGCATCTGCCTGACCCAGGAGTTCAAGCGCCGCACGCTGCTCATGGACGCCAACCTGCAATTCGGCGACCTGCGGGTGTTCCTGGACCTGGGTCTCGAGAGCGCGTCGATCGTCAACGCCATCAACGAGCCCGACCTCGACGCCGAACTCTTCAAGAAGCTGGTGGTCCGTCACCACTCGGCGCTCGACCTGCTCCTGGCACCCACTTCGCCCGAGGCCGCGGACATCGTCGTCGAGCGCCAACGCACCGATCCAGGGTTGCTCTCGAACGTCCTCGGCATCGCTCGGCGCTTGTACGACTACACCTTAATCGACATGGCGAAGTCGATCGACGACTTCAACCTGCAGCTCTTCGACGAAGCCGACGTGATCTGGGTCGTCATGACCGCGGACCTCTCGTGCCTGAAGAATGTCCAGCTAGTGCTCAAGACCATGGACAACCTCGGCTATGAGCGCGCGAAGGTGCAGCTCGTCCTGAACCGGTCGAATGCCTTCACGGGCATCAATGTGAAAAACGTCGAGTCCGTACTTGGCCGCAAGATCGACTTCCAGGTCATCAACGAGTACCGGGGGGCGATCTCCGCCCTGAACTCGGGCGAGCCGTTCATGTCGTCCCGGCCAGACGGACCCCTCGGGCGTAGCGTCGCGGGTTTCGCGCGCGAGGTCGATCGTCAGGCAACCGCTGAGGTGGCCGCCGCCATCCGCTGACGTCCCGTGCCTTGCCCTCGCCATCGGCCATTCCGACCCTGGTAAGGCGAGCCTAAGGAGCCGATAAGCACCGACTCCTACGCTGGCCCCGCCGGTCGCCGCTTGAGTATGGAGGCGAGCAGGCGGGCGGCCGGCACTGCCTCGATCGCGTCCACGCCTCCAGCGGCGAGGTGCCCGTGCTCAGCGAGATGCTCTCCGCGACGGTCCTTGGGGTGGACGGAGTGCCGGTTCGGGTCGAAGCCGATGTCGCCTTTGGGCTGCCATCGCTGACGATCGTGGGGCTGGCGGGGAGTGCGGTGCAGGAGGCCCGCGAACGCGTGCGTTCCGCGATCCGCAACTGTGGGTTCGAGGTGCCGGCGCGACGGATCACGGTGAACCTGGCGCCTGCCGACCTTCCCAAGGAGGGCACCAGCTACGACCTTGCCATAGCCGCCGCCATCCTCGGCGCTTCGGGTCAGCTGGGCCTGCGCACAACTCGGCGCTGCGCCCTGATTGGCGAGCTCGCGCTCGACGGAAGCCTGCGCCCAGTTCCGGGCACGTTGGCGCTGGCTGCCGCGGCGCGATCGGCGGAGGTGGGCGAGGTGATCGTGCCGCAGGCGAGCGTTCGCGAGGCGGCGAGCGTGCGAGACATCACCGTGCGCGGCGCAGCCTCGCTCGGAGAGGCCGTGTCCCACCTGGTTGGCATGCACGAGCTGCCCGCCGCGGAGCCGACTCCCATCCCCGCATGGAGCGCGCCCGACGGAGTGCCGGATCTTGCCGACGTCATCGGCCAACCTCTGGCCCGGCGGGCGCTGGAGATCGCCATCGCCGGGCGTCACAGCCTGGCGCTCAGCGGACCTCCCGGGATCGGCAAGACGCTCATCCTGCGCTGCGGCGAGGGACTTCTGCCACCGCTGGAGGAGGGTGAGGCGGTGGAGGTGAGCCGCATCCACTCGGTCGCAGGGCTGATCAACAGGCGCGAGCCGGTGATCCGGCGCAGGCCCTTTCGGGCGCCGCACCACACCGTCTCGACGCAAGCACTGGTGGGTGGTGGATCGCGCGTCCGCCCGGGAGAGGCGAGCCTCGCGCACCGCGGCGTCCTGATGCTCGACGAGATGCTCCAGTTCCGAGCGGACGCGCTCGACGCCCTTCGCCAGCCGCTCGAGTCCGGAATCGTCACCATCGCCAGGGTTGAAGGTGCGCTGACGCTTCCCGCGCGATTCACGTTGCTTGCGGCATTCAACCCCTGCCCCTGCGGCTGGCGCGGATCGCACCGCCATGCGTGTCGGTGCGATGACGCTGCCGCTCGCCGCTACCTCGCGCGTCTGTCGGGCCCGTTACGCGACCGCCTCGACCTGTGGGTGACCATGGACGAGCCCGAGCTGCGCGACGCGCCCGATGGCGCGGAACCGAGCTCCTCGGTTGCTCATCGGGTGCACGCGGCCTGGCGCCGCCAGGTCGACCGGCAGGGCATCGGGAATGCGGAGCTGCAGGGGGCCCTGGGGGACGGCTCGGGCCTGTCGACCCGGCTGGTCGGCCTTCTCCAGCAACGGGGTCGTCGATTCGGGCTCTCACCGCGTCGCCTGCACCGGGTCGCGCGTCTCGCACGAACGATCGCCGACCTCGGTGGATCCGAGGAC
>Ga0070707_100005319_pt1 | contig 12046 bp, 10 predicted proteins | sample KBSK5502metaG_FD_65468 | JGI IMG/M metagenome (GOLD analysis project Ga0070707, IMG submission 65468) | Corn, switchgrass and miscanthus rhizosphere microbial communities from Kellogg Biological Station, Michigan, USA - KBS K5-50-2 metaG | ecosystem: Host-associated > Plants > Roots >... | reverse complement strand
CCAAGCGAGAAAAGTGCGTTCATTTGCGAGGTGATCGCGAGCACGGTTGGCATCCCTTTTGGTTTCTCCGTGATGGTCGTCGGCTGTTCGCTCTGGCATCGTATCCTCGGGAGACGACAACGGCATCCCTGGAAAAGCCTATTCTGCGGCCTTTTGGAGTAATGCCCCGGCACCGGTAATGTTCGTTATGAGGTCGTCGGGAACATTGTGCCGCTGCTTGAGGTATTCAGGACTGTTGTAGGAAAGCCACACCGTGCTGTCGACATCTTCCCACACCAGTGCCTTCAGGGGCAGATCGATCGCGAGCGTCGGGGAGGCGACCATCAGAGGCGTCCCCGCCTTGGGGCTGCCGAAGACGAGTACCTGGGTTGGGGGCATCTTCAACCCGACTTTTTCGGCTTCGCCGCTGTGGTCGATGCGGCAAAAGATGGTGAGACCGTGGGTGCTAAAGATAGACTCGAGCCGTTGCAGTGTTTCTTGCACAGAGTGATGACTGCGGATGTGAACCATCCCGTTGACAGGCATGGCGTCCACGTGCGTCCTCCTGAGGATTTTGGTGAGAATGGTTTGTGTTGTCGTGCGCCAACGGCCTTCTCCTCTTCCGGCTTCGGTAGGGCCCACGCCGCAGTGGCCGACTTCCAGAAAAACCATGGCGCGATGACCACTCCCGCCCCTGCTCGGAGAGCGTTAGTCAGGACATGCGCCGACCCCTCGATTTCGTTGAATGAGGAAGGTGACCGTCACGGTCGGTAGCGCAGCATGAGCGCCCTCCTTGGGGGCAAGTTAGGGCACCTTACCGGCGACGTTCGGCGGGGAGGCCTCGCGTCTCCTGCGGGATCCGGAAATAGTCTGGCGTGACCGAGGGACGACTAGCGGCGTGTCCCACCGTGGGACACTGCGACGCGGGAAACCTCTATGAGTGCTCGTTAGCGGGCGCCGTTCTCCTAAGGGTTCAGAGGTTCGGCAGGCGGCAACATGCTTTTGACCCGCCCTTCGATTGCCTCGCGCTCAACCCTGAGCCGGGCATTACGGCCTTCCAAGAGCCAACGACCGAGTTGCTCACGAAGGGCGGCCTGCGGGGAGGTGTGGCGATCGTCCTCGTGCTGGATCCCTGCTTGCGTGCCCTCGCTCTGGGCTATGCTACCAGCACCCGTCTTACTGGTATTGAAAGTAGCGGGCCCCCGATTTGAACCAGCGCGGCGAGCACCGGTTCGATATCCAGCGGGTCCGGTAAGAGCTCCGCTATCTTCCCTTTGCTTAGTCCCCAGAGGGACCCGCACGGACAAGGGGGTCAACTGGCAGAGAAATCCTCCTCCCTAGCCACAGTTTTTGACGAGCTCGCGGACTTCAGCGTTTCACCCCTCTGCTATTATGCGATCATGAGTTCGTGGACCGCTTTTGGAATTAAAGATTGTTCGCGTTTCCTCTCGAGATCAATCGGGTAAAAAAATTTTGGCGACAGAAGCCGATAGAAGCCGTTAGATGTCAATCGCGCCTCTTGTGCGTATCTTTCCAACCCTGGGGCGCCGAGAGAGGACGAGCGGGACGACCTCAAATCGTTTAGCATTGCCGTGTGCTGATGGGTTCAAATCACATCCCTCCCGCCGCCACTAGCAAAAGGATGTTCTCAACGGCTTGCCTGACGATAGGCATTCTTCTGCCGCCCGTTTCGGGGGGGTGGGGCCATGGGGAGCCTTGTCGGACAATTCATTGCTTCTTTCCGTATGCCCCGGAGCGTGGCCCTCATTGGGGTCACGGTCGCTGCCGCGGTAGCGATCCTCTTTGTTATCTTGAAACTAACCTCTTCCGAGTCCGTTGACGTCTCTTGGCTCTATTATGTCAATTTCTTTCTCGTGTATGGGCTCCAGGTCGGCCCCATTCTGGTCTATGGACTGTTTGCGCTTAAGCCGCCTCGATCGTTTCCGCCGCACCTCCCAACCGTGCGGTTCCTTTGCCTCGTCCCCGCCTATAACGAGGAGCGGGTGATCCAGAACTCGGTGGGATGCCTCGTGGCGCAAGATTACCCGAAGGACCTCTACGAGGTCTACGTCATCTCGGACGGAAGCGAGGACCGCACCGAAGAGATCGCCCGGGCGCTGGGCGCCAAGGTCTTGCGGACCAGTGCCCAGGGCTTCGGGAAGCATCGGGCGCTGGGCTTCGCCTTCGAGCGGCTCTTGACCGATGACGAAGAGCTGTACGTCTGCGTGTTCGACGCGGACAACCGCATCGAGAAGAACTACCTCCAAGAGATGAACAACGCCATCTGCGCCGGCGGCTACCGCTGCCTGCAGTGCTTCCACGATGTGCTGAACGGCCCGGCGAACTGGATTACCAAGAGCCTGTGGGTGAACTGTGTCGCGTCTTCCCGGCTCTACAATCCCGGTCGGGTCCGAAGCCTGGGGACTGCGCTGATCTGTGGCACAGGGTGGTGTTGCCAGGCGCGGCTGCTCAAGCAGTACTGGCCGCTGATCCGCACGCAGACCGAGGATATCGAGCTCACCGGCCACCTGTTACTGCACGAGGGGATCAGCGTGCCCTGGGTGTCGGGCACGCGTATCTATGACGAGAAACCCCTCAATCTTTGGGTGGCGATACGCCAGCGGCACCGTTGGATGACCGGTCACATGCGGGTGGCCGCCTTCCTCGCTTGGCCCTGCCTTCGCGAGGGCATCCGCCGGAGAGATCTGCGGCTCCTTGAGATGGCGGGGTATTATCTGCTCCCCTTCGTCATGAACCTGGGAAACGTGCAGATCCTGCTGATCCTGGGCCTATACTTCGGGATCTTCACCATCCACGGGCCGCTGGCCGGCCCGAGCTTGAAATGGCTGCTCAATGAAGTGACGCTGGTCTACCTTTTTGGCTACCAGGTCGCGGGGTTCGCCTGGGAGACCGGTCTCTGGGCTCGCGGGGCGATATATAGCCTCTACGCAGCTATCTTCTCCTTCTTCGCATGGACCCCAGCCCTCGTCTGGGCGTGTTTCACCGTCTTCCGGCAGGACTGGATTTTCCACACCCCCCATGTCACCGGGGTGGACACGGTGGAGGCGGCTGTCAGCGCCCCGGGAGGATGGGGCGGATAGGGAGGAAATCTGCGATGCAGAGTCTGGCGCTGCGAAGCGCTGCCCTTTGCGCCGTGATCGTCGGCCTCCTGATCCTCTCCGCGGCCGCCGACAGGGGGGTTTCCGGTGCCACGGAGGCGATCATGGCAGGAGCCTACCGTCGAGCCACCGTTCTGCTGGATCCCCAGGTGCAAAAGGATCCGCAAGATCTAGAAGTGCGCGGCCTCCTGGCTATTGCGTTGTATCTCAACGGGCAGCGGTTCCAGGCCGAACGCCACGCCCTCGTCCTGCACCGGCTCGACCCTGAGGGCAGGCAGACCGCATACCTGGTGAGTCGCCACTTCCTGACCGCCTTTCGCCAGGATTCGCCGGTCGCCGCATCACTCGTCGATCTGCTCGGCCGCTCGGGCCCCGATGGATTTCTATGGCTCGGACAAACGTATCAGGAGCGGAAGCTCTACACCGATGCGGTGACGATTCTTTCCCGCGGCGTGTCCCGCTTTCCTGACTCCGCACGCCTCCTGGATGGCCTGGGCTTCAACGAGTGGAAGGCCGGCTTGCGCGAGTCGGCGGTTATGGCCTACCTGCGGGCGATCTACCTGGCCCCGCGCTCATGGGGTCTCTATTACAACCTCGGATGGGTCTACTATTCGGGCGGGATGTACACAAATGCAGCCACGGCGTGGAAGGCCGCTCTAGGCTTAGCCCCATCCAATCCGATGCTGCCCGCGCTTATCCAGGACGCAGAGCAACGGGTACATAGTTAGAAAGTGCGGACTAGTCCCTCCGACGGCGGGGTAAGGCGATCAAGATCCTCTCTGGAACGATACGGCTTGCCGATACGTTAATGGGGCATACACCGTATCATCATGCGGGGAGTGCGATGGAGACCGTCCGGGCGCACTGAGCGAAGGAAGAGGGCTCGGTTCAGGCCTGGACTTGTGTGTGCCGCCCTCGCCTGTATGGGATTCGTGCTTGGGGCCCCTTCCGTCACTTCAGGGCCGCCATCTCCCCTGCCGACGGCGAGCCCATCCGGTTACTTCCGCGCGGAGAATCGCGGTGGCATCTGGTGGCTGATCGATCCCGTCGGTGCACCGACGCTGTCGATCGGCGTGGACAACGTCGTCTACGAGGGAGACCGGATCCGAGGGACCGGGCCATCCCCGTATCTCAAGGCGGCCGAGAAGAGCTACCCCGACCGCACCGCATGGGGCCGGCACGCCCTGGGCCGCTTGCGCGCATGGGGCTTCAATACCCTCGGCGCCTGGTCGGACACCGAGTTGCAGGATTCCCACATCCCGTACACGATCATGTTGGACTTCGCCGCGCGGTCGGGTGCCGAGTGGCTGCACGGGATGCCCGTGGATGTGTACGATCCGCGTTTTGAAGAAACTGCCCGAGCGATTGCGGGCCGCGAGGCGACGCCCCGCGCGCAAGATCCCATGCTGGTCGGCTACTTTAGTGATAACGAGCTATGGTGGGGATCCGACTGGCGCCGCAGGGGCACGATGCTTGGCTCGTATTTGTCGTTTCGTGCCGACGCGCCGGGCCGTCGGCGCGCGATTGAGTTCCTGCGCCAACGATACGGCTCTGTGCAACGTCTGGACCGGGCCTGGCATGTTGCCGCGCCGGATCTTTCCCGCGTGCCGCCGACGGCAAGCACTGCCGCGTATCGGGCGGATGCCGACGCGTTCCTGGAAATGGTGGCCACGCGATACTTCGCCGTCTCCGCGGAGGTGATCCATTCCGCCGATCCGCACCACCTCTATCTTGGCGCGCGATTTGTGGGGGAGCCCCCCGATCCGGTGCTCCGAGCCGCCCGCGCCGCGGACGTCGTGTCGGTCAATCTCTACGAGCGCAACCCGCGCGCCGCGGTCGCGCACGCCTTCGCCATCACGCGCAGGCCCGTCCTGGTCAGCGAATTCTCCTTTCGGGCCCTCGACTCCGGCTTGCCCAACACCATCGGCGCGGGGCCATGGGTCTTTAGCCAGCGTGGGCGAGCCCAGGCCTACCTGAGTTACGTGGCCAAGCTGGAGAGCCTGCCGGAGGCCATCGGCTACCACTGGTTCCGCTGGGCGGACGAGCCCCGGGAAGGCCGCGCCGACGGTGAAAACTCGAACTATGGGCTCGTCACTCTGACAGATGCGCCCTATCAAGCGTTCGTCGCCGCGGTCACGGCAGCCAATCACGCCGCGGTGGACGTGCATCGAGGCGCGCAACAGACGATCTCTGTTCCCCGGGGGTCTTTGTGGCACGCATGGAGCCCCCAGTCCGTGCTGGACGTGCTTCTAGGCGGTCCCCGCTGGCTTGCGACGGCGATCCGTGCCTTGTCCAACTTCCTGGGCACGCACGCTTTTCTCGGTCAGCACCTGGACGTCCGCAGCGCAAGGGCGGGGTGCTCGACGGACGGCGGCTATAGATTCTCCCGCGCGCCTTCGTAGTCGATGATTGCCTGCGCCAGCGCGTCCAGAGCTTCTCCCGACCGCCGGAAGACTCATCAAAGGGGATCTCACGGCGCGAGACGAACCCGCACGGAGAGGGGGGTCAACTGACGGAGAAATCCTCCTCCCCCAGCCAACGTTGTTGAACCTTCTGCCCTTCGCCGCCTCGAGCAAGAACAGCCCTACCGCCTTGCCGCTGATCACCGCCTCCAGGTGGTCCCCGCACGACACTCGCGCGGTCATCCTCGAGGAGCTCAAGGCCACGCACCGCAAGACGTGCCCATTCCGAACGGGGGCGGTCCTGCATGATGACTTCCACGAACTGCCCGATACCCCGGCCACAGTGGGTGAAGCCCAGCATGGTCGTTGAGGTCGAGTACCGGCAACGGCTAAAGGATGGGTTGCGCCATGCGGCCCTCAAGGGTCTCAGACCGGATAAGAAGCCAGGGCTGATTCGATGCTCTCCCCTCACCGACCATCGGGTATTCTTTAGTCGAAGGAATGAAGTTAGATAGCCCTGCTAAGAGGCGGCATCTTCTTACATAGGTATTCCAAGTAATTCTCCAGAATCGATGGTTATCTTGAACGGACGACTAGTCCCTATGCTTTTAATGGGGGGACACATTTTTTGACTGGCGTATTCGTGGAGCGCTCACGATTCGCGTTGGTTGGAGGCGGCGGAGCAGCAATCGCTTTCATGTTGTATTATGCGTTCTTCGTGCAAGGCTTCGAACCTGGTGAACTGCAGAAAGACATCGCGATTAGCCTAACCGCTTTTGCGTTACTCGCGTATACGGAATTGATCTGGCCGAGTGAGCCCAGCCATCCGCGAACCGTCGTGGCTGTTCTACTGTCGGCATTCATCGGCATCGCAGCGCATGTGGCCGCGAGCAAGTCAGTGGGGATACCCCTTATTGCCGCGATAATTGGGGCACCGGTTCCCATTCTCGTAACGTATGCTTGGGCATCCGGAGCACCACAAGCAAAAGCCTCCAGCTATGGCGCCATCACCGGGCTGTTAGCAGAAGCCGCTCGTTTTGTCATTTTGGTAACCACGGGATTATTTAGTAAGGATATTGCAACGGCCGTCTTTGGTCTGACGAGTGCGGTCTTCTTTTGTATCGTGGGAGGTGTCGTTGGTAATAAACTTGACGACGTCACAAGATTATACCAAAGAATGGATCCCGTGGGCATAACGGCCGGTGGCAGTCTCTTCTTCCTCATGCTCACATACCTGGCATACTTGTCTGTCGCCGTACGTCGATCGAAGCCAAAGACAGGTCCAATGTCCTAGCACCACCGAACTGATACTCTCCCGGCAGACGATTGTCCAAACAAATGCCAAGAACAGCCGCAATCCTCCCAAAAAAGATCAACTGAGACACGTCCGCGCTTGGGATAAACACCTGTCGCACCATCATGGCTAAGCCGAAACCTCCCCCCTCTCAGACCTGAAACGGGCCTTGCGGTGGCTTCGGGCTCAGTATCAAAGACGCGCCGAGGAAGCCGCCTCCACCCAAGACCGCATGATCGAGCGTATTCGGAAGGCAAAGGCAAAGAAGGCGCCGCACTGAGGAATCTCGCTCAACTCTTATTCGTTCGGCACGGACCGTCCCAGGATCATGGAAAAGCTTCGGTCGAAGCTGTACTAGAACTACCGACCGCGTATCTGAATCAGAACGGAGCCTCACATAACGGGAGTCGGTGACGTTTACGCCCGACGCCCCCACACGGCAAAGAGCGTCATCCCTACCGCGACAAATGCGGGGTCGTGAAGAAGCGCGACGTACGCCTCGATCTCAGCCTCGGTCGCGTATTCCCCCTTCACAATATCTTCTCGTAGTTGTTCAACCGTCAACCGCGCAACCTCGGCGATTGCGCCGGGGTAGCGCAACGGGACGTGGCCCTCGACCTGCACCTCGGTCAGGCCGTGCGCACGGAGCAGGCCGTAAAGACGCCGGCCGTAGTCGTACGCCATACGTGACGGCCGCCGGCTGTGGGAGCAGGTGGTGGTGGATCTCAACCGCTCCTGAGCAAAATCGACCTAAACCTCCCTAGAGGCGTCCCGTGAGACGGTCGAACGCAACGGCTGCATCTCACCAGAAAGCCGAGAACTACGCTACGATGTCGCTCGTACTCGAGCGCGGGGACTCCTCACGCGTACTCATCAGCGTCCCCCATCGATGTTGCAGCCATCATTGACCTTGATGGTGTACCGGAAGAGCGCTTTGGGAGCGATGCAACGTTCGGGCCATCAAGTGTTTGCCCTTTGGCGCTCCCGGGAGATCGTAGTTCGTGTGCCCATATACTTTGAATATAGCGACATAAGAGATCATCCTTTGTGAGATCAACCATCCGGCTGCAATATCTTCAGAAACACTGATTGGACGCGATACTGACACTTGACCGGATTGTATGATCCGGACTTCCATCTACGATGGGAAATCTGGGTTTGACGAGTCCGATTTGCGTTGCTGATAATAGGGTTGAGGGGCGGGTGACACTCGGGCGAACCCGGAGTTGGTCGGGGGATTTGAAGGAGCTGCGCGGCGGACATCCAGATCTGAACAACACCTCCAGGCAGTTCTAGCAGCTCTAACCTTGCGATCATATGCGTCGGATGATCGGCATTGCGCTTATGGCCACGGTCTAAACCCTCCCCCGTGGACGATCTCAATGCTACACAAGCGGGGTTACCTCTGTGGTGCCATTGTCGGCCCGCCTGGTGAGCGTAGGGTGACCCGGAGATCCGGGATCGCCTGGGTCCTTGGCGGCGTGGCGGCACTGGCCGCCTTCGCCCCCATGGCTCGGATCGCACAGACGGGGTGGGCTGCGGGGCCGGCCGTAACGTTTAGGGCGACAGAGTTCCACTACAATCCCAAGGAGGGGTCGGCGCACGCCGGAGAGGTCGTTTTCGTTGTCAAGAACGAGGGCGCGATCGAGCACAACTTCGTCATCCAGGACGCAGGCAAGAAAAAGGTGGCTGAGATCGCCATCATAGAGCCCGGTACCATCACGGAGGTCCGGGCAACCGTCGCGCCTGGTACCTATGCGATCCTCTGTACTCTCCCGGGCCATCGGGAGGCCGGGATGGCCGCGACGCTTGTGGTGGAGCCGTAATGCGGTTTAGTGCCGCGTCCGGGGAAAAGCCCAAAACGAAAGCGGGTTAAGCCAATTCTCCCGGCGTGCGCCCGAAAATCGTCCTAGATGGACAGCAGCGGCTGATTTCAATATATCAGAGAGGAAAACCTTCGTGATAGCACACATAGCGTAGCGTTTGTTCTGTTGGCAGAACGCGAGCGGCGTAAACATGACGTCGCATCCTCTGCTGATTGGTAACCCAGCTGGCACCGCCTGATCTGGTTGGAGGATCGGATCGCCGAGGACCACCGCCTTATGAAAAGGGGCTGAAGCCTCGGCACCGATTCCGGTTCGGCGGAAGAAGGGATCGCGATCAACGGCGTTTCATTGGCGGGTGATGTTCCACGCGTTAGGCCATACCTCGCCATCGGCGACGCGGCCTAAGCCCGATCGCCCTGTCGAGACATTCCCGAAAGATCGCGGCCAGGACGCGTACGTGCGGTGCTGTGAGGAAGGTGGCATGACTGCCGGGCACTCTGTGGATCTCCACCCGACCGGCCGCGAGGCTACCGGGACGGCGAGGATCGATGTCCAGGTTCAAATCGTGTTGCTTCACGAGGAATACGGCAAGAGGCCCCGGATACGGGCGAGGGATATAGGCTCTCCCCGCACCCAAGACCATTCGCCAGAATGGCGGCCGTCCTTCGTCGCGAAGCGCGGCGGGCTCCGGCCGGCCCGTGCCCGGTAACGCAGCGCGCGGGCCTCTGCGCCACCGCGCTCTCAGGAGTCGTGGTATATAGGCAAGACGGTCCTTGAGCGGAAGCGACCGTAGAACGTCCACGTGAAACTCGACGCGGCGGGAGAACTGCTCTAGCGTGGAAGCGCGCTCCGGCGGGCGTGCGGGATTATTGTACACGTGCGTGTCCAGCAGTGCGAGCAGCGCCACCCGTTGCTCCATCGCATGGAGCTGCTGGGCGACCTCCCATGCCAGGAGCCCGGCCACCGAATAGCCGCAGAGGAGATAGGGACCCCGGGGGAAAAGGATCCGGATCTCTCTCACGTACTGGGCCGCAAGGTCCTCAAAGCGCACGCTAGACGGTAGAGGTCCGTCAACCCATGGCGCCTGTACCCCGTACACAGGCTGATCCGGACCCAGATGGCGCGCCAGAGAGAGGTAGACTGCAAAGCCGGTTACGCCATGCAGGCAGAACAAGGGCGGGCGCGAGCCTCCGGCCTGAATTGGGACGAGGCAGGTGCCGCTCAAGGTCGGAGGTTTGGCCTCACGCAGCAGGGCCGCCAGTTCCGCGACCGTCGGCGCCTGGAGGAAGGTGGCCACAGGAACGGGCTGGCCGGTCAGCTCCTCCTCGATCCAGGAACATATCCGCGCTGCGATGAGCGAATCCCCTCCGAGATCGAAGAAGTTGTCGTGGACCCCTACGCGGGCCCCTCCCAGCATTTCCGACCAGATCTGCGCCAGCGCTATCTCTAAGGACGTCTCGGCGGTGCGATATGACACCTGGAGCGCCGGTGCAAAGTGCTCGGCCAGCTGCGAGCGGCGCACTTTCCCGGTCGGTTCCGTGGGGATCTCTCGCACCGCGACAATGCGACGCGCGGAACCTTAAAATCCGCGACCCGAGTCGATACCCAACGCCGGAGGTCTTGCTCGGTGGCCCGCGCCTTGTCGCCAAGCACGACGGCCGCCGCCACCTCCTCACCGAGGGTCGTATGCGGTTTGGGGAACACAACCGCCTCGGCGACGTCCGGATGGGACAGGAGTGCACCCTCCACCTCGAGCGGGGACACTTTCTGCCCGCCCCGGTTGATGAGATCCGTGAGGCGGCCCTTGAGGAAGAGATACCCGTCGGCATCCAGCTTGCCTAAATCCCCTGTCCTAAACCACTCGTCGTAGAATGCCGCCGCCGTGGCCGCGGGATCGTCCTCATAGCCACGGAAAACGTTTGGGCCCCGTACCACAATTTCGCCGATCTCTCCGGCGGAAAGGTGAGCTCCCTTGTCATCGATGACCGCCACGTCTGGGCCCGCCGGTACACCGACGGATCCGGCCTTCCGCAGGCGTGGCGGCATCGGATTGCTGCAGACCGTCCCAGCCTCGGTCATGCCATATGTCTGGATGACGGGGGCGCCAAACACCCGCTCAATCTCGGCAAGAATCCGAGGAGCAAGCGATCCGGTCCCCGTCCGGATAAATCGCAGGGCACACCGATCGAGAGCGTCGCCGTGATGCATCGCGGAGGAGAGGATGGCCTGCTGTAGTGTGGGGACAGCCGAGTACCACGTGGGATGGAACTCGTCCAGCCACGTGAAAAACACCTCAGCGTCGAGGTGCGGCGGGCAAAGTACGGTTCCCCCCGACGCGAGCGTCGCGAGAACCATCTGCAGCCCCGAGTCGTGGTAAAGGGGCATCATGTTTAGACACCGATCCCGTTCGGTCAGCTTCAGCGCAGCGACCCGTTGCTGGGCTCTGGACCAAAGGTTCGCGTGGGTCAGCAGAACCTTCTTCGGCCGCCTCGTCGTCCCTGAAGTGTAGAATGCCAACGTGGTGTCTTGCACAACGCCGAACTCGCCACTTGCCGAGGGTCGCGGCCTATCGCTCGCGACGGTGAACAGGCATGCCCCGGCATTCCTGTCGGGCGTCAGTTCCACCACCGGGATCCCGTGTCGCCCGGCCGATCTTCGAGCCGGTGAATCAATCCTTGAGTCGACGATGAGAGCCGACGCCTTTAAGTCCGTAAGATAAAAATCAAACTCATCCTCTCGGGATTCAGGATGAAGAGGTGCGCACACGGTTGACGCGGCTATAGAGAGGATCGCCATCGCCAGGTCAGGACCGGTCGGGACGACCAGGGCCACGCGATCCTGGAGACCTATGCCGGAACGACGTAAGAGGTCCTGAACGTTGTCGGTATGACGGAGCAACCGACCATAGGTGACCGGCACGCATCCAGGCACAGCAATAGCGGGGGCTTCTGGGTCTTTCCCGGCTGAAGCCTCAAGCAAGTCCCTCAGAGATCGGGTTTGATCGAGTCGGACCGGCATCGACCGTCCATTCTTGGGCTCTTAGGGACAGTCCTCTGTTCGTGCAAAGGGATTTCTTTTCTTCAAAGGTGGGGCGGGAAGATCGGGGGACGCCAAAGTTTCGATCAACGCGGACAATCGATGAGTAGCCGCGATGGTCAGGATTCAGTCAAAGTCGAGAGAGGTTTTGAGGGGGTTCACCCATGAGTTTTCGGTGGCAGTTGCTCGGTGTGTTTCTTGCCACGAGGTTGAGCGCAGCCTAATTTCCAACCATTTGGCACTGGTCCGCCGAGGGGCCACTACAGTAGGCCGCGTTGCACCGCCACAACGGCGGCGTGCGCGCGATTGTCCACACCCAGTTTGTTCATGGCGGACGTCATGTGCGTCTTCACTGTGCGTTCTCCGATGCCGAGCGACGAAGCGATCTGT
>Ga0070707_100005318_pt1 | contig 12047 bp, 8 predicted proteins | sample KBSK5502metaG_FD_65468 | JGI IMG/M metagenome (GOLD analysis project Ga0070707, IMG submission 65468) | Corn, switchgrass and miscanthus rhizosphere microbial communities from Kellogg Biological Station, Michigan, USA - KBS K5-50-2 metaG | ecosystem: Host-associated > Plants > Roots >... | reverse complement strand
AAGAAGCTGCAAAAAGACGTGCTCTTCGTGCGCTTCCCCGACGAGACGCACGAGCTGTCGCGCTCGGGCAAGCCCCGCCACCGCCTCGCGCGCTTCCGCTTCATCCTCGACTGGTTCGCGAAGCATCTGGCAGGCCGCTGAACGCCTCGCCTACAGGCGCAGCAGGCCGACCACCCAGAGCGTGGACATGAGGTTGTTCGCCGAGTGGGCGAGGAGCCCCGGCAGGAGGCTCCGTGTCCGTTCGTAGGACCACGCCCATAGCACACCGCTCGCGAGCACGGAGAGAGAGCCCGCCACAGCGTAGCCGTGGGGCAGCGCGAAGAGGACGGCGCTGACGAGGGCGGAGGGCCACGGCCCGAGACGGGTGCGGAGCGTCCCGTAGAGGAGCCCGCGGAATATCAGCTCCTCGACGATGGGCGCCCACACGGTCGCGGCGAAGATGTCCGCGACGAAGACCCAGCGTGGATCCCAGAGGATGTCTTCGGTGAAGCCGTCCGCCCAGTGCGCCGTGAGCCCGACCAGGCTGGCGGTCCTGTCGACCACGGCGTCGCCCAGCAGCCCGAGCGCGACCAGGATCAGCGTCACGCCGGCGAGCCGCCGCCACGCATGCCGATGGGGAATCAGGCCAAAGGCGGCGGGCATCGAACTCTGGCGCTCCCGGAGGTCGCGGAGAACCCACCAGAAGATCGGTAGCTCGGCCGCCATCATGAGCACGGGCTCGAACGGCGTCGAGCGCGGCAAGAAGAGGACGATCACCAGGACGATGGCCTGGGGCACGCCGACGCCGCGAACGAACAGCGCGCAACCGTCGCCGAAGCTCCAGCCGGGTGGCAGCGGCGCGTCGGCGACGCGCACCGGTGAGCGATGAGCAAGCCCCCGGACGAGGGCGATCACGCCCAGCGCGACCACGCTCACCGCGAGCGCCATCAAGATCCGCAGGCGGCACTGGAGCCTCCGGCCGCGCGCCACGATGGCCGCCTCGGCCTCGGATCGGACGCGCGTGTCCCCGATGCGCGTCGCGATGCGCGCGGCGAGGGTGTCGGCGAACCAGTTCTCCTCGAGGTCGTCACGGATCTCGGCGATCATGGCGCGTCCCGTCTCGACCCCGGGCGGCCCGTCGAGATACGCGGCGCTCACCCAGCCCGCGATCCGCTCGTCGGATGCGTCCGACGCTTTCCACTCGGTGATGGCCTCCTCCGTCCGATCCACGTCGCCGGATTCGGCCATGAGGATTGCCCGGCCGAGCTCGGCCGCGGGCGAGTCGACGGTGTCGGCCAGCTCCTCGTACCAGGTTCGTGCCTGCCCCAGCGGATCCTCGCCGACGGAGAGGATCCGGTAGAGTCGCCATTCCCAGGCGAGCCCCTGCCGCATCGCCGCGTAGAGGTCCAGCTCGCGCGTCACGAGCCGGTGCAGCGAGTCGGCGGGGCGATCGAGCTGGGCGAGCGGCGACGTCCGGTCGGCGATCAGGGGGCCGAGCGGCAGGCCGAGATAGATCGCGGCGACGATGGAGCACGCGATCGTGAGGAGAACCGAGAAGCGCCGGCGGGGCGTGGGTGGCGGAATCGAGTCCGGCGCGACGCCCTCGGGCTCGGGATCGGTCACGGGGCCGGCGCGACGAGGGGCGTGCCCGCTCGGGGATCAGGAACGCGCGGCGCCGACGAGGGCGGCGAAGAGGCGGCGGGCGGGCTCGGAATGGCCGCGCAGATCCTCGGGATGCCACTGGACACCGAGCACGAAGCGCGAGGGGTCGGTCATCTCGATGCCCTCGACGATCTGATCCGGCGCCCACGCGACCGCCGCCAGCCCCGCGCCGAGCGCCTTGACCGCCTGGTGATGCATGCTGTTGACCTCGAGCTCGTCGGTTCCGAGCGTCTCCGCGAGACGGCTGCCCGCCTGGACCTTCACCTTGTGGGTGGGCTGATCCCGCGGCGCCGGCTGGCTGTGCTGGAGCTGGGTGCCGGGATCGGTGCCGACGTCCTGGAAGAGCGTGCCGCCGAGCGCCACGTTGAGGAGCTGAATGCCGCGACAGACGGCCAGGATGGGGAGCTGACGCTCGAGCGCGACCTTCACCGCCGAGGACTCCAGGTTGTCCCGCGCGGCCGCAACCTCGTACACGGTCGGATGCGCGGGCTCGCCGAACAGCGCGGGATCGAGATCGCCGCCGCCGGTCAGCAGGAGCCCGTCCAGCTCTCGCGCCAGGCGCATGAGCGAGGCGGCGTAGAGCTGCGGCGGGAGGAGCACCGGGACGCCGCCGGCCTGCTGAACGGCCAAGAGATACGCCGAGTTGACGTACGCGCGCTCGGGCGTCCTGCCGACGGTGATCGACGTGGTGACCCCGATCAGGGGGGCGTGACCCATGCCGCTTATGCTACCATACGCCGCATGAGCCTCGACTCCGCCCAATCGCAGCGCGCGTCGGTTCCCGTCGGCGAGGGCCCGATGACCCAGATCATGGGCCGGCACTGGGTGGTCTCCGCCGGCCATCCCCTCGCGGCGCAGGCCGCGGCCCGGATCCTCGAGGCCGGCGGCAACGCCATCGATGCCGGGGTCGCGGCGGGATTCACGCTGGGCGTCGTCCATCCCGACATGGTGAGCTTTGCCGGCGTGGCGCCCATCCTTGTCCATCTGGGCGAGACCGGCGAGACCTTCGAGGTCTCGGGAGTCGGGCCATATCCGCGGCGGGCCACCGCCGACTTCTTCCGCACTCGCTGCGGCGGCGAGATCCCGCCGGGTGTCCTCCGAACCGTCGTGCCCGCCGCGCCCGACGCCTGGTGCGTGGCGCTCGCGCGCTGGGGCACGCTCGCCTTCAGGGACGCCGTCGCGCCGGCACTCGAGTGCGCCGCGCAGGGGTTCGCCCTGTCCACGTTTTCCGCCTCCATGATCAGCGGCAATGCCGAGCGCTACCGGCGCTTCCCGACCTCGGCGGCGCTCTATCTGCCCGGTGGCGCGCCGCGCGCGCCCGGCGTCCTGTTCGCCCAGGCCGAGCTGGCGGAGACCATCACGCTCATGACCGAGGCGGAGACGCGGGCGCGCCGCGGCGGGCGAGTCCGCGGGATCCGTGCCGCGCGCGATGTCTTCTACAAGGGCGAGATCGCCCGGCGGATCGTGGCGTTCCACGAGCAGGAGGGCGGCCTCCTCGCGGCCGAGGACCTCAGCGACTTCCACGTCGAGATCACCCCCGCGCTCACGGCCAGCTTCCGCGACTTCGAGGTGGCCACGTGCGGCTTCTGGTGCCAGGGCCCCGTGCTCCTTCAGATGCTCAATCTCATCGAGCCGTTCGACTGGGCATCGATGGGCCACAATTCGCCGCGTGCGCTCCACCTCCTCGTCGAGGCGATCAAGCTGGCGTTCGCCGATCGCGAGGCGTATTACGGGGACCCGCGGCACGTCAAGGTTCCCGCCGACGCCCTGCTCGGAAAGGCCTACGCCGACGTTCGCCGGACGCTGATCCGCGAGGACCGTGCGTGGCCGGAGATGCCGCCGGCGGGCGATCCCGACGGCATGCGCGCGGTCCGGAACGGTGCGCCGGCGCCGCGCGGGATCTCGCCGTCCAGCTCCCTCGACACGTCCTATGTCGCGGTCGTGGACGCGCAGGGCAATGGTTTCTCGGCGACTCCGAGCGATCCCTCCGTGGATTCGCCCGTCGTGCCGGGGGTGGGCTGTGTGGTGTCGCCCCGCGGGTCCCAGGGTTGGCTGACACCCGGGCATGCGAGCGAGGTCGCGCCCGGGAAACGGCCGCGGCTCACGCCGGCCCCCGCGATGGTCCTCCGCGGCGGGCGGCTCTTCATGCCGTTCGGCACCCCCGGCGGCGACGTCCAGCAGCAGGCGATGCTCCAGGTCTTCCTCAACATCACGGCGTTCGGGATGCCGCCCCAGCAAGCGGTGGAGGCGCCCCGAGTGGCCACGCGGAGCTTCCCCGATTCGTTCTGGCCGCACGCGAACTACCCGGGCCAGCTCGACGCCGAGGTCGGCATCGCCCCCGAGACGCGCGCGGCGCTCCGCGCCCTCGGGCATGCCGTCACGGAACGGCCGGAGAGGGACTGGCGATCGGGGGCAGTGTGCGCCATCGTCGTCCGGCCCGATGGCACGCGCATGGCGGGGGCTGATCCTCGTCGTGGAGCCCACGCCATCGGCTGGTAGCGGGGCGCGCCGGGCCCACCGTGCTTCACCTGACGCGCGCGCTGGTCGCCGCCTCCATCGCGCTCCTGACCGGCGCCGGCTCGGTTCACCCGGCGGCGCCCGTGCTCGTCCTTCCCAGTCAGGTCCGGCCCGAGGACCGTGCGAAGCTCGAAGAGATCGCGAAGAGCGCGTTCGCGTCCACCCGGGTCGAGCACGAGCCGTATGTGGCGCGCCCCGAGATCTGGGAATATCTGCTCGATCATCCGGAGTTCGCGACTCATGTCACGCGCGCGCTCAAGGTGGCGCGCTTTCGCGTCTGGCACGACGGCAGGGGCCTCTGGCTGGATGACGGCTGGGGCGTCAAAGGGCAGTTCAGCGTGGTGCACGCGGACCGCGGGGTGCGGCACATTTACGCGCAGGGCCGCTTCGAGCAGAGCCTGCTCCCCGAGATCCGGGGACAGGCCGTGGCCACCCTCGAGTACTCGTTCCGGCCCAACGGCGGGGGACTTACGGTCGTCGCCACCGCCGCCAGCGGGTACGTCCAGGTCGACAGCTCCTTCTTGAACGCCCTCGGCAAGTTCGCTGCCCCGTTCGTGCAGGCCAAGGCCGACCGCGAGGCCGGGTTCCTGCTCAGGACCTTCGCGCGCGCGACCCGCGCCATCGTGGAGAATCCCGCCCAGGTCTACCAGCGGGTGAGCGAGCGCGCCGACGTCCCGCGCCAGGAGCTGGAAGAATTCCGCCGGCTGCTCCGCCTGCCGTGAGCCCCGACCGAGCGGGAGGACCCATGGGACTCGAGGAGACGCTGAATGGCACGCTCACGCAGGCCATCAAGGGCCAGGACGCTCGCACGGCCGCCGTCGTGCGCATGATCAAGACGAAGCTGATGGAGCGTCGCACGGCCAAGGGCTTCTCGGGGTTGGTGGACGACGCGTTGGTGCTCGATGTCGTCGGCGCGTACCGGAAACAGCTCCAGAAGGCGCTCGTGGAGTTCGAGAAGGTCGGGGAGCGCGGCGCCGCCCAGGCTGACGAGCTGCGCTTCGAGATCGCGTTCTGCGAGCGCTATCTCCCGCGCGGCCTCGACGCGGACGCGCTCCGCGCGCTCGTCCAGGACCGCCTCCGCGTGCTCGGCATCACCGACCCGAAGCAGGCCGGGCGCCTGGTGGGCGACGTGATGAAGACGCACAAGGGCCAGGTGGAGGCGGCCGAGGTCAAGCGGGTCGCCGAGGAGTTGCTCGCGAGCCAACACTAGAAAGAGCGAGGATCGACCATGAAAGTCCTGGCGGGGGCAACCCTGATCGACGGTACCGGCGCTGCCCCGGTGGGGGACGCCGCCGTCGTCATCGACGGTGACCGGATCATTGCGACGGGACCGCGGGCAAGCATGCCCCCTCCGGGCGGCGCCGAGGTGATCGATCTCGCCGGCCTCACGCTGTTGCCCGGGCTCATCGACACCCACGATCACCTCGCCTCGCACGGCTATGCGCTCACCACACGCTGGGGGCTGGACGAGCCGGCGAGCACGACCCACCTGCGCACGGGTACGGTGCTCGAGCGGATCCTGGCGATGGGCTACACGACGGTGCGAGATGCCGGTGGCCTGGACGCGGGATTCAAGCTCGCGGTGGAGGAAGGGCTGGTGGACGGGCCGCGCCTGTCGCTGGGAGTCAAGATCATCTCCCCCACTGGGGGAATCGGTGACTCTGTCAGCCCGTCGGGCCACTGCGGCGGGGTGGGAACGGATCCGTTGCTGCCGGACAGCGTCGCGAACGGGATCGACCAAGTGCGCGCGGTGGTGCGGACCATGGTGCGGGCGGGGGCAGACGTGATCAAGTGCGCGACCACCGGCGGCGCCAGCTCCCGATCGGGACACGGGCCCAAGGACGCCGCCTTCACGCGCGACGAGATGCGGGTGCTGGTCGACGAGGCTCACGCGCTCGGCCGGAAAGTCATGTGTCACGCGCTCGGGGGACCGGGTCTCGTGCTGGCCCTCGAGGCCGGCGTCGACTCGATCGAGCACGGCTGCTACCTCGCCGAGGAACCCGAGCTGATCGCCCTGATGGCCGAGCGCGGCATCGTCCTGACGCCGACGCTCCTCGTGTACGTCCACCACCGCGAGAGCCCCGCTCCGCACGTGAGAGAGCGCGCCCACGCGCTTCACGCGCGTCACGTGGAGACCGTGCAGATGGCGCTCGCCGCCGGCGTGAAGATCTCGGCGGGGACCGACGCGGGCGGCCACGGCCATCCCGTCAACGCGCGCGAGCTCGAGTGCTTGGTACAGGCGGGGTTGTCGCCGATGCAGGCGCTCCAGGCCGCCACGGGGCTGGCCGCCGAGTGCCTCGGTTGGGAGCGCGACGTGGGGACCGTCCAGGCGGGCCGGCTCGCCGATCTGGTGGCGGTCGACGGCGATCCCTTGCGGGACATCACGCTCCTGCAATCGCCGGAGCGCATCAAGCTCGTCTACAAGGGCGGGCGTCTCTGCGCGGACCGGCGAGCTCCGCTCGAGGCGGACGGGGTCAGGCCTTGACTTCTATACATTTCGGCTGACGCGCCAACACATTCCGCAGCACCTGTATAGAAGTCAAGGCCTGACCCCGCTCGTCGTCGATCCGCTCGTTGTTGCCGTGAAGCATGATCGCCGTGAAGGCTTAGACGGCGTGCGCGTCGACCGCCTTGCGGAAGCCGATCTGGCCGCGCTTGGCGTCCACCACGACGGTGTCACCCTCGGCGAAGGTGCCGTTCAGGAGCTGCAGTGCCAGCGGGTCCTGGACCAGACGCTGGATGGCACGCTTGAGCGGGCGCGCCCCATAAACGGGATCGTAGCCTTCGCGCGCCAGCAGCTCCTGGGTGGCGGGCGTCAGCTCGAGCGTGATGCGCCGATCGGCCAGACGCTTCACGAGATAACCCACCTGGATCTTCACGATGGCCTCGATTTCGTCCCGGCCGAGCGGCTTGAAGATCACGATCTCGTCGATGCGATTCAGGAACTCGGGCCGGAGCGTCTCCCGGAGCGTCTCCAGCATGAGCTGCCGCAGGCGCTCGGGCTTCTCGTCCTCGCGGAAGAGGTGGCTGCCGAGGTTCGAGGTCATGATGACCACGGTATTGCGAAAGTCCACCGTCCGCCCCTGGCCGTCGGTGAGGCGGCCGTCGTCGAGGAGCTGGAGGAGCACGTGGAAGACGTCCCCGTGCGCCTTCTCGATCTCGTCGAAGAGGATGACCGCGTAGGGGCGCCGGCGCACCGCCTCGGTGAGCTGCCCGCCTTCCTCATAGCCGACGTAGCCCGGCGGCGCGCCGATCAGCCGCGCCACCGTGTGCTTTTCCATGTACTCGGACATGTCGATCCGGATCAGCGCGCGCTCGTCGTCGAACAGGAACTGCGCCAGCGCCCGCGCCAGCTCCGTCTTGCCGACGCCCGTCGGCCCCAGGAACAGGAAGGAGCCGATCGGGCGGTTCGGATCCGATAGGCCCGAGCGCGCCCGCCGCACGGCATTGGACACGGCGACGATGGCCTCCGGCTGCCCCACCACGCGCTGGGCCAGACGCTCCTCCATCTTGACGAGCTTCTGGACCTCGGCCTCCAGGAGCCGGGAGACGGGGATGCCGGTCCACTTGGCCACGGTCTCCGCCACGTCCTCCTCGTCCACCTCTTCCTTGAGCATCTTGCCGTGCTTCTGCATCTCGGCCAGGCGCGCGTTCTCGGCCTGGAGCTTCTTGTCCAGCTCCATCAAAGTGCCGTAGCGCAGCTCGGCCGCCTTCTGCAGATCGCCGCGCCGCTCGGCGTCGGCCATGGCCGCGCGCGCGGCCTCCGTCTCTTCCTTGATCTTGCCGATGGCCATGATGGCGGCCTTCTCCGCCTGCCACTGGGCCTTGAGCACCTGTGACTTCTCCTTGAGCTCGCCGAGCTCGGCGTCGAGCTTGCCGAGGCGCTCCTGGGAGACGGCGTCGGCCTCGCGGGCCACGGAGACGCGCTCGATCTGGAGCTGCATGATCCGCCGCTCGATCTCGTCGACCTCGTGGGGCATCGAGTCGATCTCGATGCGGAGCCGGGACGCCGCCTCGTCGATCAGGTCGATGGCCTTGTCGGGCAGGAACCGGTCGGCGATGTAGCGGTGCGAGAGGACGGCGGCGGCGACGAGCGCCGCGTCCTTGATCTTCACCTTGTGGTGGACCTCGTACTTCTCCTTGAGGCCGCGCAGGATGGCGATGGTGTCCTCCACCGAGGGCTCGCGCACCATGACGGGCTGGAAGCGCCGCTCGAGGGCGGGGTCCTTCTCGACGTGCTTTCTGTACTCGTCGAGCGTGGTCGCGCCCACGCAGCGCAGCTCCCCCCGCGCGAGGGCGGGCTTGAGCATGTTGGCAGCGTCGACGGCGCCCTCCGCGGCGCCCGCCCCCACCAGCGTGTGCAGCTCGTCGATGAAGCAGATGATCTCGCCCTCGCTCTCCGTGATCTCGCGAAGGACGGCTTTGAGGCGGTCCTCGAACTCGCCGCGGTACTTCGAGCCCGCCACCATGGCGCCGATGTCGAGGGCGACCAGGCGCTTACCCTTGAGGCCCTCGGGCACATCGCCGGCGACGATGCGCTGGGCCAGCCCCTCCACGATGGCCGTCTTGCCGACGCCGGGCTCGCCGATCAGCACCGGGTTGTTCTTGGTGCGCCGCGAGAGCACCTGGACGACGCGGCGGATCTCCTCGTCGCGGCCGATCACGGGATCGAGCTTGCCCTTGCGCGCGAGGTCGGTCAGGTCTTTCGAATAGCGCTGGAGCGCCTGGTACTTTTCCTCGGGATGCACGTCGGTGACGCGCTGGGTCCCCCGCACCTCGACCAGCGCCTTATAGATCGCCTCCGCGGTGACGCCGCTCGCCGCGAGCACGCGGGCAGCGGACCCCGCCTTGTCCTGGGCGATGGCGATGAGCAGATGCTCGGTGGAGATGTACTCGTCGCGCAGGCGCTGGGCCTCGTCCCACGCGCGATCGACCACGCCCTCGAGGCGCGGCCCCGCGTACTGCCGGCCGCCGCCCCGGACCGTCGGCAGCTTGCGGAGCTCGGCGTCGATCTGCCGGCCGATGCTCTCCGGCCGCGCCCCGAGCTTGGCGAGGAGCGGTCCCACGACGCCTTCCTGCTGCTGGAGCAACGCCAGGAGCAGGTGCTCGGGTTCGATGGCCTGGTGATTGCCCTGGTCGGCGAGCGACTGCGCCGCCTGCATCGCCTCTTGCGCCTTGACCGTCAGCTTATCGAGTCTCATCCGCTGGTTTCTCCGCTCTGATCTCTCTCAATGTCTGGAACAGCTCGCGCTCTCGCTCGCTGAGCCCGCTCGGAATCTTCACCTGCACCCGCACGTACTGGTCGCCGGCGCCACCGCCCTTGAGATGCGGCATGCCATAGCCGGGGAGCCGGAACAGCCGGCCGCTCGACGTCTCCGGCGGGATCTTCATGGAGACCTGGCCCTTGAGGGTCGGCACCGAGACCTCCGCGCCGAGTGCCGCGTCGTCGACCTGAACGGGCAGGTCCACGTAGAGGTCGTCGGCCTTGCGTTCGAAGCGCGGGTCGGCGCGTACGGTGACTTTCAGGTAGAGGTCGCCTCGCCCGCCCCGCGCGGATCCGCCCAGCCCCTCGGCCGCCACCCGAATCCGCGCGCCCGTGTCGACACCCGCGGGAATCTTCACGTCGAGGTGTCGCCGTCCCTTGGTCCACCCGGTGCCGCGGCACCGCGGGCAAGGCTTGCGGTTGACATGCCCGGCGCCGCCACAATCCGGGCAGGGCTCGTCGAGCTCGAGCGAGATGGTCTTGCGCGCGCCCCGAAAGACCTCGTCGAGCGACAGATCGATGGAGGCCTCGACGTCACCGCCCTTGCCCGCGCCGCCGCCGCTCCAGTCGGTGCCGCCAAGATCTCCGAGGTCGCCGAACTCCACGTCGCGGAAGCCGCCGCGGCCCCGAGCGCCCCCGAAGACGCTCCGGAAGAAATCGGAGAACGCGCCGGACTCACCGGCGTCGAACCGTACCTCCTGCCCCTCGAAGGGTGACTGCGCGCCGGCGCCGGCCCGCGCATAACGCTCCCAGTCGGGCCCGAGCGTGTCGTACCGCTTGCGCTTCTCGGGATCCGAGAGCACGGTATGGGCTTCGTTGATTTGCTTGAAACGCTCGGCGGAGCCCTTGTTGATGTCCGGGTGGTACTTGCGGGCGAGCCGCCGGTAGGCCGCCTTGATCGCCTTGTCGTCGGCGGTCTTGGCCACCCCGAGGATCTTGTAGTAGTCCTTGTATTCCATCGGCCTAGAAACGGAAGCGGCGCCCGGGACCGTGGAGGTCCGCGCCGCTTCCCCTACGTTCAGTGTAGCAGACCGATGGCGCTCCTGCGGGAGGCAGGCTACCCGGAGACAGTCAAACTGCAGCGTGGTCCTGGGTCAAGTTGCGAGCCAGACAAGGCACGAGGGAGCCAGCGACGCGAGGCGTACTCTGCTGGGCGAGCTGAGCCGGAGGCGAGGCGAGCGAACCTGGAAATTCGGGCGAGCGTAAGCGAGCCCCGTTGAGCGTCGCTGGCGACCGAGTAACGTGGCCTTTCGAGCTGAGCGGCGAAGCCACGAGGCGAGGGCTGAGTAGATATGGCGACGCAAATTGGCCCAGGACCCTGCTACCCCTTGGCGACGGTGAAGGCCACGTAGAGCGATTGCTGCCCCCGCTGGAGCAGCACGGTCACGCGTTCGCCCTCCTTCACGTCCTTCGTGGCGCGCTCGAAGTCCTGCAGGCTCCGGACGCGTTGCCGGTTCACCTCGCGGATCACGTCGCCGCGCTGCAGTCCCGCTTCCGCCGCGGGACTGTCGTCCTCCACGCCGAAGACGACGACGCCCTCCTGACCACGAAGGTTGAGCTGTCGCGCGACGTCCGGAGTGATGGGGCGGACGTCGAGCCCCAGAAGCGTCTTGCTCTTGTTGGTGGACTTGAGTGCCACGCTGTCGTCCGGGGTCTCGCCGATCTTGATCTCGAGCGTCTTCTCGCCCTTGTCGCGCCAGACCTTGATGGAGACGCCCTTACCGGGCGGGGTGAGGGCGACCACCTTTTGCAGATCTTGGGGCGACTCCACCTTTTTCTTGTCGAACTCGGTGACGATGTCGCCGGCGGTGAGGCCGGCCTTGTCGGCGGGGCTCTCCTGCACCACGTCGGAGATCAGCACCCCCTTGGGCTCCTTGAGGCCGAACCCCTTGGCCAGCTCCGCCGACAGCGGCTGGATGGACACGCCGAGCCACCCGCGTGTCACCTTGCCCTTGGCGGCCAGCTCGGTATAGATCCGCTTGGCCATGTTGACGGGAATGGAGAAGCCGATGCCCACGTTGCCGCCCGAGCGCGACAGGATGGCGCTGTTGATGCCGACCACCTCACCCGACATGTTCACCAGCGGACCGCCCGAATTGCCGGGGTTGATGGCAGCATCCGTCTGCAGGAAGTCGTTGAACGCGTTCCCCGGGTCGATGGAGCGGCCCTTGGCACTGATGATTCCCGCCGTCACCGTTTGCTGGAGGCCGAAGGGTGAGCCGATGGCGAGCACCCAGTCACCCACTTTCATCTTGTCCGAGTCCCCGAGCGTGGCCGCGGGATACGGTCCGCCCCCTTGGAGTCTCAGGACGGCGAGGTCGGTGCGGCGGTCCACGCCGACCAGCTTCGCCTTGTGCTTCTTGCCGTCGGCGGTCACCACGTCGATCTCGGTCGCGCGCTCCACCACGTGGGCATTGGTCAGCACGATGCCGGACGGATCGACGATGACACCCGAGCCCAGGCTCTTCTGCACCTGCTCGCGCTCCGGGACCTCGCCGAAGAAGCGCTTGAAGAACTCCTCGCCGAAGAACTCCTCGATGGGCGTCCGGCCCGACGGGCCGCGCGTGACCGTGTTGATGTTGACCACGGCCGGGGCCACCGCCTCCGCCACCTGAGAGAAGCTACC
>Ga0070707_100005317_pt1 | contig 12048 bp, 7 predicted proteins | sample KBSK5502metaG_FD_65468 | JGI IMG/M metagenome (GOLD analysis project Ga0070707, IMG submission 65468) | Corn, switchgrass and miscanthus rhizosphere microbial communities from Kellogg Biological Station, Michigan, USA - KBS K5-50-2 metaG | ecosystem: Host-associated > Plants > Roots >... | reverse complement strand
CGGGAGCGACGGCGCCTCGCCCGCCATCCTGACCTGCTCCGGAGTTTCTTTCGTCACTCCGCCCTACCGTTTGATGTCTGAGATAGGACATTACTTAAGCAGGTATCATTAGCTCCCGACTTCGAGGATTTTCTGAATGATCCAGACGCGACTTACACGCATCCGCAAAAAGATCGAATTCGACTCGATGACATCTTCATATATCCCGACGTCGTCGAACTAGACGAGAAACACTCACGGGCAACTACACGTGTAGTCCCTGGGCACGAGCTCATCACGCATATCCTCAAAAAGCAGCGCGTGATCATCACGGGAGCCGAACGGGCCGGGAAGACCGCCCTTGCGAAGTCTCTTTTTAAGGACCTGCGGCGGAACGGCAAGATCCCGATGATGCTGAACGGCCGCGAGATGAAACAGACGGCGATAAGAAGGCTGCAGACGCTTCTCGATAGCACCTTCGGTGCCCAGTATCACTCAAATGTACGAGCTCGCTACTGGCAGTTGCCGAAGGAGTCGCGGGCGGTGATCTTGGATGATTACCACCGCCTCCCGGTCATCAAGGACTTGCGGGATGATCTCCTCCGGGAACTGCTCGAGCGTTTCGATATCGTAGTTCTGCTTGGTGGAAATGAGTTGCGGCTGCAGGAATTGATGGGACACGACTGCGCGTCCCGGCTACTCTGGGAATTCGACCACTGCGAGGTAATGGGATTCGGGCACCGGCGGCGAGCGGAATTCATTCAGAAATGGTATCGGATCGGCCGCGCCGGTCACGTCGAGGACACAGCGCTGGTTCAGAAGGCAATCGGCCTGGAAAAGACGATCTCCAACATTCTCGGCCACGACTTGCTACCGCCTTATCCGATCTACTTGCTGCTACTCCTGCAGCACCTCGAGTCGAACAACCCGCTGGAAACGACCGCGGCATCGTATGGGCGGCTTTACGGTGCCGTCATGACAGCCTATCTCGCCAAGACAGGCGCCGGAGGCGAACTTGAAACGAAGATCAACTACCTGACCGAGTTCGCCTATCATCTGTATTCGACAAAGAAGGACTCCTTGCCGGACGAGGAGGCGCTACTTTGGCACTCGGAGTATTGCACCAGTCATCTAGAGCCTCTCGATTTCGTAGGGCTCCGTGGCGAGTTGGTAATGTCACAAGTCCTTCAGCACAGCCAGGGACAGTTGCGCTTCCGGTACAAGGCCGGGTTCTACTACTTCGTAGCGCTATACCTCTCGGACAATTTGGCCACTGAGCCTGTCCGGAACGAGGTGAAGCGGCTATGTGCCCAACTTTACCGCGAAGACGCGGCGAATATTGTCATGTTCCTTTGTCATCGGTCGAAGGACGCTCTTATCCTCGACGAAGTGCTCGCGACCGCAAATGGCCTATTCGCTAATCAAACCGAAACCGACCTTCTCAAAGATGCCGCGTTTACCGGAAAGCTGGTAACGAAACTAGGTGGACGTGTATTGCAGGACGGCGACCCCGAGAAGAACCGGCTCCGCGCGCTGGAAGCGCAGGACAAGCTGCGAAAACGGACCGACGATGATGACGAAACATATGCTCACCGGTTTGAGGATGAGACTCTAGACGAATCTGACATCCGACGACGTATGGCCGAGTTCAACGCCACGATCAAAACCATCCAAATTGCGGGGCAGATTCTACGGAACTTCGGCGGCCGGCTCGATGGGCCGGATAAGCTCAGGTTGGCCGAAGCATGCTACTCGCTCGATCTGCGGCTGATGAAGTACTGTTACTCCGTGTTCGAAGAGAACGAAGCAGCTTTGGTCAATGCTGCCCGCGAGACACTTCTAGAGAAAGATCCCGATCTTGATCCAGTCAAGGCTACGGAGCTCGCTAACACACTCGTGTTCGGCTTGCTCAAGCTCACGACGCTCGGGCTGATAAAGCTCGTGTCGAATTCCATCGGCCTGGAGAAACTCGCGCCAGTGTTCACGAAGGTGCTGAAGGAAAAACCAACGATCGCCCGTCGGATGATCGACCTATCCATCCGTCTCGACCATTTCGCCGCGTTTCCCGTTGATCAGACGCTGCAACTCCACAAAGATGTTCAGAACTCGCTGATTACCATCGACGTGCTCCGCCACCTTGTCTTCAACCATTTTTACTTTTTCACGGCCCCGCACGACATCAAGCAACGGATTTGCAACAAGCTGGACATCAAGATCCAGCCGATGCTACTTGACCGGGACTCGAAGCGAAATATTTAGCGACATGTCGGCCGTACTGCCGGCAGGCGTGGCGGACGACTAGCCCCTCAACTGTGCGTTCACGGTCTTGCTATGGCTTCGCCGAGGAGTACGGCGTCAGGCACAAGTTGGCTAGCGCCGCCCCTAAAACACCCCCGTAAAAAACAACCTCATGCTGCGTCGTACGTCGGCAGACACGTCCTGGGAATGTCGAGCCGCAGCACCCTCCTGCCGCCCTCAGCGTCCCCCCCGAGAGGCTGTCAGCCGGCGAAGGCCCGGAGCATCCAGGCCATCTTCTCGTGCTTCTCCATGAGCCCGATCAAGAAGTCGTTGGTCCCGGCGTCCTCGTGCTTGGCCATCGTCACTTCGGCGTCGTCGCGGAGGTGCCGGACCACGGTCTCGTGGTCCGCAAGGAGCTGGGCCAGCATCTCCTTCGCATCGGGATCGTTGCCCGGCTGTTCCTTCAGGCGGGCGCGCTTGGTGAACTCCGCGAGCGTGCCCTGTGCGTGCCCACCGAGAGCGCGCGCGCGCTCGGCCACGTCGTCGACGACGTCATCCAGCTCCTCGTACTGCGACTCGAAGAACTTGTGCAGGTCGTTGAACTGCGGCCCCACCACGTTCCAGTGATAGTTGCGGGTCTTGGTGTAGAGCAGGTACTCGTCGGCCAGCAGGGTATTGAGAATGCCGATGACGGCCCGGCGGGGCTCGTCGGCGATGCCGATATTGGGTTTCATCGCTCGTCCTCCAATTTTCGGATGCCGTCCGGCACTCCGGCGTTTCATCGCCGCGCCTTCGCCGCACCTTGACAGCAATCACCAGTTGACAGGCTCGTCACGGATTGGTAGCGTCCGCCGCATCCGAACGCGCGGGCTCCCTCGACGACGGGCAGCCGCTCCGACAATCGCGCGACAAGTGGCCGATTTCCATGAACGGCTAGGGGTCTTATCCCCTGGGAGATATCAGATGGCGGTGGCGGTCTCTCGTTTCCGGCGGCTGTGCGCCGTCGCGCTCTTCGCGGTTGTGGTCGCCTCAGCGGTCCTGGCGGGGTCGGCCCGGGCGGCCGAAACGCCGCGCCGGGGCGGCGTCCTGCTCGCGGTCATCGGCGCCGATGCCCCGAGCCTCGATTGCCACCAGGAGAGCACGTTCGCGTGCCTGCAGATGGTGGCGCCGCTCTACAACCTGCTGCTCCAGATCGATCCGCAACAGTATCCGAAGGTCATCGGTGACCTGGCCACCGAGTGGAAGATCTCGCCCGACGGCCTGACCTATACGTTCAAGATCCGGCAGGGCGTCAGGTTTCACGACGGTTCCCCGCTGACAGCCGCCGACATCAAGGCCACGTACGACAAGATCGTGTTCCCACCCCAGGGCACTCGCAGCGTGCGGAAGGAGCACTACACCGCGATCAGCAAGCTCGAGGCGCCGGACGCGAGCAGTCTCGTCTTCAAGCTCAAGTTCCCTTCGGCCTCGCTGCTCGACAACCTCGCCTCGCCGTGGAACGTGGTCTATCCCAAGAAGTATCTGGACAAGGACCCGAACTACTTCAAGGCGAACGTCGTGGGCACCGGGCCGTTCAAGTTCAAGAACTACACGCGCGGGTCCACGTTCGAGGGCGAGCGGAACCCGGAGTATCACGTCAAGGATCGGCCCTACCTGAACGGGTACAAGTTCTTCATCAGCACGGAGACGTCGGTGCGCGCGGCGGCGATCCGGTCCGGGCGCGCCTACATCGAGTTCCGCGACCTGCCCCACTCCGAGGCCGACGCCATCAAGAAGCAGCTCGGCGACAAGATCGTCGTGCAGGAAACGCCGATGATCGGGCAGTTCGGCATCGCCATGCAGAACACGGTGAAGCCGTTCACCGACGTCCGGGTGCGCCGGGCGCTCATGCTCGGCTTCGACCGCTACACCGCCGGCAAGGTGCTGTACCAGCTCACGGGTCTGCGGGACGTCGGCGGGCTCATGCGCCCCGGGACGGAGTGGGCGATTCCTCAGGCCGACCTCGAGAAGATCCCCGGGTTCTGGCGGGACGCCGAAAAGAGCCGCGCCGAGGCCAAGCGGTTGCTGGCCGAGGCCGGCTACCCGAACGGCTTCAAGGTCGTGCTGAAGAACCGCAACGTCAAGCTGCCGTATCAGGACTTCGCGGTCTTCGCGATCCAGGAGTGGCGGAAGATCGGCATCGAGGTCGAGCATCGACCGCTGGAGACGGCGGCCTGGTTCAACGACTTGCGCGACACCGGAAGCTTCGAGCTGGGCGTCCAGCCGACCGTCGAGTTCATGGACGACCCCGATCAATTCCTGAATCGCTACACCACGGGGGCGTCGGCGAACTACGGCCGCTTCTCCGATCCGGCGCTCGACGACCTGTTCGCGCGGCAGGCCCGGGCCATCGACCCCGCCGAGCGCAAGAAGATCGTGATCGAGCTGCAGAAGCGGGTGCTGGACCAGGCGTATTACATGCCGGGGCTCTGGTGGACGCGGCGGGTCGTCCACTGGGCGAAGGTGAAGAACTACGTGCCGCCGCCGAGCCACTACACGAACCAAAAGCTCCAGGACGTCTGGCTCTCGGAGGACTGAGAGCCGAGGAGATCGCACATGACGATGGATATTCGCCGTCATCGGACGTCGCTCGTCTTCGTGATGCTGGCGGTCCTGCTCGCCTCGGTGATCCTCACGATCCCGGGGGCGGCCTCCGCGACGGAAACGCCGCGGAGAGGGGGCGTGCTGCTCGCGGCCATCGGGGCCGACCCGCCGAGCCTCGATCCCCACCAGGAGAACACGTTCGCGTGCATCGAGCTCGTGGCGCCCCTCTACAGCACGCTCCTGCAGATCGATCCCTACCACTACCCGAAGGTCATCGGCGACGCGGCCAGCGAGTGGAAGATCGCTTCCGACGGCCTGACCTATACGTTCAAGCTCCGCCCGGGCATCAAGTTCCACGACGGCTCGACGCTGACCGCCGCCGACGTCAAGGCGACCTACGACAAGATCGTGTTCCCCCCGCAGGGGACACGAAGCGTCCGGAAGGCCCACTACACCGCGGTCAAGAGCATCGAGGCTCCCGACGCGGGCACCGTCATCTTCCAACTGAAATTCCCCTCGGCCTCCCTGCTCGACAACCTCGGCTCGCCGTGGAACGTGATCTATCCCAAGAAGTACCTGGACAAGGACCCGAACTACTTCAAGACGAACGTCGTGGGCTCCGGGCCCTTCAGGTTCAAGCACTACACGCGCGGCTCCACCTTCGAGGGCGAGCGGAATCCCGACTACTTCGTCAAGGACCGGCCGTACCTCGACGGCTACAAGTTCTTCATCAGCCCGGAGACGTCCGTGCGGGCCGCCGCGGTCCGTTCGGGGCGGGCCTACATCGAGTTTCGCGACCTGCCCAAGGCCGAGGTGGAGGCCATCCAGAAACAGCTCGGTGACAAGATCGTCGTCCAGGAGGTCCCGGCCACCGGATGGTGGGGGATCGCCATCAACAACACCATCAAGCCCTTCAACGACGTCCGCGTCCGCAAGGCGCTCACGCTGGGCGTCGACCGCTACACGGCGGGCCGGGTGCTGTATCCGCTCACGGGTCTCAAGTTCGTGGGCGGCTTGATGCGGCCGGGCTCGGATTGGGCCATGCCGGAGGCCGACCTCGAGAAGTTCCCGGGTTTCGGCAAGGACATGAACAAGAACCGGGCCGAGGCCAAGCGCCTGCTGGCCGAGGCCGGCTATCCCAACGGCCTGAAGGTCGTGCTGAAGAACCGCAACGTGAAGCTTCCCTACCAGGACTTCGCGGTCTTCCTCATCCAGGAGTGGCGCGCGATCGGGATCGAGGCCGAGAACCGACCGCTGGAGACGGCCAGCTGGTTCGCCGATGGGCGGGACACGGGGAGCTTCGAAGCGATCATCGCCCCCGGCGTCGAGTTCATGGACGATCCCGACCAGACCCTCGAGCGGTACATCACCGGCAGCCCCCAGAACTGGGGGCGGTTCTCCGACCCCGCGGTCGATGACCTGTTCGCGCGGCAGGCCCGCTCGATGGACCCCGCCGAGCGCAAGAAGCTGGTGCTCGAGATCCAGAAGCGCGTGCTGTCCGAGGCGTACTACCTGCCCGGCCTCTGGTGGACGCGGCGAGTGGTGCACTGGGCCAAGGTGAAGAACTACATCGCTCCGCCGAATCACTACTCGAACCAGAAGCTCCAGGACGTGTGGCTCTCGGAGGACTGAGCCGTGGGAGGTATCCGATGGCGACGATCCACCGACCTCGGACGTTGTTCACCGTCGTAGCGATCGGTGTCCTGCTCGGTCACCTGACCGCGGCCGTTCCGGCCGCGGTCGCGGCGGAGGAAACGCCGCGCCGCGGCGGGGTCCTGCTGGCGGCCATCGGCGCGGACGCGCCGAGCCTCGACCCGCATCAGGAGCAGACGTTCGCCACGCTCCAGCCGGTGGCCCCGCTCTACAGCACCCTCCTGCAGATCGATCCCTACGCGTACCCGAACGTCATCGGCGACGTGGCCAGCGAGTGGAACATCTCGCCCGACGGGCTGACCTACACGTTCAAGCTCCGTCAAGGCATCCGGTTCCACGACGGCTCGCCCTTGACGGCGGCCGACGTCAAGGCCAGCTACGACAAGATCCTCTCCCCGCCCCCGGGAGTCCGCAGTATCCGGGCGCCTCATTACGCGGCGGTCGCGAGCGTCGAGGCTCCGGATGCGGGCACCCTGGTGTTCCATCTCAAGTACCCATCGGCCTCCCTTCTGCCCAACCTCGCGTCGCCGTGGAACGTCATCTTCCCGAAGAAGTACCTCGACAAGGATCCGAACTACTTCAAGACGCACGCGATCGGCTCCGGTCCCTTCAAGCTCAAGAACTACACGCGCGGGTCGACGTTCGAAGGCGAGCGGAACCCGGACTACTTCGTCAAGGATCGGCCGTATCTCGACGGCTACAAGTTCTTCATCAGCACCGAGACGTCCGTTCGCGCGGCAGCGATCCGGTCCGGCCGCGCCTACATCGAGTTCCGCCATCTGCCCAGCGCCGACGTGGAGGCGATCCGCAGGCAGCTCGGCGACAAGGTCGTCGTCCAGCAGACGCCGTTCGTCATCAACTTCGGCATCGCGATCAACAACACGGTGAAGCCGTTCACCGACGTGCGCGTCCGCAAGGCCCTCACGCTGGGCATCGATCGCTACACGGGGGGCAAGGTGCTGCTCTCGCTCACGGGCCTGCGGGACGTCGGGGGCCTCACGCGTCCGGGCACCGAGTGGGCGATCCCCCCCGCCGAGCTGGAGCAGTTGCCGGGCTTCTGGCGGGATGCCGACAGGAGTCGGGCCGAGGCCAAGCGGCTCCTGGCCGAGGCCGGCTACCCGAACGGCTTCAAGGTCGTGTTGAAGAATCGCAACGTGAAGCTCCCGTACCAGGACCTGGCGGTATACGTGATCCAGGAATGGCGGAAGATCGGGATCGAGGCCGAGCATCGGCCGCTCGAGACCGCGACCTGGTACGCGGACGGCCGCGACAAGGGGAATTTCGAGCTGATGGTCTTCCCGTTCGGCGCCTTCATCGACGATCCCGATCAGTTGCTGGCGTCCTTCATCACGGCAGGGCCTCAGAACTGGGCCCGCTTCACCAATCCCGGCATCGACGACCTGTACGCGCGGCAGGCGCGGGCGCTCGACCCGGCCGAGCGCCGGAAGCTGGTCATCCAGCTGCAGAAGATCGTGCTGGAGAATGCGTACCACCTGCCGGGACTCTGGTGGTCACGGAACGTCGTGCACTGGGCCAAAGTGAAGAACTACGTCGCGCAGCCGAGTCACTTCACCAACCAGAAGCTCCAGGACGTCTGGCTCGCGGAGGACTGAGATGTTCCTGGCCGTCCTCGTCGGCTCGCTGATCCTCGCAATCTCGAGCTCCGCCGCCGCGGCGCCGGAGACCCCGCGGCGGGGCGGCGTGCTGCTGGCCGTCATCGGCGCGGACGCGCCGACCCTCGACCCCCACCAGGAGGGCACCTTCGCCACTCTCCAGGTGGTAGCCCCGCTCTACAGCACCCTCCTGCAGATCGATCCCTACAGCTATCCGAAGATCATCGGCGACGTGGCGACCGACTGGAAGATCTCGTCCGACGGGCTGACCTACACCTTCAAGCTGCAGCCGGGCATCCGGTTCCACGACGGCTCGCCGCTGACGGCGGCCGACGTCAAGGCCTCCTACGACAAGATCGTGTCCCCACCGCCGGGAGTGCGCAGCATCCGGAAGAACGCCTACACGGCCGTCTCGAGCATCGAGGCCCCCGACCCGGGCACCGTCGTGTTCAAGCTCAAGTTCCCGTCGGCCTCGCTCCTCGACAACCTCGCCTCGCCATGGAACGTCATCTATCCCAAGAAGTACCTCGACAAGGATCCGAACTACTTCCTGAAGAACGTCATGGGTTCGGGGCCGTTCAAGTTCAAAGCCTACACGCGTGGCGCCACCTTCGAGGGCGAGCGAAATCCGGACTACTTCGTCAAGGACCGGCCGTATCTCAACGGCTACAAGTTCTTCATCAGCCCGGAGACGTCCGTACGCGCGGCGGCCATCCGATCCGGGCGCGCCTACATCGAGTTCCGAGACCTGCCGCTCAGCGAGGTCGCGGCCATCAAACGGCAGCTCGGCGACAAGGTCGCCGTCCAGCACACGCCGCTCGTCGGGCAGTGGGGAATCGCGATCAACAACACGATCAAACCGTTCACCGACATTCGCGTGCGCCGAGCGCTCACGCTGGGGATCGATCGGTACACTGCGGGCCGGGTGCTGTTCCCGCTCACGGGGCTCAAGCACGTCGGAGGACTGATGCGCCCGGGCACGGACTGGGCGTTGGCGCCGGGCGAGCTGGAGAAGCTCCCGGGCTTCTCGCATGACGTCGAGAAGAGCCGGGCCGAAGCCAAGAAGCTCCTGGCCGAGGCGGGCTACCCCCACGGCTTCAAGGTCGTGCTGAAGAACCGCAACGTGAAGCTCCCCTACCAGGACTTCGCCGTGTTCGTGATCCAGGAGTGGCGGAAGATCGGGGTCGAGGCCGAGAACCGGCCGCTCGAGACCGCGGCTTTCATCGCCGACGGACGGGACAACGGAAACTTCGAGCTGATCGTCAGCGCCACCGTGGAGTACATCGACGATCCCGACGTGTTCCTGCGTCGGTACACGACCGGCGACCTCGGCAACCTCGGCCGCTACTCCGACCCCGTGCTCGACGACCTGTTCGCGCGGCAGACCCGAACCCTCGACCCGGCCGAGCGCAAGAAGCTGCTCGTCGAGCTCCAGAAGCGCGTGCTCGAGCAGGTGTACTACATGCCGGGACTCTGGTGGACACGGAACGTCGTGCACTGGGCGAAGGTGAAGAACTACGTGGCGCCGCCCAGCCACTACACGAACCAGAAGCTCCAGGACGTCTGGCTCTCGGAGGACTGAGATGCGACATCACCGGGCCTTCTGCACCCTCGTTGCCCTCGCCATCCTGATCGGTGCCCTGGTCCCTGCCGCCGTCCAGGCGGCTGAGACTCCACGCCGAGGCGGAATACTCCTGGCGGCCATCGCCGCCGACGCGCCGAGCCTCGACCCTCACCAGGAGCAGACCTTCGCCACCATCGAGATGGTGGCTCCGCTCTACAGCACGCTCTTGCAGATCGACCCGCTCGACTACCCGAAGATCATCGGGGACGTGGCCACCGAGTGGAAGATCGCGCCCGACGGGCTGACCTACACCTTCAAGCTCCGCCAGGGGATCCGGTTCCACGACGGCGCGCCGTTGACGGCGGCCGACGTCAAGGCCACCTACGACAAGATCGTCTTCCCGCCGACAGGGGTTCGCAGCATACGCAAGAGCGCCTACTCGGCGGTCACGAGCGTCGAGGCCCAGGATCCGAGCACCGTGGTCTTCAAGCTCAAGTTTCCGTCGGCGTCGCTCCTCTCCAACCTGGCCTCGCCGTGGAACGTCATCTATCCGAAGAAGTACCTCGACAAGGACCCGAACTACTTCAAGGCGAACGTGGTCGGGTCCGGACCCTTCAAGTTCAAGGCCTACACGCGCGGGTCGACATTCGAAGGTGAGCGGAACCCCGACTACTTCATCAAGGACCGACCGTACCTGAACGGCTACAAATTCTTCATCAGTCCCGAGACGTCGGTGCGGGCGGCGGCCCTTCGCTCCGGGCGCGCCTGGATCGAGTTCCGCACCATGCCGCTGGGGGAGGTGGAGGCGATCCGGAAGACGCTCGGGGACAGGGTCGTCGTGCAGGAGACGCCCGCGACCGGCTTGTTCGGGATCGCGATGAACCAGACCATGAAGCCGTTCACCGACGTTCGCGTCCGCAAGGCCCTCACGCTGGCCTTCGATCGCTACACGGCGAGCCGGGTGCTCTACCCGCTCGCGAGTCTCAGGGACGTCGGGGGGCTGATGCGTCCGGCCACGGAGTGGGCGATGGCAGAGGCCGAGCTTCAGAAGCTCCCGGGGTTCGGGAGGGACATGGACAAGAACCGGGCCGAGGCCAAGCGCCTCTTGGCCGAGGCGGGCTACCCCAACGGCTTCAAGGTCGTCTTGAAGAATCGCAACGTGAGGGTGCCGTACATCGACTTCGGGGTGTTCGTGATCCAGGAGTGGCGCAAGATCGGCGTCGAGGCCGAGCACCGGCCCCTCGAGACCGCGACCTGGTTCGCGGATGGACGCGACACGGGGAGCTTCGAGCTGATCGTCAACGGCACGTTCAACTACGCCGACGACCCCGATCTGTTTCTCGAGCGGTACACCACCGGGGACTCCGGCAACTGGGGTCGATTCTCCGACCCCAGGATCGACGACCTGTTCGCGCGCCAGACGAGGGCCCTCGACCCGGCCGAGCGCAAGAAGCTCGTCAACGAGATCGAGAAGATCGTGCTCGAAAACGCGTACCACATCCCGGGCCTCTGGTGGAGACGGAACGTGGTGCACTGGGCCAAGGTGAAGAATTACGTGGCGCCGCCCAATCACTACTCCAATCAAAAACTCCAGGACGTCTGGCTGGCCGAGGACTGAGCCGAGGAGGATGACCGCGCCATGGGCACGTACATCACCAAGCGTCTCCTCCTGATCATCCCCACGCTCCTCGGGGCGGCCACGCTCGTGTTCCTCATCATGCGCGTGATCCCCGGCGACGTGGCGCTCCTGATCCTCGGCGGCGACCAGGGTCAGATCGACCAGAAGCAGCTCGTGGCCATGCGCCAGCAGCTCGGGCTGGATCAGCCGCTGATCGTCCAGTTCGGGACGTGGCTCTGGGGCGTGGTGCGGTTCGACTTCGGCAAATCGCTGTGGACGGGGCAGCCGGTCGTCGAGGAGCTGCTCATCCGGCTGCCCCTGTCCCTCGAGCTCGCCTTGCTGGCCACGATGGTGTCGGTAATCATCTCCATCCCCCTCGGCATGCTCGCGGCCGTCCGCCAGGACACCTGGGTGGATTACGTCATCCGCGTGGTCAGCATCGGCGGCCTGGCCATCCCGGGGTTCTGGGTGGGGATCCTGTGCATCCTGTTGCTCGTCATCTTCTTCGGCTGGGGTCCGCCGCTGGAGTTCACGCCGCCGTGGATCAATCCCTGGCTGAACTTCCAGATGATGGTCTGGCCGGTCGTCACCGTGGGCTATCGCTACGCGGCCGTGACGACGCGCATGACCCGATCGACGATGCTCGAGGTCCTGCGTGAGGACTACATCCGCACCGCCTGGGCGAAGGGCTTGGCCGAGCGGTCCGTGGTCATCCGTCATGCGCTCAAGAACTCGATGCTCCCGGTGATCACGCTGGTCGGGACGGAGTTCGCCTTCCTCATCGGCGGCCTCGTCGTCAC
>Ga0070707_100005316_pt1 | contig 12048 bp, 9 predicted proteins | sample KBSK5502metaG_FD_65468 | JGI IMG/M metagenome (GOLD analysis project Ga0070707, IMG submission 65468) | Corn, switchgrass and miscanthus rhizosphere microbial communities from Kellogg Biological Station, Michigan, USA - KBS K5-50-2 metaG | ecosystem: Host-associated > Plants > Roots >... | reverse complement strand
CCACGTCGTGGATGCCGCGGAACTCGTCGCGCCACACGGAGAGCACGGCCGACGGCGGGAAAATCTGTCGATAGAGATTTGGCCGAAGGCCGAACGCGAAGAACGGGCCGTCGTCGAGAATCCAGCTGGCCGGCAGCTCCACCAGTGAGGGCGTGCCCTCGTGGCGATAGGGCCACAGCGAGTCTTGCAGATTGCTCGCGTAGAGGAACCCGTGCTTGCGCAGCAGGTCGATCGTCGCGTGCGTGATCTCGTAGAGCGGCGCGCGATAGCCGACGGGTGACGTGCCGGTGATGCCGGCGAGGATGCGCGCGCTGCCGGTGAGGATCTCTTCCTCCTCGTCACGCGTCTTGCCCTCGAGCGCCTCGTGCAGGTATCCGTGATGTCCGATCTCGTGGCCGCGGCGGTGGATCTCGGCCACGACGTCTGGCCAGCGTTCAGCCGTCCAGCCCGGCACGAAGAACGTCGACGTGATCCGGTTGCGGTCGAGGAAGTCGAGGATGAGTGGCACCCCGACCTTGGGGCCGTAGGCGCCCTGCGACATGACGCTGAGCCGGTCGATGTTGGCGGGATCGCGCGAGATCCAGGCGGTCTCCGCATCGAGATCGAAGGTTAGGCACGCCGCGGAGCGGACGCCGGAGGGCCAGGTGATCGGAGCTCGCATCGTCGTGCCTCGGCCCTCAGTGTATGCTCTCCGCAACTTCTCCGCGGAAGAGGATGCCGCCGTGGACCACGTCCCTTCGTACTGGGCGGCGACGGGCGGGCCCGAACCGGACGGCATCGGGACGCTCGACGGCGATCGCTGCGCCGACGTGGCCGTAATCGGCGGCGGGTACACGGGCTCGCCGCCGCCTATCGGCTGGTCGGGACGCATGGCCTCGACACCGTCGTCCTTGAGGCGAACGCGATTGGCTGGGGCGCCTCCGGCCGCAACGGCGGGTTTGCGCTCATCACGCTCGGCAAGGTTGGCCTCGAGGATCGCATCCGGCGCTGGGGGATCGAGGCCGCGCGGCACACGATCGCCGTCGGCGTCGAGGCGATCGAGACCGTCCGCGAGCTGATCGCCCGCGAGCAGATTGCCTGCGATCCCGGGCAGGACGGCTCGCTGCTGGTCGCCCATCGACCGTCCGCGGTCGCCGACCTGCAAGAACGTGTGCGGCTCTACCGTGAGGTGCTCGGGTATCCGCACGTCGAGTTTCTCGACCGGGCTCGGCTCGAGCGCGACGGCTACATGCGCGGCGCCGAGGCGTCGGGCGCCCTGCACACGCTGAATGCGTTCGGACTGCACCCGCTGAAGTACGTGCGCGGTCTGGCCGCGGCCGCGCTGAAGCGCGGCGCGACCGTCTGCGCGGCCTCGCCGGTAGTCGAGTGGCGGCGCGAAGGGAGCGAGCACGTGCTCGTCACGCCGCGTGGGGCCGTGCGCGCGCGCACGGTCGTCATGGCGACCAACGGCTACACGCCGGAAGGCCTCCATCCGTTCTTCCGCGGCCGAGTATTGCCCGCGACGAGCAACATCATCGTGACGCGGCCGCTCACCGAGGCCGAGTGGCGCGATGTCGGCATGCTCACGACGCGGGTCTACTCCGACACCCGCAAGCTCCTCTTCTACTGGCGCCGCTTGCCCGACGATCGACTGCTCTTCGGCGGACGCGCCGGCGTTCTCGACACGCCGGCGGGGCTGCGACGGTGTCGCCGGCGGCTGGAAGCGCACATGGTGGCGAAGTGGCCCGCGCTCCGGGGTGTGGCGAGCGAGTATTCCTGGTCAGGCAAGGCCTGTCTGTCGTACGACCTCATGCCGCACGTCAACCGGGCGGACGGCGACCCGAGCGTCGCATATGCGCTCGCGTATCAGGGCAGCGGCGTCGCCATGTCGACGTACTGCGGTGGGCTCGTGGCCGATCTCGTCGCGGGCAAGGACATTCCCCGCAACACGCCGCTCACCTCTGCGAGGCTACGGCGCTTTCCGCTCCCCTTCCTGCGCTCGGCGTATCTCGCCGGCGCCTACGTCGTCTACGGCGTGAAGGATCGCTGGGCGTAGCCGGCTCAGCGCACGAAGAGCACGCGCTCCGTCCTGGTCAGGCGCTCGGCACCGGTGTCGGTCACGAGCACGGTTTCGCTGAACGCCAACCCGAGGGCGGCGACATACATGTGGAAGACCATCCCCGGCTCGAGCGCCAACATCGCGGTTGGGACGAACAGGCGCGTGAAGTCGCTCGTCCGCGGCGACCACGGCGCGTAGTACCCGAGCGTGTAGCCGGTCGCATTCTCGTACCGGTCCTTGAGCTTCGCCGCGAGCACGCCCTCGCGCACGATCCGATCGACGTCGGACGCGACGATTCCGGGCTTCATCGCGGCAAGCTGACGGTCCTGCAGTTCCACCAGCACGCGCGCTGCGTCGATCTGAATAGCGGAAGGCGCGCCGATCACCGTCGGCCGCATGATCCGCGCGCTGTAGCCGTGCACCTGCGGGACCAGCTCCATGTGCAGGAGATCGCCGCGCTCGAGGCGATGGTTGCCCAGCACGCCGTGGAGCGACCCGGCGCGGCGGCCGGACGTGATCACGCCGGCGCGACCTGTGTCCGCGCCCAGCTCGAGGAAGGCACGGCTGGCCGCGGCGGCGGCCTCGCGCTCGTTCTGCCCCTCCCCGGCAGCGGCCACGGCCGCGGCCATCGCGCGGTCTGCGATGCTCGCCGCTCGCCGGAGCAGCGCGATCTCCTCGGACGACTTGTGCAGGCGCAGCTCGCGGAGCACCTCGCCGAAGTCCACGAACGACGCCGAGGGCAAGGCCGCCGTCAGCGTCTGCCAGCGGCGCACCGTCAGATAGTTCGAGTCCAGCTCGAGCCCAATGCGCCGGTATGCCCATCCGCGGCGAGCCAGCTCGCGCGCGATCACCACGACGGGATCTTCCCAGTCGGTGACGGTGACGTGGTCGGTGAGCCACGAGCGCTCGAGGAAGCTCGGCTCGTCGAGCGTGCGCAGAAAGGTCACGGGATCGCCTTCCAGCGGAATCGCGCACGCCTGGTAGCGCGTGGCCGAGCGGTCGAAGCCCGTGAGGTAGGCGAGGTGCTCGGCCTCGTCCACGAGCACAAGCTCGGCGGCCCGCTCGCGCATCTTCGCGCGCATGGCGGCGAGCCGCCGGGCGTACTCCTCGTGCGAGAACACGACCGACGTCATCATGGTCGGGCATCCTCCGAGCTTCGCGGCAGCTCCGCAATCGGGATGTGACAGGCGATCCAGTGGGTCGCGCTCGCACGCGCCCACGGAGGCTCCGCCTCCTCGCATACCCGGCCGATCTTCTGCGGGCAGCGGGTGTGGAACCGGCATCCCGTCGGTGGGTGCTGCGCGCTTGGCACGTTGCCTTCGAGACGGATCGGCCGTCCCGGCACCGCCGGATCGGGCCGCGGCACCGCGGAGAGCAGCGCGCGCGTGTACGGATGCGACGGCGCGCGGAAGACCTCGTCCACGGCGCCGATCTCCACAAGACGTCCGAGGTACATCACGCCGACACGCGCGGCCACGTGGCGCACCAGACTGAGATCGTGCGAGATCATCAGGTACGACGCGCTCAGTGTGCGACGAAGCTCGGCGAGGAGCCGGATGATCGAGGCCTGCGTCGACACGTCGAGCGCCGACACTGGCTCGTCGAGCACGACGAACTGCGGCGCCATCGCGAGCGCGCGCGCGATGGCCACGCGTTGCTTCTCACCTCCCGACAGGGCCGCCGGCCACCGCGCGCCGTAGTCGGGATCGAGGCGCACCGACTCCAGCAGCTCGCGCACGCGGCGCCCGCGCTCCCGGCGGCGCAGGCCGCGGAGCACGAGCGGGCGAGCCAGGCTCGGACCGATCCGCTTCATCGGGTTCAGCGACGAATCCGGATGCTGGAAGACGATCTGGGCGTCGGTCGGCTTCGGTGCGGCGAAGCGGACGCGGCCAGCGGTCGGACGCAGCAACCGCACGGCGAGCCGCCCGAGCGTCGTCTTGCCGCATCCGCTCTCGCCGACGAGCGCGAAGACCTCGTCCGCCCGCACGTCGAACGACACGTCGTCGACCGCGCGCACCGGCGGGGCGCCGACGCCGAGCCAGCGGGCGACCGCTCCGGCGCCCCCGAAGTGCTTGCTCACGTGCTCGAAGGCGAGCAGCGGCACGTGAGAGGTGACCGCCGCCCGCTCGATCGCCTCCGAGGTCGATCGGCGCGGCGTCGCGAGCACCGTTGGCCAGCGGACACAGCGCGCGCGGCGCTCGAGCGCCACCGTCTCGAGTGCCGGCGTGGCCGCCGTGCACGCAGGCGCGACGAAGTCGCAGCGCGGCGCGAAGACACAGCCGGGCGGAAGGTCCGTGAGCCGCGGGAAGCGCCCTTCGATGGGCGCGAGCCCGCGCACGCCGTCGAGGTGCGGCAGAGCGTCGAGGAGCCCGCGCGTGTAGGGATGGATAGGTTGCGCGAACAGGTCAGCTGTCGGCGCTACCTCGACCAGCTCGCCCGCGTACAAGACGCCCACGCGATCGGCGACCTGCGCGATGACGGCGAGATCATGGCTGATGTAGAGGATGGCGGCGCCGACGCGGCGCTTGAGGTCGGCCACCAGCTCGAGGATGCGGGCCTGCGTCGTGACGTCGAGGCCGGTCGTCGGCTCATCGAGGATCAGGAGGCTCGGTCCGCCCGCAAGCGCCATTGCAATCACGGCGCGCTGCTGCATGCCGCCGCTCAGCTCGTGCGGATAGTGGCGGGCGACGGAGGCGGGATCGGCGATGTTGACCAACTCGAGCAGCTCCTGCGCCCGTCGCCTGGCCGCGCGGGCCGGTGCCCGTTCGTGGATCTCGAGGACCTCGGCGATCTGTGCACCGACCCGCATCGTCGGATTCAGCGCCGAGCGCGGGTCCTGGTAAACCATCGCGATCCGCCGGCCGCGGAGGCGGCGGAGCTCGTCCTCGCCCACGCCCAGGAGGTCGCGGCCCTCGAAGAGGATGGCGCCGCCGGTGATGCGCGCCGTGGGCGCCAGGGCTTGGAGGATCGTGTAGCCAAGCGTGGTCTTGCCCGACCCGGACTCGCCCGCGAGCCCAACCGTTTCCCCCCGCGCCACCTGGAGGCTCACATCGCGCAAAACGCGTAGCGGTCCGTCGTTGGTCTCGAACTGTACCGAGAGCGCGCGGACGTCGAGCACCGGCGGCGGCATCACGTCGCGCCCAGGCGATCGCGCAGGCCATCGCCAAAGAGGTTGAAGGCCACAATAGTGAAGGCGAGCGCGGTCCCAGGTACCAGCAGCGGCCACGGCGAGAGGAACACGTACTGGCGCGCTTCGCGGATCATGAGCCCCCAGTCGGCCGCCGGAGGCTGCACTCCGAGGCCGAGGAAGGACAGGCTCGCGCCGGCCAGGATCGCGAAGCCGATCCGGAGTGTTCCCTCGACGATCACCGGCGGCAGCACGTTAGGAAAGATCTCGCCGAACATCACGTAGAGGTGGCGCTCGCCGCGCGCCCGTGCCGCGAGGACGAACTCCGCCTCGCGCAGCGCAAGGGTCGCGCTGCGTACGATCCGCGCGACACCCGGTCCGTTCGCGACGCCGATGGCCAGGAGCGCATGGCCAGTGCTCGCGCCGAGCGCCGTGATGATCAGCAGCGCCAGCAGCAGGGATGGGAACGCGAGCATCGCATCCACCACGCGCATCACGAGGTCGTCGAGCCGACCGCCGACGTAGCCGGCAGTCAGTCCGATGGGGACGCCAAGGACCAGTCCGAGCGCGACTGCCCCGAGGCCAAGTCCGAGCGCCGGGCGCCCACCGAAGAGCGTCCGGCTCAGGAGATCCCGCCCGTACTGATCGGTTCCGAGCAGGAAGCGCGCGCCCGGCGGCTTCAGGCGCTCGAGCATGTGCTGCTCGGTCGTGGGAAACGGTGCGATCCACGGCGCCGCGAAGCTCAAAGCGAGCACGAGGGCCAGGATCGCGCCGCCCACTCCGAGCGCCGGCGGTAGGGACGTCACGAGTATCGGATCCGTGGATCGAGCCACGCGTAGGCTAGGTCGGCGGCGAAGTTTGCGAGCACATACACCGAGGCGACGACCAGCGCGCACATCTGCAGCAGCGGCACGTCGCGATTCTGCACGGCATAGATGATGAGCCGGCCCATGCCGGGATACGCGAAGACCTCTTCGACGACGACGATGCCGCCCATCAGGTATCCGAGATCGAGCGCGAGCACCGTGATCGTGGGCAGCAGCGCATTGCGGAGCGCGTGGCGCAGCACGATGCGGCGGGGGGAGGCGCCCTTGAGTCGCGCGGTGCGGATGTACGGCGCGGTCAGCACGTCGGCCAGTCCCGAACGCGTTTGCCGGACGACGTGGGCCAGCAGCGCGATGGTCAGGGTCATGGCCGGCAGTACGAGATGGCGGGCCCACGCCGTCACCCCGCTCGCGAGCTCCACGTAGCCGCTCGTTGGAAACCAGCCCAGGGACGGTCCCGCCAACACCAGGAGCAGGAGGAGCCCGGTGACGAATTCGGGGATCGAGATACCGACGTACGTGGCGGTGACGATGGCAAGATCGAGCGGCCGGCCGCGGCGCAGCGCCGCGAGCGTGCCGAGGGGAATGCCGACGACGACGACCACGATGAGCGCGGCGAGGGCGAGAAACGCGGAGTTGCGCAGGCGATAGCCGACGACTGTCGCCACGGGCTGCTTCATGGCGAGCGACACGCCCCAGTCGCCGGTCACGACGCTGCCGACCCAGCTCGCGTACTGCACGAGGAGCGGCCGGTCGAGGCCCATCTCGCGCTCCAGCGTGCGGAGCGCCTCCGGCGTGGCGTACTCGCCGAGGATCAGCGTGGCGGCGTTGCCCGGGAGCACGTGAATGGCCACAAACACGATCGCCGAGACGAGGACCAGGATCAGCGCGATCGAGGCGAGGCGCCTCAGCGCGTAACGCGCCACCTCAAGTTTTCTTCTTCGGCGCGTCGCCAGCGAGCCACACGTCGTCGAGGACCATGTCGGAGCTGGACGGGCTCAGACGGTAGTCGCGGACGTACGCCCACTTGCCGTTCAGCTCGTTCGCGAAGAACGGCAGCATGAACGGGCCCTCGTCACGCGAGGTCTTCAGAAAGTCGGCGTAGTGCCGCCGGCGACGGTCAGAGTCGACGATCTCCCTGGCCTGCTCCAGCAGGCGGATCGCATCCGGGTGCGCAGCCGCCCACCGGCCCTCGTCGAGCCCCTCCTTCGGGTGGTAAAGCTTCATAAGGATCGCGTCGGCCGTCGGTCGCGTCGCGTAGTACACGACATACATGGCGCCCTTGTTCCAGACCTGCGCCAGGTACCGGTCGTACGCCAGCACCTCGACGTCGAGGTTGAACCCGGCCGGGCGCGCCATCTCCTGCAGCACAACCGCGATGCGCTCCCGGATAGGCGGCGAATTCGCCGCGAAGAGCTTCACGGTCACGCCGTTGGCGAGGCCGGCGTCCTTCATAAGCTGACGCGCCCGCTCGAGGTCCGCGCTGCGCGGCGCCAGCGCGGAGTAGCCGTCGTAGGCGCTCGAGACGGGGTGATCCACGCCGAGCTCGCCCTGACCGTTGTGGATGGCCGCGAGCATGAGTTTGCGGTCGACGCAGAGTTTGAGCGCCTCGCGCACGCGGTTGTCGTTGAATGGGGGCTTGTCGGACGGGAGCGTGACCGCCGCGAAGGTGCCGCCCGCGACGGCCAGGCCTTCGGCGCCGGCCAGCGTCGCCACCTGCGAGAAGAGATCGGGGGTCAGCCCCGAGATCAGATCGATCTCCTTGCTCTTGAACGCGGTCAGCTCGGTGGCCGGATCGGGGAAGACACGCAGGGACACGCCGTCGAGGTACGGCTCGCCCTTGCGGAAATAATCGGCGAACCGCTCCACCACCACGCGATCACCCGGGACGAACTCCTTCAACTTGAAGGGGCCCGTCCCGAACTCCCGAGAGGCGAGGGCCTTCATGTCGGCGAGCCCCTCGCGCGCGACGATGCGCGCGTTCGGCACGGCCGCGATCGCCGGGAACACCGAAAACGGCGACTTCATCGTGAAGCGCACCGTCGACTTGTCGAGCGCCTCCACCCGGTCGACGGGGCCGACCTCACCGCGGTACGGCGACGCCGTCTTCGGATCGAGCAGCGTGGTGAAGCTGGCGACGACGTCGTCGGCCGCGAGCTCGCGCCCGTGATGGAAGCGGACGCCCTGCCGCAGTTTGAACGTCCACACCTTGGCGCCATCGCCGGCGGTCCATGACGCGGCGAGGTCCGGCACCGGCTCGCGTTTGGCATTGAGACGGGTCAGGTTGTTGTACATCCATTTCGTCGCCATCCACTCCGCGCCGCTGATGTGCATGATCGGATTGATCGTGCTCAGCCCGAACGTGACGCTCACGCGCAGGAGGCCGCCGGGCTTCTCGCTCTGGGCCACCACCCGCGCGGGCGTCAGACCCGGGATCGCGGCGGCACCAGTGACGAGACCGGTAGTCCGCAGGAAAACGCGGCGAGAAATGTTCGGCGTCATCGGCAGATCTCCTGAACGGCGAGCATATAGATCTCGATCATGTCGAGGTAGTCGGCCACGTCCACGCGCTCGTCGGGCATCGTGTTGTAGCGGCCGCCAGGCCCGCACACGATTCCTTCCATGTGCGCGCGATGGAGGAGATGCGCGGCATCGGTGCCGTAGAAGCAGTAGGGCGGCACTGGCCCCAGCGGCTGCTCGGCCCCGCGCACCGTACGATAGGCGCGGCGCACGACGTCGACGATGCGGGCGTCACGTGGAACCTCGAAGGGCAGCATGACGGGCCGATTCCCTAGCGCGGAGCGGGCGACGATCCCGCGCAGGCCGGGCGTCTCGTGCTCGATCTCGTCGAGGAGACGTCGGAGATCGGCGAGGACTGACGCTTCCGACTGGCTCGGCGCGTAGCGCGCGGTGCCCACAAGCCGCGCGAAGTCCGCCACCTGGGGCGGGCGCCACTCGTGCAGCTCGCGCGACAGGGCACCGTGCACCACGCCGACGTGGGCGCGATTGACCGACGCGTGATCGGGAGTCGCGGCGGCACTGAAGGCGAGCGCATTGATGCGTGGGATCAGGCGTGTGGCCGCCGCGATCGCGTCCACCGCCTCTTCGCGCTTGGAGACATGGCGCGTGATCCCAGTAAGCTCGATCATCCAATTGAAGGCGCCGGCATGGAGAGTGAGGCCCGCCAGATCCGTCGGCTCTCCGTTGATGAAGTAGTCGGCCCTGATCCCGGAATCGATGGCTTTGATGGTGCCGATTCCGCCCTGCAGCTCGCCGACGACGTAGGTGAGCACCACATCGCCGCGAGGCCGGGCACCACGCTCGATCAGCCGCTCGACCGCGCAGAACGACGCCGCGTCCCCGGCCTTCATGTTGGACACGCCGATGCCGTACACAAACTGGTCGTCGTAGACGCCACCCCACGGATCGACGGTCCAGCCCTCAGTGACCGGGTTCGTGTCGAGGTGGCCGTTGAAGAGCAGGCTCTTGCCACCACCGGTGCCGCGCCAGATTCCGATCGCGTTCAGGCGCCCCGGCTCGACCTCTTGCGTGAAGGCCTCGAGGCCGAGCCGTTGCATCCGCTCGACGACGAAGCGGGCGAGCTCGCCTTCCCTCGGCGTGCCCGAGTAGCTTTTGAAGCGAATCATCTCAGCGAGAAAGTCGAGCGCGCGCTTCGCATGGTCTCGGTTCATAGGGGGGCATATGATACCGCGGCGCCCGGGGAGCATCGGCGACTCGGAGCCAGAATAGTCGAGGCGACACACGGCCAGATCCACAGTACCCGTAGTACCCGCCCAGCCCATATCGTGCGCACGAACGGGTTCCGAGGGGCCGCCCCTTGAGGGGATACGCTCACCTACATTCAGTAGCAGCTCGGCCACCACCTGGCCGCCGATCGCTTCGACGGCGTGTCCAAGTGCAACCCCGCCGCAACCGCCGTCCACGCAAGCCAGTGCACAACGCTATCAGGACCGTGAGTTAGCTCCACTCTCCGTCGATGTGTAGAATTCAATTTCGAAACTCCCCGCATTGATCGGCCGCCAGTCTAGGATTGAAGACGAGTACGGGAGACGCTACCGTCGACACGTGTCACCCATGTCCCCGGACTCTTTTGTTACCTATGTCCCCGGACTCTTTTGTTACCTATGTCCCCGACCGTTCATCGACAACGCACACCACGTGCCGTGCCAGAGCGCTTCATCGTTTCGCTCGGCTCCTCTTCTTGGACGGACGCGTCCTGGCTCGCTTGGAGGAGCGCTCAAGATCGGGCCAGGGAAGAAAAGACGGACTAGTAAGGTCAATGTGACTGCGAGTGCCCGGGAACAGGACTTGTCCGCCAGAGGCGGCGAACACCTTCAGCATCGTTCGCAGGAACTCAATCGATAAACAGAGCGCTTGGAAGTTGTTGTCCCCCGCGATTGCGCGCTCCGCGACCAATGGTACGAGCGAGACTTTGCAACGACTGTACGCTGAGAGCTTGCCATCGCGCGGCAGTCGTTCGGGTGTGCCGATTCGTGCGATGGCGCGAAACCGCCGCCCACTCGGCTCAACACAATCGAAGGAGTTCTCAGCCATCCAGGGCATATGTGGTGCGTCTAACGATCTGCATTACCCGCGGCCGACGGCCGTCGGGTGCATGCCGTTGTTAGACGACGCCCGTGATGGATGGCCGCGCGTCCGAGCTTCAGGCGCATCAGGGTCGCTTCCATAACCCCTGAGACGGTATTCGCAGCGCGCGATTGAACTTACTGGAGGCATTCTCCCAGGCGATGATCGCGGTCAATTCGACCAGTGCATCGTCGTCGTAAGCGCGGCGAAGCCGCGCAAAGAGGCCGTCGTTTACCTCACGTCCGCTGATGGTCATGCAGTCCGCGTACTCCAGGGCGACCCGCTCCGCTTCGTCGTACAACGGGCTAGTGGCATAGTCGGGCAGTGCGAGAATCTTGGCATCGGACAGTCCCAGTTTGCTGCCGACCGCAGCGTTGATGTCCTGTCAGAACTCGCAGCCGTTCAGCGCTGCGACCCGGCGGTTGAGAAGAGCCCCTAGCTTCCCGTCGATCAACCCCGAGCCTTCGATTCCGGTCCACATACCCCGAGCCCCGCGGAAGATCGACGGGCGCCGAGCGTAGACTAAGTGATTGAGCAGCGGAGCTCCCCACGTCTTCGCTTGAGCAGCCAAGACCTTCGCGGTGTATTCGTCCGTAACCTGCTCTGGGTTGACCCCCTCAACGCGTGCCATCGTTCTTTGCCCTCCGTCTGGCTCTTCGGATCCCGACGAGACACCAACAGCAGCTTCGAATCGGAACCAACACCTCAGGTTGAACGCTGCACCTTCCGCTCCTCCCGTCGTCGCATGAGTACCAACCGGCCACAGCGCCAACGCCTGGACGAGAACGACGGACAAAAAACCTAGCATTCAACCACCTAACGTCCGCGGTGAGCAGCCGCGGCGAGCGAATGCGAGCCAGCGGTCTGCTCTACTGCGTCGTTAGACGGCTTCATCGTTCACGTTCTTGAGTACGCGTATGCTTTTCCTTCCAAAGGGAAGATAGATCGTGCTCCAGGTGCCGACGGTCTGCCAACCATTCGTAGCTGGCTTCTGCAACTGAGCCTTGACGGCCCGCGGGCCTCGCAAGTGCTCCACGATTCGGAACGTCCCGGACAGCACGCCATTCACGGCCTCCTCAAATGCCACGATAACGTCAGGCTTCGTGCACGGGAACCACTCGAGCCAAAACGACCCAGCACTCAGGTGGAGCTCGTCTCCTTGAAGATTGAGGTTGACGTCGAAGAGGAGACCAGGCTGCCGCGGGATGTCCATGTTTAGCTCGACATGTGGATGATGGCGGTCAAGTCGCATGGTGAGATGCGGGAATGCGCCCTGTATGGATTCGAAGAGAGTCTCGATTGCTCCAACATCGACTTGGTTCGCCATTTTGCCGTCTAGACAGTATGACTTCCGCGCGGTGAGGCTGACCTCCGGCGCTCTACGCGGGTTAGCCTCATTCGAGGCCAGAGCCGCACGTGCTCTTGGCACAAACGAGCGGGGAGGTCAGCCA
>Ga0070707_100005312_pt1 | contig 12053 bp, 12 predicted proteins | sample KBSK5502metaG_FD_65468 | JGI IMG/M metagenome (GOLD analysis project Ga0070707, IMG submission 65468) | Corn, switchgrass and miscanthus rhizosphere microbial communities from Kellogg Biological Station, Michigan, USA - KBS K5-50-2 metaG | ecosystem: Host-associated > Plants > Roots >... | reverse complement strand
TTGCGGCCGGGCGGGAATCACGGCTAAACTGCCTCCTCGCGGGCGAAAGGCCCGCGTTTCTATGGCTGACTACGCGATCATCTCACTGGGCGGCAAGCAGTACCGCGTCCACGAGGGCGACCGGCTGCTTGTCAACCGGCTTCCGACCGACGAGGGCAAGACGTTTCATCCGGATGTCCTCTTCACGGGCGGCAACGGGAAACCCAACCTCTCGCCGCGCATCCAGGTGACGGCAAAGGTGGTCGGCTCGCCGCTCGGACCGAAGATCCGGATCGGCAAGTACAAGGCCAAGAAGGGCTACCGCCGGCATACGGGCTTTCGTGCCAAACTCTCGGAGATCGAGATCCAGTCGATCGGCGCGCGCTCGAGTGCGGCAAAGAAGGTAGTGCCCAAGGCGGAGACGAAGCCCAAGCCGGCCGCAAAGCCGCGGGCGGCGGCAAAGCCCAGGGCCGCGGCGAAGAAGCCCGCCGCTCGCAAGGCCCCCGCACGCAAACCCGCCACCAGAACCAAGCCACCGGAGAAGAAGTAATGGCTCACAAGAAAGGTCTTGGCTCCTCCCGCAACGGCCGCGACTCGAACGCGCAGCGCCTCGGCGTCAAGCTGTTCGACGGCCAGGTCGTGAAGGCAGGAATGATCATCGTCCGCCAGCGCGGCACGCGCTTCCGCCCGGGCCCCGGCACCGGGATCGGCAAGGACGACACGATCTTCGCGAAGCGGGACGGCAAGCTCGCTTTTCGCGCTAGTGGCGAACGACGGCTCATCTCGGTCGTCGGTGATTCCGAGAACCGGGATTAGCGGTCGTCCGGCAAAGCCGGTCGACCTCTTAAGCGGCGTCGCAAGCGACGCCTTGGGTGAACGCCGGACCGTCCGCTAGAGAAATGTTCAGCGACCGCGCCCGCATTCACGTGCAGGCGGGGCGCGGCGGCGACGGCGCGCTGAGCTTCCGGCGCGAGAAGTACGTCCCCAAGGGCGGCCCCGACGGCGGCGACGGCGGCCGTGGCGGTGACGTCGTGCTCGTCGCCGACCCCGATCTGCGCGACCTCTCGCGCTTTCGGCGCCTACGCCGGTTCAATGGTGGCCGCGGCGGCCAGGGCGGCGGCTCCGGCAAGCATGGCGCCGACGGAGAGCGCGTCGAGCTCCCCGTCCCGGTCGGCACGCAGGTTTTCGACGCCGACGGCAACCTGGTGGTCGATCTCGCCCACCCTGGCGCCAAGGTCGTGCTCGGCCGGGGCGGCTCCGGCGGCCGCGGCAACCGGCAGTTTGCGACCCCGACCCGGCAGACCCCACGCTTCGCAGAGGTCGGCGCACCGGGCGAGGAGGCGGATTTCGACCTGCGGCTGAAGTTGCTCGCCGACGCGGCGCTCGTCGGGCTGCCGAACGCAGGCAAGTCGTCGCTTCTGACCCGGATCTCGAACGCGAAGCCGAAGGTTGCGGATTACCCGTTCACGACGCTCGAGCCGGTGCTCGGCACGGTGGACGCCCCGGACGGACGGCAGCTCACCGTCGCGGACGTCCCCGGGTTGATCGAGGGCGCAAGCGAGGGCGTCGGGCTCGGCCACGAGTTTCTCGCGCACCTGGAGCGGGCTCGGCTGCTCGTCCACGTCATCGATGCTGCGGCCGGCGATCCCGCCGAGCAGTTCCGGACGATCGACCGCGAGCTGGCCGAGTACGGCGCCGGCCTCGAGACGCGGCCGCAGGTGGTCGTACTGAACAAGATCGACTTGCTGCCCGAGCCGCCTGCCTTCGCCTTCGATGACGAGCGGATCCAGCGGGTCTGCCTGGTTTCGTGCGCGACGGGCGCGGGGGTCGACGAGTTCAGACGCGCGCTGTTCGAGTTGGTTCCGGAGCCTGAAGACCTTCCCAGCGGCGCCGACGGGCTCGCCGATTTCCTCGTCTACCGACCGGCTCCGCGTGCACGTCCGTTCAAGATCCTCCGTACCGACCGCGGCTTCCGCGTCACCGGACGAGTTCCGGAAGGCGAGGAGCTCGAGGAAGCCCTCCGCGCAGCCGGCGCCAAAACCGGCGACGAGGTCGAGGTCGGAGAAGACGTTCTGGAGTTTCAGTGAAGGGCATCCTGGGCGGCACCTTCGACCCGCCGCACAACGGGCACGTCGCGCTCGCGGAAGCCGCCCTTCAGGAGCTCGACCTCGACGAGCTCGTCGTCCTGCTCGTCGCCAACCCCGGTCATCGCAGCTGCATCGAAGACGCCGGCACGCGGCTGCAGCTCGCCGAGGCAGCGTTCGCCGATGTGTCTCGCGCCGGCGTCGAGCGTGACGAGAACCCGTACACGGTCGACGCCGTCAGGGGTGGCCGCTTCGGCAACGCCGTCTTCGTTGTCGGGGCCGACGAGGGGGCGGCCTTCCCGCGCTGGAAGGAGCCGGCCGAGATCCTGCGCTGGGTCAGGCTCGCGGTCGGGACGCGTTCGGGCTACCTGCCGCCCAATCTCGAGCGCTACGGCGACCGGGTGATCTCCTTCGAGCTCGCCTCGCCGCCGATCTCGTCGAGCGTGGTTCGCAACCGGATAGAGCGCGGGAACCCGGTCGACGACCTCGTGCCGCCCGATGTCGCCCGTCTGATCGAGGATCGTGGTCTCTACCGAAACGGCGGCTAGACTGAGACCGCTGAGCAAAGCACCCAATCAGACCCTGACACCACTCGAACAAGCCCGTCGCATCGCCACTCTCGCCCAGGAGAAGCTGGCGGAGAACGTAGTGATTCTCGACATGCGGCCCGCATCCAGCTACACCGACTTCTTCGTCATCTGCACGGGCCGCAACGCGCGCCAGACGAAGGCGATCTGGGACGAGGTGCATGAGCGGCTGAAGCATGAAGGCCGGATCCTCCCCCAGCGCGTCGAAGGCGTGAGCGAAGGCAGCTGGATCGTCGGCGACTACCTCGACACGGTGCTGCACGTCTTCACGCCGGAGGCGCGTGATTATTACCGGCTCGAGGAGCTGTGGGGCGACGTGCCCTTAGTGTCCGTCGAGGCCGCGTCCGCTACGGCCTAGTCTGTTTTTTTTGCGACGGGCGTCGTCGGGGATGGCAACTAACCCCGGGCGGTCAGCGCGTCGTCCATCATGGATTAGAGCCGCCGCGAAAGAATCAGCGGCGCCCGCCGGTGGGCGCGAGACTTCGAATTCCCGAATACACTGGGCGAGTTCGGGGCCGTAGCTCAGCTGGGAGAGCGTCTGTCTGGCAGACAGAAGGCCACGGGTTCGAGTCCCGTCGGCTCCACTACCGAGTTCGTCGCGGTCCGCGACCGTCTTAGCCGTCTCGTGCCGCGTAGCGGCACGGACTTCTGTCGGTTCAAGGCCGGTGCCGGGATCGAACCAGCGAGCGACCTGCTTGCAAGGCCCTCCCGTTTTTGCGGCCCCGGCTCGGCCTGCGCCTAGGCGATTTTCCTCGCGGGCTCTTCCGACGCAGCGCTGACTTCCCTCGCCGCGAACGCTCGACAGAAGGCTTTCACGACCTTGGGATCGAACTGGGCTTCGGCGCACCTGCGAAGCTCGCGGACAGCTTCCTCCGGCGTCAGCGCCTGCCGGTACGGGCGCTCCGATGTCATCGCGGAGTAGGCGTCGCAGACTGCGATCACGCGCGCGGCGATCGGGATCGCGTCACCGGCGATCTCGTCGACGTAGCCGGTGCCGTCCCAGCGTTCATGGGTGTGGCGAACGATGACGCCAATGGCGTTGAGACCGTGCGCCGCCCCGAGGATGCGCTGTCCGATGACGGGGTGCTGCCGGAGAAGCGCCCACTCGCTCTCGTCCAAAGGTCCGGGCTTGTTGAGGATCGCATCCGGAATGGCGAGCTTCCCGACATCGTGCAGCTCGGCGGCGAGCCGCAGCTCCCTCAGCTCCTCCGCGCCGATCCCGATCCTGCGGGCGACCGCGACCGAGAGTGCGGCTACGTCGGAGGCGTGGCTTCGCATTCCAGGCTCGCGCTCGTGCAGCGCCTGAAGCAGCACCTCATGCGGCTGGGTGCGCCCGCTCCGCCGAGAGTTCTTGTGCCGGTAAAGCCGTTGATCGGCAATGCGAAGCGCGTCCGGGGAAAGTTGCGCTTCGGTCGGCAAGATCACCACTCCGAACGAGCTTCTGATCGTGAAGCCCTCGCCTTCCTCGGTCAGCGCCTCGGCGGCTGCCGCGGCGAGGCGGTCGGAATCGCCGGCGCGCAGGAACCCGAGCACGCAGAACTCGTCGCCACCGAGCCGGTAGCTCGCGCCATGCGTCGCCACTGCTCGATCGAGCTTGGTTCCCAGGCGGGCGAGGAGCGCGTCACCGGCGGGATGGCCGAAGCTGTCGTTGTAGTTCTTGAAGCCGTCGAGGTCGAAGATCATCAACGCGAACTCGGTGTCGTGGGACTCGGCCAAAGTGCGCTCGAGATCGACGAGCAGCTTGCGCCGGTTGCCGAGGCCGGTGAGCGCGTCGGTGGCAGCTTCGCTTCGGCTGCGCTTCAGGATCCGAGCGTTCTCGCGGAGCGTCATCCCAGTCCGACCGAGCACCCCGAGGAGCGTCGCGATGGCGAGGCCGAGCGCGAGCGGATTCAGCCGGTGAAAGTGGTCGCCCAGGAGGACGGCCAGTGCGATCAGGCCGCAAATGGCGGGAGTCGCCAGCAGCGGCCGCCCTTCGAGGTCGATTCGCAGCATGCGCGCCGGGGGCTGCCAGGCCGCGGCTCCGATCAGCAAGATGGACGCCGGCCACATCGCGTCCAGGATCGTCCCCTCCGTGTAGCTGTTTGTCGCGGTCTGAAACAGGAAGATCGCGTCGGCAAGCGCAGTCGCCGCGACCGCGCCTCCGATGACAGCCCAGACGCGGCCGGGACGCCAACTGGTCAGAGCGAAGACCGCGAAGACGAGCGCAAGCAAGATGATGTCGCCGAGCGGGTACGCGAGATTTGTGACCACGACGGACGGCCTTCCTGAGGTCGCCTTGAGGACGGCCTCGAAGAGGACAGCCGCCCCGAGCGCGGCCATGGCGAGGGCGGCAGTGATCCCGTCGAGCCAGACGCTGAAGTTGAATCTCGAGAGGTGAGAGCGCACGAGGAGAGCGAGCCCGACGTACACGGGTGGATAGAACGCGAGGTAGAAGACGTCGGCGATCGAGGGGTAGGGAGGCGCGCCCCCGTAGCCGAAGTCGTAGCAGAGCTCGCCCGCCGCCCAGAATCCGAGACCGAGGGTGATGGCGAGCCACGCCGCTCGATCGGCCCTGACCCAGGCCACCCTGAGCCCGCAGATCGCGACCGCGAGCAGGATCAAGGCGTTGTAGAGCCAGCGGTTTGCAAAATCGTCGACGCCGGCGCCGCCGGTTCCGAACTGGACGTGCAGCACGAAGAACGTGAGCCCGACGAACGCAAGAGCTTCGAGAACGCGAACAGAACGCGGGGTTCTCAACCCGCGCGCCGTGAACGCTGGCGCCGCAAAATCCATCGCCCGTGTATCGGTGCCGATGTGCGGGGTCTTGAGCCCCCGGGGCCAGGGACCCCAGATTCCGCGCATCACGACACTAGAGGATCCGGCTCAGCCCTTGGCGGCGCCGCAGCCTCCCGAAGAGGCCGGTTCCGCCCGCTCAGGGGACGAGCCGCGTCAGGTCGCGCGGGAACAGTGTCGTCGCCCGGATATTGCGCGCTCCGGTCAGCCGTGCCACCAACCGCTCTAGGCCGAGAGCGAAGCCGCCGTGCGGCGGCATCCCGTACCTGAAGGCTTGCAGGTAGCCCTCGTATGGCTCGGTCTCGCCGCCGAGCGCCGCCACGTAATCCTCGTAGCGATGCAGCCGCTGTCCGCCTGTGACGATCTCGAGGCCTCGGAAGAGCAAATCGAACGAGTTCGAATACTCCGGCCGAGCGGGCTCGGGGTGCGTGTAGAACGGCCGCTTCGCCATCGGATAGCCGGTCACGAAGACGAGCTCGCCGAACTCGTCGCACAGGCGTCGCTCGTCCGCAGGCGCGAGGTCGAGGTCGTCGACCTCCGTGTCCGCAAAGTGCACCCAGGGGATCTCCGGCGGCACGTCGGGCAGGTCGACGTCGAGCAGCTCGACTGCGGCGGCCGCCCGCTCGCGGACCCCGTCGATCATCCCGGCGACGACCGCGCGGACGATCGCCATGACGTCGAAGTGGTCATGGATGAAGCCAAGTTCGGCGTCGAGCGAGGTGTACTCGGCGAGGTGCCGCGCCGTGTCGTGGGGCTCGGCGCGGAAGACGGGCCCCGTCTCGTACACGCGCTCGAAGACGCCCACGAGTGTCTGCTTGTAAAACTGCGGACTCTGCGCAAGGACGGCAGGCCGGCCGAAATAATCGAGCGCGAAGGCGTTCGCACCGCTCTCGGTTGCCGCGGCGACGATCTTCGGCGTCGAGATCTCCGTGAAGTGCAGGCGGTCGAGCGACGAGCGGAAGCCGTGGAGCGAGGCCGCGGCCAGCTCGAACGCCGCGCGACGGCGTGGGTGACGGAGCGATACGGCCGCGTAATCAAGGATCGTCGGCAGAGTCTCCTTCAGCACGGGTCGCCGCAGCTCGAGCGGCGGCGGCTCGGCCGGTTCTGAGAGCACGCGGAACGACGCCTCGCGCAACTCGACGCCGCGCGGCGCCTGTGTCGCGGCCACGGCCTCGCCTTCGACCTCGATGACGGTTTCCGGGGCCAGCTCGACTGGGCTAGTTGCGACAACCTGCGCCAGGCCGGCGCGGTCGCGCAGCACGACGAAAGCGACGGCGCCCAGCTCTCGTTTCGCATGGAGCCAGCCGGCCAGCGTCACGCGCTCGCCGATGTGAGCCGAAAGCTCGTTCGAGAGGATTCTCATCGGGATCACCTCCTTCGCACAGTCGCCCTACCTGTGCGGGCGGGAGGCGTCCCCGCGGTGCCACCGCACTTCGCCGCCCGAGGGCGGCCTCGTTACGGCCGTTTTCCGGCGGCCGAACCGAGCGGCTCTGCGGGCGTCACCCCGCGTCCGCGCCGCTAAGCGGAGGATACAACCGGGCTCACTTGATGCCCGCGGGAAGCTCGGTGATCCAGTCGCGGGTGACGTAGAGCCAGAAAGCGAGGCCGGCGTATTGCTTGTAGGGCTGGAAATGCCGCTCGATCGTCTTGTCGCTCGCCTTGCGGCCGGTCAGCTGAGCATATTTCGGGCGCGACCACGAGTCGAGGATCAGGCGCGAGTAACGGCCGAGCAGCATCAGGATCTGCGCCGTCGCGTAGGGCCCGACACCCGGCAGCGCCAGCAGGCGCGCCTCCACCTCGTCATCCGGCAGCTCGGGATCGAGCAGCAGCTCGAGATCGAGCCGTTCGGTTGCGACGTCGGCCGCGATCGTGCGGAAGTATGGACCGCGGTAGCCGGAGCGAACGACCTCCTTGTAGAAGCGCACGTCGGCGCCGGCCATCGCCTTTGCCGTCGGGAAGGCGTGGCGCCCGCCCGGCGCCGCGGCGCCGAGGTTCGTCACGAGCGCGGTCACCATTCGGCGCGTCGCCGACCAGGCGGTGTTGGTGGTGCAGATCGTCTTGATCACGTCCTCAAAGACACTCGGAGCCCGGAGCATTCGGCCGGCGCCGATCGCCGTCCACGAGAGCGCGGGATCGCCGGCGACGAGCTCGTAGAAGTCCGAGAGATCCTCGTCGAGTGCGAGCACGTGCCGGACGCGGGTGACGAGCTCGTCTGCGGTGCGGGCTGAGGGCGCCCGACCGAGAACGGTGACGCGCGCTTGGCCGCGCCTGCCGGGACCGATCTCGACCGTACGCGCCTTGCCGTTCAGGGCCAACGTCAGCTCCAACTTGGGAACGTCTTCCTCGAGCCGCATCGGTGGCAGCTCGACGAAGCCGTGCGAAAGCAGCGTGCGCTGGAGATCGACGGGCTCGCCGCCGGCTCCCACGAGCGGGATATCGATGCTCCACGCACTCACGGCTGTAGTTTCATCGCGTGGCCATCCTGGGCGTCGACGTAGGCGGCACGTTCACCGATGCGGTTCTGCTCACGGACGAGAACGAGCTGCGGGCGGCGAAGATTCCGACTGCGCGCCGGCAGGAGGAGTCCGTCCTCGCGGCAGCGGCGGCGGTCGTTGCCGTGCAGGTCGATCGGTTCGCGCACGGGACGACCGTCGCCACCAACGCGCTCCTGGAACGCAAGGGCGCGCGGACGGCGTTCGTCGCCACCGAGGGCTTCGAGCACCTGCTCCACCTGAGGCGCCAGAACCGGGCCGAGCTCTACCGGCTGTGCGCGGAGCATCCCGCGCCGCTCGTTCCCATCGAGCGCTGTTTCGGCGTCCGCGAGCGCACCGGCCCGGACGGGGTGATCGCGCCGCTGGAGCTCGACTCGCTGCCGGAATTCGACGCCGAGGCGGTCGCGGTCTGCCTGCTGTTCTCGTTTCGTGATCCAGATCACGAGCGTGCGGTTGCCGCGGAGCTGCGGCGGCGGCTGCCGGATGCGCGAGTCGTCGCCTCGCACGAGGTCTCGCCGGAGTTTCGCGAGTACGAGCGCGCGTCGACGACCGTTGTCGACGCCTACCTGGGCCCGGTCGTCGCCAGGTATCTGGGCGCGCTTGGGGAGCGAGCTGTGGCTGCCGGCCTGCCTGAGCCGCTCGTCATGCGTTCGTCAGGTGGTGTGGCGTCACTCGAAGAGGCCGCGGCACATCCTGCGGTCGCATTGCTGTCCGGGCCGGCCGCCGGGACGGTCGGCGCGGCGCTGCTTGCGCGGCGAGCCGGGTTTGAGAACGCGATCTCGTTCGACATGGGCGGGACCTCGACTGATGTCTCGCTGATCGCCGACGGTCGGGCGAGCATCGCTGCCGGGCGCGAGGTCGGCGGCCTGCCGTTGAGGCTTCCGGCTGTCGACTTGCACACGGTCGGGGCGGGGGGCGGCTCGATCGTCTGGCTCGACAGCGGCGGGGCGATTCGCGTCGGCCCCGAGAGCGCCGGGGCCGATCCGGGCCCGGCCTGTTACGGGCGCGGCGGGACGAGGCCCACCATCACGGACGCGAACCTCTTGCTCGGCCGGCTGCCGGATATGCTCGCAGGGGGCATCGAGCTCGATTCCGAGGCAGCAGCCGGAGCGTTTGCCGGCATCGATCCTGCCCACGCGCTCGAGGTCGTGAACGCCGAGATGCTGCGGGCTCTCCGGGTGGTTTCGGTCGAGCGCGGCCACGACCCGCGCGAGTTCGCGCTGGTCGCGTTCGGAGGGGCGGGCCCGCTGCACGCCTGCGCCCTCGCCGACGAGCTCGAGATCGGGACTGTGCTCGTGCCGGCGGCCGCCGGCGTGCTCTCGGCGCTCGGGCTCGTCGCGAGCGAGGAACGGCGCGACCGCGTCATGCCGTACGTGCGGCCGCTCGCCGAAGTGACCGACCTTCCCGCGGAGGGCGAAGCCGATCTCCGCTATGCGGGGCAGTCCTTCGAGCTGACCGTGCCGCTCCAGGACGGCCTCGCAGAGGCGTTCCACCGAGCGCACGAGGAGCGCTACGGCTACGCGGATCGAGGGCGAGGGCTCGAGCTCGTCGCCGTGCGAACTGCGGAAACCACGCCGGGGCCGGAGTTCGACCTCCCGCCTGAGGAACCGCTCCACGTAGAAGGTCCGGCGACGGTTGAGCTCGACGGCGCTACGTGCTTCGTTGCCCCCGGGTGGGTGGGGGATCGAGATGGAAGTAGCACGCTGGTGCTGACGAAAGGGTGACGAGAGCGTGAAAATCGAGCTCCAGGTTCTCGGCAGCTCGCTGCGCTCGATCGCCGAGGAGATGGGCGCCGTCCTCGTCCGCTCGGCCTTCTCGGCGAACATCAAGGAGCGGCGCGACTGCTCGACGGCGCTCTTCGACGAGCGCGGGCGGATGATCGCGCAGGCCGAGCAGATCCCGGTTCACCTCGGCGCGCTCCCGGACGCGGTGGCCGCCGTGAGCGCGCACGATCCGGTCCCGGACGATGTCTTCATCCTCAACGACCCGTTTGCGGGCGGCACGCACCTGCCGGACATCACGCTTGTCTCCCGCACCGCTGTGGGCTTCGCTGCCACGCGCGCCCATCACGCCGACGTCGGCGCCGACGAGCCGGGAAGCCTGCCTGCGAGCTCCCGCCGGCTGGACGAGGAAGGCGTCGTGATCCCGCCGACGCGGCTCGACGACGCCACGCTCGACGCCCTGACGGCGCGGATGCGGAATCCCGACGAGCGGCGCGGCGACCTGCGCGCCCAGCTTGCCGCGAACCGGCTCGCGTCGCGTCGGCTCGAGGACCTTTGCGCGCGCCGCGGGAGTGAGCTCGTGCGCGCGGCGATGGACGAGCTCCACGCGTACGCCGAGCGCCGCGTTCGAGCCGCGATCGCAGCTCTTCCAGACGGCCGTTTCGAGGCGACCGATGTTCTCGAAGGGGAACACGGAGACCTCGAGCTGCGGGCGGCCGTGACGATCGACGGCGACGAGCTCGAGATCGACTTCGCGGGCACGGCGCCTCAGCACGACGGGAACCTCAACTGCCCGCTGGCGGTGACACGGTCGGCCTGCTACTTCGTCGTCCGCTGCCTCACGGATCCCGACGCGCCTGCTTCAGGCGGCGCCTTTGCTCCCGTGACCGTCCATGCTCCCCAGGGCTCCCTCGTCAACGCCCGGCCGCCGGCGGCGGTCGCCGCCGGCAATGTCGAGACCTCGAGCAGGATCGCCGACCTCGTCTTCCTCGCGCTGGGGGAGGCGATCGACGTGCCGGCGCAGGGGCAGGGGACGATGAACAACGTCACGCTCGGCAGTGACCGCTTCAATTACTACGAGACGATCGGCGGCGGCCAGGGCGCATGCCCGGACGCCGACGGCCCGTCGGGGGTGCACGTCGCGATGTCGAACACGCTCTCAACCCCCACCGAGGCGCTCGAGCTCGCCTACCCGATCCGGGTCGAGCGCAATGCGCTCCGGCAGGGCTCCGGCGGGGCGGGTCAAAATCGTGGCGGCGACGGTGTCGTCCGCGAGTTGCGAGTCCTCCAGCCCTGCCGCCTCTCGATTTTGAGCGAGCGGCGACGGCACGCGCCGCAGGGCCGCAGGGGCGCCGAGCCGGGCGCGCCCGGGCGCAACCTGCTGAACGGCGAAGAGCTGCCGGCGAAGGTCACCCGCTCTCTCGAGCCGGGCGACGTCGTCAGGATCGAGACGCCGGGCGGCGGGGGCTACGGCTCGTCCGGGTTGAGCCAGCGGCCTGACCGGCAACGTTAGCCGGCTCCCTGGCCCGCGATCACGCGGCGCCAGAGTCCGCGCTCGCCCTTGTCAAGGCTGCCAGCCTTGCCCGCGGACGATCGCGGCCTCTGGCTTGGTGCTCGCGACCCAGGAAGCGGGCAACGTTACCGGCCAGGCCGCTCGTCGTAACGCGGGAGACCGTCGTCAGGCAGCTCGTCCCAAGGCGCGCGGGAGCCGACGAACGTGTGGTACTGCGGCCGGATCTCCGGATCGTCGTCGAGCGAGCCGAGCCTCACCGAGATCTCCTCGCCGCCCGGCCAGTCGCCGCCGAAGAGCGACGAGCCGCACTCGCCGCAGAACGCCTTGACCTTGCCGCCCTCGGGTGCGAAAACGCGAATCAGTTCCTCACCTGACAGGAGCCGGAATTGAGACCGCGGCACGCGTCCCTGCGTCAGCCCGAACGTCCCGGAGTGCTTGCGACAACGCGAGCAGTGGCAGTGATTGGCACGGCGAAAGGGGAGCTTCACCTCGAAGGTCACGCCTCCGCACAGGCAGCTGCCGCGCACCGAATCTGCCACGCGACCAAGCTACACTTCGGCCGGCGATGTGGGAGCTGATCTTCATGATGCTGATCCTGAAGATCCCGATCGTCTACCTCTGCCTGGTCGTCTACTGGGCCGTGAAGGCCGAGCCGAAGCCGCCCGAGCCGGCACTCCTCCCGGTCCTGCCGGAGCAGCCCCCGCGCGGGCCGCGCCCCTTGGTGGCAGGGCGGCGGCCGCCCCGCCGGCCATCGCGTGGCGGCCCCCATACGCCGCGCGGCGGGACGAGACGCACCAGGACGGCAAGAGCGATCTCATGAGCACACCCGCCAGTACCGTCGATCGCCCCGCCGACGCGGTCGCCGGCCTCCTTGCGACGCTCGCGATCGTCGGCAGCTGCGTCGC
>Ga0070707_100005310_pt1 | contig 12055 bp, 10 predicted proteins | sample KBSK5502metaG_FD_65468 | JGI IMG/M metagenome (GOLD analysis project Ga0070707, IMG submission 65468) | Corn, switchgrass and miscanthus rhizosphere microbial communities from Kellogg Biological Station, Michigan, USA - KBS K5-50-2 metaG | ecosystem: Host-associated > Plants > Roots >... | reverse complement strand
GCGGCAGAATCGCGTTTTCCAGGATCGGCTGATAAGCGACGAACGTGTCCTCGGCGGCCACACGGCGAACCGGAGCATCCAGGTGTTCGAACAGATCGTCCGCAATACGGGCGGCAATCTCCGCACCGTATCCCCAGCTCAGCGAATCTTCATAAGCAACGAGGGCGCGATTAGTCTTCTGCACAGAAGCCGCAATCGTCTCCCAATCAAAAGGATTCAGACAGCGCAAATCAATCAGTTCCACCTTGACCTGGTGCTCACGCTCCAGTCTCTGTGCCGCTTGCAGTGCGCGGGGCACCAGGGCGCCGTAGGTGATGACACTGAGATCACTTCCCGGCTGTACGATCTTTGCCTTGCCGAAAGGAATCATGTAGTCCGGCCCGGGGTACGGAGCACGACCGAATGTTTCCCGATACAACCGTTTATGCTCTAGAAACAGCACTGGGTCATCGCAACGGATAGCCGTGCGCAGCAGCCCCGTGGCATCAAGAGCATTCGAGGGAAATACCACCCGCAGGCCGGGAATATGGGTGAAAATACTCTCGCCGCACTGCGAATGATAGATGGCGCCTCCGGTGAGGTATCCGCCGATTGCCACGCGCAACACCACCGGTGCGGAAAATGCGTTGTTTGATCGCCAGCGGATCAGCGGCAGCTCGTTACGCAACTGCATCATCGCCGGCCAGATGTAGTCGAAGAACTGAATCTCGACCACCGGCTTCAAGCCGCGGGTGGCCATGCCGGTCGCCCGGCCCACAATGTTGGCCTCTGCGAGCGGAGAATTGAAAACGCGGTCGGAACCAAAATCGCACTGCAGGCCGGCAGTGAGCTTAAACACGCCGCCCTTGCCCTTAATCATCTTTTGCTTCAGGTATTCTTCGCGGCTACAGTCAGCCACGTCTTCGCCGAAAATTACAATACGCTCGTCGCGCCGCATTTCGTCCCGCAAAGTGGCATTGATCAGGTCTGCCATCGTTTTGGGTTGAGAATGCGGCTGCGATGCAGCGGATTTCTTTCCGTCTCCCGAAGCTTCCGCTTGAGTAAAAACCGGCTGCGTGTCGAACGAAGAAGAAGTCGGATCCAGGTCGGGCGAATACACGTATCGTTTAATCGTATCAGGCTGGGGAGGAGCGGCCTCGAGCGCCCGATCTGCTGCTGCCTGGAGATCGTCGTCGACCTGCTTCTCTAATTGATTGATGCCCTTCTCATCGAGAATCCCCTCCCGGATCAGGAACATCTGCATGCGGGTGATGGGATCGCGTGCTGCATCACGCTGGCGCTCGATATCCGGACGATAGAGCCGTTCGTCATCCGACAGCGAATGGGAGTATGGCCTGATCACATGCAAGTGCACAAACGCTGGGCCGTTGCCGGAACGGCAGTAGTCCACTGCACGGCGCAACGCGGCATAGCTCGTGACCGGGTCGGTCCCGTCCACTTCGTCAAAATGGAAATTGGGGAAGCCCGTGACCAGACGCGAGATGTTCCCCCCTGGTGTCTGCACTTCGACCGGAACGGAAATTGCGTACTCGTTGTCCTCGATGCAAAAGAGGACCGGCAGCTTACGGTTGGACGCCGTGTTCAGCGCTTCCCAGAACTCACCTTCACTGGTCGTGCCATCTCCGAGAGAAACGTAGGTGACCTCGTCACCATGGAAAACCACATCTTTAAACTGACGGTAATCGCCGGTGGCTTTCTTCCCCGCTTCGGGGTGGCCTGCAAAAAATCGGCCTGCCTCGGAACAGCCCACTGCTTGCAGAATCTGCGTGCCTGTAGGAGAAGACTGGGTCACGATGTTCAGCCGCTTGTAGCCCCAATGCGAAGGCATCTGGCGGCCGCCCGAGCTGGGATCATCAGCCGCACCCACCGCCTGCAGAAACATTTCATAAGGAGTCGCGCCCAGGGCCAGGCAAAGTGCGCGGTCACGGTAGTAAGGATAAAACCAGTCGTAGCCTGGTTTGAGGGCGAAGCCTGCGGCCACACCCACGGCCTCGTGTCCTGCGCCTGAGATCTGGAAAAATATTTTCTGCTGCCGTTTGAGCATGATCTCCCGGTCGTCAATCCGCCGGGAGGTGTACACGATGCGGTAGGCGTCGATCACTTGCTGGCGGGTAAGCCCCTGATAACTCTTACCCGCCTTCTTAATATCTTCATCGGCCACCGCGGCCGGCTTAGGATCCGTTTTGGTTGTCGCCATCCAGTTCCACCGCTTGCGGAGCAGAGAATACCCACTTGCATTGTAAATCGTGGGCAGGGGTTCCGAATATACTGGATTTACCGGACGGCATTGGCACTTCGGGGCCGAGAATTCTAACCGCCGAGTACGGCGAGGCCGCCCAGGAAGACCTTTTCTTTTTCTTTATTTTGGCGTTACCGGGATCTCTGCCATCTCAGTCATGAAATAGGTAAATAGGTTCTTAGTGATCAAGTTCAACCGACAATTCGAGCCGCAGAAAATCAAGCTGCTGATCTTCGACCTCGACGGCACGTTAGTAGACTCGCGGCTCGACCTGGTAAACTCCGTCAATGCCATGCTCCGGCATTTTGCCCGTCCCGAACTGCCTGCCGCAGTGATCGCGACATACGTCGGGGACGGCGCGCCCATGCTGGTGCGGCGTGCGCTGGGCGACCCCAAGGATCAGCATTCTGTGAAGGAAGCTTTGGAGTATTTCCTCGCTTATTATCGCGTACATAAGCTGGACCACACTCACCTGTACGAAGGTGTGAAAGAAGCGCTCGCGGCCATTCGGACCCCTCAAAACGGCTTGCAGCGTCAGATGGCGGTGCTCTCCAATAAGCCGGTCAACCCTTCGCGCGCCATTATCGACGCGCTCGGCTTACGCGAGTTCTTCGTCTCGGTGTACGGCGGCAACAGCTTTGCGACGAAAAAACCTGACCCGCTCGGAGCGAAGGCAATCCTGGAGGAAACCGGCTCGCGTCCAGAACAGACGCTGATGATTGGCGACTCGTCGAATGACATACTCACCGGTCGCAACGCCGGTGTGTGGACTTGCGGCGTAACTTACGGTTTCGCTCCGCATACGTTGTGTGAAGCTCCGCCAGACGTGATCGTGGACTTGCCGCGAGAATTGGGCGTGCTCTTTACCTGAAATCTTAGCCGAGGCGGGAATCGCCCAAGATCCGGGAAATGATGGTGCCCGATTCTGAATGCTGAACCGCGATTTGTGAAATCTCCTGACATGTCTCGCCGATAGAGTAAACTGCTTTCCAATTCAACGATGAACAACATCTCTGGCTTCAACCCTGCCGAGTTGCGCAAGCTGCGCAGCCTTAAAGACCCCCATGGCATCCAGCGCTTCCTTGACGATATGCCTTACCACCTCGCCGACACTGCCTGGTCACCGCGACGTGCGTTGCATGAGCAGACGGCCCACTGCTTTGAAGGAGCCATATTCGCGGCGGCGGCTCTGCGCGTGAATGGCTATCCACCGTTGATTTTCGATCTTGAAGCTGAGCGCGATACGGACCACGTGGTCGCCATTTACTGCGTAGACGGTCACTGGGGCGCCATTGCCAAATCAAACTTCACCGGTTGCCGCTATCGCGAGCCGATTTACCGTTCGTTGCGCGAGCTGGCGCTGAGCTACTTCGAAGTCTATTTCAACCTGCGGCGGGAGCGGTCGCTACGCACTTACTCTCGCCCCGTCGACCTGACGCGCTTCGATCATCTGGATTGGATGACCACGTACAAACCGATATGGTTCATCGCGCGTTACCTCTTCGAGATCCAACATTATCCGCTGATCACAAGATCACAGGCCCAGGGCCTGCATCGGCTGGACGATCGCTCGTTTCGCGCCGGGTGTCTGGGAAGAGCAGAGAAGAAGGCCAGTCGTTAGTCGATCAGTCGTTTCGGATCTGCAAACTGGGCCCAAGAATTCGGGGTGGTTATCCCGTCGATTATTCGCTATTTATTCGCCTCCGGCTTTCTTCCCCTGCTACAATGCCTTGCTTCATAACGATTTGCTGTAGACTGCGAACTTTTGGGTCCACAAAAACGTATCTGTGATGTGGTGTTAATGCCGAGGCGGACTTGCCCTCTCAAACCCGCTTTGGGCTTGATAGACCAGGAGTTCCGGGGAGTGCGGGTTGGAAGACGCCCAGGTCGTCAATCTCCTTGTCCGCCGCTGTATCAGCGGCGATGCGGCTGCCTGGCAGGAAATTGTGCAACGCTACCACCGGCGAATTTACAACATTTGTTATCGCTTCGCGGGCTCTGCCGACGATGCCCAGGACTTGACGCAGGAAGTTTTTATTAAGATGTATCGCACATTGAGCAGCTATGACGTGGAGCGCGGCGCGTTCATGACCTGGATCACAACCATCACACGCAACCTGCTGGTCGATCACTTTCGCAAGAGCAAGCAAGACCGCATAACAGACTCGCTGGATGCGACACCCTCGGAGCACGAAGACTCGACGCCATTGGTCGAGCAGATTCAGGACAAATCGCTGCCGCCGGATTCCCGCGTGCAGAGCCGGGAAACGGGCGAGACCGTGCACCGCGCATTGCAGAAGCTCTCGCCGGATCTGCGGGAAGCGGTCATCTTGCGCGATCTGCAAGACTTGGATTACAGGGAAATAGCCACTGTTCTGAAAGTTCCGGAAGGCACTGTGAAGTCGCGAATTAACCGCGGGCGAGCGGAACTTGCGCGCCTGCTTCAACGTACCTATAGACAGGTGATGTGATGCCAGGCGAAACCAGGAACGGTATGCAGTGCACCGAATTCGAAACTCTATTGAGCGATGCCTTCGACCAAATGTTGACCGGGGCAAAGCTGGAGAGCTTCCAATCCCATCGCCGAGGATGTCCGACGTGTGGGCCGATGTTCGCCGAGGCCGAGGCCGGGCAGCGCTGGCTGACGTCGCTGCAGGAAGTTACGCCCCCCGCCAACCTGGTGCACAGCATTCTGGCAAGCACAACTGGCGTCGATACCGCGCGCCTTCGGACCGCGCCGAGTGCTGCGCTATCGCGGCCGTCGCTGCTGGAAAAGATCCCCGCGTGGGCCGACACCTTCCTTAGCCCGGTGCTCGGTGTGATGCGGCAACCGCGGTTTGCTATGTCCTTCGGCATGGCGTTCTTCTCGCTCTCGATTGCGATGAGCGTGGCGGGGGTGAAGCCCAGCGACCTGAAGCAGGTAGATCTGCGTCCCAGTGCGTTGAAACGGACCTACTACACCACCACGGCCAAGGTGGTGAAGTATTACGAGAATATTCGCTTCGTATACGAGATTGAATCGCGGGTCCGGGAATTCAAACGAGTGACCACCCCCGCCGAACCGGCGCCTCGTCGGGAGAAAGAGAAGAATCACAAGAATGATACCAGTGGACAACCTGAGCAGAGACAGGAACGCAACTACAGCCGGGAGGAGAACCAGCCCGTGCTGGCTTCCTCCGTAGATGATCCGACTGTCGTGACGGTGACCACGTACAGGAGGTTCGTATGAACTGTGCCAACCATCCGGATATCTCGGCGGTGGCCTATTGCCGCACTTGCGGAAAGCCGCTGTGCGCAAATTGCACTCGCGACGTGCGAGGAGTGATCTATTGCGAGAACTGCCTGGCCACGCGACTGGAAGGAGTGTTGCCTCCGGCAGCATTGGCAGGCGCTCCACACACCCCAGTCGAAGACCGTTTGCCCAGCCCCGGCGTCGCCGCCGCGCTCGGCATCATTCCGGGCGTGGGTGCGATGTACAACGGCCAGTTTCTCAAAGGTGTTTTACACGTGCTGGTGTTTGTTTGCCTTATCTGGATGGCAGACCGCGTTGGGCCAATTATGGTGCCAGTCTTCTTCGCCTATTTCTTTTATTTGATCTTCGACGCGTACAAGACGGCTCACGCCATCGAAAAGGGCCAGCCTGTACCCGATCCGTTCGGCCTGGAACGCATGTTTGGCCCAAGTATCACTGCTACGACGGCACGCGCCGTGACGCCGGTGGCGCCCGCGGCGACGCCGGGAACGGCAGCGCCACAGCAGCCGCCTGTAGAATGTGACGTTTCGCGCCGCGGTCCGCCGATGGGAGCTTTTGTACTAATTGTGCTTGGGCTTCTCTTCATGCTGGGGAATCTGGGACTTTTCGAGTTTTACTGGATGCATCGCTTTTGGCCGGTGATTTTGATCGCAATTGGCGCCTGGATGTTTGCCAAGCGCTGGAACCGCTAGGGGGCGCGATGGAGAGATACTCCTACAACCGAGCGTGCCGATGCACGCGCTGTCGCTCAAGGGGAATTTTATGGCCGATCCTTTTCATGACGGTGGGAGTGCTGATACTTCTGGATAACTTTGGCACCGCCGATTTCGAGCGCACCTGGCCGCTGATCCTGATCATGATCGGCCTGGTGAAGGTATTTCAGAGCAATGCTCCGGCCGAAGGCCACGTTGACACCTGGACACAGCAGATTGGAGGCGGGCCAGCAAGCGTTCCGCCTGAGGGGCAAGTTCAGCCGCCTTCGGGCGAGGTGAGAAATGTCTAGTCCTGCTGTAACTCCGAGGCGGCACCGCTCGATGGCGGCGCCGGTTATCCTGATCATTCTGGGTGTGGTCTTTTTGCTGAGGACCATGGGCATTCTGCACTGGTCTACATGGCATGTCTTCGCACGCTTTTGGCCGCTGCTGCTCATCATCTGGGGCGTCATCAAGCTGCTCGAATATCAGCAAGCCCAGCGCGAAGGCACGCGGGCGCCCGGGATCGGTGCCGGAGGCGTGTTCCTGCTGGTTATCCTCATCGTGGCCGGGCTGATCGCTACGCAAGCCACACGCGTGAACTGGGAGGCCATCCGCGATGAGATCAACATCGACGACGGCGAGTTTACCCTGTTCGGAAATACGTACAACTACAACGACGAGCTGACACAGACATTTCCAACGGGCGGCAGCCTCCGCGTGGTGAACGATCACGGCGCGGTCAATGTGAACATCTCTGACGACAACCAGATCAAGGTTGTAGTCCGCAAGCGAATTGGCGCCGACAGGCAGGAGGATGCGGATAAATACAACGCCAGCACCAGACCTCAAATCACGGTCAGCGATCGCAATGTTACGCTGAACGCCAACACGGAAGGTGCTAGCGGACATAAAGTGGTTACCGACATGGACGTCTTCATCCCGCGTAAGGCAGCGCTGGTGGTCTCCTCGCGGCGCGGCGATGTAAATGTCACTGGACGCGATGGCGACGTTGAGATTTCGAATCAGCACGGCGATGTGACGATTGAGGACATCAACGGCAACAGCGCTCTGAACCTGGAGCACAGTTCGGTGAAGTTGTCGCACGTTTCTGGCGACGTTTCAATCGAGGGCCGGGCGAATGACGTTACACTCTCCGACGTGAAAGGCGCCGTGCGACTGAGCGGCGAGTTCATGGAGAGCGTTAAGCTTTCGAAAGTCGCCAAGACAGTCAGCTTTAAGTCGGCGCGAACCGACATGGAGTTTGCCAAGCTGGACGGCGATCTGGATCTCGACTCCGGCGACCTGCGCGCCAGCTCATTGGCCGGACCGTTGCGTCTTACGACCCGTGCCAAGGATATTCGTCTGGATGGTGTTTCTGGCGATGTTCGCCTGGAGGACGAGAATGGCGCAGTCGAGGTACGACTGAACTCGGCTGGAAATGTACAGATTAAGAATCGAAAGGGCGATATTGAAGTCACGTTGCCGGGCAAGGTGGGTTTTCAAGTGGACGCGCGAGCGAGAAACGGGGAAATACATTCCGATTTCTCCGAGCTGAAGATTGATAACGCCAATGACCAGGCGACCGCGACCGGAACCGTTGGCAGCGGTGGGGCGCATCTGCAAATCACGAACGAGCATGGGACGATTGAGATCCGAAAGGGATCGGCAGTAATTGCGGCGCCGCCCGCACCGCCGTCACCTCCGTCACCCAAAGCGCCGAAAGGATCCCCCTCGCGGGAGTCGAAGGAAGTGGAGCCGACGGAAAACTGAAGGCTTCGGAGTTCGGGCTTCGGGTTAGGGGGAAGCGACTCTCATTAGTTTCCCGCAGCCTCTTTCACATGATTCCGTAGATCAATCGTTCAACGATCAATTCGATTCCATCCTCTGCCTCACCAACGCTTCCGCCCGGCGCAGAACCTCGTCCTCCGAAAGGCTCGTGGAATCGAGGATCACCGCGTCACTCGCGGGCACAAGTGGCGAGGTGACGCGGGTGCGGTCGCGCAGGTCACGTTCGCGCAGTTCGGCGGCCATGTCCTGTGCGGAGGGGCCTTTGATTTTCTGCTGATCGAGACGGCGCTGCTCGCGTATGACAGGATCGGCGTCAAGGAAAATCTTCAGGTCGGCGTCGGGAAAAACTTTGGTGCCGATGTCGCGTCCTTCCATGACAACCCCGCCGCCGATGCCCAGTTCGCGCTGCCGGGTCACCATCCACTCGCGGACTTTAGGATGCACGGACACGCGCGAAGCGGCCTCGGTCACGTCTCGCTCGCGAATGCGCGAGGAAATATCGTGGCCGTCGAGCAGCACACGATTTCCACCGATGCTGGGCTCGAGCTGGATGCGCGAGTTCTGCGCCAACTTGAGGAGCGCAGCTTCGTCTTCGAAGGAAATGTCCCATTCGATCGCTTTCAGCGCGAGCGCGCGGTACATGGCGCCACTCTCAAGATTGATGTAGCCCAGCTTGCGTGCTAGGCGCGAAGCAATGGTGCTCTTGCCTGCGCCGGCTGGGCCGTCTATGGCGATGATGAGCTTGCGGGATGATTGATCGGTCATTTTCGAGCGAGGGCAAGATGCCCTCCCAGCCGGCGGAATGCCGCGCTACATCAAAGTTCGTTTTCAGACTAAGTCAGGACGAGGTAGGTTAACAGAAGCTTCGGCCAACAGAGAAAACGGCTCTCGGTCTGTGCTCAGCCTGGACGCGTGAGGACGCCTGTCGCTACATAGTCTTCATCAACTTAGGGACGGCGCGGCGCCTGTGCCCGACGACGTGTCATCGGTTGCTGCGTGCGCGTGGCACCCGACGGCACTGGCTCGGGCTTGGGTGGTGTTACTTGAATGAGCGAGCGATTGCCTACATGCACGAAGCTCAATTCACGTGCGGCAAGGAGAGCGTTGGTGGCTTCTTTTATGCGGGAGCGCGCCACGAAATTTGAGAAGAAACTGTCGAGGTCCTGTTCGTCAGCCGCAACCACGCAACCGAGATATTTCGAGAGCAGAGCAGATAATGCTTCGCCTACCGAGAGACCGATGCCCTCACGCACCACATCAGGCGACCAGCGGTAGAGCACATCCCAATAGGCACCTTCGCTCGGATTGTAGTCGACGCGCGTGATGCGCAACTTGGACCACAGTTCGCCCAGCGCATGATCCAGGGCTACAAACGAGATGCTGCCGCCCAAGACTTCGCGCATCTTCTGCTTCGATATTGGCCCGTCTCGGCGGATGACTTCGAAAGTATCACACGCCAGTTGCGAGTATTCTGAACGCGGGCCACCCTTGGGCACTTGTTTAGGATTGCGTTCGCCAACGAGCGCATAGAAATACGGGAAAATCGAAGCCGCCACCAGAAATGTACTGTTCTCGCCGAACATGTTGGCTTCGTAGGCGCCGCGCTCGCGCAGCAAACGGATCATCAGATCGGTCGCTTCTTGAGCGCGCGGATCGGCGAAGGCGTGCTGCCAGTCAGGCAGGTGATCGTCGCATCCGATCCAGGCCCCAATGAAGGTCGGCACCAACACGGGCGGGCGCTGCGGATACATCAGGCAGAATCCGACCGACTCCATGAATGCGCGCGCATCTTCGATAGTGCGGACGGGCTGCCCGGTGAGATGCCATTTCTCGCGGCGGAGGTGCTGTAGTTCCTGCTCAGTCATAAGAACCAGCACTTAGCAGTTAGCATTAGCCCTCGAACGTGACTGCGGCGCGTCTGGCACGAAGGCGTCGCTGGGCCAAATGCTAAGTGCAAAATGCCAAGTAAGCCAAGCGTTCCTCTCCTCAGATCCTTTTGAAGGCTTTCTGAATGTCCTTCAGAGAGTATCGCAGAACTACGGGCCGTCCATGCGGGCAAGACATCGGGCACTCGGTTTTGGCGAGTTCGGCGAGCAGCCACTCCATTTTGTTCTGCTCCAGTGGCATGTTGACCTTGATGGCGGCATGACAGGCAATCGATGCAGCGATACGGGCGCGCACCGTCGCCATATTCAGTTTCTGCTCCTCGAGTGAAATCTGATCAAGCAACTCATGCAGCATGTGCTCAATATCGGAAGCTTCGATGCCTGCGGGTGCGCTCTTGATAGCGATGCTACGCGTCCCGAACGGCTCGGCGTCGAAGCCGCTCCCGGCCAGTTCGTCGGAAATTTCGGTGAAGACTGCCTGCTGTGCGGGCGTGAGTTCAAGGATGAGCGGCATAAGCAGACGCTGGCTTTCGACCTCTTGCGCCGCGCGCTGCTGCAAAACTCTTTCGAAGAGCACGCGCTCATGGGCCACGTGCTGGTCTACGATCCAGAGCCCCTCATGATTTACTGCCAGGATGAACGACTCGCGAATCTGCCCGAGAGGCTTCAGTGAAGCCAGCGCAGGCGCGAGGTCAGACGTCATTTCTTCCGGCTGATCGGGAATCCGAGCGGTGCACGCGTCGCCAGGAATGACCTCGGGAGCACGGGCCAGAGCGACACCTGCGTTCGCTTCCACGCTCATGCCAGCATCGAATTGAAATCGCTGCGTGATGGGCGGTGGAACCGGAGCTTGCAGCTCGAATCGTCCTCCGGTTGCGGGCTCGTACAGCGCGCGCCAGCCTACATCGGGGCCGGGTGGATGCGCGCCGGGCGTGAGTGCGGGGCCAGCCGTCGGGTGGGCGTTGATCGCAGTCGTGAACTGCGGCACAGGACGCGCTTTCATCAAAGCAGCCCGGACCGAGTCGCGCACGAAATCATGCAAGACCGTCTGCTGGCGGAAGCGCACTTCTGTTTTTGAAGGATGAACGTTGACGTCCACCTCAGCCGTGGGCAGTTCGAGAAAAAGTAACACCACGGGATAGACGGTCGGTGGCAGAATATTGCGATAAGCATCGGTGAGCGCGTGCTGGATGAGGCGATCTCGGACCAGGCGTCCATTGACGAAAACGTAGATCGAGTTGCGGTTGAGCTTCTGGATCTCAGGCTTGGAGACGAAGCCGTGGACGCGGAGTTCGCCTGGATCTCTCGGTCCCGCATCTTCCTCCGCTTCCCGGCGCCACGGTGGTGGCTGCGGCAGCCCGATATGCGCGAGCGGCTGCATGGCGGCCACCGGGAGCAGTTGGTCCAGAGTGTCTTTGCCGAAAACCTGATAGATACGCTCGCTGCAGCCAACCACAGGGGGTGCGACCAGCATGGCGTTCGTGGCTGAATGCAGCTCAAAGTGCTTATCGGGATGCGCCAGCGCATAGTGCGTGACCAGTGACGCGATGTGGGAAAGCTCGGTCGACTCTGACTTGAGAAACTTCTTTCGCGCGGGCGTGTTGAAAAACAGGTCGCGGACGGTAATCGAAGTTCCTTCGGGCAGGCCGGCGTCTTCCACGCGGAAAATCTTGCCGCCATTAATTTCGACGATGGTTCCGGCCGGCTCTTCGGCAGCGCGGGTTTCGAGATGAAGACGCGAGACGGAAGCAATCGACGGCAGCGCCTCGCCACGAAAGCCGAGCGTGGCCACAGTCAGCAGGTCTTCAGCATTCTTGATTTTGGAGGTGGCGTGGCGCTCGAAGGCCAGTAGGGCGTCGTCCCGCATCATGCCGCATCCATTGTCGGTGATCTGGATGAGTTTCTTGCCGCCAGCCTCGATTTGAATTTTTATCCGCGTCGAACCGGCATCGAGGCAGTTCTCGAGAAGTTCTTTGACGACTGACGCAGGGCGCTCCACGACCTCGCCAGCGGCGATCTTATTGGCAACGTGCTCCGGAAGGATGTGGATTCTGCCCATGATTTTCTAATAGCCAATGGTCAGGGTTGTGCCCAGGGTTTTGCCCAGTTTCGCAGATGAACGCGGGAGAAGCAAAGTGTTAGATAAAGGTTTCCGATAAAGGTTTCCCTTGCCATTTTCCTCCCCACCTATGTG
>Ga0070707_100005309_pt1 | contig 12061 bp, 10 predicted proteins | sample KBSK5502metaG_FD_65468 | JGI IMG/M metagenome (GOLD analysis project Ga0070707, IMG submission 65468) | Corn, switchgrass and miscanthus rhizosphere microbial communities from Kellogg Biological Station, Michigan, USA - KBS K5-50-2 metaG | ecosystem: Host-associated > Plants > Roots >... | reverse complement strand
TCCTCGAATCGATGGCGCCGTTCCGCAGCCAGATGCTTGTGATGTCGGGGCTCCATGCAAGCTGGAATTACATTCACGCGGGAGCGTCGGGATCCTTCCTCACGGGCACAGCGCGTGGCGGAAAAACGGAGATTGAAATCATTGCCGATGTATCGATCGACCAGTTGATGGCGAAACACTTCAGCACGGAAACGCAGGTCGGGTCGCTCGAAATGTGCATGGACACACCGGCAAACGCCGGCGCCTGCACCGGAATTCTGAGCTGCGCGTATACGCACACGCTTTCGTGGCGCAATGCGACTCAGCCGCTGCCGATGGAATACAACCCGCGCGCCGTATTCGAGCGTCTGTTCGGCGATAGCGGCCGAACGGACTGGAAATCGCGCGAAGCGCGGATGCGGCAGCACAAAAGCATTCTCGACTCGGTTACAGAAAAGTTGACGGCACTCAAGCGCGATCTCGGGCCGCAGGATCAGACGAAAGTCGGGGAATACACGGACGCCGTGCGCGATGTGGAGCGCCGTATCCAACGGGCCGAAGAGCAGGGCAACATCGAATTGCCGTCGCTGGATCAGCCGCAGGGTGTGCCACCCGTGTTCGAAGATCATCTTGCGCTCATGCTTGATCTTCAGCTTCTGGCGTTTCAGTCCGACCTGACACGCGTGATCTCGTTCATGATCGGAAAGGAACAGAGCGCGCGGCCGTATCCGCAGATCGGCGTCCCGGAAGCGCACCACCCGCTGTCGCATCACGACAACGTTCCCGAGTTGATCGCTCATATGTCGAAGATCAACAAGTACCACGTCGAGTTGTTCTCTAAATATCTAACGAAACTGCGAGCCACTACCGATGGCGATGGATCGCTTCTCGATCACATGACGATTCTCTACGGTTCCGGCATTTCCAACAGCCAGCGGCACGCCGGCGAAAATCTGCCGCTGATGCTGGTGGGCGGCGGCGCCGGAACGTGGAAGGGCGGGCGGCACGTTATATACAAGGAGAAGCCGTCGAATGCGAACCTCCTGGTGACGCTCATGGACAAAATGGGAATGCCTGTCGATAAAGTCGGTGGCAGCAATGGGAAGCTGAATATCGATACGTTGCCGGAGATTTAGGAAGTGATGCAGATACTTTTCGCGTTAGCTATATTTCTTGCCGCCGCTCCGCGTCTACCTCTCATCGACGCGGCGAAGAATGTTGACCACGACGCCGTGCGCGCGCTGCTCAAACAGGGTGTGAACGTCAATGCGACGGAAGGCGATGGCACGACAGCGCTTCACTGGGCCAGCTACCGCGATGATCTCGAGACCGCCGATGCCCTCATCCGCGCAGGCGCGAAAGTAAACGCTGCAAATGATCTTGGCGCCACTCCACTCTGGACCGCCGCGCAAAATGGGAGCGAGGCGATGGTCCGCCGGCTGCTGGAAGCGGGCGCGAATGCGGACGCCAAACTTCTGTCGGGTGAGACGCCGATGATGGTTGCGGCGCGATCCGGCAGTCCCACGGTTGTCGAACTGTTGCTCGCCAAAGGCGCAAACGTGAACGCGCGCGGATCTCGCGCGCAGACCGCGCTCATGTGGGCAACGGCGCAAAGGCATCCCGAGGTCGTGAAAGTGTTACTCGCGCACCACGCGGACGTGAATGCGCGCTCGGAGACCTGGAGCGAAGTGATGGCCGTGACGCCGCATGGCTATCTCGACTACAACAAGTCGATCCCGCACGGCAACGATACCGCGTTGTTGTTTGCAGCGCGCGAAGGCGACCTCGAGTCCGCGAAGTTACTCGTTGCCACCGGCGCCAATGTGAATGATGAGGACGCGTGGGGGGTCAGCGCGACGACTCTCGCTGCGCATTCCGGTTTCGCGGACATCGTCGAGTTCCTGCTCGATAAAGGCGCGAATGCCAATGCCGGAAAAGTGGGCTTTACTGCGCTGCATGAAGCAGTCATGCGCCGGGATGAAGGGCTGGTGAAGCTGCTTCTCGATCATGGCGCCGATGCGAACGTGCCGCTCCGCACATGGACTCCTCTGCGCCGCACGTCCGTGGATTTACATTTTGAGCCGGAGTTGGTCGGAGCCACACCATTCTGGATGGCCGCTCGATTCGCCGCCCCGAACATCATGCGTCTTCTTGTGAAGCACGGCGCCGATCCGTTATTTGTCCATCATTCGGACCGCGTCGTCGAAGGGCGGAACGGCGTGGCGTTCGAACATCGCAAGGAATCAACCACAGCGCTGATGGCGGCTGCAGGACAGGGTGGCGGCGGCGCTCCGTGGACCGAAGTCAAGCGCAGCGAGCGTGAGGGTCTCGCTCTCGAAGCGGTTAAAATCGCTGTGGAACTTGGCGTCGACGTGAATGCGAAGAACACCGACGGCCGCACGGCACTCGATTCCGCGAAAGTTTTGAAGTGGGACTCCGTCGTTGCGTTTCTCACCGAGAAAGGCGCAAAACCCGGCAGCGCAGCCGCGACAGCCAGGCCGTCCATCGGGAAATAAAGAAGAATTAGCCACAAAAAGGCACAAAAGGCACAAGAAGGTTTGATTCCTTCTTGTGCCTTTTGTGCCTTTTTGTGGCTAATTCTTCTTCTCCAAAGAGCGCGCGCTGCTGAGCGTGGTGAAGAGGCTGTAGTTTCCTTCGTGGCAGGCGTATTCATAGATCCAGTCCGGACCCGGTGACATCGGAATCTGCCCCGTCCATTTCTTCGTGAACGACTGCGGATCATCGACGGTGAACTCGTAGAGGAGGGTATCCGGATCGGCGCGTGTGAAGCGCTCAGTCAGATGCATGTTCTCGCCCGAGCCTCGGAAATTGGCTTTGCCCGTGAAATTGGTGGTCTCTACGACGAGCGTGTCTCCCTCCCAATGGCCGCGAGAGTCCCCCATCCACTGGCGGACAGTTTGAGGAAGATGCGGCCGACCGTCCATCGGGATGATGCGGGCGTCATGAATCTGCTCGTTGAAAATCACGACGTAGCCGGGAACCTGCATCAATCGAAAATTATTGTTGTAGCCCGTGGGTGTCATTGGCGGACCGCTATTGGGTCGCACAATACAACGCTCGGACACCGGGCGATCTTCGGGGCCCTGGGCGGGTCGTGCGCTGGCCTCGTCCAGAGCAGCCATTCTTTTTTTAGCCTCGGGCGTCAGGGCAGGAATTCTTCCGTCCGGCGGATCGATGACGATTGACGTACGCCGCGTCTTGACGAACTTCGTTCCCCGATCCCACCAGAACTCGTTATACGCGTTTGCGAGGTCCTCGGTCTCCACGGTCCCATTGACCACACCTCGCGTCGTCGGCGTGCTTTCACGAAGCTTATCCACGTTGCGGCCCTGGACTGTTCGCTTTTCAAGCTCGGCAGCTTCCTGTTCGGAAAGAAAAGGTTTGTCCTTAAATTCACGCGTTCGCTCTATGGGCGTGAGCGTCGAGTAAGTCCAGATGCCCTGCAGGTCGGGATGTCCATCGGGAGTACGCGCCAGCTTCTTTCCCTGCGCGGCGCCGATTTGCGCTAATGAGAGGAGCGCGATGACGACCAGGCTGAATCGAATTTTCATTGTGGCCTCCAGAATCAAAAATCGGGTTTGTCCGCCTGAGGAAGCGGAAACAGGTTCTGGTTGAAATAATCGAAGTTGTCCTCAGCACAGACGGTCTCCACCAGCGGATTATTCACTTTGCGCCAGCGCTGGACCATGTGGAGCGGCTCGTTGAATGTATCCGGATCTTCGAGAGTGACCGCTGCTTCGATCGTCCTGGCTTCCGCGGCCAGTTTGAATCGCTCCACGACGTGCAGTTTCTCGGTATGCGGCGTCCGGTAGTTGTCGATGTAACTGTTTTTAGTCGAAAGACCGATCGTGTCGACCACGAGCGTATCGCCATTTTCATAATGGCCGATGGATTCACCGAACCATGACGGGTTCACACTCGCCGAATGCTTGTCGGTGAGATAAACGCGCCGCACCATGTGATCGCGCTGCCAGATCATCCAGACCTGCTTCGGAGTCTGGATGAAATAAAAGGGCTCCGCCGGATAGAGCAATTGTCCGGGAACACCGCCCGGATAGCATCGTGATTGGGCAGAGAACGGAAGGCCGCGTTTACCGTTCAACACTTCTTCATTCGAAGCGCGCATTTGCGCGGCCGCCCAGGGTTTCAGAACCGGGTCCTTATAGTTGCCGATTCTCAGTGTGACCTGGCCCGGGCCAGCAAGATTCCCATGAAACGGATGATCGGGATCGTTCTGGATGGGGCCGCGAAGCCCGGCAGCAGCGTCGAGCCAGTCCGCGCCCACGGCAAGCCATGCGAACGTCGTCGATGCGAGTTCCGGGACCGGGTCTTTGGAAGGGGCTTGAGCAAAGGCGACAGGTCTCATCGAGGGACCCGCGGGCCCACTCCGCACACCGCGCACCGATGAAATGTCGCGATGTGTTTCGCCGCAAACATAGTCTTCCAGACGCACATCATTCCGCTGGCGGTAGACAAAACGTGCCTGCCAGTCTCGCGTGTAGTACTCGGAGTCATGAACCGTGATGACGATCTCGAGCTGCGCCGGACCGGTCTTACGAATCCGTTCGATGGTGCGCATTTGATCGGAATGAGGCCCGCCGGTCGCATCGATGAACGTCTTGTCGTTGAAACCCGCGGATTCGACGACGAGCGTATCGCCGTCGAAATGACCCACCGAGTGACCGTTGTAGTACGGCAACGAAATCAATTCCTTCTCAGAGGGCAGCGGTTTGTCCATTCTGATCATCCGAACCTGATGATTGAGTTCGTAAATGATCGTGATCTGGCCCGCAGGTCCCTGGACGATTTCGAACGGATACGGTGTGGCCAGAACGCGCGGCAGGCCGTCGGGAACGCAGTACTTGCGCGCGGAGTCGCTAATCGAGCCGTCCTTCAAGCCTGCTTTGTTCTTCTCAAAGGCTTCCTTCCCGGCTGCAGTGAGCGGCAAGTCGCCACCGCCCATGAGCTGGATTGTGGGGCTGTACTCGGTTGCCCAGTAAATTCCGGAAAGGTCGGGCGTTTTCGCCTGCCCATATACCGTCACGGATGAAATCAACAGCGCAATCGCCAGAATTAAAGGTTTCATTGGTGAATCCCGTTGGTTGTTTGCACTACCACATACCATTTGTTGCAGGTTTCAGCAAGCTATGCGATGCTCTGTGCAACTTCTATCGAAAAGACGAAGAAACACGAGGAGGCGGCATGAGATCAAAAGCCCTCTGCTGTGGGGTCATCGCAGTAATGATGTTTGCAATTCCTGCCATCGCGCATCATTCATTCGCCATGTTTGACGCGACCAAGACGGTAACCATTGAAGGCAAGGTCAAGGAATTCCACTGGACAAATCCTCACAGCTGGATTTTCGTCAATGTTCCTGACGCTGAAGGTCATACCCTGGAATGGGCCGTCGAGCTGGGCTCACCTAGCGGATTGGCCCGGCAGGGCTGGGTTCCGAAGACCCTGACGCCCGGCATGAACGTCACGCTGCTTATTCGCCCCCTCAAGGACGGAAAGCCCGGGGGCCAGTTTCTGACCGTCACGCTTCCCGATGGAACTAAACTCGGCGATCCCAGCACGCGCGGCGGCGGCCGCGGCAACGCAGACCGCGTCGATTAGATTTTGAAATCGGACGATTTCAAAATTCCCCTAAAGGTGCAACAGTCTCCTGGCATTCCCTCTCAAAATTCGGTCAAGGTCGGCCGCGGGAAGTTTCAATTGTTCAACGAAGGAGTTGGGATACTCGATATCCTTCGCCGCGAAGAGATCTGTGCCGATGACGATGCGTTCTGAGCCCACCTCATCGATCAGGAAGCGCAGGGCTTCCGGATAGTAGTTCAGATAATCGTAATGAAATCGGCGAACGTACTCTTTGAATGGCCGCGCCGTTTTCAATTGCGTCGAGCCCATGTGGTACAGGCCATGCTCGACTCGCGCGAAGATGAACGGGAAAGCCCCGCCGCCATGGGGAAGCACGATGTCGAGTTTCGGAAACTTGTCGAGCGTGCCGGTTGTGATGAACTTCGCAGCCGTGGTGGCATGTTCGAACGTGAAGCCCAACCAGTTCGTCAGGCTCGGCTGGCCCGCCAGCCGCTTGCTGTAGATGTTTGCCTCACCGTCGAGAGGGTGGAATAAGAGCGGATAACCGAGTTCCTGGGCTCGCGCGAAGATCGGCTCGAATTCGGGCTCGAACAAATAGTCGCGTTGCTCGATCGAGTTGGGCAGGTGGATGGCGCGCATCCCGGGCTTTCCGGCCACACGATTCAATTCGTTCAATGCCATCTTTGGATCGCGGACGGGTATGGCGATACCCGCGACGAAACGATCCGGGAATGCCATGTGCGCCTGAATAGCCGCATCATTGACGATTCGGGCAAGACGCCCGCCCTGCTCGGGCGTCGCCCATTGCCAGGGTGCGCCACCGGATAACGTCAGCACGTGCATTTGAACGCCGTGCTCGTCCATCCATTTGCGCCGCTTGTCGAGATCGAAGTCCAGCGGGTTGGGATTCGCAGGAGCCGGCCTTCCCATTTCGACCTGCGCTTTGACATATGCCTCGGGAGCCCAGTGTGTATGCATATCGATGGACACCGGCTTCACCGATCGAACGTCTGCAGGACGCGCCTCCCATGCGGGAACGCCTTGCGCGAAAGCTGCTCCAAAACTCAATTCGAGAAAGTTGCGTCTCTTCATGCCCACGAAACTGCCACGCACCCGCATTTTGAGCAAGGAAAATAAAGGTGCTGATTGTTGTTGTGACGTACGTTGTGCTCAATCTCGGCACAGACGGAAAACAGTATGCGGCGCATCTGCTCGATATCGCGCACACATTGAAAAAGTCCGAACGGGCCTGGTCTCCGATCAATGGTGCGCCCGTTGAGGTCCTGACAACGATCAGCGTGGATTTCAAACTGACTCAATAGCTGGGATCTCGGCGGTCATAGAACGTTCGAATGAATTGGCAGACTGTTTCAGTGCGGACACATTCCCCTCCTTGAAAAGGAGGGGTGTCTGCGGCATTAATAAAATGTCGCGAAGCCTCCGAAGCGCCGCAGACGGGGTGGCGCGAAGCGCAAGCCCGATAGGACGCAGCCTCAAGAGAAGTTCGGCGAAACTCTTCAGGCCTAAAGATTTCGCCGATCTGACCACCCCGTCTGCGCGAAGTAAGGTTGCTTCGCGATATTTTCTTGATCGCGCATCCACCCCTCCTTTTCAAGGAGGGGAATAGTGCTTGATTCCAATTCGTTCACACCTTCATAGAGCGCCGCTTACTGGGAAGGCGACACAATGGTGATCGATACGATCGGATTCAACGACACGAACTGGCTCGACATCAACGGCCGCTTCCACAGTGAAAACCTGACGCTGAACGCAAAGGATCAAGTGGAGAAGGTTGAAACCGTGAACGGCAATGCCGTCACGATAACAACCTACTCCGACTACATGTACCTCGGCGAAATCAAAAGCGACGCCCTGTTTCCTTTACACATGGTGCAAGCGGAAAAGGACGGGCGCCGGGTGTTCGAGCTGACGATCAGCAAGGCCGACATGAACAATCCGTACGTCGTGTTCCCGGTGCCCGACAACGTCGGGAAAAACCAGCGCGATTAGTTACTACTCTTCGTCGACATCCCTTTGAATGTCAGTTTCTGCAATCCCATCGTGGTTTGCGCGATGTAGATATTCCCTTTCGAATCGACTGCGATCTCATGGCCCGCTCCGAGAATTCCCGGCGGTTGAATGTTGCCGACAATCTCCAGCGTCTTGCGATCGAGAATGAAAATGCCGTTTCCACCGCCGACGTAGAGGTATTGCTGGTTCGCATCGGGAGACAGTGCGAGGTCGCGCGCAAACGCAATGTCGGTCTTGACGAGCTGCTTCAGAAACTTCCCGTCTTTCGAGAACATCTGAACGCGACGGTATTCCCGATCGGCAACGTATACGGTTCCATCCTTCGCGATTCGAATCGCATGGACGATGCTGAATTGCTGTGGACCGGGATCGGAGAACGTCTTTGGCGTCACGATCTGGCAATTGTCATCATCCATGGGCTTGTTGCCGAACGCGCCCCACATCCGCTTGAATGCGCCGCTGTCGGCGTCGAATACAGCAATGCGATGATTGCCGTATCCATCCGCGACGAAGAGTTCGTTAGTCTGCGGATATACCCACTCGTCGGCAGGCCTGTGGAGATTCTTCGTATCCGCGTTACCCTTGCTCTGATTGCTCTTCCCGATCTGCAGCACCAGTTTTCCGTCCTGCGTGAACTTCAACAGTTGATCGTCCGCAACCGGCTTGAGTCCCGGCAGACCATTTGTCGGGCACGAGTTCCCGCCGAGCCACACGAACCCCTTGTAGTCGATGTGGATTCCATGCTCGCGTTCCGGCCATTCGTAGCCCGCGGCGGCGCCGCCCCACGCTTTGACGTAATTTCCGGCGGTATCGAACACGATGACCGGAGGCGCTGCCTTCGCAGCGTCTGCCGGCTTGAGCGTTCGGGGACGGTGCAGAACCCACACGTTGTCCTTTGCATCGATGGCCATGCTCGAGGGATCGCCGAGCTTCCACTGCGGTGGAACCTTCGGCCACGCGCGATCGACTTCGAAGGTCGGCAGGCTTCGAGTCTGCGCCTGCGCGAAGATCACGGTGAAAAGGATCAAAACGCTCCAGCAGAGATATGCGCGTTTCATGTTGCCTCCAGTTTGTTGGATACCCTTATACTTCCGTTATCGCTATGGTCCAAACTTTTCCGCCCGGCCCGAAAAGCCTCATTCCCGGCGGCCAGTTCTTCGCGTTTCGTCGCGATCCCCTGGCCTTTCTGATGGGCATCGCGCGCGACTTTGGCGACGTTGCTCAGTTCAGGATCGGATCGCAGCATTATTACGTCGTCAATCATCCCGACACCATCAAAGACATCCTCGTCACGCATCACGTGCATTTCAAGAAAGGACGCGGGCTGGAGCGCGCAAAGCGGATGCTGGGAAACGGTCTGCTGACGAGTGAAGGCGAGTATCATCATCGGCAGCGACGGCTGGCGCAGCCGGCATTTCACCGCGATCGCATTGCGCGATACGGACGCATGATGGTCGATTACGCCGACCGCCTGCAGCGCGAGCGGTGGCGCGACGGCCAGACGCTCGACATCGCGAAAGAGATGATGCGCCTCACGCTCTCGATCGTCGGGAAAACCCTCTTCGATACGGAAACCGAGGCCGAGGCCGAACAGATTCGTCAGGCGGTTTCGGACACCATGCTGCCGTTTGGCCGGTTCATGATGCCGTTCGCGGACTTCATCGATCGCCTGCCTCTACCCGCAAACCGGCAGTACGCGCGGGCGCGAAATCAACTCGACTCGATCATCTATCGGATGATCGATGAACGGCGGCGCAGCGGCAAAGATACAGGCGATCTGCTTTCTATGCTCCTCGCCGCACAAGATGAAGAGGGCGACGGCGGCCAGATGACCGATGTCCAGCTGCACGATGAAGCGATCACGATCTTTCTTGCCGGTCATGAGACGACGTCGAACGCGCTGACGTGGACGTGGTTCCTGCTATCGGAAAATCCCGACGTCGAAAGAAAACTTCACGATGAATTGAATGCCGTCCTCGGCGGACGCGTTCCCACAGTCGATGATTTCCCTCGACTGCGCTACACGGAGATGGTGATTACGGAAGCTATGCGCCTGTACCCTCCTGCATGGATCATGGGCCGCCGGGCTCTCGATGATTACCGGGTCGGACCGTACACCATCCCGGCAGGTGCAATCGTGATCATCAGCCAGTACGTCATGCATCACGATACGCGTTACTTTCCGGATCCCTTCCGTTTTGATCCCGAAAGATGGACGCCTGAAGCACGCGCTTCGCGGCCGCAGTTCTCTTACTTTCCATTTGGCGGCGGACCTCGGCGCTGCATCGGAGACGGATTCGCCATGATGGAAGCGATCATGGTGCTCGCGACGCTGGCACAAACCTGGAGCCTGCATCTCGCGCCCGGACATCAGGTCGCACTGCAGCCTTTGATCACACTGCGCCCGAAATACGGAATGAGGATGGAGCTACAGAATCTTCCGCACCGCATCGGCCATGGCGCGGCCTAATGCGACATGCTGATCTTCGTCGAGATGAATGCCGTCCACGCGGCTTGACGCGGTTACCGTGCTCGCATCGAAGAAATGGCATTCCAGCGTCGCTGTTACTTCGCGAAGCGCATCCGCCAGTCCCGCAGACTTGGTTTCGGCATCCTTGAACTTCGGCGCCAGCGGGCCTTGCGGATTGTGCGTCGGCGGCGGCGCCACGACCAGGATCGGCGGCACCGGCATGCCTGGCTCGATCGGAGCTTCGCGAATCGCCTTCACCAGAACACCGACGCCCTGAGCGGAATGCCAGGCATTATGCGGATGCATGGATTGAAAGTCGTTCGTGCCGAGCATGATGATCACCAGCGCCAGCGGTGAATTGACTTCGATGCGTTGCGTGAGTCCGGTGAGCCCATTGCGTCCAGCCTTGAAGGGATCTTCCCAGACTGTACGGCGCCCGTTCAGACAGTCTTCGATGACGTGCACCGGAAGCCCTGCCTCGCTGAGAGCAACCTGCATCACGCCGGGCCACCGTGATTCGAATGGAAATCGCTTCCGCGTCATGGGAACGATTCCCCACGACATCGAGTCGCCGTAGACAAAAATCTGAGGTAGCATAGGCGGAAATTATAGGAGCAGGATCATGAGGTTCGCTATTGCAATTGCGTTTGCGTTGAGCACTTTTACCCCGATGGTTTCCGCTGCGCCGGCGGGGCCAGTATCCGGAGAAGCTATCTACAAAGCCCGATGCGCGGCCTGCCATGATTCGAACAGCGGACGCGTTCCGCCGCGAGATGAGCTGAAAAAGATGTCGGTCGCGCGCATATTGCGCACGCTGGATTTTGGACTGATGAACAACATCGCGACGAAGCTCCGACAGGACGAACGCGAAGCGGTGGCGGCGTATCTGGGCATTCCCGGCGATTTCGGCAAGCCTCCGTCAACGGCGTACTGCTCCGATCGCACGGTGAAACTGGCCGGACGCGCGAAAACGCAATGGAACGGATGGAGCCCGGCACTCACCAATACCCGATATCAACCGAATGACGCAGCCGGGGTCGGCTTCGGTGACGTGCCGCGGCTGAAGCTCAAATGGGCGTATGGTTTCGACGGCGACATCATCGCGTTTTCCCAACCCACTGTCATCGACGGTCATGTCTTCGTCGGAAGCGCCAGCGGTTTGATACAGGCTCTCGATGCCGCTTCGGGCTGTGTGAAATGGATCTTTGAGGCGACAGGCCCCGTGCGCTCGGCGCTGGTTGCCGCGCCGCTCGGAGACAAGCACGTTCTGTTATTCGGCGATTCCATCGGATGGTTTTATGCCCTCGAAGCAGAAACCGGTCGGCTCATGTGGAAGAAAAAGCCCGAGGCGCACGAAGCGACGCGACTGACAGGTGCGGCGCTGGTCTATCAAGGCATCGCGTACATTCCTGTCGCCTCGTGGGAAGAAAGCCGAACCACGAATCCGGAGTATGTGTGCTGCACATTCCGGGGAAGCGTGGTGGCGTTGCGCGTCAAAGACGGCTCCCAGGCATGGAAGACATTCATGATCGCCGAGAAGCCTTCGCAGATCGCAAAGAACGAGTGGGGACCTTCCGGCGCCGGCATCTGGTCGGCACCGACGCTCGATACGAAGCGAGGTTTGTTGTATGTCTCAACCGGCGACAATTACTCCAAACCTGCAACGCCGATGAGCGACGCGATCGTTGCGCTAGAACTCACCACTGGAAAAATCGTGTGGTCGAAGCAGACGACTCCCGGTGACGTCTGGAATACGGCATGTAGCACAAAGAACGATTGTCCTGGCCCGGACTTCGACTATGGTTCTTCGGTGATTCTCGAAAAGACCGACAACGGGCGCGACATCCTGCTCGCTGGTCAGAAGTCCGGAGTGGTCTACGCTCTCGATCCCGATCGCAAAGGCGAGATCCTGTGGCAGCTGCGCGTGGGACAGGGTGGAACGAATGGCGGCGTGCAGTGGGG
>Ga0070707_100005305_pt1 | contig 12064 bp, 9 predicted proteins | sample KBSK5502metaG_FD_65468 | JGI IMG/M metagenome (GOLD analysis project Ga0070707, IMG submission 65468) | Corn, switchgrass and miscanthus rhizosphere microbial communities from Kellogg Biological Station, Michigan, USA - KBS K5-50-2 metaG | ecosystem: Host-associated > Plants > Roots >... | reverse complement strand
TCGAGGGTTGATTACCCACGTGTTACTCACCCGTTCGCCGCTGTCCCCAGGCCCGAAGGCCTGGTTCTCGCTCGACTTGCATGTGTTAAGCGCGCCGCCAGCGTTCGTCCTGAGCCAGGATCAAACTCTCCGTGAAGATGGATTGCCGGCAACTGTCGCCGGCGATCTTTTTCACCTTGAGCTTGTGCTCAAAGTCTGTCCCTCGAAAGGGACATGACAGGTTCATTCGTTTCCTCGCCGATCCCGAAGGAGCGGAGAGGTCTCGACGTAAACGCACGCTGCTGAGTTTTCAAAGACCGTCGCTGCTGACGGCGTAAAAAAGCCTCCGACTCGCGCCAGAGGCCCAGGGAAGCTCGGAACTTTCGTCGTATCCGATTGCGTCCTGAGGGCGCTCCAGTGTCGAGGTACAGGGACCGTCCTACACCGCCCTTATCGGGCAGCCGAGGCATGGTAGCAAGTCTCAGCCTCGCGTCAAGCTCCGGAAAACCGCATGAATCGCCGCTTTCCGGCCTGCACGAGAGCCCGCTCGAGCCTCGCCCTCGGAACGTCGATCTCGGTCGCCGCCTCGCCGTCGATCTTGACGCCGCCCTGGGAGATCAGCCGCCTCGCCTCGCTCGTCGAGCCCACGCCGAAGTGTTCGACGAGAAGAGCCGGGAGGTGAACGGGATCGCCGGGCGGCAACTGGACCTCTGGGACCTCTGCCGGCGCCTGATGGTCGCGGACGACGCGCGTGAAATGGCCCTCACCCCGCTTCGCTCCCTCCTCACCATGCCACCGGGAGACGATCCTTCTGGCGAGCTCGAGCTTCCATTGCATCGGGTCGTCCGGGTGCGCCCCGCCACCGCCGAGCAGTTCCCACCATTGCGGCAACGCCTTGTCAGGGATCGACATCGTCTTCCCGAACATCTCCTCCGGCGGCTCGGTGATGCCGATGTAGTTCCCGCGCGATTTCGACATCTTGTCCTCGCCGTCGACGCCGACCAGCAACGGATACGTCATCACCAGTTGCGGGTCGAGCCCGTAGTCCTGCATGACGTCGCGGCCTGCCAGAAGGTTGTAGAGCTGGTCGGTTCCGCCGATCTCGATGTCAGCCTCGATCGCCACCGAGTCATAGGCCTGCATCAACGGATAGAGAAGCTCTGAGATCGAGATCGGCTCATGCGCCGCGAAGCGCTGCGCGAAGTCGTCCCGTTCGAGAATGCGCGCCACGGTGATCGTCCGCGCGAGTCGAACGACTTCCGCATAGGAGAGTTTGCCTAGCCACTCTCCGTTGAAGCGGATTTCCGTGCGCTCTCGGTCGAGCACGCGAAATGCTTGTTCGGCGAATGCCTTCGCGTTGGCGTCGAGCACCTCGCCCGGCAGAACGGGTCGTTCGTCGGAGCGGCCTGAGGGATCGCCGATACGCGCCGTGTAGTCGCCGACGATCAGCACGATGATGTGGCCCTCCGCTTGAAACTCCGCCAGACGGTCGAGGACGTACGCGAACCCGAGATGGATGTCCGGCGCGGTCGGATCGATGCCCAGCTTGACTCGCAACGGACGCCCGAGCTCAAGCTTCCGTTCGAGCTCGCCCTTCGGGAGCACGTCGACCGCGTTGCGCGTGAGGTCGGCGACACCCATTGCAGCGAGTCTATTGCCGGACGGAGTCGAGCTTTTCGATCTCGGTCGGCTCGAGCTCGTCTGCGGGCTCGAAGCCCGAAACCTGTGCCAGGAACGAGAGATGCGCCTCGCTCGCGCGTTTGCTGTTCTCCGCCTTGCGGAACCCGTGCCCCTCGCCTGCGAAGGCGATGTACGCGTATGGGATGCCGCGGCGCTTCAGGGCTTCGACGATCACCTCGGCCTGCGAGGGCGGCACGACCTTGTCGTCCAGGCCCTGCAACAGGAGAAGTGGATCGGAGATCGAGTCGGCGTGAGCGACCGGGGAACGGTCGCGATACAGATCGACTGCTTCCGGCCACGGCCCAACGAGGTAGTCGTCGTAGTGCGACTCGAACTTGTGCGTCTCCGCGTGGAACGTCACGAGATCTGCAACGCCGTAGTACGACACGCCCGACGCGAACTCGTCGCGCACGGCCAGCGCCATCAGGGTCGTGTATCCACCTGCGCTGCCACCGGTGATCTGGACGCGAGTTGGATCGGTGTCCCCACGCTCGCCGAGGTAGCGCGCAGCAGCAGCGCTGTCTTCGACGTCGATCTCGCCCCATCGCCCTCGAAGCCGGTCCCGGTATTCACGCCCGTAGCCGGTGCTCCCGCCGTAGTTCAGGTCGACGACGGCGATACCACGGCTCGTGAAGAGCTGTACCTGGAGGTCGAGCGAAAGTGTCACATGCGCCGTCGGCCCTCCGTGGACGAAGACGACTAGTGGCGGCAGCTCGTCGTCGGGGCCGGAGAACTCAGGATTCGCCGGCGCATAGAAGAACGCGTGCGAGCTGAGTCCATCGGCACCCGGGAACACGATCGGCTGCCCAACGGAGATGTAGCGTTGGTCGAGCTTCAGCTCCGTCGAACGGCGCAAGACCTGTCTCTCGCCCGAGTCGAGGTCGAACTCGACGACCGCGGCCGGCTCGGTCGGCGTAGAGGCGGGAAAGAGGAGCCGCCTGCCGTGACTCTGGAGCGACGGTGAGGAGTAGCTCGTGTAAGGAAGGTCGAGTCGCTCGAGCCTTCCGCTCTGTGGGTCGAGCAGCTCGAGACTGTCGATCGCGGCCCGGGTGAAGATGCAGGCGATGCGCCCATCGGCGAGGAACGCATAGCGCGAGAGGTCGAATACCCACTGCGGATAGCCGAGCTCGGCCTCCTCTCTCGTCAGCGCGTGCACCTCCCCGCCGCGCTCGACGTACAGGTTCGACCAGCCCGTGCGGTCGGAGACGAAGTGGAGAAACCCTTCGCTGCTCCACTCGGGCTGGAAGATCGACTCGTGTTCCGAGCCGGCCACGCGGCGTCCGTTCGAGACCGAGCCGTCGGGCGCAAGATCGGCGACACAGAGATCCGTGCCTTCGAACGGCATGTGCGGGTGATCCCAGGCGAGCCATGCCAGGGATTTCCCGTCGGGGCTCGGTCGTGGCGCGGCGTAGAAATCGCGGCCGGTCGAGACGACCCTCGGCTCGGAAGATCCGTCAGCGGGTAGAACGACCAGCTCGTTCACCGGCTCGCCCACGCCGTGCAACTCACGGACGCAGATGATCAGGCGGCCGTCGGCGAAGACACGGCCGTCGGCATACCGGAGCGCATGCGGGTCGGAGGACTCTGGCGTGATCGGCTGCGGCTCGACACCGGGTGCGTCGATCCGATAGAGCCGGCTGTCGTCGAAGCTCGAGCAGAAGACGACCGAGCCGGAGCGGAACCAGGCGCCGCCGCCGTACTCGTGCACACGCGTCCGGACGTTGAAGCCCGGGGGAACGACGTCGGCGGGCTCACCGCCGTGCGGGCGGAAGACGAGCGCGCTCCTGCCGCTCTCCCGCGGCCGGCTTTCGGTCCAGTAGACGCCCTCTTCGCTGACATCGAGGTAGGCAAAGGAGACGCCGCCTTCGCTCGCGACGAGATCGGTCGTGATCGGCGAGGCCCAGGACCCGTAAGGGGCAGTCGTTGCCACCGACCGCAACGTATCGAACTAGAACACGTAAGGCACGAGGCCTTGCGCTCCGAGCGCGTACCAGACGCCGAACGCGAGGCTGGCCGACCCGAGGGCCGGTGCCATGACGTGAAAGGACCGACGGACCGGAGCGCTGGCAAGCGCGAGGCCGAACCCGGTCGACAGCGCCGCCATCGAAACGGCCGTGCAGAACGCGAAGACCACGAGAGCCGTCACCGCGAGTACGTGACTGTGAATCGTTGCGAGCAGCAGCAGGCCGACGCCCGCAGTCCCTCCCATCCCATGGACGAGCCCGATTGCGTAGGCCTGCCAGCCGGTTCTCGTCGCGTGCGTATGGCCGTCCGCGTGGTGGTACACACCACGGCGCCACCGCACCAAGAGGAGAAGCGACAGCAGCACGATCACGAAGCCGACGCTCGTCTCCGCAGCCCTCTGGACCGTGGCCGGGAGATAGGCGCTGTAGAGGATCACAGGCAGTCCGAACACGAACAGCGAGGTCGCGTGGCCGAGGCCCCAGGTGAACCCCAGCCTGGCGGCGCGACGCGCGGCACGCTCCTTTCCGGAAGCGATCATCGTCGTCACGGCGGCAAGGTGATCCGGGTCGCCGGCGTGGCGAAGACCTAGCAGCACCGAGACGGCGACGACGATCAGCAGCGTCGTGCCGTTCGAGAACGTGGCGATCCGCTCGTCCAACCCGAACATCGCTAGCCCACCCTCGGCAGCGCATGGACGGTCATCAGCAAGCCCGCCACCAGGATCACGAGCGCGCTCGCGGTCGGAAGGAGGGACACCAGGCGGCCGTCGAAACTCACACGGCGGAACGCGCCGCGCGCGAGGACGGCCGCGACGCCGATGCCGGTGATCGTCAGGGCCAAGCCGGCGCTGAAGGCAACGATGAGGAGCATCCCGAAGGCGACGCGGTGCAAGGTGATTGCCGCCAGCAGGACGACCAGCGCCGATGGGCACGGCAGCAGCCCACCCGAGACGCCGACGGCGACGAGTGAGCGCCGGCTGAGCCCATGCTCGTGCTCGTGTTCGTGTTCGTGGTGGCCGTGACCGCGCGTGTGCGCGCGACGGTGTCCCCAGCGGGAGCGGAGCACGGAAGCGCCGATCAGAACGACGAGGACGCCAGACACGAAGTTGAGCCAGGGGTACAGCGTCTCCGGCACGATGAAACGTGAGAGCGCCAGCGTGACTGCACCGAGCGCAAACACGCCGACCGTGTGCGTGGCGGTGACCACCAGCCCGAGCAGGGCCGCGTGGCGCGGTGTTCCGCGTTGTCCCACGAGGTACGCGGTGACGATCGTCTTGCCGTGCCCGGGCGAGAGCGCGTGCGCCATGCCCCAGAAGAGCGCCGCGCCAAGCGACGCGACGATCACCCAGAAGCCAAGCCGATCTCGACCGACGAGCGTGGCGAAGCCGGAGTCGGCCACGCGGTCGGGTGCCTGCAGTCCCGGGCCGCTGGTCACACGCGGCGGCGTTCCGGGGCCAGCCCCTGGGACGAGCCTGGCTCGGACACTCGTCACGGTTAGCGGGCTCGAGAGGAGGTCCTTCGGATAGGCACGGAGCTCGTGGCTCGAGCTTGGCGCGGCCCCGACGACGATCTCCTTCCACCCGATCCGATCGGAGTAGTTGGTGTCGCGATATTCGACGTTGCTCGCTCCGGCGAGCCTCGGCCCGCGCAGGATCGTCTCGAGCCGCGTGGTCCGCAAACCGCCCGCGCCCGCCGGATGTGCGAGCACCGTCTCGATCGGGATCAAGCGCATGCGGCGCCCATTCACCGTCAGCTGAGCTCCACGCGCGATGCGATGCGCATAGGCCCGCGCGTCGATCTTGCCCGCCTGGAAGGTCGGGATCTCGGCGAGGTCCAGGACGTAACGAACGTAGATCCGCGGTCCAGCGACCTCGATCCGGCTGAAGCGGTTGACGGTGAAGTTGCCGAGCGGATGAGCCGAGGCGGCCACGGGCAGCACGAGCGCAGCGAATGCTGCTGCCAGAAACGCGAGCCGCTTCACGCCGCGTACCTCTTCGCCACCGGCGCCCACAGCAGCGAGAAGTTCGGGTTCACCGAGAGCGCGCGGCGGAACCATGTCTTTGCGGCGACGCCGTTGCCGAGACAGCGTTCCACCATGCCGCGGTGGAAGAACTTGACGGCATCGCGCGTGCCGAGTCGCAACGCACGCTTCGAATAGTGCAACGCTTCCGAGCAGCGACCGTTCCGTGCGAGCGCCCACGCGAGCACATCGTCGCCGTCGATCGATGGCCGTTCGGCCTGCGCGGCCCTGGCCAGCGAAAGCGCACGCCGTAGTCGCACCGCGTGATCGACGTCGAACAACGCGGTCTCGAGATCGGTCCGGACGCCGTTCGCACGCAGCAAACGCTGGATCGCGCCGATGAGTGCGTACTGCCGCTGCGCTGCGCTCCCGTTGCCGGCCAGCCGTTGGAGGTCGCCGAGCGAGGCGACGAACTGTGGCAACGGGATCGTGTCCGTTGCTCGCCGCTCGTAGGCGATGGCATCGCGATACCGACCGCGCGCGGCTTCGACCAGCGCGAGCCCGTCGAACGCATACACATAACCGGGGCGCGCCGCGAGCGCTGTTCGGTATTCACGCTCGGCCGCCCTCGCCCGTCCCTGAGACCAGAAGAGCTTTCCGAGCTGAGTCTGCGACCACGCGAGCGCTTCTGGCTGACCAGCCGCCGCGTCGATCGCAAGACGCATCGCCGCTGCCGCTCCGCGGACGTCGCCGAGCAGCTCACGCGCATACGAGACACGCGCATACGAAGACAGGCTCGGCTTGAGGGACGCCATCCGGTCGAAAGCCGCAAAGGCTTCGCGGTAGCGGCCGAGCTCGACCAGAGCGTCGCCGACGACGCCGTAGCCACGTGCCGTCGACGGTGAAAGTGCGACGGCCCGTCGGCCGAGTGCGAGCGCGTCGCGAAAGCGATGACGGGAAAGTGCAAGCGCACCCAGACCAGTGGTCGCAACGAGGTCGTCAGGCGAGTAGCGGAGGGCGCGGCGTAGCACGCCATCGGACTTCGTGTAGTAGGTCGGGTCGCCGGTTTCGCGGGCGCGCTGCTGATAGGCCAGACCGAGGAATCCCAAGCCGGCGACATCGGTCGGGTTCGCACGCACCTCCTGCTGCAACTGCGGGATCAACGCACTCCCGGTCGCGGTGATGGCGGACGCAATCGGGACCGTTGCCGCATCTTGTGCCGAGCCGTCGGTCAGGACGCCACCGAGCAGGAGGGCGGCGGCGGTCGAGCCCGCCGCCAGCCCTCCGAGGATGAGCCGCTTCGACGTCATTACGGCTTCTGCTGTCCCTTCGTGTTGTCGAAACCGCTGAACGGATCGGCTTGGTACGGGAACGTCGTCTGCAACGGCAAGTCGTTCGCGTCCACGCCATCGCCGAGCGGGAGGCTGTGTCCGATCAGAACGCCGCCGACCGCCCGCTCCGAGATGTCGATCACGTCGTCCTCCAGCCGACGCCCGTTCGGGTACCCGGCGAGATCGCCGCCGAGGACACCGAGCCGGTTGCCTTTCCCCACGGGGGCCGTCGGTGCGATCGCGAGGTTCAGCCGGATCTCATCCGCGAGCGTGTTGCCGGTGAAGTTGAGGTTCGGCTCCTTCAGACCGGTCAGCAGCACCGACACGAGGTCCGCGCGGTTCGTCTCCTGAAACGGCCCGAACTGCGGATACAGCTGATTCAGCAGCTTGGCGAGCACCGGGCTCGAGTAGTACTGCTCGAACTGCTTGTCCTTGTCCGGCGTGCTCGCGTTCCACTTGTCCTTGAGCCCGGTCGGGATCAGCAGCTCGTTGATCAGCGGGTTGCCGAGACGGGAGACCTGCACCCATGTCGTCGAGCGACGGATCTTCTTGCCCCTCACGTCGACGGTCAGCTTCGGCCGTTCGCTTGCCGCCCAGATGCCGACGATGTGGTTGCCTCCGTTGTCGAGCTGAGACAGCGGAACCTGCAGCGATACGGTGTGCACTCCGTAACCGGCGAAGAAGTCTTTCCCTCCCCCGCTTGCGCCCGTGCCCTTGCGAATGGCCACGAGATCGAACGCTGCACCGATGTCACCGAAGAAGGAGTCGTCGCGCTGACCGGCGAAGACCTTCGAGCCGTCGTTCAGGTCGTGCACGCCCGCCATTGCGAGTGCGTGGTACCCCGGCGTCGACCTTGGTCCGATGTTGTCGGGCGGCGTGAGCAGGCCACTCCCGACGACCCGTGAGGACTTCCCCTCGACTCGGGTCACGGTGTAGGACTGCTGCGTGTTCTGCAGAAACGCGACGGGTGCCTGGTTCTTGAACCGGAATCGCCACGTAATGTCCGGCTTGCCGTCGCCGTTCTTGTCGGCGTACACGACGTACCGCGCCGACGGTGAGAACGTGTACCAGTTCGGTCCCGCCGCCGGATCCTCGCCCGGGATGTAGTTGGAGATGATCGTCACCGTGTCCGGCCGGTCCGGGCTTCGGAACGCATAGGTGTCCGTGTTGTCCGCGGAGGGATCCTCCGAGATCAACGGTGCTTCCCGGTGACTCGACGCCTGTGCCGCCGCCGGGCTTCCGCCCCGCGACGCGAGGGCGGCGAAGAGCGCCCCCAAGGCTGCGGCCACCAGGACTACGACTGCCAGCTTTCGCATCGTCTTCCCTGCTCCTTTCAGACGGCCGGTCGGGTCTGCGGTGGCCGTCGTGTCGGCGCTGATTCGCCACGGCTCTCGGACCGGTTCGACCCGAACCAAAACGCCTGACGACACGAATGAGGGGGATGAGCCAGACTCCTCGGCTGATGCCGCGCTCCTTCGCTCATCTCTCCGACGAAGCCGTTGTCGCGCTGCTCGCTCGATCCGACGAGTCGGCGCTGGCCGAGCTCTACGACCGGTTCGGCCGCGTCGCCTACGGTCTCGCGCTGCGAATTCTTCGTGACGAGCGGCTGGCCGAGGACGCGGTGCAGGAAGGGTTCCTCGCCGCCTGGCGCAATGCCGACCGGTTCATCCCCGAACGCGGCAAAGCGAGCACGTGGTTGTTGACGCTCGTGCATCGTCGCGCGGTCGACCTCGTGCGACGGGAGAATCGCCGGCGCGCGGAACCGCTGGTTGACGGCGTCGACTCTCCGTCCTCGGGCTCGGCGGAAGACGACGCGTGGTTGCGGTTCGAGCGTGAACGCGTCCAGTCCGCTCTCAAGCAGCTTCCGGATCAGCAGCGTGAAGCGCTCGAGCTCGCCTACTACGGCGGCTTCACTCAGTCCGAGTTGGCCGAGAGGCTCGGCGAGCCCGTGGGTACGATCAAGAGCAGGATGTTCACCGGCCTTGCGCGGCTGCGCGAGCTGCTGGCAGACCCCAGACCTGGAGAGGCGGCATGGAAGCCGACGCCCTACACGACCTGACGGCTGCGTACGCCCTGAACGCCCTCGACGCAGAGGAGGCGCGACGGTACGAAGCTCATCTGGCGCGTTGCGAGCGCTGCCAGAGGGAGCTCGCGGAGTTGTCCGAGTCTGCGGGCGCACTCGCGTACGCCGCGGAGGCGCCGTTGCCCTCTGCTGACTTGCGCGCCCGCATCCTCGACCGGGCGAGAGCCGAGCGCCCGAACGTCGTGCCGCTGCGGCCGCGCTGGCTGCGACCCGTCATTGCGGCCGCGGCTGTGGCGGCCTGCGCCGCGATCGGCCTGGGTCTCTGGGCTGTTTCGCTCTCGGGCAAGCTCGACCGCAGAGAGGCGGCCCTCGCACGCCAGCAGCGCGTTGCGCAGATCCTTGCCCAGCCCGGCTCACGCAAGATCTCGTTCTTGCGCGGGACGCTCGTCGTCGGGCCCGACGGCAAGGGCGCCTTGCTACTGAACAAGCTTGCCGAGCCCGGACCCGGCCGCACCTACGAAGCGTGGGTCGCCGATGGCGGCGCTCCACAGCCCGCTGGATTGTTCGCCGGAGGAACGACGATCGCCGTCCCGCTCGAGCGGCCGGTACGGGCCGGGGCGACGGTGTTGGTCACCGAAGAGAAGGCAGGCGGAACCGAAGCTCCCACACAGACGCCGTTCCTGATCGTCAGGAACGCGGCTCAGAGCTAGAATCTGGCGCTTGCTTCGCCGCAAACGCACCGCGAGCGCGCCCACATCCAACGGACGCCGGCGCAGGATCCGCAAGCTCCGCCTCTCAGCCCTCCTCCTGCTCCTCGTCGTCCTCGGCGTGACGTCCTTCACGTTCGGTCTCATCACGGCGATCGCGAGTCAGATTCCCTCCTGTGATCCGACTCGCGTGCCGCGGGAAGTCGACGGATACATCTACGCGAACGACGGGCACACCATCCTCGCCACCTTGCGGGGGTCCGAGAGCCGCGTCCTCGTCGGGACGGCCGACATCGCGCCGATCATGCAGCAGGCGATCGTCGCCGTCGAGGACAAGCGCTTCTACGAGCATCACGGAGTCGACCTGCGCGGCATCGGGCGCGCGGTCTGGGCGGATGTCACGAGCAAGAAGGTCGTGCAGGGCGGATCGACGATCACGCAACAGTTCGTCAAGAACTCGTGTGTCACGTCGGCGCGCACGATCAGCCGCAAGCTCAAGGAGGCCGCGCTCGCCTGGCAGCTCGAGCAGCGTTGGAACAAGCCGCGCATTCTCACCGCGTACCTCAACACCATTTACTTCGGCAACGGGGCCTACGGCATCCAGCGCGCAGCCCAGACGTACTTCAACACGTCCGCGTCCAAGCTGACACTCCCGCAGGCGGCATTGCTGGCCGGAATCCCCGCCGATCCCTCGCGCTTCGATCCGGTGACGAATCCTCGGACTGCGCGGACACGACGTCTCGAGGTCTTGAAGGCGATGCTCGCGCAGAACGAGATCTCCGCGCGGGACCTCAACCGAGCCGACCGGACGCCGCTGCCAAAAGCGGCCGATGTCCACCTGCCGGGGATCCAGGGACCTGCGCCCTACTTCGTGAACTACGTCAAGCAGCAGCTGATCGAGCGTTACGGAACCCGGCGCGTCTTCGGCGGCGGTCTCAATGTTCAATCCACGATCGACCTGCGGCTACAGAAGCTCGCGAGGAGAGCGATCGGCACCGTCCTCAAGGAGCCGAACGGACCGTCGGCCGCCCTGGTGGCCATCCGTCCGAGCACGGGCGAGATCGTCGCGATGTACGGCGGCGACAACTTCCGGCAGAGCCAGTTCAACCTCGCAGTTCAGGGCGAGCGGCAGCCGGGCTCGTCGTTCAAGCCTTTCGTCCTTGCCACCGCGCTCAGACAAGGCATCTCTCCGGTCACCATCTTCCCCTCGAAGCCGGTCTCGATCTTCATCGGAGACAAGTACTGGCCCGTGCACAACTACGAGAACGCTTACATCGGCTCGGCCGATCTCACAACCGCGACGATCGTGTCGGACAACAGCATCTTTGCGCAGCTCACGCGTCTGGTCGGGCCCGCCAATGTCGCTCGCACCGCACACGAGCTGGGTATCACGCGGCACCTCAACCCCTACTTCGCGATCGGGCTGGGCGCCGACGCCGTCAGCCCGCTCGAGATGGCGCGCGCGTTCTCCACGTTCGCGAACGACGGGCGCCGCGTGGACGGCTCAGCGTTCGGGAATCGTCCTCGCGCGATCGCCCGCATCGGCAACGCCATGGGAAGGCTCGTCGAGGAGAACCGGCCGGTGAACCGAGTCGTCCTCGACCACGAGCAGGATGCGCTGCTCACGAGCATTCTCGAAGGCGTCATCCGTTCCGGGACCGGAAAGCGGGCGAACCTGCCGGACCGCGTCGTCGCGGGAAAGACCGGCACGACCGAGAACTACGGCGACGCGTGGTTCGTCGGGTACACGCCGCAGCTCGCGACGGCGGTGTGGGTCGGGTACCCGAACAAGTTGAAGCCGATGCTCACCGAATACCACGGTTCGGCGGTGGCCGGCGGAACCTTCCCCGCTGACATCTGGCGCGTCTTCAACCAACTCGCTCTGGCGGGAACGACGCCCAAGTCGTTTCCCCCGTACTCCTACCAGTACTCGTCGGCGAAGCGGGTGGCGTGGCGCGACGGCGTCCTCCGGCTCGACAACGGCCACTGCCGCGACACCGAGTTGGTCTCCTACTTCGTCGGACGCGGTCCCGGGCGCACCGCAGACTGCAAGCCGAACGAGGTCGATGTGCCCAGCGTCGTCGGCATGTCGCTGGCGCGCGCGAAGCTCAGGCTCAGCGCGCAGCCTCTGACCGCCAATGTCGTCTACAAGCCGGCGCAAGCGAAGCAGCGGCTCGACCTCGTCCTCGCTCAATTTCCGCGCAGGGGACGGCTGTCGTCGTACGACAAGGTGACCCTCGTCCTCGCGAAGCCGCTGAACGGCGTGGTTCCGAAGGTGACCGGACTGTCGCTCGACCGGGCGCGCCGCCGGTTGCACGCGCGAGGTCTGGTGTCCATCGAGCGCTTCGCAAAGGGTCGAGCGGGCCGGGTGCTCGCGCAAACGCCGGCGGCCGGCGTCGCGGCGGCGCCCCACCTGAAGG